>Ga0187774_10000157_pt1 | contig 22304 bp, 22 predicted proteins | sample 0216_BV02_MP05_2_FD_133152 | JGI IMG/M metagenome (GOLD analysis project Ga0187774, IMG submission 133152) | Tropical peat soil microbial communities from peatlands in Department of Meta, Colombia - 0216_BV02_MP05_20_MG | ecosystem: Environmental > Terrestrial > Soil > Wetlands > Peat | place... | reverse complement strand
GTGGAATCCGGCAGCGCCGCCGAGGCCGCCGGCCTGCAGGAAGGCGACGTGATTCTCGAAATCAACCGTCACGCGGTGCGCAATATCGCCGAGTTCAAGCGCCTGACCGCCAAGCTGCCTAAGAAGGGCAATTTGCTGCTGTTGATCAACCGCAACGGCCAGAAGCTGTTCGTCGCGATACAGCCCTGACGTCGCGCCCGGCGGCGCGGTGAAACCGAGGCGCGGATTTCACGTCGAAGGAGACGAGAATCGTGCGCCTGCCGTATTCACCGCTGCCGTTGCTGGTTTTCATCGTCACCCTCGGCTTGTTGCTGGCGATCGTCCAGCTCGGTGCGCTGACGATCGCATTTGACAAGCTCGGGCTGACGCCACACTCGGCGTTCCTGCTGTTGTTCGCCTCACTTTTCGGCAGCGCCGTCAATCTGCCGCTTTTCAGCATGTCCGCCGAATCCGCGCCGTTGCCGCCGGCCGTGCCGCCGGCGCTGCGCCGGCTGCTGCGCCAGCAGGCGCGCGAGTTTCACGGGAAGACGCTGGTGGCGGTCAATGTCGGCGGTTGTCTGATCCCGGCCGCTTTTTCCATCTATCTCCTGGCGCGCGAACCGTTGCCGTGGGGGCCGGTATTGTTCGCCATTGCCATGATTGCCGTCGTGAGCCGCCTGATCAGCCGCCCGATGCCGGGGATCGGCATCGGCATGCCGATGTTCGTTCCGCCCGTGATCGCCGCGATCCTGGCCTTGTTGCTGGACAGCGAGCACAGCGCGGCGCTGGCGTATATCTCCGGGACGCTCGGCGTGATCATCGGCGCCGACCTGCTGCGGATACCCGACATCCGCAAGCTCGGCACGCCCTTCGCCTCGATCGGGGGCGCCGGCACCTTCGACGGTATTTTCATCACCGGCGTCGTGGCGGTGCTGCTAGCATGAACCCGTTATGCCATTCATCCGCCCATCCGCCGGGATGGTCGCGCGTCACGTGCGAGGTGATAGCGGAAACGTTAGTTTCGTGACTCGTTCGACCGGTCAGGAGGAAATCAATATGCTGGTCAAATCTCGTGCCCGCGTAGCGCTGTCCGCGATCGCGCTGCTGGCGGCCGTGCTGGGCGCGTGCAGCACCGTTCAGGTCGGTAGGAACTTCGAACTTAGCGCCTTCGAGTCCAAGGTGCAGCGCGGCGTGACCACGCAGTCGCAGGTGCGCGCCTGAAAATCCTGCAGATCAAGTTCGACCGGCAGGGCATCGTGCGCGGGTACAACTGGTCCGGCGAGCCAAGGTAAATTTACGGCGGTAGCTGCTCGCACCATCGCTCGATCGCCTCGCGCACCTGTTCCGGTTTCTCCGTGAGTGGCCAGTGATAGGCGTCGATCGTCACGATCTCCGTTTGCGGATGATCGGCCAGCATCTGCCGTGTCAGCACCGGATCGGTGTAGGTGATGCCGGTGGATAGTAACGCCAGAATCGGCATCGGCAGGGACGATAGCGGCGGCAGCGGTCGAATCATTTCCAGTAACTCCTGCATGAAGCTAGCCGTTGGAAAGAATTTGAGGTCTTCCCACGGCGAAGAATACAGCGCGATCATTTCCTGCTGCTTGCCCAAGTTCAGGAATCTCGACCGTGTGGCCTCGTCCAATTCACGCAGGTCGCGGTTCGGAATGTGGCGCCGGCGCAGACCGAACCCGTTCAACAGGCGAATCCATCCGATGAGCAAACGTATTGCGGGTTTCATGCGGCTGGCGGTAAGCATTCCACCGCGCAGGGCCTGGTGGAAGACCGGGTCGATCAGCACCAGACCGCGAACGCGCGCGGGACGGCGTGCCGCGAACCGCACCGCCACCTGGGCGCCGAGGCTGTGACCGATGAACAGCGCTTGCGCGTAACCTTCGGTGTCCAGAATATTTTCCAGATCTTCGCACCAGCGATCGATCCCGAGTGCGCCACGCCAGAACGATTCGCCGTGCCCGCGCAGGTCCAGGCGCATGATGTCCCAACTCTGTTTCAGCGTCGTGCGTTCGACGAACTCAGACCAGCGTGTCATGTTGCTCGCCATTCCGTGCAGCAGCACGATCAGGCGCCTCGGCGTCTCGCCGCGAATAACGCGATAGCCGAGTGTGACGCCGTCCGGCGCGACCAGCGTGCGGTGAATTTCCATGTCTGATTTTTATAGTAGTGGCTGCCCCGGCCTCGGGCCAGCGCGGGCGCCGGCGGGGCCAGCGGCAAGACCGGACGGAACTTCCCGTGAACGGGAAAGGGATCATGAACCCCGGTCCGAATGTCCCGCCAACAAACGTAATTCTCGCGGGGCGACAGTCATTGCATCCGTTCGCCAGCCGCGCGCCCACGCGAAGACGCGTGCGTTCTACCAGGAGTGCGGCGCCTGTTCACGACCCCTCCGGGAGGTCAAAAAGAAACTGTCGTCGCCGTCGACTTAGCGCGCGCCGGCATTTCGAGTAGACTCGCGGCCCATGAGCGGTCTGCCCATCGACAACGTGTTGCCCGAGCTGCGCGCGGCGCTCGCCACCCGCACCGCCGTGGTGCTGCAGGCGCCGCCCGGCGCGGGCAAGACCACGGTGGTGCCGCTCGCGCTGCTCGATGAGCCCTGGCTTGCCGGGCGCACCATACTGATTCTCGAACCGCGGCGGTTGGCGGCGCGCGCGGCCTGCGCGCGCATGGCGCAGCTGCTCCGTGAGGCGCCGGGCGAGACGGTCGGTTACCGCATCCGTTTCGACAGCAAGATTTCGGCGAAGACGCGCATCGAGGTGCTCACCGAAGGGATCCTTACGCGCCGCCTGCAAACCGATCCCGAGCTGAAAAACGTCGGGCTGGTAATTTTCGACGAGTTTCACGAGCGCCACCTGCACGCCGACCTGGCGCTGGCGCTGTGCTTGGATAGCCAGAAGGTGCTGCGCGAGGATCTGAAGATTCTCGTGATGTCGGCGACCCTTGACGGCGAATCCGTCGCGCGGCTGCTGGGTGAGGCGCCGATCGTCACGAGCCACGGGCGCAGTTATCCCGTGGAGATCAATTATCTTCCGCGCGATTCAGTCGAACCGCTGCCGTCGCTCGCGAGCGGTGCAATCCGGAGCGCGCTCGACGAGCACGATGGCGACGTGCTCGCGTTCCTGCCGGGCGCGCGGGAGATCCGTCTCACCCAGGAGCTGCTGGAGCAAAATCTCGAATCGCGCGCGGCGGTGTTCCCGCTTTACGGGGACTTGTCCTGGGAATCGCAGGATCGCGCGCTTCAGCCTGCCCCGGGCCGGCGCAAGGTGGTGCTGGCCACGCCGATCGCCGAAACCAGTCTCACGATCGAGGGCGTGCGCATCGTGGTCGACTCGGGGTTCGTGCGCGTGCCACAGTTCGATCCGGTTTCAAGCCTTTCGCGTCTCACCACCACGCGCATTTCACGGGCTTCCGCCGAGCAACGCGCCGGCCGCGCTGGGCGCACGGCGCCGGGGGTGTGTTTCCGCCTCTGGAGCGAGACGACGCAGCGCGGTTTGATTCCGCAGGCGCTGCCGGAGATTCGCACCGCCGATCTTGCGCCGCTGGCGTTGGAGCTGGCCGCCTGGGGCGTGCGCGACGAGCGCGCCCTTAGCTGGCTCGATCCGCCGCCGGAAGCCGCGTTCACCCAGGCCTGCGAGCTGCTGGTGGAGCTGGACGCCCTTGCCGCCGAGGACGGGGAAGGGCATATCACCAAGACCGGCCGCGCGATGGTGCGTCTGCCGCTGCACCCGCGGTTGTCGCACATGTTGCTCACGGCCGAACGGCTCGGTCTGGGCGCGCTCGCATGTGATATCGCCGCATTGCTTTCCGAGCGCGACTTGCTCCTCGGCGAAGCGCGGCGAGCGGCCGATTTTTCATTGCGGCTCGAGGCGTTGCACGCATTTCGCCGGCGGGGACGCCAGGGTGCGCAGGAACATCAAGCCGATCCCGCCGCTTGCGCGCGCGTCAATCAGGCGGTACAGCAGTTGCAGCGACTGCTCGCGGTCCGATCGGGTCACGATGGTGAAATCGAACAAGCGGGATTGTTGCTCGCCCTGGCCTATCCGGATCGCGTGGCGTTGGCGCGGGCGCCCGGCGAGGCCCGTTATCTGCTGGCCTCGGGCCGCGGCGCGCGACTGCCGGAATCCGAATTGCGCCTGCGCCAACCCTGCATCGCGGCGGCCAGCATCGACGCCGGGGAAACCGAGGGACTTATTTATCTCGCCGCCCCGATGAGCCTGGAAAACCTGTGCACATATTTTCCAACGCATATCCGGAACGAGGACGTGATTCGCTGGGACGTCCAGGACCAGGCCGTGATCACGCGGCGCGAGGAACGTTTCGGCGCGCTCGTGTTCGACAGCCGGCCGTTGTCCAAACCCGATCCGGATAAAATGCGCGCGGCCATGCTCGACGGCGTCCGCCGGCTCGGTCTCGAAGGTTTGCCGTGGACGCGCGAGGCGCGCGATTGGCAGGCGCGCGTCCTGTCGTTGCGGCATTGGCTGCCGCAGGAGAACTGGCCGGATGTCTCGGACGCGGCGCTGGCGGCGACGCTGGAAACCTGGCTCGGGCCGTACCTCGATGGCGTGACGCGGCGCGAGCATCTGGCGCGGCTCGACCTGCTTTCGATTCTGCGGGCGCAGCTCGATTGGGACATGGGTCGGCGCTTGGAAGAAGGGGCGCCAACTCATCTTCAGGTACCGAGCGGTTCGCGCGTGCGCCTGGAGTACATCCCCGGGGAATCGCCGGTGCTCAAGGTAAAACTGCAGGAAATGTTCGGCCTCGCCGACACCCCGCGCGTGGCCTGGGGCAAGGTCCCGGTGACGCTGCATCTGTTATCGCCGGCGCGACGGCCGATCCAGGTTACGCAGGATCTGCGCGGTTTCTGGGAACGGACCTACGCGGAAGTGAAAAAGGAACTGAAGGGACGGTATCCGAAGCATCCCTGGCCTGACGACCCATGGAGGGCACAACCTACGGCCCGTGCGAAGCGGCGTTCGTAATGCGAGCCGCATTGCGAAAATCCGGCGATGCAGCGATGATTTTGCCGAGGAGCCGAATGCATGAATCGTCCCGCACCTCCCATCGCCCGGCGCAAACTGCTGTCCATCATCGAACTCGGCGGATATCCCGATTTCAGATCGCTATACCAGCAGGCCGGTTATGAAGTCGAATCGGTCGCCTCGGTGCGCAAGGCGCTTGGGCTGCTCAAGAAAAGCGATCCCGACGTGATCGTTGCGGAGTTCAACTTCCAGTCGGATTTCCGCGATCGCACCAGCAGCCTCGAGTCCCTGCTTGCAGTGGTGCAGCGCTCGACCAAAACGAAAGTGATCGTATTCTATGAGAAGGAACACGAGCATCAACTGGTGAAACTGACCTCTCGCTTCCCGATCCACGAATCCCTGACGTTTCCCATCGATCCCGTCGGACTGGAAGCAAGCCTGCGCCGGGCCCACGACGGATAATCTGCGTCCGATCAGGGTTGCTTTACCACCACGGGTTCGACCTTCCTTGTGTCGCCGGCGGCCGACGGCAAAGCCCTGATGCGGACCGCCTCGACGACCCTCGGCAGGTAACGATTCATGGCCATTGTCACCAACCAGGATGGCAACGCGCCGCCGGGATCGAAGTGAATGGAATAAACCGCTTCCGTAGTCAATCCGCTCTCATCCGGCGTTAAATCCCAGAACCCGTCGAATGCGGAGGGCGTGATTCCTTTTTCGCGCGATGGGGCCTTGCCATTTTCCGGGACCAGATGCCACTCGACACGGAAAGTGTTTTCCCACGGCCGGCTCAGGGCATTGCTGGCAATGGTGTAATGGCGGTCCGCCAGCGGCCCGGGAAAGTGCAAGTGCTGGTGCACGTAGCATGTCGCGCCTTCTTGCCGCAGGATCCTGCTGCTGGTGACGTAGGGGATGAACTCGGCAAAGTGATCATAATCGGTGATCACGGTGCCGAGGCGTTTGGGGGGAACGCGGATCACGGCGCGCGCCAGCGCTTCGGGTATCGCCGAATGCGGCCAAGGGCGGTTATAAACCTGTATTCCTTGGAGATCCGTCACCAGGTGCCAGCCGTTCCGGAGCAGTCGCGGGTCCGCGGCAGCGGCTGCCCGCGTGGCTGATTCACCCGCAAACAACGATCCGGACACCAGAAATATCCACGCAATGAACCAGGCGGATATTCGCCAGTCGAAGAAAAATGTACGGCGAGCAAGGGAATAAAAATGACCCACCGGTGTTAACAGTATTTGTCGGGCCCGAGAATTCATTGTGAGCAGTGACATCGCTCTCCCAGGAGGCGTTCGCCATGATAGATTATCCTGGCGTTTCGCACAGCCAGTCAGCGTGGTCGGCTCGTCAAAGAATCCGGGGAACGATCGTTCAGGAGGACGTGATGGACCCAAAACTGGAAAGAAAAGAAACATCTGAAAATGCCGGACTGTGGCTTGTTCTGACATGCGCACTCCTCGCAGCGAGCTCGGCCGCGGGGTTTGCCGCGGATGCCGAGGCGCAGAAGTTAACCATCCATCTGGGGGATTACCGTTTCCATCCCGATGCCGTCGAGGTCATTGCCGGACGGCCGGTGGAGCTGACGCTGGTGAACGACGACAAGATTACACCACATAATTTCACGCTGAAGGACCAAAGTGCTGGCATGGATCTGAGCGAGAATATTTCGGCGGGCAAATCCGCCACGCTGCGCTTCACGCCGCAGACACCCGGCAGTTACGTTTTTTACTGCAACAAAAAACTTCCTTTCATGAAGAGTCACCGCGAACGCGGCATGGAAGGGAAACTCACTGTCGTCCGGCCCGCCTCCTGAGCACGGCGAGAGAGCAACCCGTGCGGGTTCTCCTGGTTTCGGCGAACAGAGAACGGATTCCCGATCCGATTTTCCCGCTGGGATTGGCTTATATTGCCGCCGCCGCGCGCCAGGCGGGACACGAGGTGGCGGCGGCCGATCTCTGTTTCGGGTCGCGACCGCTCGACGACCTGCGCCGGCAAGCGAACGCATTTCAGCCCGACGTCGTCGGTCTTTCAATTCGCAACATCGACAATGCCGCCTATCCGCTTACCGTGGAATATCTCGGCCCGCATCGTGAGGTCATGGATACGCTCCGGGCCGTAACATACGCACCGATTGTCCTGGGCGGGTCCGGTTTCGGGATCATGCCCGAGCAATACATGGAGGCCCTGGATGGCGACTGGGGCGTGGCCGGTGAAGGCGAGCAGGCATTTGTGGAACTGCTGGCGGCGCTCGATGGCGAGGGAAATCCGACCGGCATACCGGGCGTGATAGGCCGTCGCCGCGTGTCGGCGGAGGCGCCGGTTTCCATCGTTCCGGTCCGACGGCGCCCGGATTGGGCCGCCGGCTTGCGTCCGGCGCGCGATCTTTTCGATTACCCACGCTATGTGCGTCGCGGCGGGATGGGCAATGTCCAGACCAAGCGCGGCTGTGTTTTCAAGTGCAACTACTGCACTTATCCATTGCTGGAAGGGAACCGCTTTCGCGCGCGCGAAGCCGGCGACGTGGTGGACGAACTCGAAGCGCTGATGGCGGATTATGGGCCGCATGACGTCTTCTTTGTCGACTCCATCCTGAATTTTCCAGTTGGTCACGTGGAAGCGCTGTGCGAGGAAATTCTGCGGCGCCGGCTGCGGCTGCGCTGGAGTTGTTATGCGACACCCGTCAAGCTGGGCCGTGAACAAGCGCGCCTCATGGCGCGCGCCGGTTGCGAAGGGATGGAACTCGGCAGCGACGCCGTGGAGGACGGCCAGCTGGGACGCCTTGGCAAATCGTTCGATGCCGAAGTCGTGCGCCGTGCCAACGCGCATGGCCTGGAAGCCGGACTGCGTGTCTGTCATACGGTGATATTCGGCGGGCCCGGCGAGACCGAATCCAGCGTGCGCGCCACCTGTCGCGCGCTGCGCGCCATGCGGCCAACCGCCGTCGTCGCCATGACCGGCGTCCGGCTGTACCCCGGAACGCCACTGACCCGGCGGCTGCTTGCGGAAGGAAAGATTCCGTCCGAAGATGTGGGACTCCTGCCCACGTTTTATGTCGAGCCGGCGGTGAGAGATTTTCTGCCCGGCTTTCTGCAGCGTCAGGCGCTCGAGGCGGGCAACTGGGTGTTGCCGGGTTTGAGTCCGCCGTTGCTGCCAGCCAGTCAGCGCGTATTGCGCGCCCTGGGAATCGCGGGCCCGCTGTGGCGGCTGTTGCGATTTTCCGCGATGCGTGCCGCCAGTCGTACCAAGTTCCTGCGCCCCAACACCAGTTGGGGTATCCCCAACCCAAGGAGGAAAGTCCTATGAATCTGAAAAAGTCAGCTGATGACACCGGCTACCGTCAATCCATGGGCCAGTTGCTGATGCTTTACACCCAGGTCGACCGCCTGATCATGGAAGTCTGCGCCCAGCGACTGTCCGAGGCACCCGACGTCGACGCCGAGCTCGCGCTCGCCAAGCAGGTCGGCGACGAGAGCCGGCACGTTTCCATCCAGCACCGCTGGATGCGCGAGTTCGGCACCGATCCGGCGCCACTCATCACGCCGGAACAGGAGCAGATGATTCGCGAGCATTTCCAGTCGCTGCCGTGGATCGATTTCCTGGCCGATCTTTACATCTGCGTGGAAGCCCTGGGGAGCGAGGCGGTGGAGCGGATCGTGCCGCTCGCCGATCCCGGCACGCGCGAATCGCTGCGGATTCCGCTGACCGACGAAATCGATCACGTCGCCTTCGGCATGTCGCGCCTCAAGCAGGAGCTCGCGGGACTTTCCGAAGCCGAGCGCCGGAAGTTCCTGGAACGGCTGCCGGCGCGCATCGAATCGCTGGTCAATGCGTTCGACGGTTTCGGCGTTCCCGTGCAGCGGCTGTTCGAGGCCGTGGGCGCGGATTACGACCAGGTTTGCGATTTGCTGGAGGAACGTCAGAAGGAATTGATCGCGGAGCTGGCCACCGTTCCGCCTTTGCCGTCGCCTCGTCAGCCGGCGCGGGAATCAGCCCCAATTTCGTCCTGAAAACTGATTTGCATGTGCGCGGGTCAGCGCCGGCGGTTGGTGCATGGCCCGCGGAACCTGATCGGTGTTTCAGGCGTAGATCATCTTGCGCGTCATGCCGCCGTCGACGACATAGTTCGCGCCGGTGACGAAGCCGGCCTCGTCCGAGACCAGCCAGGCGACGAGCGCGGCGATGTCCTCGGGCTTGCCGACGCGCCCGGCCGGGTGTTGCTTGTGATCCGCTTCGCTCAGCGCGGCTTGTCTTGCGAGGCGCGACTTTTTCCATGCAGTCACGTCGATCCAGCCCGGGCTCACGCAGTTGACGCGCACCTCCGGCCCGAGACTCACGGCGAGCGCATGCGTCAGCGCCACCAACCCGCCCTTGGAGGCGGAATAGGCCTCGGTGTTGGCTTCGGACATGAGCGCGCGCGTGGAGGCGATATTCACGATTGCGCCGCGACGCGCACGTAAATGGCTGGCCGCGTATTTCGCACAAAGGAAAGCGCCGGTGAGATTGATGCCGAGAACGCGGTTCCACTCGGCCAGCGCCAACTCGGTGACCGGCTTGTTGTGCGACACGCCGGCGTTGTTCACCAGCACGTCGAGACCGCCGAAGCCGTTCACAGTGCGCTTCACCGCCACGATTACCTGATTCTCGTCGCCGACGTCCGTTGGCAGGAAACTGACCTCGCCCAGCGCACGCAATTCGTTTTTCGCTTGCGTGCCGGCTTCCTCATCGGCGTCGAGAATCGCGACCCGCATGCCGTCGCGCAGGAAGCGCTGCGCGATCGCCTTGCCGATGCCCTGGGCGGCGCCGGTCACGAGCGCGACTTTCCGGTCCGTTTCGTTCCGTTGCATGTCCTGTTCCCAGCCGTTCGCCGTTGTGGCAGGCTTAAACGGTACATGGCGACACGAGCAAAGAGAAGAGCGCCGCACGTCGAGCCGCGCCGCCCGAGCAAGGTAGAACTGCTCGCGGCGCGCAATAAAACCGTCCCCGACGTCATCGCCCCGGGCTTAAGAGTGCTGTTCGTCGGAATCAACCCGGGACTTTACTCGGGCGCGGTGCGGCACCATTTCGCCCGTCCCGGCAACCGTTTCTGGCCGGCGCTGCATAAATCCGGTTTTACGCCGCGTTTGCTCACCCCGTACGAAGAATGCGAACTGTTGAAATACGGCGGCGGCATCACCAATCTCGTCAACCGCGCCACGGCCAATGCAGCGGAGCTTATGGAAAAGGAATTGCGTGCCGGCGCCGCGCGCCTCACGGCTAAAATCCGCCGCTATCGCCCGCGTGTCGTCGCCGTGCTCGGCGTCGGTGCGTTTCGGGCCGCCTTCCATCGTGACCGCATTCACATCGGCGAGCAGCCGGAGACAATCGGCAATAGCAAGGTTTGGGTGCTGCCCAATCCCAGCGGCCTCAACGCCAACTACCAGCTTCCCGAGCTCGCGCGGCTTTTTCGGATGTTGCATGGGGCGGCCAGTTAAGCCCCGTATAAGGGCGAACCGGGTCGGAATCGGTTGCCGCTGGTCGCGCTTCCTACGGGCATGAACCGCGCTTGCGTGGTTCGAGATCAGAGTAATGCCGATAAGAGGCGGTATTTTAGCGGATGCGTATTTCCCACACGGATTCAGGGCGTTTGGACATCTTGCTTATCCGGGAACGCGCTGCGGGAATAAAATTGTTCCGGTAATGTTTACATGAATACGGAACCCGTATCCGCCAATTAGAACCGACCCAAGGAGATCACCATGAAACTGCGCCTACTCGTCGCCGCGATCGGACTTGCGCTGGCTGGCAATGTCTATGCCTTCCATTGCCCCAAGGAAATGAAGAAGATCGACGATGCGCTCGCGGCCAAGCCCAACATCAGCGCCGAGCAAATGGCTGAGGTCAAACGCCTGCGCGCCGAAGGTGAAAGCCTGCACAAACAGGGCAAGCATCAGGAATCGCTGGACACACTCGCGAAGGCCGAGAAGATTCTGAATATCCAGTAGCTGGCGTACCGGCTCCTCCATTCCCATCCACATGGCGTTCGCTGTGGATGGGATTTTTTTTTGGTGCCCGTTACTTCATTATCTCGCGTACCAAGGTAAAAAACGCCGCGATGTCGACCGGCTTGGTCACGAGCGCACGGATGCCGGCGGCGCGTGTCTGTTCCTCGGTCAGGCGCTCGGTGTAACCGGTATACAAAATGACCGGCAGCGCGGGGTGCGCCCCCATGAGCCAGCGCGCGAGTTCGAGCCCGGTCATTTTCGGCATGGTCTGATCGGTCACGACAAGATCGAAGTTGCCGGGATCGGCGGCGAGGAGCGTCTCGGCCTCGACGCCGTTGTTTTTTACGATCACCTCCAGCCCCCAGCTCGCCAGCAGCTCGGCCATGAACTCGCCGACCGCGGGCTCGTCGTCCACCACCAGCACACGTCCGTTGAGCTGGCGCACTTCGGTGGCCGCGCCGGCCGGTTCCGCCTCCTCGACACCGCTTGCACCTTCGCCTGACATGGGCTTGAAAAGCACGCGGAAGGTCGCTCCCGCGTGCGGCGCGGTCTCGACGATGACATGCCCGCCGTGTTCGTGCACGATGCCGTGTACGGTCGAGAGCCCCATGCCGCTGCCTTTGCCGGTCTCCTTGGTGCTGAAGAACGGCTCGAACATGCGCTCGATGACCTCCGCAGAGATGCCGGGGCCGGTGTCGCTGACGGCCAGCTCGACGTAGGCGCCGCGCACCGGCTGGTGACAGGAGGTGCAGACACTGTCGCGGTGAGCGGTCTTCTTGAGCGCGATGCGCAGCGTGCCGGCGCTTTGCATGGCATCCCGCGCGTTGATGCACAGGTTCATCAGCACCTGCTCGAGATGCACTGGGTCGAGCAGCACCGCCGGCAGCGCAGCGTCAAGCTCGGTGTCGAACTCGATGCTGGACGGAAGCGTGGAGCGCATGAGCTTGACCGACTCCTTCACCAGTGGCGGGAGCCGCAGCGCGCGCGGCTCGCCGCGCTGGCCGCGCGAGAAGGTGAGCATTTGCTGGATCAGGTCACGCGCCTGGCGACCCGAGCGCAGCGCGCGGTCGAGATACATGTCGAGCTTCTCGTCGCCTTGGGATGCGACGCGTTCTTGCGCCATGGCGACGTAGCCCATGACCGCGGTGAGAATGTTGTTGAAATCGTGCGCCACGCCGCCGGTGAGATGACCGATGGCTTCCATCTTTTGCGCCTGGCGTAGCTGTGCCTCGAGCCGGATACGCTCGCGCTCGGCGTGCTTGCGTTCGGTGATGTCGCGCATGATCAGCAGCAGGTGCGGCTCGTTGCCGTAGTGCACCGGCACGCCGTGGACCTCGGCCTCGAAGATCGTGCCGTCCTTGCGCCGGGCCCTGGCTTCGGACTTCAGGCTGTGGCCAGCGCTCGCGGCCTCGAAAAACGCCCAGCAGCGCAGATGACTGTCCGGGTGCACGAACTGGAACGACTCGGACGCCAGCAGTTCCTCGCGCGTGTAGCCGTGCAGGCGACAAAAAGCCGGGTTGGCGTCCATGATGCGCCCGTCGGGCGTGCACAAGGCGAGCCCGTCGACCGAGGCGCTGAATATCGTGTGATAGCGCTCCTCGCTGGCACGCAGTGCCTCCTCGGAGGCGCGCCGTGCGGCTTCGACCTGCTCGCGTTCCAGCTCGGCGACCGCGCGCGCGGCGAAGATCTTGAGCATGGACTCGGCCAGCCGTTCATCCGCGAGCGGCTGGCTGTGCATCACGCCAATCAGGCCAAGCGCGCGGCCCTGCGAGTCGGTCAGCGGATAAGCCGCGTAGCTCTCGACGCCGAGGTGCGACACCATGTTGTCCCCGGGAAACAGGCGCCGGAAGTCGCGCGCGTGGAAACGGAACTGCCGGCCGACGACGTCAGCGCAGGGCGTCCCGGCGAGATCGTACTCGATGTTGTCAACGATGCGGCCCTGGGCGTGCAGCGCGATGGTGCGCATCCGCCCCGGTTTGTTCTCGCACGGCAGGGCAATGACGGCGTAGTCCACGTTGAGCGCGTTGGCGCAATAGCTCACCAGCGCCGCGAAGATATCGCCGTCGCCCGCGCCGGAGACACCGAGCGCCGACTGGCGCAGCACTTCCTCGGTGCGTTTGCGCGCGGTGATGTCGGTGGAGATGCCGCACACGGCATAGGCCTCGTTGCGGCTGTTGCGCAGCGGGAACTTGAGCGACAGATAGGTGTGCGTGCCGTCCTGTTGCGGCACCTGTTCCTCGATCTCGATCGGGGCGTTGCGCTCGAACACGAGCGTGTCGTTGCGGCGCAGGTTCGCGGCCGTCTCGGGCGGAAAAATTTCGGCGTCGGTGTGACCGAGAATCGCGGCCTGCTCGAGCTCGAACAATTCCAGGAACAGGCGATTGGCGAATTGATAGCGGCCATCGCGATCCTTGACGTACACCACGGCGGTGGCGTGGTCGAGAATCTGCTGCAGGGCAAGGACGCTGTCCGCGTCGCGCGACATTGGCGGCATGAAAGATTCCGGTTGCATGGTCATGGGCTGGTCAGTTGCTAGTGTACCCCCGCCCCGGCCCCTGCCAAGGCGGTGTTACAAACCGGAAACAATTGAAACAAAACGCTACAACCGCCCCGGGCGGGCTCAGTCGGCGTTCGGCACGAACATGTAGCCCGAGCCACGCACGGTCTTGAGGGTGCCAGGTTTGTCCGGGTCGACCTCGATTTTCTTGCGCAGGCGCGCGATGCGGATGTCGATACTGCGGTCGAAGGGGTCCCAGTCGCGGTTGCGCGTGATGTTCAGGATCTGATCGCGTGTCAGCACCCGGTTGGGGCGTTCGGCAAAGACCTTGAGCAGCTCGAATTCCATGCTGGTGAGCGGGATTTCGCGGCTATCGGCGTCGAGCAGCTGGCGCTTGTCGAGGTCGAGCGTGCAGCGTCCGAAGGCAATACGCCGACCCGTGGATTCCTGCGCGACGCGCGTCGCCGGGGCCGCGTGCCGGTAGCGGCGCAGCACGGTCTTGATGCGGGCGCGCAGCTCGCGCGGGTCGAAGGGCTTGGTGAGATAATCGTCGGCGCCGACCTCGAGCCCGACCACCCGGTCCACGACCTCGTCGGCCGCGGTCACCATAATGATCGGCAGGTCGAACCGCTCGCGCACGTAGCGCGCCAGCGCGAGTCCGTCCTCGCCCGGCAGGTTGACATCCAGCAGCACCACGTCCGGGACTTGTTTCGCCAGCAGCTCGCGCATGGCCTTGCCACCGTCCGCCGTCAGCACCTCGAAGCCGTGGGAATTGAGGTATTCGGACAGCATCTCGCGGATTTCAGCTTCGTCGTCGACAACCAGAACGCGTTGTTTATTCTCCACGCTTTCTCCCGGGTCCGACCTGATCAACGCCGGGATTATAGCAACACGCCGATACAAACCGATAACAAAAATCCCCTGGCGCGAAATCATGCCGATACACACCGGGCCTAGAGTTCGTCCCGTGCAGAGGCGGTCCGCGTCGATGGAAAGGCAGAGCGCCGCTGCAGGCGGGTAGGCGAGGCCGACAACGGACCGCCGACCCAGGCAAACAGCAATCTGAACCGGAGACAAGTGTCATGCAAGCGAACAAGGCCAACGTGGTGGTGGATGTGAAACAGGTGCTCAGCCGCAAGCGCGGAGACGAGCTGGAAGGCGAGCTCAACGGGATCGAGGGCGTTGCCCGGGCGCACGTGAGTTCGAGAACGGGCCGTCTGGTGCTCGTCGACTATGACTCTGAAATCGTCGACTCGCAGAAGATTCTCGCCGCCGTTGTGCGTCGCGGATACGACGCGCGGCTGATCGGCATGTGACCAGGGCCAGGACCGTCAGCCACCGTCACGTGGCGGGCTTAATCATTTCCATCAATCATCGGGAGAATTCACATGAGTCAAGGACTGAATGTTTCTACTTCGGTTGCTTCGGCCAAAGTATCGGCCGCTGCCAACGCCAAAGTTGATTTCAACGCCATTAAGCAACGTCAGCAGGCGACTTGGGCCAGTGGCGACTTTGCCATCATCGGCACTACGCTCCAAATCGTCGGCGAGTTGCTGGCGGAGGCGGCGGACGTACGTGCGGGCGAGCGTGTATTGGACGTGGCCGCGGGTAACGGTAACGCCACCTTGGCGGCCGCACGCCGCTTCGCCCAGGTGACCTCGACCGACTATGTGCCGGACCTACTCGAAAAAGGTGCCTCGCGGGCAAAGGCCCAAGGACTGGACATCCAATTCAAAGTGGCCGATGCCGAGGCATTGCCGTTTGAAGACGGCGCCTTTGACGTGACACTGTCCACGTTCGGCGCGATGTTCACACCCGAGCCGAGCAAGACAGCGCGCGAGCTATTGCGCGTGGTGCGTAGCGGTGGCCGCATCGGTATGGCGAACTGGACGCCGGAAGGTTTCCTCGGCGATCTCTTTCGCGTGATCGCGGCCTACGTTCCACCGCCGGCGGGCGTACAGTCGCCGATGCTGTGGGGTTCCGAGCCGCGGATCGTCGAGCTGTTCGGCCCGGAAGCGACCGACATCCGCTGCGTGCGCCGTGACTTCAACTTTCGCTATCGATCCGCCGCGCACTGGGTCGAGGTGTTCCGCAGCTTCTACGGACCAACGCTCAAGGCCTACGCCGCGCTCGACCCCACGCGCCAGGGGCGTTTGACCGAAGACATTACCGCGCTCCTCGAGCGCCTGAACGTGGGCGGACCGAACTCGCTTGTCGTGCCCGGCGAGTACCTCGAAATCGTCATCACTCGCAAGTAACAAGGCAACAGTGGGCCACGTCCGGTCTACAACAGCAAACAGGAGGCAATATGAACGCAACCCGCGCAGTCCTATAAGACCCGGGAACAGAAGGTGCCCATCCACTGAACTGATTACGAACGACAGGAGAAATGTCATGCAGACCACACAGTATCGGACAGACACATCGCGTTATGCCAAGTGCATAGCGGCGTCCAAGCGCATCCGCTGGGATATCGATCGGGACGTCATTCGCGGGCGCGACCTTGATTTTTCCAGGAAGTTTCTGCCGGATGGCGTCTCAAAGCTCGACCGCTTGGCGTTCCTGAGCAACGGGGAAAAACGCTTGCTCAGCCAGATTCAGGGGCGTACCTACGCCAACATGTTCGGGTTGGTGGAGCGATTCATCAACGCCAAGGTTCTCGAGGTGAGCCGCGATCACTGGCTCGGCGACCAGACCGCGCTCGAAGCCCTCGTGCGCTTCAGCGATGAGGAACTCAAGCATCAGGAACTCTTCCGCCGCCTCGAATCCATGATCGGAAGCCGCATGCCCGCGGGCTACCGTTTCCTTCCGCAACCCGATGAAGTGGCCTCGGTCGTGCTTGGCAAATCCACCTGGGCAGTCCTGGCACTGACCTGCCACATCGAACTTTTCACCCAGACGCATTACCGCCAGAGCATCGAGCCGGATGAAAACCTCTCCGAGCTTTTCAAGGATGTGTTCCTGTTTCATTGGAGGGAAGAATCCCAGCACGCGATCATGGACGAGCTCGAGTGGGAGCGCGAGGATGCCAAACTCTCGCCCGCGGAGCGTGACCGCGCGGTGAACGACCTGATCGAGCTGGTCGCGGCGGTGGACGGGATGCTCCAGGCGCAGGCGGACGCCGACACCGAATATTTCGCTGCCATCTGCGGACGCACCCTCACGCCGGACGAGAACGAACGCGTGCGGGCCGGCACGCTGGCCGCGTATCGCTGGCAATACATCATTTCGGGCGTTCAGGAACCGCGTTTCGGCGCAATTCTTGCCCGTCTGATCACGCCCGAACAGGGCAAACGCATCGGCGATGCATTGGTCCCGATCGTCAGCATCGACTGATCGCATCGAGATGCAGCGACGAACAGTGTAAGGAGGATATATGGCTGCGACCTGTCCTGTTGGATTCGATACCGAACGTCTTCGCGCCCAGGTGATCGCGACCTACGATCGCGTGGCGCGCGAGCCCGAAGGCGACTTCCATTTTCACCGCGGTCCGGAATACGCAGTGGAGTATCTCAAGTACGACCGGCAGAAACTGGCGATGATTCCGACGCGCGCCACCGCCCGCTTCGCGGGCGTGGGCAATCCGCACTGCATCGGGCCGATCCTGCCCGGCGAGACCGTGCTGGATCATGCCTGCGGCGCCGGCATGGACCTGTTGTTCGCGGCCTTGTGCGTGGGGCCGCGCGGCCGCGCCATCGGCGTCGACATGACGCCGGCGATGCGCGAAAGCGCGACCGCCTCCGCGCACGGGGCCGGTCTGAGCGGCATCGTGGACATCCGCGCCGGGGTGTACGAGGACTTGCCTGTTGAGGACGCGAGCGTTGATATCGTGATCTCGAACGGCGTGGTCAATCTCGCGCCTGACAAGACCCGCGTGTTTCGGGAGATCTATCGCGTGCTCAAGCCCGGCGGGCGCCTGTACCTGGCCGACGTCGTGGTAGCGCGCGAGCTCAGGATGGAGGCGCGCGTCGACCCCGATCTGTGGGCCGCCTGCATCGGCGGCGCGCTGCCGGCGACGGAGCTGCCCGAGGTCGCGGCCGCGGCCGGCCTGCGCAACGGGCGCTACACCGAGCGCTTCGACTGCTTCCGCAACACGTCGGCGGAGGGCAAAGTGTCGAAGGACCTGCGCGTGCACGGCGCGAATTTCTTCGCCCGCAAGTAAACGCAGTAACGGATGACGCTGAAAGCGGCGCGAGAGCGATAGTTCAGATTTTGGAGACCAGATCATGCTCGCGTATCAGGTTCGTCATATCAGCTGGTGGTACTGGCTCGCGACCGTCGGCTTGCTGGGCGCGACGCTCGCGGGTTGGGCCGAGGGCATTTTTTACACCATGGCGCTCACCGCGTGGCAGTACCTGCACTTCGCTTGGCGGGACCGCAATCCGGTCTCGTTTGCGGCCCAGATACGTTTCGCCTATCTGGGATTCCTGGCGCTCGGTTTGTGGGCGCCGCTGCATTTCATCCATCACCTTCAGCTCGTGGGCACCTCGGCCCTAGTGCTCGCCGGCTACTGCCCGCTAGCGCGCACGCTGGTGCTCATGCCGTGGAACCGGCGCGTGCCGTTCACGTCGTCGCTGCTGCGGCTGGCATATCTCACGCCGCCGGTGCGCGGCAGCATTCTGCAGATTCTGCGGGCGCCGCAGGCGCAGCGCGTCTGAGGCGATTCAGGCCCGCGGGGCCGTTCCGGTTTTCGGTGTTCGTTCGGGGCGCTTGAAAAACTCGAACCACAGGACGCTCGCCGCGCCCGCCACCACGCAGAAAATCAGGTCTGGCGCGCGCAACGGCGCGAAACGGAACAGCTCGCGCAGCGGCGGGACGTACAGGACCGCGGCGAGCAGGAGCAGCGCCGCACCCGTGACACGCCACAGGGCGGGGTTCGGCAGGCGCAGGGTTTGCCACAGGCTGCGGGCCCAGGAACGATTGATGAAGACCAGCGCGAGGTTGGCGACCACGAGTGCGGTAAAGGTAAGGGAACGCGCCTCGTTTTCAGCCAGACCGCGGTAGAGCGTCAGGCCGAATATCGCCAGCATCACGAGCAGTACGCCGGCGCCCTGCAGCAGGCTCAGGGCCAGCAGGCGCCGCGCGAACAGGGGCGCGCCCGGCGGACGCGGCGGTTCGCGCATGACGTCCGCCCCTTCGCGCTCGGCTTCGAACACGATGGAGCAGGTCGGGTTGATGATGAGCTCGAGAAACACGATGTGCGCCGGCGCCAGGATCAGCGGCCATCCGGCCAGCACCGGCAGCAGCGACAGGCCCGCGATCGGCACATGCACCGCGAGCGTGTAGGCCATCGCCTTGCGCAAGTTCGCCGCCATGCGCCGCCCCAGCCGTACCGCGGCCACGATCGAGGAGAAGTCGTCGTCGAGCAGCACCAGCCCGGCGGCCTCGCGCGCCACGTCGGTGCCGCGCGCGCCCATCGCGATGCCGATGTGTGCGGTCTTGAGCGCCGGGGCGTCGTTGACGCCGTCACCGGTCATGGCGACGACCTCGCCGTCGGCTTTTAACGCTTCGACGATGCGCAGTTTCTGTTCCGGCACCACGCGCGCGAAAACGTTGACCCGCCGCAGGCGGGCGCGCAACTCTGCGTCGCTCAGCCGGTCGAGTTCCGGGCCGGTGAGGACTTCGTCGTGTGGTGCGAGGCCGATCTCGGCCGCGACATGAAGCGCGGTGCCGGGATAATCCCCGGTAATCATGATCACGCGGATGCCGGCGGAGTAACAGGCCGCAAGCGCCTGCGGCACCGCCGGACGGACCGGGTCGGCCAGCCCCACCAGTCCGAGAAATTCGAAATCGAAGTCATGCTGCTTTCCCGGCAGCGGTTCTTCGCGGAACTCCGCTTTGGCCACGCCCAGCACGCGCAATCCGCGCTCAGCCAGCGCCTGTATCGACTTGCCGAGGTCGGGCATCCGTGTCCCATCCATATGGCACAAATCCGCGACCGCCTCGGGCGCGCCCTTGGCGGCGATGACGTAATGGCGGCGGTCGGGACCGCGCCACACGTGCGACAGCGCCATGAGTTCGGGCGAGAGCGGGTATTCGCGCACCAGCGTCCAGTTCGCGTGCAGATGCTCGGTCTGCGCCAGAGTCGTGTCTCCCAAGGCGCGCAGCGCTTTCTCCATCGGATCGAACGGGTCGCGTTGGCTCGCGAGTATCGCGTATTCGACCAGCTCGTGGAAATTTTCCGGCAGCGATTCACGCGCCGTCGTCACGTCGAGATCTTCCCCGTGGACGCGCAGCCGCGCCACCGACATGCGGTTCCGGGTGAGCGTGCCGGTCTTGTCCACGCACAGCACCGTGGCGGCGCCGAGCGTCTCCACCACCGGCATGCGCCGGGTGAGCACCTGCACCTTCGCCATGCGCCAGGCGCCGAGAGCGAGAAACACCGTGAGGATCACGACGAATTCCTCCGGCAGAATCGACATGGCCAGGGTCAGTCCGGCGAGCAGGCCGTGCAGCCAGTCACCGCGCAGCACGCCGTAGGCGGCCACCACGAGCAGGCTGAGCGCGGCGCCGGCGGCGGCGAAAAGTCGCACCATGCGCTGGGTTTCGCGCTGCAGCGGCGTCGGTTCCTCCGCGACCTTGAGCAAGGTCTTGCCTATGCGCCCGATCTCGGTGCGCAAGCCAATGGCTTCGACCTCGGCTACGCCTTGGCCGCGCACGACCAAAGTGCCGGCGTACACGAACGGCAGGTCATCACCTCCGGGTCGAACGGCAGGAGCGTCATCGGCCGCGCGTTTGCGTACCGGCGCCGATTCACCGGTGAGCAGCGATTCGTCGGCCGAAAGGTTGCTGCACCACAGCAGCCGGGCATCCGCCGGGACGCGATCGCCTTCGGCGAGAATCAGGATGTCGCCGCGCGCGACCTCGCGTCCCGGAATGCGTCGCTCCTGCCCGTCGCGAATCACCCGCGCACGCGGGCTCGACAGGTCGCGCAATGCGTCGAGCACGCGTTCGGTCTTGCGTTCCTGGTACAGGGCGATACCGAGGACGACAAATACGAAGAACAGCAGCAACAGGGCCTCTCGCAGGTCGCCGAGCAGGAAATACAGCCCGCCGCTGACGAGCAACAGCAGGAACATCGGCTCGCGCATGACGCCCAGCACGATAACGAAGAGGCTGCGCGGTTTGCTCGTGGGCAGTTCGTTGTAGCCCTCGGCGCGGAGACGCTCAGCCGACTGAGCGTCGCTCAGGCCCGACAGGCGGGATATGTCGGATTCGTTCAGCAACGGTAACCTTTCATATCGTTTTTTCCGGCGCGGCGCGCGATGTCCGTTGTCCAGGGTGTACGAATCTTTTTCAGAGTCGAATACAAGGAGGTCCGTCGTTATGTCCGAGACTCAGGGTGCACAATCGCCTATCGTAAAGATTGCTGCCGTAAGCGTCATTATTTTTGCGGCGGTCGGTATTGGAGTCATGACCGGAGTGATTCCGAGTTCATACTCCAAGAGTTGGTATTCGAAGAATAGCGCGCCGCCAGCCAAAGCCTGCCCGAATTGCGGCGTGGTCGAGTCGATCCAGCTGGTTGCGGTCAAGGGCGACGGTTCCGGCGCCGGCGCGGTGGCCGGCGGCCTCGTGGGCGCCGTGGTCGGCAGCAAGATCGGCGCGGGCCGCGGCAAGACCCTGGCGACCGTCGCAGGCGCGGCCGGCGGTGCCTATGCCGGTAACGAGATCGAAAAGAATCTGAAGAAAACGACGAACTACCGGATCAGCATCAGGATGAACGACAGCTCTGTCCTGACCCTCACTCAGTCCGCCGATCCCGGCGTTCACACCGGGGACAGCGTCAAGGTGGCCAACGGCAGCGTGATCAGGGAGTAGACACGCTAGCGCCCGCTGAGCCGCGGCCGCCGGCCTCGACTGGCGTGGGTGGACGCAGACCGAGTAAACAGATGTTCCGGCTGTCAGTGTCGGTATTCCATTAGTCTGGAAAATCGCGCGCGGGTCTGTACCGACGCACGCGTCACTTTTAACCTCTGCTGGTTACGAGTCGCGGTGTGCGTGCCCGGCACCCGCCCTTTGCGGGGGAGCTCACTGGCGCCTTGCCAGTCCATCAGGGAGAACGTCTTAATGGCGAGATCGACCGTGCAATTATTCCAGACCAGGCCGTCGCGCCGGTTGTCCGTGCTGCTCGGCGCCGCGGCCGTCGTGTTGGTGATGTTTGGGATCGGTTATGGCGTCGGCCGGATTCAGCCCGCCACCGAAGCGACGACGGATAATAAGCCAAATGTCGAAACGCCGCCGCCGGCGACTTCACCGAACGCCGGCAATCTCGCCGAACTGCTCCCGGGCCTGGAGGCGAAGGTGGCGGCGAATCCGGACATCGTCGACCAGCGCGTGCTGCTGGCCCAGACCTACGGCGAGCTGGGTCAGCGCGACAAGAGCATCAAGGAGCTGCGCACCGCGCATCGCGCCGCACCGCACGATGCGCGCATCACCATATTGCTGGCGACGGCCCTGATGGATAGCGGCGCACCGAACGATCTGCGCGAATCGTACAAGCTGCTTGGGGAGGCAGTCATTCGCAAACCGGAAGTCGCGCCCATGGCGCGCCTGTATCAAGGCGACATCCTGATGAAACTCGGCGATACTCGCGGCGCGATCAAGGTCTGGAAGGATTACCTCGGCCAGATGCCGGCCGGCGATCCGCGCCGGGCGATGTTCGAAGACAAGATTACGCAGACTTCCACGCCGCGCTGACGGCTGGCGTCAGCCGCGTTATTCCCCGGGTTCGTATCCGAGATTCGGCGACAGCCAGCGCTCGACCGTCGCGACGTCCATGCCCTTGCGCCGCGCGTAGTTCTCGATCTGATCCTTGCCAAGACTGCCGACGGCGAAGTATTTCGACTC
>Ga0187774_10000154_pt1 | contig 22448 bp, 20 predicted proteins | sample 0216_BV02_MP05_2_FD_133152 | JGI IMG/M metagenome (GOLD analysis project Ga0187774, IMG submission 133152) | Tropical peat soil microbial communities from peatlands in Department of Meta, Colombia - 0216_BV02_MP05_20_MG | ecosystem: Environmental > Terrestrial > Soil > Wetlands > Peat | place... | reverse complement strand
TCCTGCCGCGCCTCGCCGGACCGCCGGCGGCTTGCCGCGATTCTAAGGCAGAATGGGCATCCGACGACCCGTGAGGAGCGTTCCATGAAGCTCGACCCCGAGCAGCTCGCGCGCTTCGACCGCGAGGGCTACCTCTTCTTCCCGGGCCTGTTCTCGGCCGATGAGCTGCGGCCGCTCGTGGAGGAGGTGCCGCGCCTCTACGCCCAGCGGCGCGTCGAGAACGTCCGCGAGAAGGGGGGCGACGCGGTGCGCACGAACTTCGCCGCGCACCTGTACAGCGAGCCCTTCGCGAGGCTCGCCCGCCACCCGCGCATGGTCGAGCCCGCGATGCAGATCTTCGGCGAGGAGGTCTACATGCACCAGTTCAAGATCAACGGCAAGATGGCCTTCGACGGGGACGTGTGGCAGTGGCACCAGGACTACGGGACGTGGAAGGCGGACGACCTCATGCCGGAGGCGCGCGCGATGAACGTCGCGATCTTCCTCGACGAGGTGAACGAGTTCAACGGCCCGCTCATGTTCATCCCGGGCAGCCACAGGCTCGGGGCGCTGGAGGCCTCCCACGACACGTCGACCACGAGCTATCCGCTGTGGACCATCGACCACGAGACGATCGCGAAGCTCGTGGCGCGCGGCGGCATCGTGGCGCCCAAGGGGCCGGCGGGCTCGATGATCCTGTTCCACTCGTGCCTCGTGCACGCCTCGACCTCGAACCTCTCGCCGTGGAACCGGGTGAGCGTGTACCTCAGCCTGTGCGCGGTCTCCAACCACATCCGCCGCTTCAAGCGCCCGGAGCACATCGCGCATCGCGACTTCGCGCCGATCCGCTGCCTTCCGGACGACTGCCTCGTGCGCGACTACCCCGTCGACCTGCCCTGGAAGGACCGCGCGCCCGAGGCGGCCTGAACCCGCGCGCTCAGGTCTCCACGACGTCGAGCGACATCCCGACCGACTCCCACTGGGCGCGCTCGGCCTCGAGGGCGACGGCGACGAGGGTGTGGTCGGCGAGCCAGCGGGCGTCGGCCTCGAGCCGGAAGCCGTGCGCCTTGCGCTCGACGCGCACGCGGGGCGCCTTGAGCGTGCGGCGGCTGCGGTGCAGGATCACCGCGAGGCGCAGGCAGAAGGCCAGCGCCGCGAGCCGCGGGTCGTCGTCGAAGGCCGCGCGCATCTTCGAGAGCTTTCCGCGCTGCGCGAGCACCAGGTTCGACAGCCACCCCTGCTCCTGGCGAGAGAAGCCCGGCATGTCGGCGTTGGCGAGGATGTAGGCCGAGTGCTTGTGGTAGCCGCCCTGGGCGATCGAGATGCCGATCTCGTGCAGCTTCGCCGCCCAGTCGAGGTACTGCGCGAGCGCGGCGAGCTCGCCGTCCTCGTCGAGGCTCTCGAGCAGCCCGTGGGCGGCGGCGCCGATGCGCTGCGCCTGCTGGGCGTCGACGTGGTAGCGGTGCGCGAACTGCTCGACGGTCACCTCGCGGATGTCGCGATGGTGCACGCGCCCGAGCAGGTCCCACAGCACGCCGTCGCGAAGCGCGCCCTCGGCGACGGTCATCTGCGCGAGGCCGAGCTCGTCGAAGATCCCCGACATGATCGCCACTCCGCCCGCGATGACCGGCACCCGGTCCTCGCGCAGGCCCGCGAGCGAGAGCTTGCGCAGCTCCCCCGCCGCGAGCAGCTGCTCGCGCAGCCACTCCAGGCCCGCGGCCGTGATCCCGCGCTCGGACTGGCCGTTCCTCACGAGCACGTCGGCGATGGAGCGCGCGGTGCCCGAGGAGCCCACCGCTTCCTTCCACCCGGCCTTCTCGAAGCGCGCCACGATCGACTGGACCTGCGCGCGCGCGGCGACCTGCGCCTGGCGCAGCGCCTTCTTCTCGATGCGCCCCTCCGGGAAGTAGCGCGCCGTGAAGCTCACGCAGCCCATGTAGAGGCTCTCCATCGCCTTGGGCCGGAGCTTGTTGCCGATGATGCACTCGGTCGATCCGCCGCCGATGTCCACCACGAGGCGGTTGTGGTGCGTCATCGGCAGCGAGTGCACCACGCCCAGGTAGATGAGCCGCGCCTCCTCCCGCCCCGGGATCACCTCGATGGGAAACCCGAGGGTCGCCTGCGCGCGCTGCAGGAATTCCCCGGCGTTGCGGGCCACGCGCAGCGTGTTGGTGCCCACGGCGCGCACCGCCTGGCGCGGCATCCCGGCGAGGCGCTCCGAGAAGCGCCTGAGGGCCGCGATCGCGCGCTCCTGGGCGAGGCTGTCGAGGTGCTTGTCGGAGGTGAGGCCGCTTCCGAGGCGCACCGTCTCGCGCATGGAATCGAGCGGGTAGAGCTGGTCGTCGACGACCCGCGCGATGGCGAGGTGGAAGCTGTTGCTGCCGAGGTCGACCGCGCCGAGGGTGTTATATTCCATGGGTGAAGCGAGGCGCCGCGCAAGACCACGGCGTCGCAGTATGGCACACTCTCGCGCCATGCCGAAAAAGCCCAAGCCGAAGGACGGCGATCGCGCCACGCGCCACGCGCGCGAGCACTTCCTCAACCGCGAGCTCCAGGCCCTGGAGTTCAACCGCCGGGTGCTCGCCCAGGCCGAAGACCGCACCATTCCGGCGCTCGAGCGCCTGCACTTCCTGTGCATCGTCTCGTCGAACCTGGACGAGTTCTTCGAGATCCGGCTCTCCGGCGTGAAGGAGCAGATCAAGATGGGCTCGGGGGCCTCCGGTCCCGACGGGCTCACGCCGCTCGAGGTCTTCCGGCAAGTGGCCGCGCGCGCCCAGGTCATCGTCGAGAGGCAGTACCGCCTCTTCAACGAGGAGATCATCCCGGCGCTCGCGCGGGAGGGCATCCGCTTCCTGCGCCGCTCCCAGTGGAACCCCGCGCAGCAGGAGTGGATCCGGGACTACTTCTTCCGCGAGATGATGCCGGTGCTCACGCCCATCGGGCTCGATCCCGCGCATCCCTTCCCGCGCGTGTTCAACAAGAGCCTCAACTTCGCCGTGGAGCTCGAGGGTCGCGACGCCTTCGGGCGCGACACCCGGGCGGCGATCGTGCAGGCCCCCCGCGTGCTCCCCCGGGTGATCCACCTTCCGAAGGACGTGGCCGAGGGGCGCGACGACTTCATCTTCCTCACCTCGGTGCTGCACGCGCACGTGGCCGAGCTCTTCGCGGGGATGAACGTGCTCGGCTGCTACCAGTTCCGCGTGACGCGCAACTCCGACCTCTTCGTCGAGGAGGAGGAGGTGAAGGACCTCCGCCAGGCGCTCCAGGGGGAGCTGCCGCAGCGCCACTTCGGCGACGCGGTGCGCCTCGAGGTGGCCGACAACATGTCGGAGTCGATGACCCGCTTCCTGCTTTCCCAGTTCGGGCTCGAGGGCGACGACCTGTACGTGGTGCAGGGGCCGGTGAACCTCGTGCGCCTCATGAACGTGCCCGAGAAGGTGAACCGCCCCGACCTCCAGTACCCGCCGTTCACCCAGGGGCTGCCCAAGGCGTTCACGAAGGGCGTGGACCTCTTCGCGACGCTGCGCAAGGGCGACATCCTGCTGCACCGCCCCTTCCAGGCGTTCACGCCGGTGATCGAGCTGATCCGCCAGGCGGCCCACGACCCGATGGTGGTGGCGATCAAGCAGACCGTCTACCGGACCGGGACCGACTCGGTGATCATGCAGACGCTCATCGAGGCGGCGCGCAACGGCAAGGAGGTGACCGTCGTCGTCGAGCTCATGGCCCGCTTCGACGAGGAGGCGAACATCAACTGGGCGGCGCGCCTCGAGGAGGTCGGCGCCCACGTGGTCTACGGCGTCGTCGGCCACAAGACCCACGCGAAGATGGCCATGGTCGTGCGGCGCGAGGAGGGGCGGCTCGTGCGCTACTGCCACCTCGGCACCGGCAACTACCATGCGCGCACGGCGCGCTTCTACACGGACTTCGACCTGCTCACGGCCCGCGAGGCGATCGGCGCGGACGTGAACGAGGTGTTCCAGCAGCTCACGGGGCTCGGCAAGGCGACGAAGCTCAAGCACATCTGGAGCTCGCCCTTCACGCTGCACGCGCGCATCCTCGAGGCGATCGAGGCCGAGACGCGCTTCGCGCGGGCGGGCAAGCCCGCGCGCATCGTGGCCAAGATGAACGCGCTGCTCGAGCCGCAGGTGATCGAGGCGCTCTACAAGGCCTCCCAGGCCGGCGTGAAAGTCGACCTCATCGTGCGCGGCGTGTGCGCCCTGCGCCCGGGGGTGCCGAAGCTCTCGGAGAACATCCGCGTGCGCTCGATCATCGGGCGCTTCCTCGAGCACACGCGCATCTTCCTCTTCCGGGGCGGCGGGGAGTCGCGGGTATACCTTTCGAGCGCCGACTGGATGGACCGCAACTTCTTCCGCCGCATCGAGCTGTGCTTCCCGGTGCTCGACCCGAAGCTGCGCCGGCGCGTGATCCGCGAGGGGCTGCGGCCCTACCTCGAGGACAACGTCCAGGCCTGGGACATGCAGCCCGACGGATCCTTCCGGCGGACGAGGCGCGGCCGGGCGAAGGCGCGCTGCGCCCAGGCGGAGCTGCTCAGGGCGCTCGCGAAGCCGCCGGAGACGCGCGAGCGGGCGAAGGGCGCGAAGAAGAAGGGCGCTACGAAGAAGGGCGCGAAGAAAGGGAAGGTGGCGAGGAAGGGATAGGGCGGGCGCCTCAGTCCCAGAACTTCCACCAGGACGAGGAGCGGTTGTGCCCCTGGGTGACGAGGGGATCGTCGGGATAGTTCTTCGCGAGCACGCTGCGCGTGTCGTCGCGCAGAGCCTTCAGCCCCATGCGGTCGTAGGCCTCGATCATGATCTCGAGCGCGTCGCGGCGCGCGGCCGAATGCGGGAAGTGGACGATGCAGTCCTGGGCGCGGTTGGCGGCGGCGAGGTAGGCGCCGCGCGCCATGTAGTAGCGCGCGACCTTCACCTCGTGGCGGGCCAGGGCCTCGACGAGGTAGGCCATGCGCTCGCGCGAATCCGCCGCGTAGCGGCTGTCCGGGAAGCGGGTGACCAGCTCCTTGAACACCTCGAACGACTCGCGCGCGGACTTCACGTCGCGGTCGGCGAGGTCCTGCTTCACGAGGCGCGAGGCGAACCCGAGGTCCTCGCGGAAGTTGGCGAGCCCGCGGATGTAGAGCGCGTAGTCCACGTTGGGATGGTTCGGGTGCAGCTTCACGAACTTCTCGGAGGCCGACACGGCCTGGGCGATGTCGTCCTGCTTGTAGTACGCGTAGGCGACGTCGAGCTGCGCCTGCTGGGCGTAGCGGCCGTAGGGATACTTCGACTCGAGCTCCTCGTAGAGCTTGGAGGCCTGCTCCCAGTTGTGCTCGTCGAGCTGCTCCCGGGCGGCGTTGTAGTACTGCTCGGCCGTCCAGGTCTTGCGCTGCTCTTCCTTGCTCGAGAACCAGCTGCAGCCCGCGAGCGCCGCGGCGAGGATCAGCGCGGCCGATGCCGTTACACTTCGGTTCATGGGGAATCCGGATCCGGGAACGGGGAATTATAGCGCGCCGCCGCGTCCCGGCGCCGCGGTGCGCGTGACGATTCCCCTCGAGATGGCGGGGCTGCGGCTCGACCAGGCGCTCGCGCGCCTGCTGCCCCGCGAGTCGCGCAGCCGCCTCGCGAGGCTGATCGAGGAAGGCCACGTGACGGTCGACGGCCGCCGCCTGCCCCCGCGGGGGAAGGTTCGGAGCGGGGAGGCGGTCGAGGTGGTGCTCGCGCCGCGCCCGGCCGACGAGGCGTCGCACCCGGAGCCCATCGAGCTGCCGGTGATCCACGAGGACGAGGACCTGCTCGTCGTGGACAAGCCTGCCGGGCTGGTCGTGCATCCGGGCAGCGGCCACCGCTCCGGGACGATGCTCAACGCCCTGTTGCACCACGCGCCCGGCACCGCGGCCCTGCCCCGCGCGGGCATCGTCCACCGCCTGGACAAGGACACGAGCGGGCTGCTCGTGGTGGCGAAGAACGAGGCGGCGCAGGCGCACCTCGCGCGCGAGCTTCGCGCGCGCACGGTCAAGCGCACCTACCTCGCGCTCGTGCGCGGCCGCCTCGCCGGGCCCGGGACCGTGGACGCTCCCGTCGGGCGCCACCCCGTGCACCGCACGCGCATGGCGGTGGTCGCGGCCGGACGGCCGGCGGTGACGCACTACCGCGTGCGGGAAGCCTTCGCGCGCCACACCCTCCTCGAGTGCGACCTGGAGACGGGCCGCACCCACCAGATCCGCGTGCACCTCGCCTCCATCGGCCACCCCCTCGAGGGCGACCCGGTTTACGGGGGGCGCGGCGCGCGGCTCATTCCCCGCCAGGCGTTGCACGCGTGGAAGCTCGCGTTCCGGCACCCCCGCGACGGGCGGGCCGTGCGCTTCACCGCCCCCATCCCGGCGGACCTGCGCGAGCTGCTGGCGAGGCTGCGCGCCCCATGAGCTGGCAGTCGTCGATGCGCGAGCGCCTCGCCCGCCACGGGGCGCACTGGGTCGTGCCCGAATGGCCCGCTTCCCCGCGCGTCCGGGCGTTCGTGACCACGCGCTCGGGCGGGGTGAGCGCCGGCGAGTACGGGTCGCTCAACCTCGGCAGCCGCGGCGGCGACGCGCCGGGCAACGTCGAGCGCAACCGCCTCATCGTGCGCGAGATGCTGCCCGAGGCGCCGCGCTGGCTCGACCAGGTGCACGGCAGCAGCGTCGCCGTGCTCGACGAGCTCGACCCACGCGAGGTTCCCCGCGCCGACGCCGCGGTCGCCCGCAGCGCCGAGCGCGTTTGCGCGGTCCTCGTCGCCGACTGCATGCCCGTGCTGCTGGCCGACGAGCAGGGCACGCGCGTGGCGGTAGCCCACGCAGGCTGGCGGGGGATGTCGGCCGGGGTGATCGAGAACGCGGTGCTCGCGATGGACGCGGATCCGGCCACGCTCCTCGCGTGGATGGGGCCGGCGATCGGCCCCGAGGCCTTCGAGGTCGGCCCGGAGGTGCGCGAGGCCTTCGTCGCCGGCGACCCCGGGGCGGGCGTCGCGTTCCGGCCCCGCGGCGCCGGAAAGTACCTGGCCGACCTCTACGCGCTCGCGCGGCGACGCCTCGCGCGCGCGGGCGTGGCGCGCGTGCACGGCGGCGGCTTCTGCACCCATCGCGAGAACCAGCGCTTCTTCTCCTACCGGCGCGAGAAGCGCAGCGGGCGCATGGGCGCCTTCATCTGGATCGAGCCGTGATCCTCGCCTGGATCCTCGCCGCCTCGCTCGTCGGCACGCTGCTGTCGCTCGCGATCGCCGCCCTCGTCGCCTTCCGCGTGCAGGAACGCTGGATCCCGACGCTGGTGAGCTTCGCGGTGGGCGCCATGCTCGGGGCCGCGTTCCTCGACATCCTGCCGCACCTCTTCGAGGAGACGAAGGATCCCGGCCGCACCGCGGCCTGGATCCTCGGGGGGCTCCTCGCCTTCTTCGTGCTCGAGAAGCTGCTGCTCTGGCGCCACCATCACCACCACGGCGAGGAGGGCGAGGCGGCGGTGGGGCCGGTGCACGGCCACGGCGGCGGGCGCAGCGTGGGCTGGATGATCATCTTCGGGGACGGCTTCCACAACGTGACCGACGGCGTGATCATCGCGAGCGCCTTCCTCACCGACGTGAAGATCGGGGTGGTCACCTCGCTCGCCATCATCGCCCACGAGATTCCCCAGGAGATCGGGGATTTCCTGGTGCTGCTGCACTCGGGGTTCGGGCGTGCCAAGGCGCTCGCGCTGAACGTGCTCTCGGGGCTCGCGGCGACGGTGGGCGCCGTGGCCGCGTACTTCGCGCTCTCCGCGGTGAACACGTGGATCCCGGAGGTCCTCGCGGTGGCCGCGGCGAGCATGATCTACATCGCGGTGGCGGACCTCATCCCGGGGCTGCACCGCCGCACCGCCCTCGGCGAGTCGCTCGCGCAGGTGCTGTTCATCGCGCTCGGCATCGCCTGCATCTGGGGCGTCCACGCGGCGCTCCTGCCCGGGGCATAATGGAATCGTCCATCGAGCCACCGCCATGCCGAAGAACGGTCCGCCGCCCAACGCCGAGGAGCTCGCCGAGCGCCTGCGCGCCTCGAACGACCGGCTCGCCGCCGCCGCGGGGGGCGAGGGCGCCACGCCGCAGGTGATGGCCGGCTTCGCCGAGGCCTACCGCGCATGGCTCGAGTCGCTCTCCGAGAAGCCGGAGACGATGCTCGACCTGCAGAACCGCTACATGCAGGAGCAGTTCCGGGTGTGGCTGCACGCGCTCCATCCGCCGCCCGCCGGGGCGCCGCCGATCGCGGACAAGCGCTTCTCGGCGCCCGAATGGAACGACCTGCCCGTGTTCCGGTACTTCCGAGACTCCTACCTGCTCACCTCGAGGATGATGATGGAGGCCGTGGAGGTCTCGGGCCTCGACGGCCACGCCAAGCAGCGCATGCGCTTCTTCATGCGCCAGTACCTCGACGCGGCCGCGCCCTCGAACTACCTGCTCACCAACCCCGAGGCCATCAAGGCGGCGATGGAGAGCCGCGGCGAGACGCTCCAGGAGGGCCTGAAGAACCTGCTGGGCGACCTCGGCAAGGGGCGCATCTCCATGACCGACGAGGGGGCCTTCGAGGTCGGGCGCAACATCGCGGTCTCCAAGGGCGCGGTCGTGTGGGAGAACGCGCTGGTGCAGCTCGTCCAGTACGCCCCGCTCACCGCGAAGGTGCACGAGCGGCCGCTGCTCATGGTGCCGCCGTGCATCAACAAGTTCTACATCATGGACCTGCAGCCCGAGAACTCGCTCGTGCGCTACGCCGTCGAGCAGGGCCACACGGTCTTCATGGTGTCGTGGCGCAACGTCAAGGCGGGACAGGACCACCTCACCTGGGACGACTACCTGCGCGACGGGGTCCTCGCGCCCCTCGAGGAGGTGCGGCGCATCACGAAGCAGGAGCGGATCAACGCGCTGGGCTTCTGCATCGGCGGGACGCTCCTCGCCGCCGCGCTAGCCGTGCTGGAGGCCCAAGGCGAGCACCCGGTCGCGAGCCTCACGCTCCTCACGACGCTGCTCGAATTCACCGACGTGGGCGAGATCCGCGTCTACATCGACGAGAAGTTCGTGGCGAAGCGCGAGAAGCAGCTGCGCAAGGGCGGTCTCGTCCCGGGCGGCGAGCTCGCGAGCGCCTTCTCGAGCCTGCGCGCCAACGACCTCGTCTGGCCGTACGTGGTGAACAACTACCTCAAGGGGCGTCAGCCCCCGGCCTTCGACCTGCTGTTCTGGAACTCCGACGCGACGAACCTGCCGGGGCCGATGTACGCCTACTACCTGCGCAACACCTACCAGGACAACAAGCTCGCGAAGCCCGACGCCCTCACGATGTGCGGGCAGAAGGTGAGCCTCAAGCGCCTCACGCTGCCGAGCTTCGTCTTCTCCGCGCGCGAGGACCACATCGTGCCGTGGCGGGGCGGCTATCGCAGCGCGCTCACGCTCGGCAGCCGGGCGAAGTTCGTGCTCGGGGCGAGCGGCCACATCGCGGGGACGATCAACCCGGCCTCGAAGAACAAGCGCAGCTACTGGGTGAGCCCCGGGCTGGAGGCGGACGCGGACCAGTGGTTCGCGAAGGCGCAGGAACTGCCCGGAAGCTGGTGGCCGGAATGGACGCGCTGGATCGAGCCCCACGCCGGCAAGCTCGTGCCGGCGCGCAGGCGCCTGGGAGATGCGGGCCACGAGCCGATCGAGCCCGCGCCGGGGCGCTACGTGAAGGAGCGGGCGTGATCGGCTTTCGCGACTTCATCCCGATCGCGATCCGGCGCCCGGGGCGCGAGGACGCAGGCGGGAACGAGCGGCGGGATCGAGGGCGAGACACCGAGGAGGAGACGTCATGACGCAAAGGATCGCCCTGGTGACGGGCGGGATGGGGGGCCTCGGCGAGGCGATCTGCATGAAGCTCGCGCGCATGGGCATCAAGGTGGTGGTCACCTATTCCCCGGGCAACGTGAAGCACGAGGCGTGGCTCAAGGAGATGGCCGAGCGCGACTACCACTTCTCCGCCTTCCCCTGCGACGTCGCGGACTTCGATTCGTGCGCGGCGATGGTGGACCACGTGACCAAGGAGGTCGGGCCCATCGACATCCTCATCAACAACGCCGGCATCACGCGCGACATGACCTTCAAGAAGATGACCAAGGTCGACTGGGACGCGGTGATCCGGACCAACCTCGACAGCGTCTTCAACGTGACCAAGCCCATCGTGGACGGGATGGTCGAGCGCGGCTGGGGGCGCGTCATCAACGTCTCGAGCGTGAACGGGCAGAAGGGCGCCTTCGGCCAGACCAACTACTCGGCGGCGAAGGCGGGCATGCACGGCTTCACCAAGGCGCTCGCGCTCGAAGTGGCGCGCAAGGGCGTCACGGTGAACACGATCTCGCCCGGCTACATCGGGACCCAGATGGTGCTCGCGATCCCCAGGGACGTGCTGGACACCAAGATCATCCCGCAGATCCCGCTCGGGCGCCTGGGCAGGCCCGAGGAGGTGGCGGGCCTGTGCGCCTACCTCGCCTCCGACGAGGCCGCGTTCGTGACCGGCGCCAACATCGCGATCAACGGCGGGCAGCACATGTACTGAGCGCCGGGGCCGGGGCTCGCGAGGGTCGAGTCCCCCGGGAATCCGGAAGGGTCGGCACCGATCCTGCGGGATTTGGAGTCTCCGGACCGGGGAATATCCGATGGCCGGCGGCCCGCCTGCGCATGAAGATGGTCCCACTCCCGGCGTGCGCCGGACGAGGCGGGGGCCATGCGAATCGCGGGCGATTGCGTTGTGGCACGCGCTTTCCGGTGCGCACCGGTGCTCGCCATCGCCGCCTTCGTCGCCGCGGCTCCCGCTGCCCGGGCTTCCAGCTCCCTGGGCACCTCCGGCGCCCAGGCGAGCATCGACTTCAAGATCGTGATCCCGGTGGTCCTGCGGGTGAAGGCCGCGGCCGAGCCGCGCGAGGTGTCGATCACCGACGCGGACGTGGCCCGCGGCTATGTCGACGTCGAACGCGGCGCGTCCCTCGTCGTCACCTCCAACAGTCGCGCGGGCTTCTACGTGTCCATCGCGTTCGATTCGAGGCTGCTCGCCCGCGTGGTGGCCCGCCTCCACGGCCAGGCCGTCGAGGCCGATGCCCCGGGAAGCTCCCTGCACGTCGACGCGGCGAGGCTCGTCGAGACGCCCGTGAACGTGGGCTACCGGATGTATCTCGCCCCCGGGGCGCGGCCCGGCACGTACCGCTGGCCCATCGGGCTCGCGTTCGCGCCCGGTCCCTGAGCGCTACGCGTACATGTGCAGGCCGCCGTTCACCGACAGGTTGGTGCCGGTGATGTAGGCGGCCTTCTCGGAGACGAGGAAGGCCACGGCGTCGGCCACTTCCTCGGGCATGGCGAGCCGACCCGCGGGGATCTCGGAGACGATCTTCTGGCGCACGTCCTCGCGGATCGCCATCACCATGTCGGTCTGCACGTAGCCCGGTGAGATGGCATTCACCGTGACGCCCTTCTTCACCACCTCCTGGGCGAGCGACTTGGTGAACCCGAGGATGCCCGCCTTGGCGGCGGCGTAGTTGGTCTGGCCGAACTGGCCGCGCACCGCGTTCACCGAGGAGATGTTCACGATGCGCCCCCAGCCGTGCTCGACCATCCCATCGATCACGTGGCGCGTCACGTTGAAGACGCTGTCGAGGTTGGTCGCGAGGACCGCGCGCCACTGGTCGGGGGTCATCTTGCGGAAGGTCGAGTCGCGGGTGATGCCGGCGCAGTTCACCAGGATCTCGACGGGGCCGTGCTCGTCCGCGATCTCCCGCACCATGCGCCCCATGGCCTCGAAGTCGGTCACGTCGCCGTAGGCCAGCGCCGTGCGCGCGCCGTTCAGTCCCGCCGCCGCCATCGCCTCGCGCCAGCGCGTCTCGCTGCCGGGGATCGCGTAGTTCGCGACCACGAAATGCCCGTCGGCCGCGAGGCGCTTGCAGACGGCGGTGCCGATGCCGCCCACGCCACCCGTCACGAGTGCCACACGTCGATCCATCGTTGCGCGCCCGAAGAAAAAAACCCCGGGTTGGGCCCGGGGTTTAACCTTTATCCGTAATTGCGATAAAGGAGGAGGAGACTTGAATCCGGTTCGGCCCGGCGGGTCACTTCCTCGCCTTGCCCTCGGCTGCGCCGCGCACGCCGGCGTCGGCGAAGCTGCTCACGTGCTTGGCGGCCTTGGTGAAGCTGTCGAAGGCGGCGGTGGTGGCGGCGAGCGACGACTTGATCGCCGCGGCGGCCACGTCCCCGCCCGCGGGGGCCGTCTTGGCGGCCTGGTCCACGGTCTCGGAGACCGCCTGCTGGAAGGAGCTCATGCGCTCCTCGGCGAGCTTCGAGAGCTCGCTTTGCGCTTCGGAGGCGACCTCGTAGAGGCTGCGCGAGTAGCCCATCAGGCTCTCGAGCGTCTTCTCGGCGATGCGCGAGCGAAGCGCCATCAGCTCCTGGACGTCTTTCGCGCCGGCGAGCGCCTTGGCGTCGACGCCGGCCTGGCTGATCGCGCCCTTGGCGAATTCGAGCTGCACCGCCAACGCGCGCTCTGCGCTGTCCATCGAGATCCGCGCGAAGCGCGTGGCGGCATCCACGGTGGCGCTGGACATGTCGGAAAGCGGGCTGGCGGCGGGCATCGATGTTCTCCTGCGATTCGGCGCGGCGCTTGGGATTTGGTGCGCCGCAACAATTCCATTCTAGGAAGGCGAATTCTGCGTGTCAAGGGATTTTTGGTGCATTGCACCACAGCCCGGAGCCCGCGCCGCAATAAAGTGCTAAACTGCAATGAAATGAAGCACTTGAGGCGGGCGCCGCAAAGGCATGCAGGTCCCCGCACGAAGCCGGATTGATGTAGCGCAGCATCGCGCGAGGGAGTGGCCCATGGCAGCGCCGCGGATCATCAAGAAGTATCCGAACCGGAGGCTCTACGACACCGAGACCTCCGCCTACATCACGCTCGCCGAGGTGAAGGACCTGGTGCTGCAGTACAAGGAGTTCCGGGTGCAGGACGCGAAGACCGGAGAGGACCTCACGCGCGCGATCCTCCTGCAGATCATCCTCGAGGAGGAGTCGGGCGGCGTGCCGATGTTCTCCACCGAGATGCTCGCGAACATCATCCGCTACTACGGCCACGCGATGCAGGGGCTGATGGGCTCGTACCTCGAGCGCTCGATCTTCGCCTTCCACGAGGCGCAGAAGCGCTTCCAGGAGCAGGCGCAATCGATCTACGGCGAGCTGCCCAAGATGCCCGCCGACGCGTGGGCGCAGTTCATCTCCCAGCAGCAGAAGATCCCCAACGTGATGGGCGGCTACCTCGAGAAGGGGGCCAAGGCCGTGATCGACATGCAGGAGGAGCTGCGCAACCAGGCGCTCAAGCTCTTCTCCGGCTTCCCCTACGCGCCCCCCGAGGAAGCGAAGCCGCACCCGAAGCCCGCTCCGAAGAAGGGGCGCAAGGCGAAGTGAGCGGCCCAAACCGGGGGCGGACCCCGATTCCCGCCGGGAAATCCGGGCCCGTCCCCAGGGTCGGCTTCGTCTCCCTCGGCTGCCCCAAGGCGCTGGTCGATTCCGAGGCGATCCTCACGCAGCTGCGCGCCGAAGGCTACGAGATCGCCCCGACCTACGAGGGCTCGGACCTCGTGGTCGTGAACACCTGCGGCTTCATCGACGAGGCCGTGCGCGAGTCGCTGGAGGCGATCGGCGAGGCGCTCGCGGAGAACGGCAGGGTGATCGTCACCGGCTGCCTGGGCGCGAAGGGCGGCATCGTGCGGGAGGCGCACCCGGCGGTGCTCGCGGTGACCGGCCCCCACGCGCGGGACGAGGTGATGGCGCACGTCCACGCCCACCTGCCGAAGCCCCACGACCCGTTCACCGACCTCGTTCCCCCGCAGGGCATCCGCCTCACGCCGGGCCATTACGCCTACCTCAAGATCTCCGAGGGCTGCAACCATCGCTGCACCTTCTGCATCATCCCCTCGATGCGCGGCGACCTCGCGAGCCGCCCCGTAGGCGAGGTCATGGCGGAAGCCGAGCGCCTGGTGGCCGCGGGCGTGAAGGAGCTGCTGGTGATCTCGCAGGACACCAGCGCCTACGGCGTGGACGTGAAGTACCGCACGGGCTTCTGGGGCGGCCGGCCGCTGAAGACGCGCATGACGGAGCTTTGCGAGGCGCTGGGCTCGCTCGGCGCATGGGTGCGCCTGCACTACGTGTATCCGTACCCGCACGTCGACGAGGTGATCCCGCTCATGGCCGAGGGGCGGATCCTTCCCTACCTCGACGTGCCCTTCCAGCACGCGAGCCCGCGGATCCTGCGCCTCATGAAGCGTCCCGCCTCGACGGAGAGGAACCTCGAGCGCATCGCCGCGTGGCGCGCCGGCTGCCCGGAGATCACGCTGCGCTCGACGTTCATCGTCGGCTTCCCCGGCGAGACGGAAGCGGAGTTCGAGGAGCTCCTCGCCTTCCTGCGCGAGGCCGAGCTCGACCGCGTGGGCTGCTTCGCCTACTCGCCCGTCGAGGGCGCGCGCGCGAACGAGCTGCCGGGCGCCGTGCCCGAGGCGGTGAAGGAGGAGCGCCGCGCCCGCTTCATGCAGGCGCAGGCTGCGGTGAGTCGAGCCCGGCTCGCGCGCAAGGTGGGTGCCGAGATCGAGGTGCTCGTGGACGAGGTATCCGGCGACGAGGCCGTCGCCCGCAGCGCCGCCGACGCGCCCGGGATCGACGGCGTGGTCCGCGTGGCGGGGGCGCGGGACGCGCGTCCCGGCGACTTCCTGCGCGTGCGCGTGACCGGCTCCGGCGAGCACGACCTCGCCGCGCGCTTCGTGCGCCCCGCGCCCGCGGCGGCTACTCCTGGACGGGCTGCCCCGCCAGGTACTGCCGCCAGAACTCGCGCAGCTGGGCGCCGAGCTTGAGGGGATCGAAGGGCTTGGGGATCACGCCCAGCACGCCCAGGTCCCGGTAGCGTCCCATGTCGCTCGCCTTCAGCCGCGCGGTGAAGAAGACCGCGGGCGCCTCGAGGCCCTTCACGCGCAGCGCCTTCAGCGTGCCCACGCCGTCGAGCACGGGCATGCTGAGGTCGAGCAGCAGCAGGTCCGGCGCGAAGTCCGGGGCCGTGGCGAGGGCCTCCTCGCCCGAGGCGCAGACCTGCACCTTGAAGCCGCCGATCTTGCCCAGGGCGAGGCCGACGATGGAGCGGATGTCGCGCTGGTCGTCCACCAGCAGGATGCGGGAGAGGGCGCGGCGGGTCATTTCGTGGCGGCTTCGGAGGTCCCGGGGAGATCGAACCAGAATACCGTTCCGCCGCCTTGTGCGGCGTCAAACCCGATGTGGCCGCCGAGCCGCTCGATGATCTCCCGGCTGATGGCGAGCCCCAGGCCGCTGCCTTCCGCGGGCCGGTCCTCCCCCATGTGCGCCTGGGCGAAGCGCTGGAAGATGCGCTCGCGGAAGTGCTCGGGGACTCCGGGGCCGCGGTCGCGAACCGAGGTCCGCACCCAGCTCTCGGCGAGCTGCTTCGCGCTCACCGTCACGACGCTCCCCCGGGGCGAGAACTTCGCGGCGTTGAAGAGCAGGTTCGACAGCACCTGGATCAGGCGGTCCTCGTCGCCGCGCACCCGCAGCTCCGGCGGGGGCTCGAGCTCGAAGGCGACCCCGTAGGATTCGACGAAGCCGTGGCTCGAGTCGATCGCCTGGCGCAGCACCGTGGGCCAGTCGAGGAGGGCGATGCGGAACGCGCCGTGGCCCGAGGTGACCTTCTCGAGGTCGAGCAGGTCGTCCACCAGGCGCACGAGGCGCTCGCAGTTCTGCATCGCGATGGAGACCAGCCCGCGGGCCTCGGCGGCGAGCTCGCCCGCGACGCCCCCCTGCAGCAGCCCGAGCGAGCCGCGCATCGAGGTGAGGGGCGTGCGCAGCTCGTGGCTCGCGACGGCGACGAAGCCGTCCTTCATGCGGTCGAGGTCCTTGAGCCGCGTGATGTCGAAGCGCACGGTGATCGCCGCCGTGACGCGCCCCTGGTCGTCGTGCAGCGGCGTGTAGACCACCTCGAGGTCGACGGTGCGCCCGCCCGGATCGGTGAGCTGCTGCTCGAAGCGCACGGTGCGCCCGTCGAGCGCCGCGCGGACGTGGGGCTGGATCACGCCGTAGGCGGCATCCCCCGCGACCTCGCGCATGCGCTTGCCGTTGATCGCCTCGGCGGCGAGCCCCGTGAGCTCGCGGTAGGCGCGGTTGTGGAAGAGGATCCGCTCATCGGTGCCGAACACCGCGATCGCCGCCGGCATCGTGTCGATGAGCTGGCGCAGCTGCTGCTCGCGCTCCTTCAGGCGCTCCTCGGCGGCCACCCGCGCCGTGACGTCGGCGTTGGTGCCCGCGAAGCGCACGGCGCGGCCTCGGGCGTCGCGCGCCGTGACCTTGCCGCGGCTGTGGCACCAGAAGTAGGTGCCGTCGAGCCGGCGGACGCGGTGCACGGTGTCGTAGCGGGACGCGCGTCCGCTCAGCGTTTCGGCCGCCGCCTCGCGCACGCGCTGCACGTCGTCGGGGTGCAGCAGAGAGAAGAGCTCCATCGCGCTCACTCGCGTCTCGACCGCCTCGCCGCCCAGCATGACGGGCCAGGTCGGGCTCAGGCGTACTCCCTGGCTCGCGACGTCCCAGTCGAACACGGCGAGCTGCGATCCGTCGAGGGCCTCGTTCAGCCGGTCGCGGGTCTCCCGCGCATCGCGCAGCGCCCGCTGCTCCGAGCGCCGGATGCGCGCGAGCGTCCACAGCAGCGGCGCGACGATGGCGACGGGCGCGCCGGCGACGAGGAATTCCAGGAGCAGGTCGTTCACGCGGGACGTCCGCCGGCTCTGCCCGGCGGGCGCGGCTCGGTGGGTCCTATCGGCGGGTGAGGGGGTGGTCGACGACCTTCACGGCGTCGCCCATGTGGAAGCCCGTGGGCTCCTTGTAATCGAAGTAGCGGGTCTTGCCGTTCTCCATCTTCACGACCACCTGGTAGATGGTCACCGTGTTGCGGTTCTTCTCGACCTTGTTGCCGACGTAGGCGCCGCCCAGGGCCCCGGCGATCGTCGCCGCGGTGTTGCCCCGGCCGCTCCCGATCTGGTGGCCGAGCACGCCGCCCGCGACGCCCCCGATCACCGCGCCGGCGCCCGAGGACTCGCCTTCCTTCTCGATCTTCTTCAGGTCGATCACGGTGCCGCACTCGTCGCAGGCCGCCGCGGCCGGGTTCGCGAAAACCGCGCCGAGGGCGAGCAGCACGCCCGGGATCGCGATCTTCAGGCTGGTTCTCATGGGCCATCCTCCCTTGATTGTCCGATGGGCGAAGATCGTAGCACGCCTCACGATTCCTCCGGCTTGAGCTGCGGGAAGAGGATCACGTCGCGGATCGACGGGCTGTCGGTGAAGAGCATCACGAGGCGGTCGATGCCGATGCCCTCGCCGGCCGTGGGCGGAAGCCCGTACTCGAGCGCGCGGATGTAGTCGGCGTCGTAGTACATCGCCTCCTCGTCGCCGGCTTCCTTCGCCTTCGCCTGCGCGGCGAAGCGCGCCGCCTGGTCCTCGGGGTCGTTGAGCTCCGAGAAGCCGTTCGCGATCTCGCGCCCGGCGACGACCAGCTCGAAGCGGTCGGTCACCGCGGGATCCGCGTCGCTCGTTCGGGCGAGCGGGGAGACGTCCACGGGGTGCGCCACGATGAACGTGGGATCGGCGAGCCGCTCCTCGGTGGTGGCCTCGAAGAGCTTGAGCTGCAGGATCCCGACGCCGTCCGTGGGAAACACCTCGACGTCGAAGGGGGCGAGCGCCTGCTTGAGGTAGCGCGGGTCGGAAAGGGCATGGAGCGGGTAGCCCGGGTTGTACTTCGCGATCGCCTCGGCCATGGTGAGGCGGTCGAAGGGCTTCGCGAGGTCGAGGGTCGCGCCCTGGTAGGAGAGCGCGGTGGCGCCCAGCACCTTGCGCGCGCACTCGCGCAGCAGCTCTTCCGTGAGGTCCATCAGGTAGCGGTAGTCCCGGTAGGCCTCGTAGAACTCGAGCATGGTGAACTCGGGGTTGTGGCGCGTCGAGATGCCTTCGTTCCTGAAGTTGCGGTTGATCTCGAAGACCTTCTCGAGGCCGCCCACCACCAGGCGCTTGAGGTAGAGCTCCGGGGCGATGCGCAGGTACAGGTCCATGTCGAGCGCGTTGTGGTGCGTCTTGAACGGCCGCGCCACCGCGCCGCCCGGGATCGGCTGCATCATCGGCGTCTCGACCTCGAGGTAGCCGCGCGCGATGAAGAACTCGCGGATCGCCTGCACGAGGCGCGAGCGGATCTCGAAGGTGCGGCGCGCCTCGGGGTTCACGATGAGGTCCACGTAGCGCTGCCGGTACCTCTGCTCCGTGTCGGTGAGCCCGTGGAACTTCTCGGGGAGCGGCCGCAGCGACTTGGAGAGCAGCCGGACGCCGTTCGCCTGGAGGGTGAGCTCGCCCTTGTTCGTCTTGAAGAGCGTGCCCTCGACGCCGACGATGTCGCCCAGGTCCCAGTGCTTGAACGCCTCGTGCGCTTCGGTGCCGGTGACGTCGTTGTTCACGTAGACCTGGATGCGCCCGCTCATGTCCTGGAGCGTCGCGAACGAGGCCTTGCCCATGACACGCTTGAGCATCATGCGGCCGGCCACGCAGGCGGCGGGCCTCTCGGACTCGAGGGCCTCGCGCGTCTTCGCGCCGTGGCGCTCTTGCAGCTCCGCGGCGAGGTCGCGCCGGCGGAAGTCGTTGGGGAACGCCGGCCCCTTCTCCCGCAGGCGCGCGAGCTTGGCGCGGCGCTCGGCGACGATCTGGTTCTCGTCCTGCGGCGGTGCGCCCGTCTTGTCGTTCTTGTCGTCGGCCATTCCTAGACTCCCTGCTTGAGGCTCGCGGTGATGAAGTCGTCGAGGTCGCCGTCCAGCACCGCCTGCGTGTTGCCCACCTCGACGTCGGTGCGCAGGTCCTTGATGCGCGACTGGTCGAGCACGTAGGAGCGGATCTGGTGGCCCCAGCCGATGTCGGTCTTGGTGTCCTCGAGGGCCTGCTTCTGCTCGTTCCTCTTGCGCACCTCCAGCTCGTAGAGCTTGGACTTCAGCATCGCCATCGCTTCGGCGCGGTTGCGGTGCTGCGAGCGGTCGTTCTGGGAGGAGACGACGATGTTGGTCGGCAGGTGCGTGATGCGCACGGCCGAGTCCGTCTTGTTCACGTGCTGCCCGCCCGCCCCGGAGGCGCGGTAGGTGTCGATGCGCAGGTCCGCGGGGTTGATCTCGATCTCGATCGTCTCGTCCACCTCGGGGTAGACGAACACGCTCGCGAAGGACGTGTGGCGCCGCGCGTTGGCGTCGAAGGGGCTCTTCCTCACGAGGCGGTGGATGCCGGTCTCGGTGCGCAGGTATCCGTAGGCGTAGGGGCCCGTCACCTTGATCGAGGCGCTCTTCAGCCCCGCCACCTCGCCCTCGCTCTCCTCGAGCAGCTCCACCTTGAAGCCGTGGCGGTCGCAGTACTTGGTGTACATGCGCAGCAGCATCTGCGCCCAGTCCTGCGCCTCGGTTCCACCCTGGCCGGCGTTGATGTCCACGAAGCAGCTGTTCGGGTCCATGGGGTTCGCGAACATGCGCCGGAACTCGAGGTCGGCGACGAGCTTCCCGGTCTCGCCCACGTCGCCCTCGACGGCGGCGAGCGTCGCGTCGTCGCCCTCGGAGCGGGCGAGGTCGAAGAGCTCGCGCGAGTCGCGCAGGCCCGCGTCGATCCTCTCGAGCGTGGAGACGGTCTCCTCGAGCGCGCGGCGCTCCTTGCCGAGGTCCTGGGCGCGCTTCGCGTCGGACCAGATGTTCGGGTCCTCGAGGGTGCGCGCGACCTCTACGAGCCGCGCCTTCTTCGTGTCGTAGTCAAAGATACCTCCTGAGCTCGGCCGCGCGCGCGGCCAGGCCCTGGAGGGTGTTGTCGATGAGGTTCAGGCGATCGGCTTCCATCGGCGAAATTATACGGAAATCGGCGACCGACCCCGTTCCCGCTACTCGACGTGCTCCACGACGAGCTGCACCGAGGCGGCTCCCCGGTATTCGTTCACGTCGAGGCGGTAGACGGCGCGGATCGACTCGGGGAGCGGCTCGGGAGAGCCGAAGCGGATGGCGGGGAAGCGCCGGTCGCCGAGGCCGAGCACGAGCTTCAGGTGCCGCTCGCCCACCACGCGCTGGGAGCGCACGGCGAAGCGTCCCGCGAAGCGCGGCTCGGGGAAGCCCTGGCCCCAGACCTCGGCGCGCAGGCAGAGGGCGAGATCGAGGTCGAGGTCGTGCGGCGCGAGCTCGCCGTCGCACTCGATTCGCCGGGCGAGGTCGGCCGGGGTGAGCCGCTCTTGGGCGACGGTCTCGAACGCGCGGGCGAAGGGCTCGAGCCGGTCGCGCGCGAGGGTCACGCCCGCCGCGGCCGCGTGGCCCCCGAAGCGCTCCATGAGCCCCGGCTCGCGCTTGTCGACGAGGTCGAGCGCGTCGCGCAGGTTGAGCGCGGCGACCGACCGTCCCGAGCCCTTGAGCCGGCCCGCGCCGTCGGATGCGAACGCGAACACCGGCCGATGCAGGCGCTCGCGCAGCCGCGAGGCGAGCAGGCCCACCACGCCCGCGTGCCACTCGTCGCGGTGGATCGCGAGCGTGTACGCCCCTCCCGCGTCCACGGCGGCGATCATGGCGAGCGCCGACTCCTGCATCCGCTCCTCGATCTGGCGCCGCTCGCGGTTGAGGGTGTCGAGGCGTCGCGCGAGCTCCAGGGCCTGTCCCGGGTCGTCCGCGAGCAGGCACTCGATCCCGAGCGACATGTCCTGGAGGCGCCCGGCCGCGTTGAGGCGCGGCCCCGCGGCGAAGCCGAGGTCGTAGGCGCTCGCCTGGCGCGCGGGTCGTCCGGCCACTTCCAGCAATGCGGCCACTCCCGCGCTCGCCTTGCCCGATCGGATGCGCTCGAGCCCCTGCGCGACGAGGATGCGGTTGTTCGCGTCGAGCCGGGCCACGTCGGCGATGGTGCCGAGCGCCACGAGGTCGAGCAGCGCGGCGAGGTTGGGCTCCGCGCGGGAGGCGAAGGCGCCGCGGCGCCGCAGCTCCGCGCGCAGCGCCGTCATCACGTAGAAGATCACGCCCACGCCCGCGAGGTGCTTGCTCGGGAAGCCGCAGCCCGCCTGGTTCGGGTTCACGATGCAGGCGGCGGCCGGCGTCTCCCTTCCCGGAAGATGGTGGTCGGTCACGAGCACGCGCATGCCCAGGCGGGTCGCCTCGGCCACACCCTCCACCGCGGCGATGCCGTTGTCCACGGTGACGAGCAGGTCGGGCGCGCCCTGCGCCGCCGCGCGTGCGATCTCGGGGGTGAGGCCGTAGCCGTGCTCGAACCGGTTGGGCACGAGGTAATCCACGCGCGCTCCGAAGGCGCGCAGCGCCCGGACCGCGAGCGCGCACGCCGTGGCCCCGTCGGCGTCGTAGTCGGCGACGACCCGCACCCGCTCGCCCTTCGCGATCGCGTCGGCGAGGAGGCGCGCGGCGTCCTCGGCGCGGGCGAGGGAGGCGGGCGGCGCGAGGCGGCCCAGCGTGCGGTCGAGCTCCTCGGGGGAGGTGAGCCCGCGCGCCGCGAAGATGCGGGCAAGCCGGGGATCGCAGCCCGCGGCGAGGAGCCGCGCGCTCCCCGCCTCGTCGACGGAGCGCTCGACGATCTCAGCCATGGGTGGCGAGGGGCCTCGACCGGCGCAGCCATCGCCGGCGCGCCCGGCCCGAGAGCACCGCGACGAGCGTGTCGGTCGCACGCGGCAGCACGATGCGCACCGTGCCGAAGCGCTCGATGGCTTCCCCCAGGTCGCGGAACCACGCGCGGTCGAGGCCCTCGGCCGCCGCCCGCCAGCCCGCGGCGTCCACGCGGCTCCACGGGGCGGCGAGCTCGTCGAGCACGACCAGCACCGCAGAGGCCGTCCCGGGCGCCGCGAGTTCCGCGACGCTCTTCGGGACGGGCGGCGCGGCAGCTCCGGAAAGCGCCGCGAGCCCGCGCGCGAAGGCTTCCCTCGCGTGCACGGCGGCGTAAGGGCGATCCACGCTCGCGGGCGTGGGTCCCTCGCCCCAGAACCAGACGCTGTTCACCAACGGGGCGCCCGCCGCCTCGCGCCGCGCGTTCACGTCGTGGGCCGCGAGCACCATCTGCGCCTCCGTGATCGCGGAGCGCCAGTTGATGCGCCCGCTGCCCGTGGGGAGCAGGCCGAAGGGATCGCGCCCGCGCGCTTCCTCGAGCGGCACGGTGGTCGGGAGCTCCGCCTCCGGCACCTCGACGTACCAGCGCTCGGGCGACGGCGCGCGAAAGCGCAAGCGGTCCTCGTCGAAGAGCGATTGCAGCGCGGCGACGAGCGGCTCGGCCTCCTCGCGCGTGAGGCCCAGCACGGCCGCGTCGTGCAGCACCAGCGCGTCGCCGTCGATGCGCAGGTGCACCGGGTCGGCGCGCATCCAGGCGCCTTCGGCGCGATCGCCCTCGCCCGC
>Ga0187774_10000153_pt1 | contig 22452 bp, 20 predicted proteins | sample 0216_BV02_MP05_2_FD_133152 | JGI IMG/M metagenome (GOLD analysis project Ga0187774, IMG submission 133152) | Tropical peat soil microbial communities from peatlands in Department of Meta, Colombia - 0216_BV02_MP05_20_MG | ecosystem: Environmental > Terrestrial > Soil > Wetlands > Peat | place... | reverse complement strand
GTGCCTTTCTTGCGCAGCGTCAGCATCACGCGGTGAGTGCGGCGGTCGCCGGGGCGGCAGCACTCGACGTAGGTGCGCTCGCGCCATACGCCGTCGGGGAGGCGCTTGAGTTTCGCGAGGAAGGCGCGCTCGCCGTTGTCGAGGATCCTGCGCATCACGCCTTTCACCACCTCGGGGCCGTAGCGGCGCACGAGCGCCAGCACCCGGTCGCGGGCGGTGATGTTGCCGGCGAGCTGGGCGCGGAAATCGAGCGCCACGGCCTCGGGCTTGCGCGAGGAGCGCAGGTACAGCTCCTCGATGTCGCGGCGGATCTCGTTGCCCTCGACGATCTTCACCGGCGGGATGCACATGCCCTCGTCGAACGCGTCCCGGGCGCCGCCGCAGAACGACGAGGGCGTGATGCCGCCCAGGTCGTACTGGTGCAGGCAGTTCGTGACCCAGCAGAACAGCCCGCCCTTCCAGAACACCGGGCAGATCAGCATTACGTCCTGCTGGTGCGCCGCGCCCACCCACGGGTCGTTGGCGAGGAACATGTCGCCGTCGCGGATGCCGGGGTTGTCGCTGCGGTACTCGAGCGCCCACTTCACCTGGGTGTCGGTGACCCCGGACATGTACTGCATGTAGGGTCCGAAGTAGATGAACTCGCCGTCCTCGGTCAGTATCGACGGGTTCAGGTCGAGCGCGTACATCGCGACCGGCGAGCCGGACAGGCGCTGGATCGTCGCGCCGTGCTCCTCGTTCACGTGCCACAGGCTGTGGCGGATCACTTCATACGTGATCGGGTCGATCTTCTTCGCGGCCTTGCGATGCAGCTTGAGCTTCGGCGAGATCTTCAGTTTCTTTGGCGGAACGTACCCCATCTTGCGGCCGTCGAAGACTGCGTCCTTCATCTCGCTGACTTTGGGCATGGGCCTACTTCCCGAACAGGATTTCGAAATTGCCGAACTTATCCACCTTGAGCGCGCGCCCCGGGTGCACGACCACCGTCGTGTCCGTCGTCTCAATCACCGCCGGTCCCTTGATCGCGTTGCCAGGTACCAGCAAGGCGCCGTCGTAGACCGGGGTGGCGACGCTCTTTCGCGGCTCGGCCCAGTATACGCTGCGCTTCCCGCGCCTCGCCTTGGCGTCGATCTTCGCGCTCAGCTTTCTCGATGCCGACAGCTTCGGGCGCGGCGTCGCGGCGGTCGCCCGCAGGCGCAGCGTCACGATCTCGAGGCGCGCGTCGGCGTACGACGAGCCGCGGCCGTAGAGCTGCTCGTAGCGCTCGGTGAAGCGCTCGCGCAGCGGCCCGAAGAACGCGCCTTTCACGCGGCGCTCGGGGAGCATCACCTCGACCTCGTTGATCTGGCCGCGGTGGCGCATGTCCAGCGAAAAGGAAAAGCGCCGGCGCGATTTCTCGATGCCGTCCTTGTCCATCTGCGCGTTCGCCTTCGCCTCGAGGCCGGCGAGCACCTCGTTGACGCGGTCCGCCTCGAAGGGGCTCGTCTGGATGTCGACCTGCTCGTAGACGTGCAGGATGTCGGCCGAGGCCGCGCCGAACGCGCACCAGGTCGAGGCGATCTCCTTTTGCGGGATCACGACCTTCTGCACGCCGAGCTCTCTTGCGAACACCCCGGCGTGCGCGGGCCCGGCGCCGCCGAAGGCGAAGAGCACGAAGTCGCGCGGGTCGAACCCCTTCTCGACGGTCATCTTGCGGATGATGTCCGCCATCTTGAACTCGGCGATCCTCGCAATGCCCGCCGCCGCCTGGAAGAGCGAGAGCCCCAGCGGCTCGGCGACCCGCTGCACCGCTTCGACCGCTTTCGCCTTGTCGAGCTTGATCCGTCCGCCGAGGAAGTTGTCGGGATTGATGGTACCGAGGACGACGTCAGCATCGGTGACGGTAGCTACCGTTCCGCCCTTGCCGTAGCACGCGGGCCCCGGATCGGCGCCGGCGGACTCCGGGCCGACCGCGAGCGTCCTCGACGCCGCGTCCACGCGCGCGAGCGATCCCCCTCCCGAGCCGATCGCTTGGATGTCGACCTTGGGCAGGAAGTACTCGTACTGCACGACGTTCGAGATGAAGGAGTACTCGGGCTGGCCGCCGTGGATGATACCGACGTCGAACGACGTGCCGCCCATGTCGGTGGTGATGATGTTCGGCACGCCCATGAGCTTGCCGAGGTACAGCGATCCGGTGACGCCCGACACCGGCCCTGAGTCGAGCGTGAGGAGCGGCGACTCCATCGCGTGATCGACCGAGATCGAGCCCCCGCCGCACTGCGTGATCTGCAGCGGCTGGGCGTACCCCGAGGCCTTCAGCTGGCGGTCGAGGTTGCCGAGGTACTTCGCCATCACCGGCCCGATATAGGCGTTGAGCGCCGTGGCCGTGGTGCGCTCGTACTCGCCCCACTTGGGCGCGATGTCGACCGAGCACGACACGAAGAGCTGAGGCGCGAGGTTGTGGATCATCGCCTTCACGCGCCGCTCGTGCGCCGGATTCTTGAACGACCACAGGAAGCAGACCGCGATCGCCTCGACGCCCTGCGACACGAGGCGCCGGATCGCGGCCTCGGCCTCGTCCTCGTTCAGCGGCACCACGATCTCGCCGAAGCAGTCGACGCGCTCCGACACGCCCTCGATCAGCCGCTTGGGGACGATCGGCGAAGGCTTCTGACTCGAGGGGAAGTGCACGACCTTGGCGATGTCGCGCGAGGACACGCCGCGCGAGCCGCGCATGATGTGGATCGCGTCCTCGTGCCCGCGCGTGGTGATCAGCCCGACCTTCGCGCCCTTCCGCTGGATCAGCGCGTTCGTGCCGACGGTCGTTCCGTGAGTAAGAACGTCGACCTCGCGGCAGAACTGCTCGAAGGACAATCCCAGCCGCTCGGCGGCAACCCGCATCGCGGCGAGCATGCCTTCGGCGAAATCGCGCGGCGTCGAGGAAGCCTTGGTGGCGGTGATTCGCCCCTGGCGGTCGAGCACCACGCAGTCGGTGAAAGTGCCGCCGATGTCTACCCCGACCAGAAACCGTGCCACTGTTGTTCTGCCTGCCTGTCCGTGCCGAGGGCGGGATGGTAGCGTATTTTCGAGCGCATCCGATGCGGACGTAGCGTACACTGCCGTCACTCATGAGAACGCCGGTGAATTTCGACGTCCCTGCCGGCGCCTGCGATTGCCACACGCATATCCACGGCAACCCGGAGACCTTTCCCTTCTTCCCGGGCCGCGCGTACACGCCCGAGATCGCGCTGCCCGAGGAAATGTCCGCGCTCCACAAGGCGCTGCACATGCAGCGCGTGGTGATCGTCACGCCGAGCGTCTACGGCACCGACAACTCGGCCACGCTCTATGGCATGAAAGCGCGCGGAAAGGACGCGCGCGGGGTCGCGGTGATCGACGAGAAGACTCCGGAGTCCGCGCTCGACGCCATGCACCAGGCCGGCGTCCGCGGCGTCCGCCTGAATCTCGCGACCGCCGGCGTGAGCGACCCTTCGGTCGGGCGCAAGCGCTTCGAGGCGGCGGTCGAGCGCGTGCAGAAACGCAGGTGGCACGTGCAGATGTACGCGAGCCTCGCCGTCATCTCCTCGATCAAGGATCTCGTGCTCGCCTCGCCCGTGCCCGCAGTGTTCGACCATTTCGGCGGCGCGCAGGCCGCGCTCGGCCTCGACCAGCCCGGATTCAAGGACCTCGTCGAGCTCGTCCGCTCGGGCAGGGCCTATGTCAAAATCTCGGGCGCGTACCGTGCATCCAAGCTCGCACCCGACTACCCGGACGACGCGCCGCTCGCCAGGGCGCTGATCGCCGCGAACGCTGACCGCATCGTATGGGGCACCGACTGGCCGCACCCGAACTCCTCCTCCGGCAATCCGGCGACGCAGGTGACGCCGCCCTTCCCGATCGACGACGGGCGGCTCCTCAACCAGCTTCCTGTGTGGGCGCCCGACGCCGCGATCCGCAGGAAGATCCTGGTCGACAACCCGGCACGGCTCTACGGCTTTTGAGGCACAGCGGCTTCACCCTGCTCGAGCTGATGGTCGTCGTCGGGATCGTCGCGATCCTCGCGCTGCTCGCTATCCCGACCTACCAGGACAAGGCCATCCGCGACCAGATCGCCGAGGCCCTGCCGCTCGCCGACATCGCCAAGCCCCCGGTCGCACTGCAATGGGCCCTGCTGCAGACCTTCCCCAACGACAACACTGCGGCCGGATTGCCGGTCGCGGACAAGATCGTCAACAACTACATCAGCTCCGTCGCAATCGAGGCCGGCGCGATCAACATCACCTTCGGCAACCATGCGAACCGCGCCATCCTCGGCAAGGTCCTCACGCTGCGGCCGGCGGTGGTCACCGATGCCCCCATCGTGCCCGTGACCTGGGTGTGCGGCTTCGCGACGCCGCCGGACAAGATGACCGTCAAGGGCGAGAACCGGACCAGCCTCCCGCCGGGCTGGCTCCCGCTCAAGTGCCGGGCGTAGATAGAATGGAACAGGAGAAATCGGCAATGGCGCAGCAGACCGTGGGAATGATCGGGCTCGGCATCATGGGCTCGGCGATGTCGTACAACCTCCTGCGCGCGGGAATGCGCCCCGTCGGCTACGACGTCGCCCCGGGGGCGCGCGCGGCCCACAAGCGCGCCGGGGGCGTCCCCGTGAAATCCGTGCGCGAGGTGGCGAGGCGCGCCGATATCATCGTCACGTCGCTCCCTTCAGCGCGCGCCCTCGCCGAGGTCGCCGCCGGCCTCGCGAAATCGGCGAAGCGCGGCACCGTCGTCGTCGAGACGAGCACGCTGCCGATCGAGGCGAAGACGGCCGCGCGCGACGCGCTCGCGAAGCGCCGCGTTATCCTCCTCGACTGCCCCCTGAGCGGCACCGGCGCCCAGGCGCGCGCCAAGGACCTCCTCATCTACGTGAGCGGCGAGCGCTCGGCCTACGACAGGATCGCGCCGGTGCTGCCCGGCTTCACCAGCGCCGCCTACTACGTCGGGCCCTTCGGCGCCGGCTCGAAGATGAAGTTCGTCGCGAACCTGCTGGTCGCGATCCACAACGTCGCAGCGGCCGAGGCCATGGTGCTCGGCATGAAGGCGGGGCTCGACCCCGCGATGATCTTGAAGGTCGTCGCCGGCGGCGCGGGCGGCTCGCGCATGTTCCAGGTGCGCGGGCCCATGATGGTGAAGGGCGACTACTCCGAGGCGACCATGAAGAACGAGGTGTGGCAGAAGGACATGACCATCATCGGCGACTTCGCGCGCGGCCTCGACTGCCCCACGCCGCTCTTCGCCGCGAGCGCGCCCATCTATAACGCAGCGATGGCGATGGGCCTGGGCAAGCAGGACACCGGCGCGGTGTGCCAGGTGCTCGAGGAGATGGCCGGAAAGCCGCGCAGGAAGCGCAGGCGTTCGTGAAACGCGCCCTGGCCATCGCCGCGGCGGCGATCGTCGCCGCCGGGGCCGTGCTGTGGTTCGCCCCGCCCCTTTCACCCGACACGCGCATCTCGAACGAGATCGTCATCGCGCGAACGCCGCAGCAGGTCTTCGACTACGTCACCACGCCGGCGAACTGGCCGCGCTGGCACCCGTCGTCGCTTGCGGTGCGAGGCGCGACCGACCACCCGCTCGCCGTGGGCGAAAGCGTGGTCGAGGATTTCGTCGTCGCGGGCAGCCGCGGCACGGTGACCTGGACGGTCGTGGCGCGCGAGGCGCCCGTGCGCTGGTCGATCGAAGGCAGGAACGTCGGCTCGCGCGGCGGCGGCACGGTGACCTACGCCCTGAGCCCGGAGGGCGAGGGCACGCGCTTCACGCGCGTCCTCACCTACCACATGCCCAACCTGCTGGCCGGGATACTCAACGACTTCGGCGTGCGCGAGCGCGTCGAGGCGGAATCGGCCGAGGCGGTGGCGCGGCTGAAAGCGGCGCTGGAGGAAAGCCGGCCTACTGGCCCTCGACCTTGATCCCGGCCTCCTTGATCAGGTTCGCGTACTTCGCCGTCTCCGACCTCATGAACGAGACGAGCTGCTCCGGCGTGCTGGAAACGGCCTCGACCCCGAGGTCGGCGAACTTGCGCTTCACCTCCTCGTCCTGCATCGCTTTCACCAGATCCGCGTGGAACTTGTCGGTGATCGGTTTCGGAACGCCGGCGGGCATGTACACGCCCCACCAGTTGACGGCTACCAGCCCCGGCACCGCTTCCGCGCAAGGCGGCAGGTCCGGCATGATCGCGCTGCGCTCGGGGCCGGTGACGCAAAGCGCCCGCGCCCGGCCGGCTTTGATGAACTGCATCGCCGGCAGCGAATCGGAGAAGATGTACTGGATGTGCCCCGCGACGAGGTCCTGCACGCCGAGGATCCCTCCCTTGTAGGGCACCTCGGTCGCTTTCACGGCGGTGATGTTGGCGTACATCGCTCCGGCGAGATGCGAGATGCTGCCCGGGCCGCTGGTGCCGTAGTTGAGCCTGTCCGAGGTGGACTTGGCGTAGTCGGTCAGCTCGCGCAGCGACTTCGCCGGCACGCCCGGGTGAACGATCAGGATGTTCGGGCCGGTGGCGATGAGCGAGATCGCGACGAAATCGCGCTCGACATTGTAGGGCACCCTGGAAAGAAGCGGGTTGACCACCGCGGGGCCGATGTTGCCGACGACGAAGCTGTAGCCGTCGTTAGGCTGGCGCGCCGCGTATTCCATTCCGATCGAGCCCGCCGCGCCCGGCTTGCTCTCGATGATCACGGTCTGACCCCAGATCTCCCCGAGCTTCTGGCCAAACACCCGGGCCATCAGGTCCGAGCTTCCCCCGGGCGGATAAGTCACGATGAGCTTCACCGGCTTGCTGGGATACGCCTGAGCGAGCGCCTCAGTCGCGAATGAGCCGGCGAGCAGCGCCCCGGTCAATCCCACAACAAGAACGAGCAGTTTTCGCATGGTCTCCTCCTCCGGAGCGGTTTTCGAAAAAGTGTACCCGAGGCGTTAGTATTACGCCTTCGCAGCGCAGCTCAACCCCTCACTCCACAGGACCCACGATGGCATCGACGCTCTCCGGAACCGCCCGCGCCGACCGGGCGCTCTCGCTCAACATGAAGCTGCTCTCGCACCACGAACTCGAGGGCTTCGGCGGAATCGGCGAGGGCATGGGCATGCAGCTCGCCAAGGACGGCCGCCGGATCCTGTGGATGGCGCACGAGTCCGCGCCCAAGAACTTCACCGCGGTCGATGTCACCGACCCGAAGAACCCGAAGCTGGTGGTGCAGACCGAGCTGCCGCATGCGAAGGTGCGCTCGAATTCCCTCGACGTGGTCGGCGACGTGATGGCGGTCGCGTACCAGACGAGCGCGGTGAACATGAAGCCCGCGGGCTTCGACCTGTTCGACATCAGCTCACCCGAACGCCCGAAGCTGATCTCGCACTTCGACGCCTCGGGCCCGCACTCGCGCGGCGTGCACGCGGTGTGGTTCGTCGACGGCGAGTACGTCCACATGGCCTCGGGCGCGGCGGACTTCCAGCCGAACCACCCGTCGGATGATCAGTTCTACCGTATCATCGACGTGCGCAAGCCCGCCAAGCCGGAGGAGGTCGGACGCTGGTGGCTGCCCGGAACGCGCGTCGGCGATTCCGTACCGCCGCTCAAGCGCCACCCGAAGTTCGACTCGGGCTACCGTGCGCACAACACCAACGTCTTCCCCCAGCGGCCCGACCGCGCCTACATCGGCTACATCTCGGGCGGCGCCGTCATCCTCGACATCGCCGACAAGGCGCATCCCAAGCTCGTCTCGCACTGGCACTACTCGCCGCCGTACACCGGCTTCACCCACACGGTGCTCCCGCTCTTCGGGCCCGAGCTCCTCATCGTCAGCGACGAGTGCACCTATACCGACGGCAAGGACTGGCCCAAGCTCGTGTGGGTGGTTGACGCGCGCATGGAGACGAACCTCGTCCCGATCAGCACCTGCCCGCTGCCTCCGGTGCAGACCTTCGCGAGCAACGGCGGGCGCTTCGGCGCGCACAACCTGCACGAGAACCTGCCGGTGCCGGGATCGTGGCGCTCCGAGAGCATCATCGTCGGCACCTTCTTCGGCGGCGGCGTTCGCGCCTTCGACGTGAGCAACCCCTACCGCCCCGAGGAGATCGCCTACTACGTGCCGCCCGCGCCCCGGCTCTCCAAGGCCGGCTCCATCCAGCTGAACGACGTGTACGTCGACGACCGGCGCCTCGTGTTCACCGTCGACCGCTTCGCCGGCGGGCTGTACGTCCTCGAGATGACCGTTTAATGGCGGCAGGCGCGCGAGACGTCCTCGCAGGGAAGCTCCCGGTCACCCTCATCACCGGCTTCCTCGGCAGCGGCAAGACGACGCTCCTCAAGCGGCTGCTGCGCGATCCCGGAATGAACCGCGCCGCGGTGATCGTCAACGAGTTCGGCGAGGTCGGGATCGACCACGAGCTCATCGCCTCCTCCTCGGAGTCGATGACGCTGCTCTCGAACGGGTGCCTGTGCTGCTCGGTGCGCACCGACCTGCAGGAGACGATGCGCGAGCTTTTCATCAAGCGGCGCGTCGGCGAAGTGATCGACTTCGACCGCGTGTTCATCGAGACCACGGGGCTCGCCGACCCGGTTCCGGTGCTGCATACGCTGCAGACCGACGGCATGCTCGGCGCGCAGTACCGCCTCGATTGTGTGATCACCCTCGTCGACGCGGTCAACGGCCTGCGCAATCTGGACGACGCGCCCGAGGCGGCGAAGCAGGCCGCGGTCGCCGACCGCATTATCATCACCAAGAGCGACATCGCGCCGCCTGAAGCGGTGAAGGCGCTCGAGCAGCGCCTCGAACAGATGAATCCCTACGCCGCGCGCAGGCTGGCGGTGAACGGCGAGGTCGACGTGGCTTTCCTTCGCGACGTTGGCCCGAAGACTACGCGGGCCGCAGTGTCCGATCTCGATCGCTGGCTTTCGCCTTCCGGAGAATCGCGCCCTGCCGAGGGCGCCTACCTCGGCGAGCGAGTGCGCCCCGGAGTGCACGACGCGTCGATACGCTCCTTCTGCCTCTGGTTCGACAAGCCTTTTACCTGGGACAGCTTCGCCGCCGCGGTGCAGGTCCTGACCTCGCTGCGTGGCAGCGACCTCCTTCGCGTCAAGGGCCTCGTCAACGTCGCAGGCGAGCCGGGCCCGGTACTCGTGCAGGGCGCGCAGCACGTGTTCCACCCGCCGGTCACGCTCGCAGCCTGGGGTAGCGGGGACCGGCGCTCGCGCATCGTGTTCATCACGAGGAATCTCGAACGCGAATCGGTCGAGGCGCTTTTCGCCGCCGTGGGAACCGTCGCCGCTTCCTAGGCCCGATGATCCGCACCCGCGTCGCGATCGTCGGGGGCGGTCCCTCGGGCCTGATCCTCGCGATCGAGCTCGGCCGCCGCGGCGTGCCCTGCGTTCTCCTCGAGGAGGACCCGGGCCCGCCCACCCTCCCCAAGGCGAACGCCACCACCTCGCGCACGATGGAGCACTACCGCCGGCTGGGCTTCGCCGCCGAGATACGCGCTCTCGGCCTTCCCGAGGACTACCCGCAGGACATCGCGTACTTCACGCGCTACACGGGGCACGAGCTCGCGCGGCTCAAGGGGAGAAGCCGGCGCGAGGCCGTCGAGGCGCGCGAGGGCGCGGCTTCGCGCTGGCCGACCCCCGAGCCCCTGCACCGCGTGCAGCAGATGTACATCGAGGCCATCCTCAAGAAGCATGCTGAACAGTGGCCCGCGGCGGACGTGCGCTTCGGCTGGCGCGCCGAGGGCATGGAGCAGCGCGAGAACGGCGTCAGGGTCATCGCCGAGGAGATCGCAACCGGCAGAACCGAGCGCATCACGGCCGACTACGCGGTCGGCTGCGACGGCCCGAGGAGCCTCGTGCGCGCGGCGCTCGGCGCCGGCTACGAGGGACTCTCGCGCGAAGAGCGCGATTTCATGGGCGGCAGGATGCTGGCGGTGTACGTGCGCTCGAGCGCGTTCTACGACGCCGTGCGCGCCCCGCGCGCCTGGCAGTACTGGGCGATGAACCGCGAGCAGCGCGCGCTGATGAACGCCATCGACGGCCGCGAGCTGTGGGTGCTGCACGTCCAGCTGCCCCGCGACGGCGCGTATCCCGAGAGCTATGCGCGCGAGTCGCTGCTGCGCGCGGCTGGCCGCGAGTTCGCCTTCGAGATCCTGGGGATCGCGGAGTGGACCGCGGGGTTCACGCTCGTCGCGGAGCGCTTCGCTTCCGGGCGCGTCTTCATCGCGGGCGACGCGGCGCACCTTTTCACGCCGACCGGCGGCCAGGGCTACAACACTTCGGTCGACGATGCGTCGAACCTCGGCTGGAAGCTCGCCGCGGCCTGCCAGGGCTGGGGCGGGACCGGGCTCCTCGCGAGCTACGAGCGCGAGCGCAGGCCGATCGCCCAGCGCAACACCCGCTTCGCCCGCGCGATAGCCGATTCGATCGGCAGGATAGCGCTGGCGCCCGAGCTCGAAGACGCGGGCGCGGCGGGCGACGCGGCCCGCGCAGCGCTCGGCGAGCGGCTCGTGCGCCACGCCGCGACCGAGTTCGAGATCCCGGGAATCCATCTGGGAGTGTTCTACGCGGATTCGCCCATCGCCGTTCCGGACGGATCGCCCCCGCCGCCCGATGACTGGCACCGGTACGCGCCGAGCGCCGTGCCGGGAGCGCGCGCGCCGCATCTGTGGCTCGAGGACGGCGTGTCGATCTTGGACCGCTTCGGGCGCGATTTCACGCTGCTGCGTTTCGACCCCGGGATCGACGTCGGCTCCATCGAAGCGGCGACGCGCCGCCGCGGCGTTCCGCTGGCCGTAGTCGACGTCGCGAGCGACGAGGCGCGGGACCTCTACGCGCGCGACCTCGCGCTCGTCCGCCCCGATCACCACGTAGCGTGGCGAGGGAACGCGCTTCCAGATGATGCCGACGCGCTACTCGCTCGGGTCTCGGGACACCTGATATGATCGCCGCATGAACGCCAAGGAAAAGATCTCAGGAGTCCGCGCCGAGGCGCCCGTCGCGGGCGCCGATCAGAAGGAGGTCTGGGGCTCCGACGCGATCGCCGCGGTGCTGCGCGCTGTCGACATCCCCTACCTCGCGCTGAATCCTGGAGCGAGCTACCGCGGGCTGCACGACAGCATCGTCAACTATCTGGGTAACACGCGCCCGCAGATGCTCCTGTGCCTGCACGAGGAGTCCGCGGTGGCGATCGCCCAAGGGTACGCCAAGGTCTCGGAGCGCATGATGGGTGCGGTGGTGCATTCGAACGTCGGGCTCATGCACGCGAGCATGGCGATCTTCAACGCCTGGTGCGACCGCGTGCCCATGCTCGTGCTCGGCGCGACCGGGCCATGGGACGCGGCGAAGCGCAGGCCCTGGATCGACTGGATCCACACCGCGTCCGACCAGGGCGCGCTGGTGCGCGACTACACGAAGTGGGACAACCAGCCGGCTTCCGTCGCCGCGGCGTACGAGGCGATCCTGCGCGCCGCGCAGATCGCGAGCACGGCGCCACGAGGGCCGACCTACGTTAACCTGGATGCCGGCCTGCAGGAAGCGAAAGTCGGGCCGCTGCCGCCTCTTCCCGACGTGAAGCGCTTTCGCCCCGCCGATCCGGTGCAGCCCCAGGCTGCCTCGATCGAGGCCGCGGCGAAGCTGCTTTCGGGGGCGAAGCACCCGGCGATACTCGCCGGCCGCGTCGGCAGGAGCGAGCCGGCGTGGAAGAACCGCGTCGCGCTCGCCGAGAAGCTGCACGCGCGCGTCTTCACCGACATCAAGCTCGGCGCGGCGTTCCCCACCGACCACCCGCTTCATGCCGCGCCGCCCGCGACCTTCCTCTCTCCGGACGCGGCGAAGCTGTTGCGCGAGGCGGATGTGGTGCTCGCGCTCGACTGGGTCGACCTCGCGGGCGTGCTGAAGCAGACATGGGGCGGAGAGCCGGTCGGCGCGAAAGTCATCCAGGTCTCGCCCGACGCGCACCTGCACCGCGGGTGGAGCATGGACTACCAGGGCCTGCCGCCGGCGGACGTCTACATGATGTGCGAGCCGGACACGGTGGTGCCGCTCCTTCTCGGCGCGGTAAAGGGCCGGCCCGCGGCGGTCGCGCCTCCGCCGCAGCTCCTTCCGGCCGCCTCCGCGGACATGGTGACGATCCGCACGCTCGCCGACGCGCTGAACGCGGCGACCAAGGGCCTGGAGGTCTGCATGACGCGGCTTCCGCTCGGCTGGAACGGCGCCTATCGACACTTCGGCCATCCGCTCGACTACATCGGCTCGGAAGGCGGAGGTGGCGTCGGCGCGGGTCCCGGCATCACCGTGGGCGCGGCGCTGGCTCTGAAGGGCAGCGGCAGGGTCCCCGTGGCGATCATGGGCGACGGCGACTTCCTCATGGGTAACACGGCGCTGTGGACGGCGACGCACTACGGCATCCCCTGCCTCATCCTCGTCGCCAATAACCGGTCGTTCTTCAACGACGAGCTGCATCAGGAGCGCGTCGCGAAAGAGCGCAGCCGCCCGGTAGAGAACCGCTGGATCGGTCAGCGCATCAGCGGGCCGGACATCGACCTGGCGATGATGGCGCGCGCGCAGGGCGCCGAGGGGATCGGCCCCGTGACGAAAGTGGCCGAGCTTGCGCCCGCGATCGAGAAGGGTCTGCGGATCGCTAGGGAGGGCGCCGTGTGCGTCGTCGACGTGCGCGTCGCGCCGGGATACGACACCAACATGGCGGGCTCGGGCGCCAGCCAGAAGCGCTAACAACGACGGAGGAAATATGTACCTGCGAATTCTGGTTGCGTCTTCACTCGGCACGGTGCTCGCGCTGCCCGCAGGGGAAGCTCTGGCGCAGCCATGGCCGAACCACTCGATTCGCTTCGTCGTGCCCCTGCCCCCCGGCGGCTCGCCCGATTACCTTGCGCGGCTGCTGGCGGAGCACCTGCAGCCGGTGCTCGGCCAGCCGTTCGTGGTCGAGAACAAGCCCGGAGCCGCTGGGAACATCGCGCGCGACTTCGTGGCCAAGGCGCCGGCCGACGGCTATACCATCCTGATGTCTGAATCGGCCCACGTGATGAGCGCCGCCGTCGTCGCCAAGCTGCCCTACGACCCGATCAAGGACTTCGAGCCGATCTCGCTCGCGGCGACGATCCCGTTCGGGCTCACGGTGAATTCGAACATGCCGGTGCACTCGTTGAAGGAGTTCATCGAGTACAGCAAGAAATCGCCGAAACCGCTGACGTACGGCACCGCGGGAGTCGGCTCGCCGCACCACCTCGCCGTCGAGCTGTTGCGCTCGATGACCGGAATCAACGTGGTGCACGTACCCTACAAGGGCTCGGCCGGAATCATCCCCGCCCTCTTGTCTGGGGAAATCGATTTCACCATCGCCGCAGAGAACTCGCTGCTGCCGCACTACAAGTCCGGGAAGCTGCGTCCGATCGCGATCGCCGCTCCCACGCGGACGGCGATCCTGCCCGATGTCCCGACCATCGCGGAGGCCGGGCCGCTGCCCGGCTACGCGGTCACCGTGTGGCTGGGCGTGATGGCGCCCGCGGGCACGCCGCGGCCGATCATCGATCGCCTGAACGCCGAGATCAACAAGGTCGTGCGTGATCCGCAGGTCGTGAAGGAGCGCCTGAACACCGTCGGGCTCGAACCGGTGGGCAGCACGCCCGAGCAGCTGCTCGAGACGATGAAGGCCGAACTGGCGATGTATACCAAGGTCGCCCGCGACGCGCACATCAAGCCGGAGTAGCTTCCGGCGGGCCTGGGATTCTAGGCGGCCGCCTCGCTGCGGTTGGTCTGGAAGCCGGGCTCGCTGCCGAGCAGCGCCGCGGGCCTCTTAAGGTTCTCCTGCCACAGCAGCGATTCCATGTAGATATTGAGCGGCTGGTCCTGGACGGTGAGCTCGTAGACGTGCTCGTCGTTGGAGGCGTGGTTGTGCACCGCCCAGCCCGGCGCCGAGAGCATGAGGTCGCCCGGCCCCCATTCGTAGCGGTTGCCGGCGACCGTGGAATAACCGGTGCCGTGGAAGTAGTAGTTGATGGCCGCGGAAACGTGCCGGTGCGGCCGGTCGACGATCTTCGGCGGGCGGATGGTCATGGTCGCGAAGAAGTTGGGCGTGATTCCGTTGGTGCGCCCGGTTACCGGGTTGTACATCATGTAGAGGCGGCGCCCGATGTAATCCTTGCCGAGCGCCTCGAGCTTGTCGAGCTCGCGCTTCACTTCCTTCCAGGGGAAGTGCAGCGCCTTCGACACGACCGCTTCCGGATTGATGAGGATCTCGTAGGGCATCAGCATGCCGCCGTCGGCGCCGATCCGGATCATTCCATAGGGGCTCCTGCGGCGCGGGTCGCCCGCGCCCGTTTCCGCTTTCTCGACCGGGTGCGGTTCCGCCGGCTCGTCCTCTGGCAGGTAGACCTGCATATGCTGGAGCAGCGGCACGTTCGAGTAAGTCAGCCGCACCTGGAGGTCCTTGCCGTCGTTCGCGTGGCGATGGACTGCGTAGGACGGGTGGTTCCAGACGTCGTACTCTGAGAAGGCGATGCGCCTGCCCGCGACGAGCGTCGTGCCCGAGCCGCGGATGCAGAAATTCACCTCGGTCGCATTGTGGCGGAACGCGGCGGATTGCTCTCCGGGCTTCAGCACCGAGAGCTTTACCTGGATGCCGGGGGCGAATCCCGGCGCGTTCGCCTCGGCGAGCGGGTGCACGATGAGCGACTCGCGCCGGCCGTTCGCGGGAAGCGGCAGGCTCGCAAGGCGCTCGACCTCGGCGTCGATCTCCGCTTTGGTGACCACGATGGGGGCCCAGTAGGTGTTCGCGTCCGCCGCTTCGTGCCCGGCGCGGTCGACGAAGCGGCCCCGCAGCTGCTGGAATTCCTTCCTGAAGTCGTTCATGCCGCCTCCTGCGTTCGAGGAAGGGAATCGTACTCCCTAGACGGGGCTCTTGGCTCGTCCCGCGGCAAGCCGGGCCTTCGCCTTCTTCGGCTGGGGGATGGGTCGCCCCAAGCCGCGCGCGCGGGCGCGCCGAACCAGGTCGACGCCGAGCGCAAGATCCGAGATGCCCATTCCCATCGCCTTGAAGAGCGAGATATCGTCCGAGTCCGCGCGCTTTTTCCCCTGCGCGACGAGCATCGACAGGGGCTGGACCCCGTCCCAGCCGCGCGACGCGCTGCGCGTCATGAATTCGCGCGAGAGCTGCTGCACAGCCGGCAGATTGTCGACGGCGACCCGCGTCGCCCGGTCGAAGACGTCCTGGGAGAACTCTTCGCGGTCCGGAGCGATGGCGCCCACCGCGTTCAGGTGCGCACCCCGCTCGAGCATGCCGGCCCCCACGAACGGCTGCGAGGCCCGAGTCACGAGGGTCACGATGTGCGCGCCCTTGCATGCCTCCTCCGCGGAGGCACAGGCTTTCGTCTCGACGCCGAACTCCTCGCGCGCCTTTCTCGCAAATTCCTCGCGTGACTCGGCGCGCGGGCTGTAGATCTGCAGCCGCTCGATCGGCCGCACCGCGACCATCGCGCCGACCTGCGCGAGCGCCTGCTTGCCTGTTCCGGCCAGGGCCATGACCCGAGCGTCCTTTCCCGCCATCCACTCGGCCGCGACGCCCGAGATGCCGCCGGTGCGAAGATTGCCGAGCGCGAAGGCTTCGATCACCGCCGCGAGCGAGCCGTCTTCCGCGCTCCACAGGATGAGCAGGGGGCAGGTGCCGCCCTGCGTGTGCGTCCAGGTCTTGGTGCCGACGAGCGAACCCAGCTTGGCCCCGATCGCGTGCAGGTTGCTCTTCCCGTACTGAAGGAGCGTCTTGGTCATGTTCTGCGCCTCGCCGCGCGCCTCCTCGCGCAGCGCGGTTTCGAGGGCCGCGATGGCTTCCTTCAGGTCCATCATCTGCACGACTTCCGCTTCGGTGATCCAGATCGCGTCGCTCATTTCAGACCTTGAAGGAAGTCAGCACTTGTCGCGGAAACAGCTCATCGAGCGCGAGCCTGCGGTGGCAGACGCCCTGCTCGAAGGCGAAATCGACGAAGGCCTGGAGGGTCTTGCGGTTCGGCTCCAGGCCGTAGGGCCAGAAGTCCTCGCCGAACAGCTTCTTCATGCGTTCGGTGTAGGGCGCCAGCCACGCGAGCGGGGCGTGCGAGGCGGTGATGTCGGACAGGCGCTCGAGCGAGCGGCGCTTCGCCTCATCGAAAGCCTTGTACAAGTTCATCGCGAGCCAGGGGTGACGCGCGAGGACGTCGGCGCGGATCGCGATCACGTGCATGATGGGAAAGATCCCGGTTTGCCCGAAATACGCCTCTTCAGCCGCTTCGTAATCCGCGAAGAGCCGGCGGATGCCCTTGCCCAGGCCGCGCGGCGGACGCGCCGACAGCACCGCGTCGAGCTCGCCCGCGAGGAGCATGTCGTTCAACGAGCGGCTCGGCTCGGGCTTGAGCCGAACACCCGCGGGCAGGTTCAGCTTCACCTTCTCCGCGCGGCCGGCTTCGTTTACGCCCGCCTGGACCCAGTCGGGAGAATCGAGCGGCACGCCGACCTGGCGGGTCAGGTAGCCGCGCGCATAGATGACCGCCGTCTGCGCCCATTCGGGCACGCCGATGCGGGCGCCCTTCAATTGCTCCGGCCACTCGATCCGGCCTCCTTCGCGCACGTAGATCATCGAATGGCGGAACACGCGCGAGGGGAACACCGGGATGGCCGCGATGGTGTCGTCGTCCTGGGATCGCAGCGCCACGTACTTGCCCATGGACATCTCCGATACCTCCCACTCGCGGAAGCGGGTGAAGCGGAAGAATGCCTCCTCGGGCGAGAGCGTGAGCACGTTGAGGGTCGCGCCCTGTACCGGCACGCGGCCGCTCGCGAGATCGCGCGTATGCTCGTAGTCGCCGATGGCGAGCGTCAGCGGCACTTTCTCCATCGCTATTCCTTCAGGAGCACTGCGCCGTTCTCGACCTTGACCGCGTAGCAGCGGATGTCCTCGCTGCAGGGCACCGCGGTCGCCTTGCCGCTCGGAATGTGAAACCGTCCCTGATGGAGCGGGCATTCGATCTCGTCGCCCTCGATGAATCCGTCGGCGAGGCTGGCCTGGCCATGCGTGCAAGTGTCGTGGGTCGCGAAGATCCTGCCGCCGAGGTTGTAGAGGCAGACGGGCTCCGCGCCGAGGTTGACGAGCAGCGTCCCGTCTTCGGGAACGTCGGCGGCCGAGGCGACTTTGATCCAGTTCTCTTCCATTTAGAGGGGATAGATGAGGCTGTTGGGAACGAGAATGCTGTCGAAGATGCACAGCTTTTCGCGGAACCTGAGCTTGCCGCCGTCGACGACCAGCTTGTCGCGGTATTGGCCCGCGTTGAAGACGCGCGTGAGCTCGTCCTGCGGAGTCTCGAGGGCGAGGTAGCTCGCGCGCACCTCGAGGACCGCGTCCGTCCAGCCGAGCACGCGCAGACCGCTCACCATGCGGCGCACGTAGCGCGGAGCGTAGACGGCGGTCTTGCGGATCGCAGTCACCCGGTCGGCGAGATATCCCCTGCTTTCGCACAGCCAGGTCGCAAGCGGCAGCCCGCGCTCGAAGTTCTCTCGGGGCACGATTTTGTAGAGGCAAGGATCGGTGAAGAACTCCGGCCAGTCCTCGAAGCGCTCGTCATCCAGGCAGGCCGCGTACTCGGCGTAAAGCTCTTCGACCGCCAGGCGCAGCTCGCCTGCGCTCAGGCCGAGGTAGCGTTCAGCCGCGCTCATAATAGTACGATCGTTCGGTCATTCCAACATTATCTAGCGTAAACATAGCACTATATCTCCATCACCTGGCGGTAATAATGATAGAAGGCCCGGATGACGGACTCTGTCACCATGTGCGGCTCGTCTTTCCAATCGCGCCCGCCCATCTCCATCACGCCGGCCGAATCGGGGTAGGGTCCGACGCCCGCCTGGGAGAACTTCATCACCTCGCTGTCGTCGATCGAGACGAACCCGGCCGGACCCATGAGATTGGCCTGCCGCAACCTGCGCTGCATCATTTCCTCGTCGTCATCGGTATAGCCGAAGAAGGTCCAGGCGAGCTCAAATTCCTCCGGGCCCCGCGTAATGAGCTGACGCATCGCGAGGGTGTTCGACTGCTGCTGGATGATGAGGTTGGGCCATAGAGTGGTCATCACCACGGTGTGCTCGGGAAATTCGCGGACCGGATCGAGCAGCGCCGGATCTTGAAGGCGAAAGTTGGCCAGCAGCGATTTCATGTCCGCGTTGTCGTCGGTCCTCTTCTGCTCGCCGCGCGAGGAGATGAGGGCGCCGTGCCGCCCGGTAGAATCCATCTCCACCCGGGAAGGCTGGTCGGCGCGGAACAGGCCGAAGCTCACGAGGAACACGTGAAGGAGGCTCGCGTGGTAGGGATCCTTGATGTTCTCGAACATCAGCTTCCAGTTCGCGGGAATCAGCTGGCGCGAGTAGCCGAGGAGTCTGAGCTCGCGCCCGTCGAAGACGCGGTCGAACAGCGCCAGCATCGCGGGACCGAAGTACTCCTCGAGCGGCTGCAGCTCGGATGCGAACGACGCGAAGATCACCCCGTGGCGGCGGGCCACGGAGAGCTTTCGCAGCCCGTGATCCCTGGGATCGAAGTCGGCGGGCATGCCTCCCTGCTTCTTCACCCCCCGGCGGAATGGCACGCCGATCAGATTGCCCTTCAGATCGTAGGTCCACTGGTGGTAGGGACACATGAACTCCGAGGCGTTGCCAAGGTGACGCTGGCAGAACTGCACGCCGCGATGCGCGCAGCGGTTCTCCACGACGTTCACCGAGCCGTCCTTGTCCCGCACTACCACGACAGGCTTTTCGCCGATGAAGGTCCGCTTGAAATCGCCCGGTTCGGGAAGCTCGGCCTCCAGAGCGACATAGCTCCAGTTGGCGCCGCAGAACACGCGTTCCTGCTCGCGCGCGTATATCTCCGGGTCGGAGTAGATCCAGTAGGGGATGCGGGTGATGCCTTCCTTCGGCCACGCGCGCCGTGCTTCCATGGCGCGCGCCCTAGGACGGCCGGCGGCGGCGGAACCCGGACAGGAGGTCGTCCAGATGCTCGGGGCTCGAATACGTGACGATCAGCTTGCCCCCGCCTTTTTTCGCCGGTTTGATGTGAATGGTAGTCCCGATCTCCCCGGACAGCTCTTCCTCGAGCCGGGCGATATCGCGATCCGCGCCGACCCTGCGCCGAATTTTAGCCGACGGGTTCAGGATGGCGTTCACCAACTCTTCCGTCTGCCTCACCGAAAGCGCACGTGAAGCCACGCGCCGCGCCACGGCCTCCTGCCTGCGCCCTTCGAGCGCGAGCAGCGCACGCGCGTGTCCCATCTCGAGCCTGCCGTCGAACACCATGGCCTGAACCGGCTTCTGCAGGTTGCGCAGCCGCAGCAGGTTGGTCGTCGCAGTGCGGGAGCGGCCGATTGCCTCCGCGGCTTCCTGATGCGTGAGCTTGAATTCGTCGATGAGGCGCTGTACGCCGTTCGCCTCCTCGAGCGGGTTGAGGTCTTCCCTCTGGATGTTCTCGACCAGCGCCATGGCGAGCGCAGCCGAGTCCGGAACTTCCCGCACCAGCACCGGAACATCGTCCAGCCCGGCGATCTTCGCGGCGCGCCAGCGCCGCTCGCCCGCAATGATCTCGTAGCGCTCCCCCCCGGCGGGTCGCACCAGGATCGGCTGCATCAGGCCCTGCTTTCTGATCGAGGCGGCGAGCTCCTGCAGCGAGGCATCGTCCATCTTCGTGCGCGGCTGATAGCGGCCGCGCTGCAGCTGCTCGACCCGCAGCGTCGCCTGGTGCTCGGCCATGGGCGCGCCGTCGGAATCGCGGTCGAGCAGCGCGTCGAGGCCCCTGCCCAGTCCCTTGAGCTTCATGGCGCCGTCGCCTCGAGCCCGCTGCGCGACAGTATCTCACCGACCAACTCGACATAGGCCTGCGAGCCTTTGCACTCGCGGTCGAGGTTGACGGCGGGCGCGCCGTAGCTCGGCGCCTCCGCGAGGCGGACGTTGCGCGGGATCACGGTGGCGTACACCTTGTCGCCGAAATGCTCCTGCAGCTGGGCGGACACCTGCTGCGCGAGCGTGTTGCGCGGGTCGTACATCGTGCGTAGCAACCCTTCGATCTCAAGCGTCGGGTTCAGGCCCTGGCGGACTTTCTTGATGGTGTTGACGAGGTCGGACAGCCCTTCGAGAGCGTAGTACTCGCACTGCATCGGGATCATCACCGCGTGAGCCGCGACGAGCGCGTTCACCGTCAGCATGCTGAGCGACGGGGGACAATCGAGCAGGATGAAATCGTACTGATCGGCGATCGAGCGGAGCGCGCCTTTGAGCCGGGACTCGCGATGCTCGAGATCGACCAGCTCTACTTCCGCACCGGCGAGATCACGGTTGGCAGGAATCAGGTCGTAGCCGCCGGCCTCCGACTTCTGGCGCGCTGACTCGGCGGTCGCCAGGCCGAGGAGCACCTGGTAGACGGACGTCTTCAGCCCGCGCTTGTCGACGCCGCTGCCCATCGTGGCATTGCCCTGGGGATCGAGGTCCACGAGCAGCACGCGCAGTCCGGACTGCGCCAGTCCCGCCGCAAGATTGACGCTGGTCGTGGTCTTCCCAACCCCGCCCTTCTGATTCGTGACTGCCAGGATCCGCGTCATGCGCGTTCGACCAGTACCAGGTGCCGCTTGGCGTCGAGGCCCGGCACGGCGAGGCCGTGGACTTGGCGCACGCGATACCCGGGCGGAATCCGCTCGATCTCCTCGAAGGGATGCAAGCCCTTCATCGCCGCGATCACGCCTCCGGGCGCGAGCAGATGCTGGACGAGGCCGATGATCTCGGCGATCTCGGCAAGGGCGCGCGAGACGACGCAGTCGAAACGCTCCAAGGGGCGCCACGACTCGAGTCGTTCGCAGACGACCTGTACGTTCCTCAATCCCAGGTCCGCGACCGCCTGCCTGAGAAAAGCGCATTTCTTGTGATTGCTGTCGAGCAGATGCACCTGAATTTCCGGCCTGAGCAGAGCGATGGGAATGCCCGGGTATCCTGCGCCGCTGCCGGCGTCCAGCAGTCGCTTGCCGTTCAAATAAGGCGCGACGGCCAGGCTATCAAGTAAGTGCACACTCACTGCTTTCTGGCTATCCCGTATGGAGGTCAGGTTGTGAACTCGATTCCATTTCTCCAGCAATTCGAGGTGCCGGAGGAGGCGTTCCCGGACCTCGCTGCTCGCCTCGAGCCCGAGCGCTCGCATGCCCTGCTCAAGCTGCTTGTCCAGCGCGTCCTGCGATCCCGCGGCGAGAGCCATCATGCCGCGGTTCTTTCGCGCGTTCCCGCGCTCCGCTTCAGGTGCACCAGCAGCAGGGAAATCGCGGCCGGCGTGATTCCCGAGATCCGCGAGGCCTGGCCTATTGTCTCCGGCCGGTGCTGCTTGAGCTTTTGCCGCGCTTCGATCGAGAGCCCGCGCACTTGGTCGTAGTCGAGATCGCAAGAAAGAGCGAGCGACTCGTAGCGTTCGTGACGCGCGATCTCCTCGCGCTGGCGCGCCACGTAGCCCTGGTACTTGGCCTCGATCTCCACCTGCGCCGCGACCACGGCATCGTCCACGGCACCCGCAGCTCCCGAGAGTTCGCCAAGGGATGTATAGCTCACCTCGGGCCGCCTGAGCAGATCCATCAGCGAGTATTCGCGCTCGAGTGCGCAGCCGAGCACGCGCTCGGCGACGCCGGGCGCCATCGTCTTCGGGCCAACCCACGTGGACTTCAGCCGTTCCTGCTCGCGCGAGACCGCATCGCGCTTGCGGTTGAAGGCGTCCCAGCGCTGGTCATCCACGACTCCGAGCCTGCGCCCTGTCTCGGTGAGACGCAGGTCCGCGTTGTCCTCGCGGAGCATCAAACGATATTCGGCGCGGCTGGTGAACATGCGGTAGGGCTCGCTGACTCCGCGGGTGATCAGGTCGTCGACAAGAACGCCCAGGTACGCCTCGTCTCGCCTCGGACACCACGCGGACTCGCTCTTCGCGAGGCGCGCAGCGTTGATCCCGGCGAGAAGGCCCTGCGCGGCGGCCTCCTCGTAGCCCGTCGTGCCATTGATCTGCCCAGCGAAGAACAGACCGGAAATCGGCTTGGTCTCGAGCGACGACTTCAGGTTGCGCGGATCGTAGTAGTCGTACTCGATCGCGTATCCCGGCCGCAGCAGGTGGGCGCATTCCAATCCGCGAATGCTCCGCACCAGGTCGACCTGCACATCGAAGGGGAGGCTCGTCGAGATCCCATTGGGGTAGAACTCGCTGGTCGTCAGGCCCTCGGGCTCGAGGAAGATCTGATGGCTGGACTTCTCGGCGAAGCGATGGATCTTGTCCTCGATCGACGGGCAGTAACGCGGTCCGATCCCCTCGATCACGCCGGTATACATCGGCGAGCGGTCGAGCCCGCCCCGGATGATGTCGTGCGTGCGCGGATTCGTGTGCGTGATCCAGCAAGGCAGCTGGCCGGGATGCATCT
>Ga0187774_10000152_pt1 | contig 22674 bp, 23 predicted proteins | sample 0216_BV02_MP05_2_FD_133152 | JGI IMG/M metagenome (GOLD analysis project Ga0187774, IMG submission 133152) | Tropical peat soil microbial communities from peatlands in Department of Meta, Colombia - 0216_BV02_MP05_20_MG | ecosystem: Environmental > Terrestrial > Soil > Wetlands > Peat | place... | reverse complement strand
TCGAGATCGGGATCGCGCTACGGGAAGACGGCTACGGAGTGTGGCAGGGCTGAGGGGTCCCTTCCGACGGAAAACATTTCCTTCCTCAGTGGCTGCCGAGAGGCGGAGGATGCCTTCCCGCATGCGTCTTACGTTTGTCATGGTTTGACGTGCATGTAGCGGGTTCGCATACTGGTTGATCCCCATTTTTCTGGCACAGGTCTGGTACTCCTCTTCCTCCAACCGCTCATATCACGAAGGGCTGCCATCACGGGATTGCTCGATCAGCTAGTCGGCGCCGTAGGCAGAATGTCCGGTCAGTCAACCGGAACTGACAATTCGTTGCTCAACAGTGTCCTGCAACTTGTCAACAACCCGCAGACAGGAGGACTTCCTGGACTTGTCCAGTCCATGAAGGACGGCGGCCTCGCTCACGTAGTCAATTCTTGGATTTCGAGGGGCCAAAACCTGCCGATCTCAGCCGAACAGATTCAGAGCGTTCTTGGTAGCGAGCAGATCAAGAGCCTCGCCGGGAAACTCGGCCTCAGCACGGATCAGGTTTCCAGCCAACTCGCTGGACTCTTGCCGCAGGTGATCGACAAGCTCACTCCCAACGGCACTTTGCCTCAGGGCGACTTGCTGTCGAAGGGAATGGAACTTCTCAAGGGTAAGTTCTGAATGGCGCTGACCTGGGTGTACGTCATGTATGCGTGAGAGGGCCCAGAGCCTGTTGCGCCGCGGCGAGAACGATCTCGAAGTTCTCCTAGCAAGCATAGAGGCGTATTGCGCCCGTGCCCTGTATTCCTATATGACTCGCAACCTACAATACTCGGAAGATAGAACCCGGGCCTACATTGAGTCCTTGGCCATTCAGGTACTGAGCCAAGTACAGGGATCCGTCCTGAAGCTCCAGCCCAGCACAAATCCGGTCGAGCCGTAACCAATCTGCGCTCGATCCGGTAGCTCCATTGATCGCCCCGTAAGCCTAGCGGCTTACTGTCCCTCCAGGGCCGTCAGACGCCTCTCAATGGCACGCGCCATCCACTGGGCTATCAGGGCAGAGACAGAGCGGGCCGGAGCACCTGATAAGTACCGATGAGAATGGCGGCCATAGCTGCGATGAGGAACGCGGCAAGGAAGAAGTGCAGCCAGGGGAACTTATATCGCTTCTCGAAGTAGACACTCAGGACCACGCCGTAGGCGATCACACCAAGAAGAAGACTCCAATCCAGAATGCTCAGCTTGGTCATCGAATCTCCCTGGGCTCTGCTGCAGACTGCGTATTGTATGCCGTTGAAACTCGACTGCGGGCACTTGCTCTCGACGCGTTGACGATGCCCCAGTCTTGCCACTTTAGGGCTACCAGCCGTTGCTACAGGGTACCTCGCTTCAGAGGCTCCGCGCAGGCCACGCCGTTAGGCAGCTATATGTCTGCCATTCCATAGCGTTAACAGTCGATTTGCTTCTGCAGTTGGAATTGAGCCGACCGCATGAAGATGCCATACGAGGAAATTGCCAAACATCGCAAATCGACCGAGTGCTTCTTCACGCCCGCCATGAGCGACTAAGGAGCGTAGGAAGAAGCGAAGGTGCTTCGGATTGGAGCGCTCTTCAACCCTCCCTTGCGGCGCACCGCTCCACACTTCAACTGGAATGTTTGCACCCGCCGCGCAGTACGCCACTGGGCCCATGGACTTGAGTTCTACGATAGACAGCGTTATCGAGAGACTACCCGGTGACATATCCGTTGCCGCGACGGATACGCCTGGCAGCCGAGACACCAAGGATCGCAACTCGGCAAATGTCGCGTGTGCGTCTGTCATCTGGTACTGCCTAACGTTCGCGGCCACGGTGCCGACGAGTGGAAGGAAACGACAAGGTACACCGCCTCAGAGGCGCGCGGCAGCTTGCTTGAGGAGCGCAACGAGCTTGTCCTTGCTCGCGAGGGACTCGCCGGAGTGGAAGACGATCGACAGGTGGAGGTTCTTCTTCTTGAAGTATGCCTCGACCGTGCCGTTGTTCGAGCGGGCCTCGTACGAGAACACCGCCGCATCGCCCACCCCGGAGACCTGAGATGCGTTGCTCCTCGGAACCTTGACCTTGGCGCGAAGGCCCTCTGCAAGCGTGTCGGGACTGGTTCCCCGCCAGGCCTTCGACCCATCGATGACCGTGATCGTGACGGCGGATTCCCCCCACTCGTTCGTCCTGGGCCCCCAGGAATAGCCACAGGCCACACCCGTCGGGGCCATCGAGGCATCGGGCTTCCCATGGCCGATCTTCGCGTTCGGTGCGAGCACCTGGACCTCGGTGGGCGTCAGCAGCGCGCAGGGATCCTTGGGCAGCGCCGCCGCGGCATCGCCACCGGCAACGACGACGGCCAATCCAATCAAGAGCTTCAGGCGACGATTCACGCATGGGTCCATGTGTCCTCCTCGAGAGGCAGTCCGACGAGCACTCCGCTTTAGAGGCTCCGGGTAGGCCGCGCTGTCAGGTGGCATGCTTGCTCAGCTTAGTCGCATTTCGAGCTGGCTACCCACCTCCGCTCTCCGCCCGAAACGCCGTTGACCACATTCCTCATCGTTGTGATGCATTCCCATCCGGGGGCGCCTTGCCTGGCGCGCTTGGTGCTTCTGGCGTGCGGCAAAAGCTGACCATCCTCTCGGTCATAGTTCTATCAACCATTGGATTCCCCTCGGTCGCTCTAGCGGGAGTGACCATGAGGGGAATCGGTGCAAACATGTAGAAGGTTAGACCAATGCCGTAGCCATCCGCGCGGCGACTCTTCGACCGGACCGCCAACTCACCCTCGAACTCGACGTGATCGAAGGTTTCGCAGATGGGCAATAAGAGGGGAACCGGCACAATGAAAGAGACCCAGATTCCGCACCACCGCCGGCTGTCCTCATAAATCCACGTTTCTCCTTGTGGGGTAGGCACTTTCTCTCGGGGTTGGCCCCACGCATTGAGGAATTGCTCTTTGCTATATCGTTCCGACGACCGTTCGCATGCCCAGCGCTGCTTCCGAGACAACAGATACAAAGGGCCTTCGCCGGAGGCCTTGGACGGCACTGGATTTCGGATGTCCGTCGTGTAGGGTTTATCAACAAGAAACCCGAAGCAGCCCGCGCACGAAGCGGCTGCGACGACCATCAAGAGCGCTCTGAGGGTGCGCGGCAGCCCTTGTAGTCTTGCAGGGGCAAGTACAATGACCATACGCACGATTCGCCCTCCCACTCTGAACGAACCGTCCCCATCCTCGACAAACCTTGTTGTTGTATCGGGTCTGACTACCGCTTCCTGCCCTGCTGGAGCCCTAGTCTACCCTTCCTGTCTAACCGACCAAACAGCGTGAGCAGGGCCTAGCTGGGGTCCTTTTGGACAACCGTGCCCTTGAGTTTCATGAACACGTCCTTGTTCCCGAACATTACCGTGCAGCTCTGGCACTGGTACATCGGGGCAGCGATGTAGAAGGTCCCGTCGGGCCTGGGAATCGGGCCCGCACGTACTTGTCCCCGCCGCGCAACGGGCACTCGAAATGCCACTTGATGTGTTCGACGACATGTCCAGGACACGCTCCCTTGGTCTTGTGGGCCGAGGGGCAAGGGTACGAGAGCATGAAAGCAGCTCGCTGGGCTGGATCACGATAGGTGCTCGCACTCGCCAGGCGGAGTTGAATTGAACTTGCCGCCAACAGGAAATGAGGTTCATGTGGAGATCCGGTTCTTGATCTGCACCTTGAAGCCCCAACGTCCGTCAGGACGGCGGAATTCTACCCGAGCGGCGCACTTTCCAGAATAGTTCCGACTGATCAGACTAGGGCGACCCTCTCGTCTGCTACCATTGCGACTCCATGTCGAACGCACTTGCCCGCACAGCGATCGCCTGGTGCGTGCTGTCCGCCCCGACAGCGCTAGCGCAGAGCCTGCCGATCGAGCGCATCAAGCTGCCTCCCGGATTCGAGATCGGCGTGTTCGCGACCGTGCCGGGGGCGCGCTCGCTCGCGCTCGGCCCCGATCAACTCGTCTTCGTCGGCACCCGCGGCGACAAGGTGTACGCGGCTCGCTACGCGGGTGCGCGCGCAACGCAGATCGTCACGCTCGCCTCGGGGCTCAACGCGCCCAACGGCGTGGCTGTGCGTGACGGCGCGCTCTACGTCGCCGAGGTCAACCGGATTCTGCGCTACGACGACATCGGCAGGCAGCTGGCGAGCGCCGCGACACCGCAGCCAGTGGTCGTCACCGACCGCTATCCCCGCGACCACCACCACGGCCAGAAATTCATCCGCTTCGGTCCCGACGGCTGGCTATACGTGCCGGTCGGCGCGCCCTGCAATATCTGCGGGCCGAACCCTTCCCGCTACGCCCTCATCTCCCGCATCAGGCCGGACGGCTCGGGCTATGAAGTCTTCGCCACCGGAATACGCAACTCGGTCGGATTCGACTGGGATCCGCGCACCAAGGAGCTGTGGTTCACAGACAACGGGCGCGACATGCTGGGCGACGACCTGCCCTCCGACGAGCTCAACCATGCGCCCAGGGCCGGAATGAACTTCGGCTACCCGTACTGCCATCAGGGCGACGTCGCCGATCCCGAGTTCGGCCGCAAGCGCAGCTGCTCCGAGTTCACGCCGCCCGTGGTGAAGCTCGGTCCGCACGTCGCCTCGCTGGGAATGCGCTTCTACACGGGAAAGCAGTTCCCACCCGAGTACCGCAACAACATCTTCGTCGCCGAGCACGGATCCTGGAACCGGTCCAGGAAAATCGGCTACCGCGTCGCGCGCGTGGCGGTCGAGGATGGACGCGTCGTCAAGCACGAGACGTTCGCCGAGGGCTGGCTGGGGAGCGACGAGTCGGTCTGGGGCAGGCCTGTCGACGTCGAGGTCATGCCCGACGGATCGCTGCTCGTCTCCGACGACCAAGCCGGAGCGATCTACCGCATCGCCTACCGCGGGCGCTGATCCCTCCGAGCGCGCTGGTCTGACGAAGGCAGGTGCGCGTCGTGGCCGGCCCACACGTGCTCTTTCATCGTCTCGGGGTCGGCGATCCTGGCGCGCAGCCGGCGCACGTTCCAGTTCTCATACGCCCTGGCGATGCGCGCGAAAATCCACCACAGCACGGCCAGCGCCGCCAGCGCGGCGATGCCGAGCGCCCACCACCTGACCTCGTCGCAGAAGGCGCCGCCGATGTTCCTCCCCGCGCAGTAGCGCGCGAGAAAGGCGAGCCACTCCCAGTCCTTGGTGACATCGCCGATCAGCCTGCCGATGTCCACGCGTCAGTCCCCCTCGCGCGCGTAGGGCGCCCGCAGCTCGACCGGCGCGGAGCGCTTTTTCCTCATGCGGATGTTGAGCGCCTCGACCGCGACAGAGAAGGCCATGGCGAAATATACGTAGCCCTTCGGAATGTGATGGTCGAAGCCGTCGGCGATGAGCACCACTCCGATGACGAAAAGGAATGCGAGCGCGAGCATCTTCACGGTCGGGTGCGACGAGACAAAGCGTCCGATCGCGCCGGCGTACATCATCATCAGCGCCACCGAGGCGACGACGGCGGCGACCATGATCGCGAGGCGGTCCACCATGCCGACCGCGGTGATGATCGAGTCGAGCGAGAAGACGGCGTCGATGAGGATGATCTGCACGATCACGGCGAAGAATGTCGCGCGCCCCGCGGCCGAGGCCGCGCCCTTCTCGCCTTCGAGCAGCTGGTGGATCTCCGCCGTGCTCTTCCACAGCAGGAACAGGCCGCCGCCGATGAGGATCAGGTCGCGTCCGGAGATCTCCTGCCCGAGCAACGGGAACGTAAACAGCGGCGCGGTGAGTCCGGCCATCCATGCGAGAAGAAACAGCAGCCCGACGCGCATGAACATGGCCAGGAAGAGCCCGAGCCTCCTCGCGAACTCGCGCCGCGACGGCTCGACCCTATCCACGAGGATGGAGATGAAGATCACGTTGTCGATGCCGAGCACGAGCTCGAGCACCGTCAACGTGACGAAGGCGATCCAGGCCTGCGGATCGGTGAGGAGCTCCACCTCAGTCGGACTCGAGGTCAAACGACTTCGGCGGTCCGCGTGATCTCGCCCATCTTGCCGCTCTGGTAGTCGCGAACGGCCTGGATGATCTCTTCCTGGTTGTTCATGACGAACGGACCGTAGCGTGCGACGGATTCCTTGATCGGGACGCCGGCGAGCAGCAGCAGCCGCCCTCCTCCCGGAGCTCCGCGAAGGCGCACGGCGTCGCCGTAGCCGAGCATCGCCAGCTGGCCGTCATTCACGGTCTTGCCCTCGTCGCCTACGAGCGCCGAGCCCTGGAAGACGTAGACCATGGCCTGTTCCTCGGCGCGCAGCGGCACCGTGACGTCGGCCCCCGCGTCGAGCGTCCAGTCCTGGTAGACGACGGGGATGTAGGTGTCGATCACCGAGCGCGCCCCGAGCGCCTCGCCCGCGACCACGCGCACGCGCGCCTTGCCGTCCGCGCTCGCGGCGGTCGGGATCTTCGCGCCCGACACCTCCTGGTAGCGCGGCCGGGTCATCTTCAGCTTCGCCGGCAGGTTCACCCAGATCTGGAAGCCGTGGACGCGCCCGCCCCTGTCGCGGATCTCGCGCGAGGGCATCTCGGAGTGCACGATCCCCGCGCCGGCGGTCATCCACTGCACGTCACCCGGCCGCAGCACTCCCTTGTGCCCCGCCGAGTCCTCGTGCTCGAACTGGCCTTCTAGCATGTAGGTAATGGTCTCGAAGCCGCGGTGCGGGTGGTCGGGCGCTCCGACCGCCTCGCCGGGCCGGTAGTCGACCGGCCCCATCTCGTCGAGCAGGAGGAAGGGATCGACGTGGTCGAGGCCCTGGGTGGGAAAGGGACGCCGCACGATGAAGCCGGCGCCTTCGCGCTGGCGGTGGGCGGTGACGATGCGGGACGCTTCGCGGACGGAAGGGTTCATCGATGGCTCCTGCAAAACTTTGATATGGGGCCGCCCGCCGCCCGGTCAAGCCTCGGCTAGGTCGCTTCAGAGGATTCGTCGGCGAACCGCGTCATGATACCGAGGACTTCGTCGCGCCGCCCGAGCAGGGCTTCGACGCAGGCCGGGTCGAATCGGGTACCCGAGCCCTCGCCCCAGCGCTCGTGATGGTAGCGGGCGATGTGCAGGAGGCAGTGCATGTAGGGAACCTGCTCCAGTGAGAGGTTCTCGATCTCCGCGCCCTTCGGCGCGTGCTGCTTCATGATCGGCGGCGATGCGCTGCGAGTGGTACTGATCGCCCAGTACCGCGGTGCCGAGCTCGTCGATGACTCGCGAGCGGCGCGACCGCCGCAGATCGGCCCTACACGGTGGTTGCCAAGGGAGCCGTGACTGTATAAAATAACAGGTAATCGACGGCTTCACCACTACAAGTTGTGGTTTTTTGCTCTCGAAATATCAACAGGTTGTGAATTTCCGTTAATCCGAATTGCAAGCTCGCCGCGATAAGCGTAGCCTAGAAAAGGCTTACCGCTAACCCCGCTCGCTCCCATGCCCGAAAAAACGCTCGACCAGGCCGTCGCTTTCGCTTCCCCCCCCGAGCAGGACATCTGCCGGGAGGCCCTGCTCGAGAAATACGCCAAGGGCAAGGAACAGACCGTCGCGGACGTGCGCGCGCGCGTAGCCCGCGCGCTCGCCGCCGTCGAAGCCCCGGAGAAGCGCGCCCACTGGGAACGGCGCTTCCTCGAAGCCCAGGAAGCCGGCTTCATCCCTGCGGGCCGGATAAATTCGGCCGCCGGAATCGTCATGCAGGCCACGCTCATCAACTGCTTCGTGCAGCCCGTCGGCGACTCGATCTCCGAGGTCGTCGACGGCCGCCCCGGCATCTACACCGCTCTGCAGGAAGCCGCGGAAACCATGCGCCGCGGCGGCGGCGTGGGCTACGATTTCTCCTCGATCCGCCCCAAGGGCGCGGAGGTCAAGGGCACGCACTCGCGCGCCTCGGGACCCGTGTCCTACATGCGCGTCTTCGATCGCTCCTGCGAGACGGTCGAGTCCGCGGGCGCGCGCCGTGGGGCGCAGATGGGCGTGCTGCGCTGCGACCATCCCGACATCGAGGAATTCATCCACGCGAAGGACGGGGGCGACCTCGCCAACTTCAACATCTCCGTCGGCGTGACCGACGCATTCATGAGAGGCGTGGAGAACGACACCGAAGTCGCGCTGGTGCACAAGGCGAGGCCGCATCCGGACGCGATCGCCGCCGGCGCGTTCCAGCGCGACGACGGCCTGTGGGTCTACCGCAAGCTGCGGGCGCGCGACCTGTGGGACCAGATCATGCGGTCCACCTACGATCACGCCGAGCCGGGCATCCTGTTCCTCGACCGCATCAACCGCGACAACAACCTGTCCTACTGCGAGGCGATCGAGGCGACCAACCCCTGCGCCGAGCAGCCGCTGCCGCCGTACGGCTGCTGCTGCCTCGGCTCGATCAACCTGACGCGCTTCGTCGCCAGGCCCTTTACCGAGGCCGCCGCGTTCGATTTCGAACGCTTCGGCGAAGTGGTGGACGTCGCCGTGCGGATGCTAGACGACGTGCTCGACGTGACGGCCTGGCCGCTGAAGGCCCAGCACGCCGAGGCGATGGCGAAGCGCCGCACCGGCCTGGGATTCACGGGCCTGGGCGACGCGCTCGTCATGCTGCGCCTGCGCTACGATTCGGACGCCGCGCGCGCGATGGCCGGGAGGATCTCGGAAGCCATGCGCGACCGCGCCTACCGCGCGTCGAGCGAGCTCGCAAAAGAGCGCGGCGCGTTTCCGCTCTTCAACGCCGACATGTATCTCTCGGGGACGAGCTTCGCAGCCCGTCTGCCGGCCGAGATCAAGGCCCTGATCCGGGCGAGCGGCGTGCGCAACTCTCACCTGCTCTCGATCGCCCCCACGGGAACGATCAGCCTCGCCTTCGCCGACAACGCCTCGAACGGCATCGAGCCGGCCTTCTCCTGGACCTACACGCGCAAGAAGCGCATGGCCGACGGCACCATGAAGGAGTTCCCGGTCGAGGACTACGCCTGGCGGCTGTACAAGCACGGCGGGGGCGACGTGAGCGCGCTGCCGCCCTACTTCGTCACGGCGCTCGAGCTGTCCGCGTCGGCGCACGAGCGGATGGTCGCCGCCGTCGCGCCCTACATCGACACCAGCATCTCGAAGACCGTCAACGTTCCAGAGAGCTATCCCTACTCGGATTTCCAGGACCTGTACCTCGAGGCGTGGAAGTCCGGATTGAAGGGCCTCGCGACCTACCGCCCGAACAACGTGATCGGCTCGGTGCTCTCGGTGGCGTCGCCGTCCGCGCCGCAGGATTTCGTCAACAACGACCGCAACCGGCGGATCGAGATCAAGACGATCCCGGAGCCCGTACTCGCGTCGCTGCGCTGGCCGGGCCGGCCGAGGCTCGCCGAAGGCAACCCGGCGTGGACCTACATGATCGAGCATCCGCACGGCGAGTTCGCGATCTTCGTCGGCCACGTCGAGAGCGACTCGCGCGCCCGTCCCTTCGAGGTGTGGGTGAACGGCGCCGAGCAGCCGCGCGGGCTGGGAGCGGTCGCAAAGACGCTCTCAATGGACATGCGCGCCGACGACCCCGCGTGGCTGCGCCTGAAGCTCGACACGCTCGCGAAGACCGCGTCCGACGACGCCTTCGACATGCCCTTCCCGCCGCACGGGGAGCTGAAGCGCATGCCTTCCATCTGCTCGGCCGTGGCGCAGCTCGTCCGCTGGCAGTGCGAGGAGTTGCGCGCGCTGCCCGACGAGAAACGCGGGCCCGTGCTCGACGCGATGTTCAGCCTGAAGGAGCCCAAGACCGGCGCCGACGGCACCATGTCGTGGACGGTGGACGTCCTCAATCCCGGCACCCGGGACGATTTCGTGCTGGGGCTGAAGGAGATCACCCTGCCCGACGGCGTGACCCGGCCGTACTCGATGTGGCTCTCGGGCGAGTATCCGCGCGCACTCGACGGCCTGTGCAAGATCCTGTCGCTCGACATGCGCGTGATCGACCCCGCTTGGATCGGGATGAAACTGAGGAAGCTGCTCAACTACCCCGAGCCGCTCGGCGATTTTCTCGCGTTCGTGCCCGGAAGCCGCAAGCAGCAGAACTACCCATCCACCGTCTCGTACGTGGCGCGGCTCATCATCCATCGCTATGCCATGCTCGGCCTCCTCGACGAGGAAGGCTATCCGGTGCAGGCGCTGGGGATGCTCGAAACTCCCAAGCCCGGCGCAGCCCCGAAGATGAAGGGGGCGAAATGCCCCGAGTGTGGGAACTACGCCGTCATCAAGAAGGACGGCTGCGACTTCTGCAGCGCCTGCGGCTGGGTGGGGGTGTGCGGCTGATCAGGCAGCTCCGCGGGGCGCCTGCTTGGATGTCTTCTTCCGCTGTTTGGCCTGCTGACGCAGCATCTTCTTGATCGACTGCTTGTGCCTGCGATTGCGCAAATTGCGGTTGGTTTCTCTACCCATTTCTCTCGCCTCACTGATGATCCTTCAGACGCGAGAGTATAGTGCTCTTTGCCGCCGACTCCTAGGCGAAAGACTTGAGCTCCGGCCCCAAGCTGGTCAACGTCATCTACATCCGCACGACGCCGCGGGCGCTCTGGAACGCGCTGACCCAAGGCAAGCATACGCGCCAGTACTACGCGGGCCTGGAGTTGCACGCCGAGCTGAAGCGCGGCGGCCGCTTCGACTACATGCACCGCTTCGAGATCCACAAGAGGCACGGTCCGGGCGTCGCCGGCCACGTCATCGACGTCGTGCCGAAGAAGAAGCTCGTGCACACCTTCGCGCCGAGCTTCGTGGAGGACGGTCCCTCGCGCGTGACCTACGAGATCGAGCCGATGGGCCTGGTTTGCAAGCTCACCGTGACGCACGACGATTTCCCGCCGGCCGGGCAGACGCTCGGCGTCGTCAGGGAAGGCTGGCCGGAAATCCTCTCGAGCCTGAAGTCCTTGCTCGAGACCGGCAGGCCGCTGGTGATTCCAAGGGACTAGCCCGCTACAGGGCCTTCGCGGCCTTGACGAACGACGCCTTGAGCTTCTCGTAGCTCGTCACGAACCCGGACCGGACTTCATTCCACGATTCCGCCGAGCTGTACCTGAGGCCGCCGTACCACTTGGCGAGCTCGTCGCGCTCCCTGTGCAGCGCGTCCTGGGCCGCGCGGGCGTTCTTCCTCGCCGACGCGTCCATGTGTTCCCATTCGCGATCCACCTTCCTGTCGAGGGCGTGCATGCGCGCGTCGAGGTCATCGAGCGCCGCCTTGGCGCTCTTCAGCGCGTCGTCCCTCTCCTGGATGGTGTATTTGCCGACCGCCCTCGCCGTCTCGTCGGCCTTTCTCGAGACGTCCTTCGCCGCGACCTTGGCGTCGGCGGGCATGGCGAGCGGCGACAGGACGACCTGCGCGGCGAGCGTGCATAGGGAGAAAACCAGGGTGCGGATCTTCATGCCGTCTCCTTGTGGAAATCCCTCCCCGTGGAGCAGTAGACCGTTCCCGGGCGGCCTTAGTTTCGCGCCCCGAGCATCGCCGCAACCGCTCCGCGCGCCTGGCGGGCGAGAATCTTGCGGGTTCGGCCGCCGGGCGCCAGGGGTGCCGCGACCGCTACAGTGGCGCTGATGCGCTCGGCCGCGCAGACCGCCAGGATCGATCTCCACAGGGTCATGCCGTCGACGAAGGCCGCGCTGGCGCTGCGCCCGCCCCGCTCGTCGCGGTACGCGATGGCGATGGCCTGAACCGGGCGACCGGCGTCGACCGCGGCCTGCATCAGTCCGGAGCGGAACGGCAGCACGGTCTCGCCGTTGCTCGTCGTGGCCTCCGGAAACATCGCCGCGCCGCGGCCGTCGCGCAGCAGCCCCGCGATTCGGCTCTTCGCCGCGAGCAGGGAGCGTCCGCTGGCGCGCCTGAGAAACACTGTTCCGGCTCTCGCCGCTAGCCAGCCGATCGCCGGCCAGCGCCGGACCTCGGACTTCGCGACGAAGACCGCGGGCGCGCGGCTCGCAAGCACGAGGATGTCGAGCCACGAAACGTGGTTGGCCACGAGCAGCGCGCCGGGCGCGATCGCGGCGCCCTCCACGCGCAGCTCGACACCCGCGGCGTCCAGCATGCATCCCGCCCAGAGCTTCCGGAGCGGAAGCCGGAGAAACGCCGGAGCCAGAGGAAAGACGAGGGTTGCGACAGCCAGCCCCCAGGCGAGGCATGCGGCGATCGCCAGCAGGCGGAGCGCCGCGGACGGCGCGGCGAGGACCGCGGGAAGACGGGTATCGAAGGATTCGGCGCGCATCCTCGGCGCGGGAGACTAAGGCCGGGACATTGCGCGCAGATGAAGGCGCCTGAAACGCAGCGCGCCCCTTTCGGGGCGCGCTGTCTCTCCCTGCTCTTGGTGCGCTATTGTCAGGCCACGACCCAGTACGGCCGCATCATCTCGTTTTCCTCGTGCTCGAGGATGTGGCAGTGGTACACGTAAAGGAACCTGTCGCCGGGTCTGGGGTTGGCCGCCGACGGCAGATCGAACTTGGCGATGATCCTCGTGACCGTCCCGGGATAGCTGATCACCGTGTCCTTCCAGGCCGGCCTCTCGTCGCGCCCGGGCGCGGCCGCCGGGCCGGTATAGACGAGCCTGCCGGGGAACTGGTCGGGATCGAACGGCCTCCGGTCGATGATCTGGAACTGCACCAGGTGCACGTGGATCGGATGAGCATCGCCGGTAGTATTGATGATGCGCCACACCTCGACCGTTCCCGCCTTCGGCGTCTCGGTGATCGGGTCGTCCCAGTGCGAATCGTTGATCGTCGCGATGATCGGGTTCTCGAACGGATCCGCCGAATCGAGCTCGGCGAGCACCAGGTCGCGCATCTTCACCGCGCTGGCGGGGTTGATCAGCGGCACGTTGTTCAGGACCGAGGGAACGCGGCTCGTGTCTCGCGACGACAGCCTCTGGTTCACCTTGAACAGCATGATCTCCGCCGGAACGATGTCATCGCCGTCCGGATAGGGCGCCGGCGCGTCGTTGGTGAGCAGGAAATTCTTGCCCTGCTGGCCGCTGAAGTCGATGACGATGTCGCGGCGCTCGGCGGGCGCCATCAGGATATCGGTGAGCGTCACCGGCGCGGGCAGCAACCCTCCATCGGTGCCGACCTGGATGAACGCAGGTCCGGGCCGCCCAAGCGGCGCTCCGCTCGCCCACGCTTCCTGCAGCGTCATGTGATAGAACCTCGAGTTCGACCCGTTCAGGATGCGAAATCGGTACTTGCGCGGCTCGACCTCGAGGAACGGCCAGACTTTGCCGTTCACCAGCACGGTGTCGACGACGAGTTCGGGGATCCAGATCGGCGGCACGCGGTGATCGGGGTCGCCGCCGTTGTCCTCCACCGGATAGAGCAGCGAGCCGTCGGGATTGAGGAAGCGGTCCTGAATCGCCAGCGGCACCTCGAAGTCGCCGCTCGGCAAGCCGAGCGAGTCCTCGTGGTCGTCGCGGATCAGGTACTGACCGCCGCCCAGGCCTGCGTAATTGTTAAGACGCGTGATGCCGAGTGCGTGGTCGTGGTACCAGAGCTGCGTCGCCTGCTGCTCGTTCGGGTAGTTGTAGACCTTGGTCTCGAAGAACGGACCGGTCTGCGCAAAGCCATTGGTGAACCAGGCCTCGGGATAGCCGTCGCTGTCGGGCATCGTCTTCGACCCGTGCAGGTGCACCACGGTGCGCACCGCGGGCGTGGGCGGCTCGGCGCCATGTATCGTCGGATCGATCGGCAGGAAGTGCGTGCCCGGGAGCTGATTCTCCCACTTCACCGCGATCGGCTCGCCCCGGCGCACTTCGAAAGTCGGCGCGGGAAACTGGCCGTTGTAGGCCCACAGCGCGGTGGGCGGCAGATCGCGGTGCAGCTTCTTCGTCGTGGGCCGCATCTTCACGTCATAGAAGGGCACGCCGTTCTGCGTGCCGACAGGCGAGATCGTCGCCGCCCTCGGCAGCGGATCGACAAACTTCGCGAGCCCCTGCTGGGCCGCCGTGTTCGTCTGCACCGGGGTGCGGTGGTGATGCCGCGCCTGGGTGCGTCCGGTCCGCGGAAACAGGCCGAGGAGGGTCGTTCCGCCGACCGCTCCGGTCAGACCCGCCGCCCCGCCGGCTTTCAGGAAGAATCTCCGCTTCGCTTGCTTGCCGTCGCCGGAATATTCGTCGCTCATGTAATGTTTCCTCCGAGTTGAACCCTTGCCCCTAAGCGCCGATTCTGGGTGCTTTGAACTACCGCCGTAAGATGACCAAGGTCGCACCGCGATAGCCATCCTGATATCGCGGTGCCATTACTTGGGTACGCAGGGGTCTACAACCCCCTGTAACAAAGCTGCAATCCGCCCTGTTTAACCTCCCTGTCACAACCGATGGCGACCGTCGATCTCTTCCACGCCGAGAGCACCGAGCTCGTGGCCTTCCGGGCCGGAGACACCGTCTTTCGCGAGGGCGACCCCGGCGACCTGATGTACGTCGTGCGCGAAGGCAGTGTCGAGCTTCGAGTGAAGGGGCAGCTGGTGGAAACCCTGGGGCCGGGCGGCGTGCTGGGGGAGATGGCGCTCATCGAGCACGCGCCCCGAACCGCCACGGCCACCGCCAAGACAGATTGCACGCTGGTGCCCATCCCGGAGAAGCGCTTCATGTTCATGGTCCAGCAGACGCCCCACTTCGCGCTGCAGATCATGAAGGTCATGGCCGAGCGCCTGCGCAGCATGGACGCGCGACTGTAGGGCCCGCTATGAACCTGGAAAACACCGCCGGCCACGACGAGGCGTTCCGCAGGATCTACGAGGACACGCTCGACAGCTTCGACGAGGAGCTGGAGATGGAGCTGGACGACCGGGTTCCGCCCGGAATCGACGGGCGCAGCGAGCTGCCTGGCGGCACAGCGGAAACCGCGAGGGATCGCCGCCGCCGCATGCATTACTTCAAGGAGCTGTTCAGGCTGCAGGGCGAGCTGGTCAAGCTGCAGGACTGGGTCGTCCACACCGGACACAAGCTCGTCGTCATCTTCGAGGGGCGCGACGCCGCCGGCAAGGGCGGCGTCATCAAGCGCATCACACAGCGCCTCAATCCGCGCGTATGCCGCGTCGCCGCGCTGCCCGCGCCCAACGACCGCGAGCGCACGCAGTGGTACTTCCAGCGCTACGTCGCCCACCTGCCGGCCGCCGGCGAGATCGTGCTGTTCGACCGCAGCTGGTACAACCGCGCCGGTGTCGAGCGGGTGATGGGCTTCTGCACCAACGCGCAGTACGAGGAGTTCTTCCACACCGTCCCCGAGTTCGAGAGGATGCTCGTGCGCTCGGGCATCCAGCTGATCAAGTACTGGTTCTCGATCTCCGACGAGGAGCAGGAGCTGCGCTTCCGGTGCCGCATACACGACCCGCTCAAGCAGTGGAAGCTGAGTCCCATGGACCTCGAGTCCCGGCGGCGCTGGGAGGACTACACCAAGGCAAAGGAGATCATGCTCGACCGCACGCACATCCCCGAGGCGCGCTGGTGGGTGGTGCAGGCGGTCGACAAGAAGAATGCAAGGCTCAACTGCATGCACCACCTGCTGCGGCAGATGCCCTATCAGGAGGTCCGCCGCGACCCGGTCGCGCTGCCCCTGCGCGAGCGCCACGAAGGCTATCGGCGCGTCCAGATCCCGCCCGAGCTGATCGTGCCGGAGGTGTACTAGCCCCTAGAAGATCAGCCCGACGTTCATCAGGTTCCAGCTCCCGTTCGACGCGCCCTTGTCGATCCCGAGCAGGGAGCCGTGCGAGTAGTGCTGATATTCGAAGAACAGCCTGTCCGAGAGATCGTAGCCGACCGACAGGTCGATATTCCAGCGCGTTCCGTTCATGTCGTTGACGTCGTCGATCCAGACCACGCCGGCGCCGAACCGCCATTTAGCCTTCGTCCAGACGTAGCCCCCGCCGAGGTAGTAGTTCGGGGCCTCGGGCTGGACGTGGACGTCGCGGACCCAGGCGCCGGCCTTCGCGTTCCACCTGGCGCCGTAGCGCGCCGAAGCGACCATGGCGCCGGCAGCGCGGAACACGTCGAGCCCCAGCGCGAGGCGCAGCGACGGCCTGGTTTCGTCCCACTCCCAGGCGCGTGCAGGGCCGGGCACGAGCAGGAAGAACACGAGAGCAAAGCGGGCGATGCGGTGAAGCGGCGGCGTCAAGATTGTCAATGGTAACCGCAATTCCGCCGTGGCAGTCGCATAAAATACCGCGGCCCATGAAGATTTCGATCCTCGACGACTACCACGATACGCTGCGCACGCTCGAGGTTTTCAAGAAACTCGCGGGTCACGAGGTCACCGTGTGGAACGACCACGTCCAGGACACCGACGCGCTCGCCGCGCGCCTCGCCGATGCCGATGCCCTGGTGCTCATCCGTGAGCGCACGAAGATCCGGAAAGCCCTGCTCGAGCGCCTGCCCAGGCTCAGGCTCATCAGCCAGCGCAGCGTCTATCCGCACATCGACGTCGCCGACTGCACCCGCCTCGGGATCGTCGTGTGCTCGAGCCAGCACCCGGGAAGCCCCTCTTACGCGACCGCGGAGCTCGCGTTCGGCCTCATGATCACCGCGATGCGTGACCTGCCGCGGCAGATCGCTTCGCTGAAGGCGGGAACCTGGCAGGCCGGGGTCGGCCGCACCCTGCGTGGCAAGACCCTGGGCGTGTTCAGCTACGGGCGGATCGGCGCCGCGGTCGCGGGCTACGGCAGGGCATTTGGCATGAAGGTCGTCGCCTGGGGGCGCGAGCCATCGCGCGAGCGCGCCCGCGCCGAAGGCTTCGCGGCGGCCGCGAGCAAGGAAGCCTTCTTCGAGGAATGCGACGTCGTGTCGCTGCACATGCGGCTGGTCGAGGCGACCCGCTGCATCGTCACCGCGCGCGATCTCGCCCGGATGAAGCCGGACGCGCTGCTCGTGAACACGAGCCGCGCCCCGCTCATCGAGCCGGGGGCCCTCGTCGCCGCGCTCAAGGCCGGTCGGCCGGGCATGGCGGCGGTGGATGTCTACGAGGAAGAGCCCCTGCTCGACATCCGCCATCCGCTCCTCAACCTGCCCAACGCGATCTGCACGCCCCACCTTGGCTACGTCACTCGCGACGAATACGGGGTCCAGTTCGCCGACGTCTTCGATCAGATCACGGCCTACGCCGCCGGCGCGCCGATCAACGTCGTCAACCCCGAAGTCCTGAAGAACGCGCGAAAATAGCCGCCGATGAAGGTTTCAATACTCGACGACTACCACGACACCCTGCGGACCCTCGAGGCCTTCGGGAAGCTGGCCGGCCACGAGGTCACCGTCTGGAACGACCACGTCCAGGACACCGAGGCGCTCGCGAAGCGCCTCGAGCAAGCCGAGGCGCTGGTGCTGATCCGCGAGCGCACCCAGATCCGCGCGCCGCTGCTCGAGCGCCTGCCGCGCCTCAAGCTCATCAGCCAGCGCAGCGTCTTCCCCCACATCGACGTCGACGCGTGCACGCGCCTGGGCGTGGTGCTGTGCTCGAACCAGAGCTTCGGCAGGCCTTCGTACGCGACTGCCGAGCTGACCTGGGGCCTCGTCATCGCCGCGATGCGCGACATCCCCCTGCAGATGGAATCGCTCAAGGCGGGCAAATGGCAGGCGGGCGTCGGCAGCACGTTGCGCGGCAAGACCCTCGGCATCCTCGGCTACGGCAAGATCGGCGCGGTCGTCGCGGGCTACGGCAAGGCCTTCGGGATGAAGGTGCTTGTGTGGTCTCGCGACGCCTCGCGCGCAAGGGCCCTGGCAGACGGCTACGCGGCCGCGAAAAGCCGCGAGACGTTCTTCGCGGAGAGCGACGTCGTGTCGCTGCACCTGCGCCTCATCGACGCGACGCGCGGGATCGTCACCGCCGCCGATCTCGCGCGCATGAAGTCGACAGCGCTCATCGTCAACACCAGCCGCGCGCCGCTCATCGAGCCCGGCGCGCTGGTCGCCGCGCTCAGGGCCGGCCGGCCGGGCAAGGCGGCGGTCGACGTGTTCGAGGAGGAGCCGGTGCGCGACACCGGCCATCCGCTTCTCAACATGCCCAACGTCGTGTGCACACCGCACCTCGGCTACGTGACGCGCGAGGACCACGAGATCGCGTTCGCGGAGATCTTCGACCAGATCAACGCGTTCGTCGCTGGCAAGCCGATCAACGTCGTCAACCCCGAAGCCCTGGGCAAGCGGAAATAGGAGAAAGCCATGGACACCGTCGACCGCAGCCTGTCCGAAGAGCAACGCATGATGCGCGCGAGCTGCCGCGCGTTCGTCAACGACTTCGTCACGCCCTTCATCCGCCAGAACTGGCAGAAGGAATGGCTCATGGACCCGGACGCGCGCCTGCCGCGCTCCATCCTCGAGCAGGCCGACAGGATCGGCATCCGGACGCTCGGTATCCCGGAGGAATTCGGCGGTGTCGCGCTCGAACCTGCGCGCGAGGTGCAGACCTTCGCTCTCATCTCCGAGGAGATCGCGCGCGGCGACTCGGGACTCTCCGACAAGCTGGTGCAGATCTGGAAGGTATCGGTGCTGCTCAGGAACGTTGCGCCCCGCCATCTCCAGGAATACTGGTTCCCGCGCATCGTGAAGGATCCCGCGTTCCTGCTCGCGCACTGCCTTACCGAACCGCGCGGCGCTTCGGACCGCTGGCTGCCCTACAACGCGCCCGAGGCGGCGATGCAGACGCGCGCGGTGCTGAAGGGCGACGAATGGGTGCTCAACGGGCGCAAGCAGTTCATCAGCAACGGCTACGACGCGAGCCTCTACGTCGTCTACGCCAACACCAGGCCCGGCGTCGGCATGCTGCAGGGCACGTCGAGCTTCCTCGTGCCGCGCGGCACGAAAGGCCTCACCATCGCGCGCTGCAACGAGACCCTGGGCGGGCGCTTCATGAACAACGGCGAGCTCGTTTTCGAGGACATGCGCCTGCCGAAGGACCACCTCCTGGTCGAGAACGACGCGCTCAACAAGACCGGCGTGTACTTCAAGCCCGGCAAGATCATCCAGGCGTCGAAGAATCTCGGCATCGGCGTCGCCGCCTTCGAGCGCACCGCCGAGTACGTGCAGAACTACGTGCAGGGCGGCCGCACCCTGATCAAGCACCAGGCGGTGGCGCTGCGCCTCGCCGAGATGGCGACGTCCCTGCGCGCGGTGCGCGCTCTCCTCAACGAGGCCGCGCGTGCGGTCGACGAGCGCGCCCCCGACGCGGACGAGCTGTGCAACATGGTGAAGCTGTTCGCCTCGGAGGAGATCTTCAAGGTCGCCAAGCACGCCGTCGAGCTGCACGGCGGCAACGGAATCATGCTCGATTTCGGCATCGAGAAGCTGTTCCGCGACGCCGCGGTCTTCCTCCACATGGACGCGACGGTCGACATCTCGAAGTTCAAGATCGTGAAGGCGATCTTCCCGCACACCGCAGGCAAGTACGCCGGCCCGGAGGCCTGACGGCCTAATCCGCCGCGAGACGGTACCCGACCCCGGCCTCGGTGAGCAGGAAGCGCGGCCGGGCGGGATCCGCCTCGAGCTTGTGCCGCAGGGCGGCCATGTGAACGCGCAGGTAGTGGCTGCGCTCGACATAGCCGGGACCCCACACATCCTTCAGGAGCTGCCGGTGGGTAAGGACCTTCCCGGCGTTCTTCACCAGCGCGGCGAGCAGCCGGTACTCGATCGGGGTCAGGTGCACTTCCCTGCCGTCGACCAGGACCCGGCGCTGCGCGAGGTCGACCTTCAGGCCCGCGACCGAGTACACGCCGCCCTTCTCCTGGGCCGCCGCTCCTTGCGCGTGGCGCAGCGCGACGCGGATGCGCGCGAGCAGCTCGCCCAGGCCGAAGGGCTTGGTCAGGTAGTCGTCGGCGCCCGCGTCGAGCGCGGCGACCTTGTCGGTCTCGGTGGCTCGCGCCGAGAGCACGATCACCGGCAGCGCGCTCCACTCGCGGATCCTCCTTACGACCTGCACGCCGTCGATGTCCGGCAGCCCCAGGTCGAGGATGACGATGTCCGGCCTGCGGTTCGCCGCCTCGGCGATGCCCTGCGCGCCCGTCTCCGCCTCGTGGACCTGGAAGCCGTGCGACTCGAGGCCCGTGCGCAGGAAGCGTCGGATCTGCGGATCGTCCTCGACCGCGACGATGACGGGCGCCGGCTCGCTCATGCGGACCGCGCCTGCATTTCCTCGCCCTCGATCGTGGGGGGCGCTTCGTCGCGCGGCAGCGTGAAGCGGAACGCCGCGCCGCGGGGGAAGCGGTTCTCCGCGCGGATCTTTCCGCCGTGGGCCTCGACGATCGCGCGGCAGATGGTGAGCCCCAGCCCCACGCCACTCTGCGCGCGCTCTGGCGAGGCGCGGAAGAACTTGTCGAAGAGCCTCTCCTCGAGACCCGCCGGGATGCCCGGCCCCTCGTCGACGACGCTCACCGTCACCGCCCCCGGCCCGAACTCGGCCGAGATCTCGATCGCCGTCCCGGCGGGCGTGTACTTGAGCGCGTTCTCAAGGAGGTTCACCAGCACCTGCTCGATCAGCACGGCATCCAGCTTGACGAGCGGGGCGTCCTTGGGCAGGGCTATCCTTACCGGCCTGCCCTCGAGGCGCGCTCGCAGTCGGGTGAGCACGCCGCCGACGATCTCCTCGAGCGGCACCCACTCGCGCTTGAGCGCCACCGCGCCCGCGTCGAGCCGCGCCATGTCGAGGATGTTGTTGGCGAGGGTGGCCATGCGCTGGCCCTCGTCGTAGATGGTGCGCGCGAGCTCGCGCCGCGCGTCCTCCGACAGCCGCTCGGGCTCCTCGGCGAGGCTGCTCGCCGCGCCGACGATCGCCGAGAGCGGAGTGCGCAGATCGTGCGAGATGCCCGCGAGGAGCGAGTTCCGCAGGCTCTCGGTCTCGACCTTGATCTGGGCGCTCTGCGCCGCCTCGGCGAGGCGCACGCGCTCCAGGGCGAGCGCCGTCTGGCTGAGGAAGGTCTCGAGCAGCCTCTGCTGCTCGGGCAGGAACACGCGGCGAAGGCTCGAGGGCAGGAGCGCGAGGACACCGAGCGGGCCCGAGGCCCCCTGGATGGGATAGTAGACGGCGTCGGCGCCGGGAAGCGTGTCGGTGCCGTGGCCCGCGATGCGGCCGTGGTCGAAAACCCATTGCGCGACGCCGAGGTCGGCCCCGTGCAGCGAGTACGACTGGCTCTCGCCTTTCGGATAGACAATGCGGCCCGCCGTGTTCGGGAAGAGAATCGCGCACTGCGCGCCGAACTCGGCGCCGATGTTGCCCGCCGCGGCCCGGACGATCTCGTCCTCGCTGTTGGCGGCGGCGAGCGCGCGGCTGATCGTGTACAGGCTGGCGGCCCGCTTCTCGCGGTACCCGGCGACGCGCGCCTGGGTGCGCAGGTTCGCCGCGAGGGTGCTGATCACGACGCCGACGAGCAGCATGACCGCAAAGGTGACGACATAGCGGACGTCGGTCACCGCAAAGGTAAACTCCGGAGGCACGAAGACGAAGTCGAACGCCCCGACCGAGAGCACCGAGGCGAGCAGCGACGGCCCGCGGCCGAAGCGCGTCGCGACCAGCATCACGCCCAGCAGGTACACCATCACCAGGTTGACGAGCTCGTTCGGCCCCGAGACGAGAAGGCCCACACCGGTGAAGAACGCCGGCACGGCCGCGGCGATCGCGTAGCGCGGCCAGCGCGCCTTCACCTGGTCGGCCTCGGGCAGGCCCAGGTAGGCGCGGCTGCGCGCGATGACCGGCGTCTCGCCCGGCCGGCGCCTTTCGCCGCCGAGCAGGTACACGTCGATGTCCTCGGCCTCGCCGACCACGGTGTCGACCACCGAGCCGAGCAGCCAGCGCCGCCAGCCCTTGCGCGTCGGCTTGCCGAGCAGGATCTTGGTGACGTTCTTCTCGCGCGCATATTCGAGGATCGCGGTGGACATCTGCGGCGCGCCGAGGGTCACCGTCGTGGCCCCGAGCGACTCGGCGAGGCGCAGGTCCTGCATCACGGCATCGCGCTCCGCGGCGGGCAGCCGCTGGAGCTGCGGCGTCTCGATGTAGGCGACGATCCAGTCCGCGTGAAGCGCGGCGGCGAAGCGCCGCCCGGCTCGCACCAGGCGCTCGGCCAGCTCGCCCGGCCCGATGCACACCAGCACGAGGTCGCCCGCCTGCCACACCGCGCGTATGCCCTGGTCCTCGCGGTAGACGCGCATCTGCTCCTCGACGCGCTCGGCGGTGCGGCGCAGCGACAGCTCGCGCAACGCGATCAGGTTCCCCTTGCGGAAGAAGTTCTGGATTGCCGCCTTCGCCTGCTCGGGCAGGTAGACCTTGCCTTCGTTCAGGCGCTCGATAAGCTCGTCCGGAGGGAGGTCGATCAGCTCGACCTCGTCGGCGTGGTCGAACGCGGTATCGGGCACGGTCTCGTAGACGCGCACGCCGGTAATGCCGCCGACGACGTCGTTCAGGCTCTCCAGGTGCTGCACGTTGAGCGCGGTATAGACGTCGATGCCCGCGTCGAGCAGCTCCTCGACGTCCTGCCAGCGCTTGGGATGGCGCGAGCCCTCGGCGTTGCTGTGCGCGAGCTCGTCGACGACGATGACCGCGGGCCGGCGCTTGAGCGCCGCATCGAGGTCGAACTCGCGCAGCTTCGCGCCGCGATAGTCGACCTCGCGCTGCGGCAGGATCTCGAGGCCTTCCAGGAGGACGGCGGTGTCCGCGCGCCCGTGCG
>Ga0187774_10000150_pt1 | contig 22844 bp, 21 predicted proteins | sample 0216_BV02_MP05_2_FD_133152 | JGI IMG/M metagenome (GOLD analysis project Ga0187774, IMG submission 133152) | Tropical peat soil microbial communities from peatlands in Department of Meta, Colombia - 0216_BV02_MP05_20_MG | ecosystem: Environmental > Terrestrial > Soil > Wetlands > Peat | place... | reverse complement strand
GCACGTGGAGCCTGCAATCCTTTGCCATGAACGGACCCTGCGCCGCGGGAACGGGCTCCTTTATCGACCAGCAGGCCGAGCGCCTGGCCTCGTTCCTCTATGAGGAGAAGGCTGCCTTTTCTGAAGAGCACATCACCCAAATCCTCGCGGACTTCATCGCCATCGGCAAGAAGAGCACCGGTTCGGCTCCCGTTGCCTGCCGCTGCACCGTCTTCACCAAATCCGATATGATCCACCTCCAGAACAAGGGAGAGCCGCTGCCGAACATCATCGCCGGACTGCACCAAGGAAATGCCGCTAACTACGTGAGCACCATCGTCGCCGGTCAGACCCTTGAAGAACCGGTGGTCTTCAGCGGCGGCGTTGCCACGAACGACCTCCAGGTGGAGGCCTTTCGGCGATACTACCCCAGGCTCGTCGTACCTCCCCATCACACCTCCATCGGCGCCCTGGGGGCGGCCCTCTTTGCCCACGACCGGGGAAGACGGTCCGGTCCTGACCTCGAAGCCCTGAGAAGCGCGGCGGCCGGAGAGTTCCCCCGGGCTCCGCTCCTCATGCTCCGGCGCACCACCTTCATTGACCACGGCGTCATCGCCCGGCCTGGGAAGCATCCCCACACGAGACTCGAGGTCTACCTGGGCGTTGACATCGGCTCAACCACGACCAAGACGGTCCTGATGGATGGAGAGAACAGCATCATCCACAAACAGTACGTCCAGACCCAGGGAAAGCCCATCGAGGTCGCGCAGCGACTCCTTGCCGGCATTCGCGAGGAGTTCGGCGACAGCCTCGCCTTCCTGGGCGTGGCCACCACCGGGTCCGGCCGCCACGTGGTGGGAGACTTCCTGAAGGCTGATCTCATCGTCGACGAGATCACCGCCCATGCGCGGGCCGCGGTACACTGGGACCCTGAGGTGGACACGGTCTTCGAGATTGGCGGCCAGGACTCCAAATACATCTGGATCGAACGGGGAAACCCCCTGGACTTCGACATGAACAAGGTCTGCGCCGCCGGAACCGGGAGCTTTCTCCACGAACTGGCCAACAAGCTCCAGATCAACATCGTCAGGGAATTTCAGGAGATTGCCCTTTCCGCCAGGAACCCCATCAATCTGGCGGAGCGCTGCACCGTGTTCATGGAATCCGATCTCGTCTCCTATGCTCAGAAGGGCGCCCGCCTCGAAGATCTCATCGCCGGTCTCTGTTATGCCGTGGTCTCCAACTATCTGAACCGGGTCGTTGGCAAGAGGCGGATCGGCAACCGTATCATGTTCCTCGGCGGCCCCTCCCTGAACAGGGGAATCGTCGCCGCCTTCGAGAACGTCCTCCAGCAGGAAATCCTTGTTCCGGCCAACAGGGAGGTGCTCGGCGCCCATGGCGCCGCCCTGCTCGTCAAGGAGAAACGCCTCGCTGGCGCGCTGGACACCTCCGCCTTTCCGGGCCTGGATTCGGTCGCCAACGCCCCCATAACCTTCGCCGAGAAGGTTTGCCAGGCGGACAGCAACTGTCACAATGAGTGCAAGCTGAAAGTTTACGATTTCGGCGGCCGGAAGAGCATCTGGGGCGGTGACTGCGGCCGGTACGAGATGAGACGAAACCTGAAGGAAGGCGAGGAGAACTGGTTCACGAGGTATGACCTCATCGCGCGGCACTACCTTGAGGGGAAATTCCTCGACCTGGAGGGGCCTGACGTCGGGAGCGACAAGCGCGTTCATGGGAAACCGACCGTCGGCATTCCCCGGGCCCTGCACTTCCTGAATCATACGGTCCTCTGGAGCCATTTCTGGACCCGGCTCGGTTACCCGGTGGTGCTCTCATCCAGGACCAATCAGCAGATTGCCATGGCGGGCATCGAGTCCATGACCTCGGAAACATGCTACCCCATCAAGGTCTTCCATGGTCACGTGAAGACGCTCCTCGGCGCGACCTGCTATCTCTTTCTCCCCACCTTGGTCAACGTGCCCACGCCGAGGCCGGAGGAAAGCGGGTTTTACTGTCCCCTGGTCCAGGGCAGTCAGTACATGGTGAGCGCTGCCCTGAACATCCCTCGAACGGAGGTGCTTGCGCCCACCGTGTACCTCAAGGATTCCATCGAGGACACCGTCGTTGACCTCAGCCTCAGCCTGGGGCGTTGCCTTGGCCTCAGCCGGCGCGAGGTCGAGCGCGCCTTTCGCGAGGCGTGGGAGCTGCAACTCGACTTCGGAGAGACAGTCCGGCGCGAGGGGAGAAGGTTCCTCAAATCGCTCCGGCCGGGAGATCTGTGGGTCGCAGTGAGCGGGCGGCCCTACAACCTTTACGATGAGAGGCTGAACCTCCGCCTGGGCCAGAACCTGGCCAAGCTCGGCATCAAGGCTATTCCCCACGATTTCCTGGACACGGATGGGATTGATCTCAGCGACTTCCCGGACATGTACTGGGGGTTGGGGGCGAGCATTCTCCGCACGGCCAAGCTCGTGGCCAAGACCCCAGGGTGTTACGGCCTCCACCTTACCAACTTCAGCTGCGGTGCCGACTCCTTCCTCGAGCACTTCTACCGGCACCTCATGGGGGAACGGCCGTACTTGATCCTCGAGCTGGACGAGCACAGCGCCGTCGCGGGCATGGTGACCCGCCTGGAGGCGTACAGAAACGTGATCCAGAACGACCACCGCCGGTCCCGGCTCCAACCTCTCGACCACAGCCGTCCGAGCAACGCAATTGCCGCGTCCCAACCCTTGGATGTGCACATACAAGAGGGGCGTTAACCCGTATCCACGTGCCGTATGGGAACCTTCGAAACACTCCGAGCGAACGTCGGCAAGTTCGATCTCTCCAGCAAGACCCTCCTCATGCCGGAGATGAGCCGGGCCGGGAGCCGCCTCTTCGTCTCCGCTTTCCGCAGTTTCGGCATCACCGTTCAGCTCATGGAAACCTACACCGGCCTCCACCTCGGCAAGCAATTGACCTCCGGCAAGGAGTGCTTCCCCTGTCAGGTCACCCTGGGCGATCTCCTCGCCCATCTCGACAAGGAGAAGGCAAGGCTCGGCACTGGCTTTCGTCCCGAGGACTATCTCTACTTCATGGCTGAAGCAAACGGTCCCTGTCGGTTCGGCATGTACAACAAGCTCCACCGGATCATTCTCGATTCCGTGGACGGTCTGAGCAAGACCCGAATCGCATCCATCACCAGCAAGGATTCCTATGGCCTCGGCGGCCTCATGGCGCCTGAGGCTCGCCAGGATTTCCGCCGGACCGGCTATCTCGTCCTGGTTATCGGCGACGTGCTTGACCGGATCCTCTGGCGAACCCGGCCCTATGAGAAGGAAAAAGGCCTGGCGGAGGCGCATTTTGAGGAGAGTATTGCGATCATGAGTCAGGCCGTGGAGGCCCACGGTTGCCGGAAGAGGTTTCGCCCGATTTTGGAGACCTTGGGAAATGTGGCCAGAAGGGCAAGGAGCGTTATTGACCCCGCCATCCCGCCGAAGCCGTTGATCGGCATGATCGGGGAGATTTATTTGCGCAGCCATCGACCGTCAAACCAGGAAATCATAAGGCTTCTCGAGGAGCACGGCGCCGAGGTGGTCAATGCCTCCATCGCCGAGTGGATCAACTATGTGTCTTATGAGAACATGCGCAACGACCGACGGGGTCTCATCGTCGCCTTAAGAAGAGGCGATCCGGGTGCCCTGTGGCGCCACGCGAAATCCTGGCTCTTTCACGCGACGGAGATCACCTACCAGTACCTCCGGCAACGCCAGGTGTATCGCCGGGTAAGAAGGCACCTTCCCGTCCACCCGGACCATCCTATCGGTCATCTCGAGCGGCGCCTCGACAGCGACCGGCTTTTCTCCTTCGACATCGGAACCGAGGCGTGCCTGAGTATCGGCGGGGCCTTGGAGTACGCCGCCGGGGGCTTCGATGGGATCGTCAACGTCTTTCCCTTCACCTGCATGCCGAGCACCATGACCTCGGCCGTCCTCAAGCCGGTCATGGATCGACTCCAGCTCCCCTACATGGATTCCGCCTACGACGGAGCCTTTCAGCCCAACCGCGAGGCTGCGGTTCGCACCTTCATGTACCAAGCCCACCAACATCAGCGGGAGCGCCTCGCTCGCGGCGCATCGCCCAAACATTAGTCCGTGGTCAGTGGTCCGTCGTCCGTGGTTGTTGGAAGAGTCGCCTGGGTTGTTGCCACGGCCTGGTGGGGTGCCAGACCCTTGATTGCTAATCCCTGATCCCCGACCGCTGACAACTGACCACTCCTTCAATCCCCTTGCTTTACCTCTGCCGGTCATGTAGTTTATGGATGCGTATCCGCCACATGCCTTGGTTCTGGCGATCCTCGGTGATTAGAATCAAAGAATGGAGGTCCTTCTCTCCGCCAACAGGATGGGTACACCATGAACCGTCACATGCTGATCAACGCCGAGGAGCAGGAAGAATACCGGCTCGCCATAGTCTCTGGCCAGAAACTGGAAGAGTTCTCCATCGAGACCACCACGCGCGAGCAGACAGTGGGAAATATTTACAAGGCCGTGGTGGCGAACATTCAGCCGAGCCTCCAGGCTGCCTTCGTTGAGTTCGGCGCGGAGCGGAACGGCTTCCTCCAGCTCAACGAGGTGCACCCCGAGTACTACCAGCAAGAGCCTCCCACCGACAGGGGCCGCATCCGCATTCAGGAGGCCCTCCGCCCCGGCCAGGAACTCATGGTCCAGGTGGTCAAGGAGGCTACCGGGACCAAAGGGGCCTTTCTCACCACCTACATCAGCCTGCCCGGCCGCTACCTCGTAGTCATGCCCGGGAGCAAGCACGGCGGCATCTCACGGAAGATCGAGGACGAGGAGCAGCGGCAGCAACTACGGGAAATCGTGGCCGAGCTCTCGGTCCCCGAGGGGATCCACGTGATCGTTCGCACCGCCGGTGTGGACCAGACCAAGCGCGAGCTGGGCCGAGACCTCCGCTACCTGCTCCGACTCTGGGAAAACATCAGGGCCACCGCCCAGACTGCGCCTGCTCCCTCCCTCCTTTACAAGGAGCGCGACCTTACCATCCGCGCCGTGAGGGACTACTTCACCACCGACGTGAAGAGCATCTTGGTGGACAATAAGGAGGTGTTCAAGCGAGTCAAGGACTTCATGGCCATCGTCTCACCCCGCCATGGATGGGTGGTGCAGCACTACAAGGAGCAGCGGCCCATCTTCGCCAAGTACCAGCTCGAGGAGCAAATCGAGAACATCTATCGCAATCGCGTTCCCTTGAAATCGGGAGGCTTTCTCGTCATCGACACCACAGAGGCCCTCGTCGCCGTGGACGTGAACTCGGGTAGGGCGAGCCGGGACAAGGAGTTCGAGGACACCGCCTTCAGGACCAACCTGGAAGCGGCGGTGGAGGGGCCCCGTCAGCTCCGCCTTCGCGACCTCGGCGGGCTCATTGTCATCGATTTCATCGACATGAAAGAACGGAAGCACATCCGCGAGGTGGAGAAGGTGCTTCGGGAAGAACTCAAGAAAGACCGGGCAAGGACCGACATGGGGCGGCTCAGCAAGTTCGGGCTCCTGGAGATCTCCCGGCAGCGGCTCCGGCCGCCGGTGCAAGCCGCCTCTCACGTGCCGTGCGACCGCTGCGGTGGGACCGGCGTCGTGCGAGCCACCGAGGCGACGGCCGTTGCCTTCCTCCGCAAAATCTGGCTTGAGTTAAGCCGCGCCGGCGACGGGACCGAGGTGCGCGTCCAGCTCGCGCCGGATGTGGCCACCTACCTTTTGAACAAGAAGCGGGCCGACCTGGTGAGGCTTGAGACCCGCTTCCGGGCCACGATCCAGATCGAGCCCCGCGCCGATGTCGCGCCGGGGGACGGTCACCTCGATGTCAACCGGCCGGAGGGGACGGGATCCGACCGAGAGTCGTCGTAGGATTCCATCGTCCGCAGCACCGCGCCCACCACGTCTTCCGGTTCGTCGTAGACCTGGATGAGATCCAGATCTTCCGGGGAAATCATCCCGTCGCCCTGAAGCTGCGTTCGCACCCACTCAAGCAGCCCCTTCCAGAAGTCGCTTCCCACGAGCACGACGGGAAAGGGCTTGATGCGGTGGGTCTGAATGAGGGTGAGCGCCTCGGTGAGTTCATCCAGAGTCCCAAAGCCGCCGGGAAGGACCACGTATGCCTGGGCATACTTGACGAAGATCACCTTGCGAACGAAGAAGTACCGGAAATCGAGGCGGACGTTGGCATAGGGATTGGGCTGCTGTTCCAGGGGAAGGTGAATGTTGAGCCCAACCGAGCGGCCGCCCGCCTCTGCTGCGCCTCGGTTGGCCGCCTCCATGAGACCGGGCCCCCCCCCGGTGATGACGTGGAAGCCATGGTGGGCAAAGAGTCGGGCGATAGTCGCGGCCTTCTCGTACCAGGGATTGCCTGGTTTCACGCGCGCCGAGCCGAAAATGGACACGGCCCGGTAGACCTCCGCCATGGTTTCGAAACCGTCCACAAATTCGGCCATGATGCGAAACAGCCGCCAACTCTCCCTGATGGTAAAATCATCGATGAGGTACTGCTGCTCAACCATAGGTCTTCCCCCTCGGTCCCGTCCGTCTGGTCGTCTCCCTGAGATGATGCCAGCCAGTGTACCATAAGGAAAATCCTTGGCTTCGTCCAGACGTTTGTTGGCTCCGATGTTTTTCTTGACACTCCACCTTCATCTTCCTATAATTTAAAACTTTATTGACTTGAACGGAATGATCGCCCGGAGCGGTTCATGTTTGAGAACCTCACCGAGAAGTTCAACCGTACCTTCAAGCGCCTGAGAGGCCGGGGCAAGCTCACGGAGAGCAATGTCAAGGAGGCGCTGCGAGAGGTGCGCCTTGCCCTCCTCGAGGCGGACGTCCACTACAAGGTGGCGAAGAACTTCGTGGCCGACATCGGCCAGCGCGCCGTCGGCGCCGAGGTCCTCGACAGCCTGACCCCAGGCCAGCAGTTGGTCAAGATCGTCAGCGAGGAGTTGACCCGCCTCATGGGCGGGACGAGCGTCGCCCTCGAGCTCACGGGGCGGACGCCCCTCATCTACATGCTTGTCGGACTCCAGGGTTCAGGGAAGACGACCACCGCCGGCAAGCTCGCCCTTGCCCTGAAGGACCTGAACCGCCATCCCTGCCTGGTCCCCGCCGATGTGTACCGGCCGGCGGCAATCGAGCAACTCCACACCTTGGGCGGCCAGATCGACGTTCCGGTCTATCCCGCCACCACTCAGATGGACCCGGTTGATATCGGCGTCGCGGCCCTCGAATTCGCCAGCCAGCAGGGCTGCGATATCCTCATCCTGGACACGGCCGGCCGGCTCCACATCGACTCCGAACTCATGGCCGAGCTCCAGCGCCTGAAGGCGAAGCTCCAGCCGCGGGAGATTCTCCTCGTCGCCGACGCTATGACCGGCCAGGATGCCGTGCAGGTGGCGGAGTCCTTCAACCAGGCCCTGAGCCTCACCGGCGTTATCCTCACGAAGATGGATGGTGACGCCCGGGGCGGGGCGGCCCTCTCCATTCGGAACGTTACCGGGACACCGATCAAGCTTGTAGGCATGGGCGAAAAGCTGGACGCCCTCGAGGATTTCCATCCGGAACGCATGGCATCTCGCATCCTGGGAATGGGGGATGTGCTCTCTCTGATCGAGAAGGCGCAGAAGGTCTTCGATGAGAAGCAGGCCCTCAAGCTCCAGGAAAAGCTGGCCAAGGACGAATTTTCTCTCGAGGACTTCCGGGATCAGTTGCGCCAGATAAAGAAGATGGGGTCGCTGGAGGAGATTCTCAGCATGATCCCCGGCCTGGGGCAGATGAAACAGCTCAAGCAGTTCAAGCCCGATGAACAGGAGATTGCAAGGACCGAGGCCATCATCAATTCCATGACCCCCCAGGAGCGGCGCAACCATACCATCATCAACGCGAGCCGACGACGACGTATTGCCGGGGGGAGCGGAACCTCGGTGCAGGAGGTGAACAAGCTCCTCAAGAGCTATGCTCAGATGAGGAGGATGCTACGAAACCTCAAGAAGGGCGGAAAAGGAGGCAGACACCTCCTGCGGCACGGACTGCCGGTACCCTTCTGATCGTAATAGGGACTGTCCGGGAGCAGGGGCTCCGTGGGGCGTGCCCGGCCCGGGCCTAGGTGGGAAGGAGCAAGAGGACGAGATGGGTGTACGTATTCGACTGAGCCGGATGGGATCCAAGAAAAGGCCGTTCTACCGGATCGTGGTGGCCGACTCCCGCGCGCCGAGAGACGGAAGGTTTGTCGAGGTTCTCGGCACTTATAACCCTCGGACCGAGCCGATAGAGGTCAAGGTTGATCCAGAGCGGCTTCACGCCTGGCTCACGCAGGGCGCTGAGCCGACCGACACCGTCAAGAGTCTCTTGAAGAAGAAGGGCTTGCTGGCGAAACCGGCCTGATTCGACCTGCCCGTCTTGGGAAGGGCAACCCCGTCGGCCCGAACCCTGCTCAGGGCCAGGCGCTGGGGCGAGAGAGAACGTGGCAGTGCAGGCGTGGTCGCGGCGACGAGTGCTTGGGCGAATCACTCGAGAGCACGCTCCGGCTGGGTGGAGGTCTCCATGCTGAGGGAACTGGTTGACTTCATGGCCAAGGCTCTGGTCGATCACCCGGAACAGGTCGAGGTTTCAGAATTGGAAGGTGAACAGACCTCCGTAATAGAGCTCCGGGTCGCCAAAGAGGATCTCGGGAAAGTGATCGGCAAACAGGGTCGGACGGCCCGGGCCATGAGAACCATCTTGAGCGCCGCGTCAACCAAGATCAGGAAGCGGTCGGTGCTCGAGATCATCGAATAGGGCCCATGGCGGCAGAGCGTCTCGTTGGCATCGGCAAGGTGGTGGCGCTCCACGGCGTGCGGGGACACCTGAAGGTCGTTCCCTACGGTGAAACCCTTGAGGCTCTCGAGGCCGGAGAAGGCGTCTCCGCTTGCCTGCCAGATGGGTCAGTCCAGCGTCTCACCACGGTGGAGGTCCGCGCCTACAGGCGCTCGCTCCTCTTCCTGAGCCGAGAGGCGAAAACTCCTGACGAGGCCCGCCTGCTCGTGGGTGCGGAGATCTGCGTGCCCGAGTCACGGCTGCCTGTTCCGGCGGAGGATGAGTTTTACTGGCACCAGCTCATTGGGCTCCAGGTTATGACCGCGGACGGTCGGAAGCTGGGAACGCTCCAGCACATCATAGAGACCGGCAGCAACGACGTGTACGTGGTCCGAGCCGGTCGGGAGGAACTTCTCGTCCCGGCCTTGGCAGATGTGATCCGGGAGGTGGACATCCAGCGCCGGTTCATGGTGGTCGATCTCCGGGGGCTTGCGTGAGCTTTCCGTGCGCGTGACGAGAGAATCCCACCCTCTCGGAAATCCTCCGGGGTTCCGGGGGCAAGCGAAGAACTCGCAGACCAGATGATCATTGACATTTTGACCATATTTCCCGCCATGCTGGCGTCGCCGCTCCAGGAGAGCATCCTCGGGAAGGCCGTGGAGCGTGGGCTGATCGAGATTCGCCTCGTCAACATCCGCGAATTCGCCTCCGACCGGCACCAGACCACGGACGACCGACCTTACGGCGGCGGGAGCGGCATGGTGATGAAGGCCGAACCCTTGGCCGGGGCCATAGCCCGCGCGCGCGCCGCCGACCCTCCCACCAGGGTGATCCTCTTGAGCCCCCAGGGAAGACCGTTCAGCCAGCGCCTGGCCTGGGAGCTCAGCCGGGAGCGCCATCTCACCCTCGTGTGCGGCCGTTACGAGGGAGTGGACGAGCGGGTGCGGTGCCACTGCGTGGACGATGAGATCTCCATCGGGGATTACGTCCTTACGGGAGGAGAGATCCCGGCGCTCGTGGTGGTGGACGCTGTGGCCCGGCTGGTCCCGGGTGTCCTCGGGTGCAGTGAATCTCCTGCTGAGGAGAGCTTCGCCAACGCGCTTCTGGAGTACCCGCACTACACGAGACCCGAGGTCTTCGAGGGCCACCCGGTGCCGGAGATCTTGCTCTCGGGAAACCACGCGGCTGTCAGGCGCTGGCGTCGGCAACAGTCGCTCTGGCGTACCTGGCAGAGGCGGCCCGATCTCCTGAAGGAGGCTGACCTCAGCGACGAGGATCGGGAGCTTCTGGCCGAAGTAGTCGGCGGTGATGCTGGGAGCGGTTCTTGAATGCATGAGGCTCGCCACCGTGCCGGGGTGAACGGGAAAGGGAGGAAGCGGCAGACAGGATTCGTCCGGGGCGCCTCCTCGCATGACCACCTGTCGGTCCGAGGTGCTGCTGCCGTCCTTCTGGATCGTTTACTGGGGTTGAGACACGAAACCAATGACGATAAATTGGACGCTCGAGCAGGTTGAAAGGTTGGACAGAGACCCTCTCAAGCGTGAGCTGTTCCGTCGTGAGGAGAAATCATGGACATCTTGACGAACCTCGACAGAGAACAGATGCGGACCGACATCCCCGATTTCAGGCCGGGGGATACGGTCAAGGTCCACGTCCGCATCCGGGAAGGTGAGAAGGAACGCATCCAGGTGTTCCAGGGTGTGTGCATCCGCAAGCGCAAGGGAACGATCAACTCCACGTTCACTGTGCGCAAGGTTTCCTACGGCGTTGGGGTAGAGCGCATCTTCCCGCTCCACTCCCCGCGGATCGACAAGATCGAACTGGTGACCCGCGGCCGTGTCCGCCGCTCGCGCCTGTACTATCTCCGTAAGCTGCGCGGGAAGGCGGCTCGAATTCGCGAAAAACGCACCGCTTAGTAGGTGGCATACCGGTGAAGTGTCGACGCCGGACCCCGACCGTACAAGGAGTCCTCTTCCCGGGCGAGACTGACCCGTGGTTCTTTGAGCGGCAGGCTCGTCGCCGGGGCTTTTCTCGGATTGCCGGGGTGGACGAGGCTGGCCGTGGCCCGCTGGCCGGCCCGGTGGTGGCGGCGGCAGTGGTCTTGCCCTGGGAGGCGGACCTTCCCGGAGTTGATGACTCCAAGCTTTTGAGCGCGGGGGAGCGAGAGGAGTGTTACGCAGCCATCCTGGGCCTGGCGGCGGCCGTAGAGGTTGCTGCGGTGAGTGCGGAGGAGATCGACCGTACCGACATCCTTTCGGCCAGCCTCGAGGCCATGCGCGAGGCCATCGGCCGGATTGCCCCCCCACCTGACTTCGTCCTCGTTGACGGTCCGTGGCCGGTGCCCGCAACTGTGGCACAGCGACCGATCACCAAGGGTGATCGGTTGAGCATCTCGGTGGCAGCGGCATCCATCATCGCCAAGGTGCACCGCGACCGGCTCATGCTCTCCTACCACGAGAGGTTTCCCCAGTACAACTTCGCCAGGAACAAGGGGTACGGCACCCGCGAGCACCTCGAGGCCCTCGCCCGCTTTGGCTCCTGCTCGATCCATCGGCAAACCTTCCGAGGCGTACGGGAGCACGACTCAGAGGAACGGTAACCGGTATGGACGACGGCAACAGACAGGCCGGGGACAATGCCAGGGATCATCGGGAGCGGGGGGATGAGGGAGAACTCCTCGCCGCCCGCCATCTGAAACGCCTTGGCTACCGGATCATTGCCCGCAACTATCGCTGCCCCCTCGGTGAGATCGATATCGTCGCCCGTCATCGCGGTGTAGTGGTCTTCGTTGAGGTAAAGTCGCGAGGCGCGGGCGACCCGGTTTCGCCGAAGCTCGCGATCACTCCAGCCAAACAGCGCAAGCTCAGTCAGGTGGCGTGGTATTACCTCCAGAAACAGAATCTCACCGAGGCGAGCGCTCGCTTCGACGTGGTGGCCATCCGCGGTATGCCCGACTCGCCCGAGCTTGAGGTAATCCAAAATGCGTTCGAATCAACCTACTGAAGGGATCAGGGGTCCGAGCGTGCTACAATTTCCGCCTTCAGACTTTATAGCCATTTGAGGCTTTGGGCACTCTGATCACTTTGGGCACTTCTCATGACCTCCGGCACTCTGTTCCTTGTTGCCACCCCCATCGGCAACCTCGAGGACATTACGTTGCGTGCCCTGCGCACCCTCCGTGAGGTTGACCTTGTCGCCGCCGAGGATACCCGTCACACCCGGAAGCTCCTCACCGCCCAGGGGATTCACAAGCCTCTGGTGAGCTACCACGAGCACAACGCCAGGACCCGGGGACCAAGACTCGTGGAGACGCTTCTCGCCGGGAAATCAGTAGCCCTCGTCACCGACGCCGGTACTCCGTCGGTCGCCGACCCCGGGTTCGACCTGGTTCGCCTCGCCCTCGCCCAGGATATTCGGGTCATCGTTATCCCCGGGCCCTCGGCGGTCACCGCGGCCCTCATCGCCTCGGCACTTCCCGTGTACCCTTTTCTCTTCCTCGGATTTCCGCCTGCCCAGTCCGGAGCGCGACAAGCCTTCTTCGCTCGATATGGGCGGGCGCGCGAAACCTTAGTCCTCTTTGAGTCTCCCCGGAGACTCGGTGCCTGCCTTCGGGATCTTCGGCGGATCTGGGGTGATCGCCAGGTGGCGGTTGCCCGGGAAATGACCAAGCTCCACGAGGAGATCTTCCGCGGCACACTCGAACAGGCCATCCGGCGTTGGCCGGGGACGACCCGGGGCGAGGTGACCCTGGTGGTCTCCGGGGCTTCTCCCGATGAGCGCGAGGCTGAGGGTTCCCTCGTGGAACGGGTCAGGGAGTGTCTGGAAGGGGACCCCCGACCGTTGAGGGAGATTGCCGCCGAGATCGCCGAGGAGCGGGCCATAGGCAAACGGCTCGTCTACCAACTCGCCCTCGAAGTCAAGAAGGGCCTGAAGCACTGACCACTGACCCTCACGCCTTACGGCTCGTGTCATGCCGCGCCACACGTATTGACTTGCCTCCGAGGCCTGTGCTAAGAAGGCTCTGCCAGGATGGATGTTCGCTTCACACGCATGCAGCTTTGAACTGTGGCCTAGCGGGAAGCGTCTATGGATAGTGAGGTGGTACTCCCTTTGGAACTCGTCGTTGGATTGGTGAAGCCCGTTCGATTCGGGCACTCTCACAGCAATGGGCCGTCATACGCAGGTGGTTCGAAGATCTTTCACCATTAAGAATAAGCTGGGGCTTCACGCACGCGCCGCCGCCAAGCTTGTCCAGATTACCAATCAGTTCCAGTCCCGCATTCGTCTCCTGAAGAACGGTCACGAAGCTGATGCTAAGAGCATTCTGGGCATGTTGACCCTTTGCTGTCCCCAGGGCACCCGGATCGAGGTTCACGCCGAAGGTGAAGATGCAGCCGAAGCCGTGAAGGCCGTGGCCGTACTGTTTGAGAACAACTTCGGTGAGGAATAGGCAGATGCCACCTGGAGGAGCCCGCAAGGTCCTGAATGGCGTCGGCGTCACCGCTGGCATTGCCATCGGCAAGGCCTATCAGGTGGACCGCGGTAAAGTGCCGGTGGTCTGCTACTCTCTCCCCTCCACCGCCGAGGTCGAGCAGGAGATCCAACGCTTTCAGGTCGCGGTGGACAAGGCAGAGGCCGATCTGCGGGAGATCAAGGCCAAGATGGCGGGCGAGTTCTCCGAGCATGCCTATATTCTCGACACCCACCTCCTCATTCTTAGGGACCGCATGCTCCTCGATGAGACGACGCGGGTCATCAGGGAGCGCCAGGTCAACGCCGAATGGGCCCTCAAGCAGGCTATGGAACAGGCCCAGCGCCTGTTTGCCAGGATCGACGACGAATACATCCGGAGCCGCATCTCGGATGTAGACTATGTGGCGGCCAGGGTGCTCCGGAATCTCACCGGGAAGGCACCTGCGAGCATTGCCGGCAGTAAGGAGCGGGTCATCATCGTCGCTGAGGACCTCTCTCCCGCCGACACCATCCAGCTTCAGATCGAGAAAACCCTCGCCTTTGTCACCGACATGGGCGGGAAGACTTCCCACACGGCCATTATCGCCCGCTCCCTCGATATCCCGGCGGTGGTCGGGTTGGAACGCATCACCGAGGAAGTTCGCTCAGGCGACCTCCTCGTCGTCGATGGCATGGCCGGTAAGGTGATTGTCGACCCGGACGAAGATCTCCTCAATCATTACTATGAACGGCAATACCAGGTAGAGTCCTACCGGAAAGAGGTCGCCCGCTGCGCCAAGCTGCCTGCCGAGACCGAGGACGGGTACCACGTCAAGGTAGAAGCCAACATCGAGCTCCTGGAAGAGGTGGTTGCCGTACTCGACAACGGCGCCGAGGGGGTTGGACTCTACCGGACCGAATACCTGTACCTCAATAGGGAAACCCCCCCTGACGAGGAGGCCCTCTACTGGACGTACCGGGAGGTGGCCGAGATCCTTTACCCGGAAACCGTTACCATCCGCACCCTGGATCTCGGGCCCGACAAGTTCTCCTTCCACACGCAGCGGGCCCGTGAGAGCAACCCGGCGCTTGGGCTCCGGGCTATCCGACTCTGCCTCCGGGAGGAGGACCTCTTCCGCACCCAGCTCCGCGCCATTCTCCGCGCCAGTGGCGCGACGAAGAACGTCCGGGTCATGTTCCCCATGATCTCCGGGGTGAGTGAATTCCGGGCCGCCAGGAGGATGCTCCAGGAGGTCAAGGAATCTCTCGTCCGCCAGGGCATCAAAGTCGATGATAAGCTCAAGATCGGCGTCATGATCGAGGTGCCGTCGGCGGTGGCCGTGGCTGATCAGCTCGCCCGTGAGGTTGACTTCTTCAGTATCGGCACCAATGACCTGGTGCAGTACGCGCTCGCCATTGACCGGGTGAACGAGCACGTGGCCCACCTCTACGAGCCGCTCCACCCGGCGATTCTCCGGATGATCAAACAGGTGGTGGATGCCGGCCACCGGGCCGGGATTCCCACCTCTCTCTGCGGCGAGATGGCCGGTGAAGCTCTCTACATCCCAATCTTGCTCGGACTCGAGCTGGATTCTCTCAGCATGAATCCCTTGGCGATCCCTCGAGTCAAGAAGATCATTCGCTCCGCCAGTCTCGAGGAGTGCAAGATCTACCTCCGGGAGGTGTTCGACCTCCCCACCGCCGGCGAGATCAATGACTCGCTCCGTGAGATCGCCTGGCGCCGATTCCGCGAAGACTTCGAACTCTTCAGCCAGGAGCTGGGCGTCCTGCCCGCGCAAAGCGGCATCATGCCATGACCCAGCCACACATCAAGATCGTCTGCCAGAACAAGAAGGCGCGCCACGACTACCACATCCTCGAGGTGATCGAGGCCGGCATGGTGTTGGTAGGCACAGAGGTGAAGTCGCTCCGCGAAGGCCGGGCGAATCTCAAGGATAGCTACGCCCGCATCAAGAACGGCGAGCTCTTCCTCGTGCAGGCCCACATCAGCCCTTACAGCCACACCGCCCATGGGAATCACGATCCCGAGCGCGTCCGCAAGCTCCTCGTCCACAACCGGGAGCTCAAACGCCTCACCGGCAAGACTCAGGAGAAGGGGCTGACCTTGGTTCCCCTCAAGGTCTACTTCAAGAACGGCAAGGCCAAAGTGGAGCTTGCTCTCGCCAGCGGCAAGAAGAGCTACGACAAGCGCGAGACCCTGAAGCGCAAGGACCAGAAGCGCGAGATGGAGAGGGCGATCAAGGACAGGCGTTGAGAGGCATGGGGCAGAGATTATAGGCCTGGCAGGCTGTTGAAAAATCCCATGAACTCGCCAGCCCGCCAGAGGCGGCCAGGCTCAAGCACGTCGATTGGCGTGCGATAGAGCGAGGCCGGGTAATCTCCTCCGCAAGGCTGCATAGTCGCACCAGGAATAAGGTTGGGGTGATCCGGCCCTCCGTGGAGCGGCGGTACAACGTTCGGGAGGCATTCCCGAGCGCCACGGAATTAAGAGGTGGCTCCAGATGCGCCTTGCTTCGCAGATCCCGGCCTCCCGTGACACCCGCCTCGCTTGCCAGGAGAAAGGTTTTTCAGCAGCCTGCCAGGGATGCAAGGAACCCATCGAGGCCTCTTTTCCCGCCCCTTGGTTGACACACCCTCCCCTTCCTACTAAAATGTTTTTAGGTATACGCTTCCATCTCCTTTTAACCCACCTTCCCCACGGGGGCGAAAAGGGTTCGACGGGGATCGTGAAGCTTGAGTGGCATGCCGAGGTTCCTGCTTGCTCGTAAAACAGGCGGGGCTAAACACAAAGGCAGACGACTACGCGTATGCCCTGGCCGCATAAGGCCAGCGTCCTGCCGGCTCGGGTCCGCGGGGCCGGCGTAGGGCGTCGATAAGCGGAACCGTCCGCTGCAGGTGCCTATGGGCAGCGGGTTAAACCAAGTAGGCTGGCTCAAGGGGAATCCTGCCCGAGGGGAGTCCCGGCGAGCGAGAACCGAATACCCGGGCTAAGCATGTAGAAGCTCAAGTGGAAGGTTTCCGGACGGGGGTTCGATTCCCCCCGCCTCCACCAATTCGATGCGCCATTGGCCCTGTTCAGGGCTTACTCATGGCAAGCCATCCCCCTTGGGGTGCGGAGCCAAACATGGCAATGAAGCATCGAATGGTGTCCCGAGTAAGCGACCAGCAACGAAGGGCATCTTTCAGCAAGCCCAGGGCAGGTCCAAAAAAACGCTTGACAGGGAAAAAATTTTGCCTATAATGCCTACTCATTCACTAGAAATAGTGAAGAGGAAAACCCGATGGTGTAATGAGACCTTGTACCAGAGGCCGACACAGGGTTTACTGGATGCTTGATCCGGCCCTCAAACAAAGCGGGGGGCTTGTCCCCCTGAAGGACATCGCTTCGATGCTAGGCCGTCCGAACCGACAGATGATGTGCTGCTGTATGTGCATGCGCTGCCTCAGGCAGACGGAGGGTGCATCCATGTAAACCGTAAGCACACATAGACGAAGAGTACGAAAACCCACCGCCTGCCTGAAGGTGCGTGGGTTTTGTTTTTTCTTCAGAACCGAAGGGAGGACCAGATGTCACAGAAAAGACTTGCAACGGTCGCACTGCACGCCGGCCAGGAAAGTCCGGACCCGGCAACCGGGGCACGGGCCGTGCCGATTTACCAGACTACTTCCTATGTCTTTCGGGACACGGAGCATGCGGCGAATCTCTTTGCTCTCAAGGAATTCGGAAACATCTACACCCGGATCATGAATCCGACCAATGACGTGTTTGAACGGAGGATTGCCGCGATTGAAGGAGGGACAGGCGCCCTCGCCGTCTCCTCGGGGCAGGCGGCGGAAACCCTTGCTCTGCTTGCCATTAGTCAGCTTGGAGACGAGATCGTCTCGGCCAACAACCTTTACGGCGGGACCTATCAGCTCTTTCACTACACCCTTCCCAAGTTGGGCCGGACGGTCAAGTTCGTCGACTCGCAAAGACCGGAGGAGTTCAAAAGGGCCATCAACGAGAAGACGCGGGCCGTCTACGCTGAGACAATCGGGAATCCGAAGCTCGATGTGCCTGATTTCGAGGCGATCGCCGGGATCGCCCACGGCGCCGGCATCCCCTTCATCGTGGATAACACCGTCGGCATCGGCCTCGTAAGGCCCATCGATTACGGCGCCGATATCCTCGCCACCTCAGCCACGAAGTTCATTGGCGGCCATGGGACCTCCATCGGGGGGGTCATCGTCGACGCAGGAAGGTTTAACTGGGCGAACGGTAAGTTCCCCGAATTCACTGAACCGGATGCGAGTTATCACGGGCTCAGGCTCTGGGACGTCTTCGGAAACTTCCCGGGCCTGGGGAACGTGGCCTTCATCATCAAGGTCAGAGTCCAGTTGCTCCGGGACATAGGGGCATGCCTCAGCCCTTTCAATGGCTTCCTGTTCTTGCAGGGGCTGGAAACGCTTCCGCTTCGGCAGAAGAAGCACTCGGAAAACGCACTGGAGGTGGCGAGGTTCCTGAAAGACCATCCCTTTGTAAGGTGGGTCAGCTACCCCGGCCTTCAGGATCACCCGGCCCATGCCAACGCCAAGGAATACTTGAAAGGCTATTACGGAGCCTTGGTTGGATTTGGGATCAGGGGCGGTCTTGAGGCAGGGAAGAGATTCATCAATTCGGTGAAGCTCCTCTCCCACCTGGCGAATATTGGAGACGCCAGGAGCCTTGTAATCCATCCGGCATCCACGACGCATCAGCAGCTCACCCGGGCGGAGCAGGAAGCAACGGGGGTCACCGAGGACTACATCCGTCTCTCCGTCGGGATCGAGGACGTTGAAGACATCAAGGAGGATATCGATCAGGCCTTGCGAAAGGCTGCCGCCGAGTGATGGGCCGGTGCGGGAGAGTCCCTGGTGATCTGAAAACGAGACGAGACCGCGGGCTGAGGCCGGCGGAGACAGACTGGGAGCAGAACAAATGAGAATATTCGACGACATTACCAAGACCATAGGGAATACACCCCTGGTCCGGCTGAACCGGATTACGGCAGGGTGCAAGGCCGGAGTTGCAGCCAAGCTCGAGTCGTTCAACCCCTTATCCAGCGTGAAGGACCGTATCGGCGTGTCCATGATCGAAGATGCCGAAAAAAGAGGCCTCATAACCAAGGATACGGTGATCATCGAGCCCACGAGCGGCAACACCGGGATCGCCTTGGCCTTCGTGGCGGCCGCCAAAGGTTACAGGCTCATTCTGACCATGCCGGATACCATGAGCATTGAAAGAAGACAGCTCCTCGAGATTTTTGGCGCCGAGCTTGTCCTCACCCCGGGAGCCGAGGGGATGCAAGGGGCGGTGAGGAAGGCGGAAGAGCTTGCGGCGTCGATCCCCAACGCCTTCATCCCCCAGCAGTTTACGAACCCGGCCAACCCGGAAATCCACCGAAAAACGACGGCCGAGGAGATCTGGAATGATACGGACGGCACCGTGGATCTCCTCGTTGCCGGCGTCGGGACCGGCGGCACCATCACCGGTGTCTCCGAGATCATCAAGAAACGGAAGCCAGGATTCAAGGCCGTCGCCGTCGAGCCGGAAGGCTCGCCCGTGCTCTCGGGCGGCCAGCCGGGCCCGCACAAGATCCAGGGGATCGGCGCGGGGTTCATTCCCCAGGTCCTGAACCGGGAGATCATCGATGAGATCATCAAAGTCTCCCATGAGGACGCGGGAGTGACGGCCAGGCGTCTCGCCAAAGAAGAAGGGATTTTCGGCGGGATCTCCTGCGGTGCAGCCCTTTGGGCCGCCCTGCAAGTCGCCCGTCGGGAAGAGCACCAGGGGAAGCTCATCGTCGTCGTCCTTCCCGACACGGGAGAGCGGTATCTTTCAACCTGGCTGTTCAGGGAGGGGCAATAGTCAGCGGCTCTTCTTATCTTGAGGAGGAAGATATGAACATATCGGCAGCCTTGCATAGGGGCACCCCCGGCGAGAGCGTCGGCGTTGTCGAGACCCGCTCTTGCACCTTCGCCCGCCCGGCGGACGAGCTGATCCTGGAGGGCGGCGGGAGACTCGGGCCCCTTACCATCGCCTACGAGACCTACGGGACCTTGAATCGCGAAAAATCAAATGCCGTCCTGGCCCTCCATGCCCTTTCCGGCGATGCCCATGCGGCGGGCGTCCACGAGGGGAAGGAGAACCCAGGATGGTGGGATCCCATGATCGGGCCCGGCAAGGCCTTCGACACGGACAGGTATTTCGTTATCTGCTCGAATGTCATCGGCGGCTGCAAGGGCTCCATCGGCCCATCTTCCACCAACCCGAGGACGGGAAAACCGTACGGCCTTGATTTCCCAGTCATCACCATCCGGGATATGGTCGAGGCTCAGCGGCGCCTGATGGATTATCTCGGTATCGACAAACTGCTTTGCGTGGCAGGCGGCTCGATGGGCGGCATGCAGGTCCTCCAATGGGTTGCCTCCTATCCGGAAAGGGTCCGGTCCGCCATCCCGATTGCCACGGCTCTGAAGCATTCCCCGCAGCAAATCGCTTTCGACGAGGTGGTCCGGCAGTCCATCATGGCCGATCCCGCCTGGCGCAACGGTGACTACTACGAGTACGGCCAGCCGGAAAGGGGGCTCGCGGTGGCCCGGATGATCGGTCACATTACCTTCATGAGTGACCAGTCGATGGAAGCGAAGTTCTCCAGGAAGCTGAAAAACGGCCATTACACATTCAGCTTTACCCAGGACTTCGAGGTGGAAGGGTACCTGAGGTATCGAGGCGACAACTTTGTGAAGCGTTTTGACGCCAACTCCTATCTCTACATAACAAAGGCCATGGATTATTTTGATCTTTCGGATGGGCGGCTCGTCCCGGAAGGGAAAAACCCCGATACCCGCTTTCTCGTAATCTCCTTCAAGTCGGACTGGCTCTATCCATCCTACCAGTCCCAGGAGATCGTCCGACTCTTAAAGTCGAGGCTCGTCGACGCTACCTACTGCGAGATCACCTCGACGTATGGCCACGACGCCTTTCTGGTGGAAGTGGAAGAGCAGACCCAGCTCATCAAACATTTTCTGGAAAAGGTCTCCAGCGGGAAGGATGTGCTCTTGCATTATGAACCCTAAGACAATTCGATTGGACCATGACATTATTGGCGGGATCGTCGAGCCTGAATCGAAGGTTCTCGATCTGGGGTGCGGGAATGGAGACCTCATCTACAGCCTCGCCCGCAATAAAGGGGTCAAGGTCCAGGGAATCGAACAAGATGAGAAATCCATCCGTGAGTGCGTGCGAAGAGGTCTAAGTGTATTCCACGGCGACATAGAGGGCGGCCTTGTTGAGTATCCGGATTGTTCTTTTGATTATGTGATCCTGAATCAGAGCATGCAGGAGGTAAAAAAGGTCGATCTTGTCATCAAGGATGCGCTCCGCGTCGGGAGAACTGTCATCGTTGGTTTTCCCAATTTTGCTTATATCGGCGCCCGGTTGATGCTTTTGTTCAGGGGGAAGGCCCCCATCACCAAGTCCCTTCCCTATCTCTGGTATGACACGCCCAACGTCCGCTTTCTCAGCATCACCGATTTCAGGGATTTCTGTGCGAAGAAGAGCATCAAGATCCTGGGAGCATATTATCTGGGCGAAGAGAGGATCGTCAGGCTGTGGCCGAACCTCTTTGCCCTGAATGCGATCTTTGTTTTCACGAACTACCCTCAAGAGAGTTACAAGATGAAGGCTAAACCCTGATGGAGGGCAAGATGGCTATGAGCATGCCAAGACCCATATTCAACGGATTCTTTACGAGATTGAGAGAAGATATCAACACGGTTTTTCAGAAGGATCCTGCTGCCCGAAGTACCCTGGAGGTGGTGACCTGTTATCCCGGTCTCCATGCTGTCTGGACGCACCGGGTCGCTCACTTCCTCTGGGCTCGGGGCTGGCGACTTGTGGCCAGGGTCCTCTCTCATGCCTCCCGGTTTCTCACCGGGATCGAGATCCATCCCGGTGCGACGATCGGCCGACGTTTCTTCATCGACCACGGCTCAGGTGTCGTCATCGGGGAGACAACGGAAATCGGCGATGATGTTCTCGTTTACCAGGGCGTCGTCCTCGGCGGGGTGAGCCTCGAGAAGAAGAAGCGCCACCCCACCATTGGTAATGGTGTTCTCATCGGAGCTGGCGCCATCCTCCTCGGTCCCGTGGAAATTGGAGACAGGGCGAAGATCGGGGCCGCCTCTCTCGTGCTGAGCAACGTTCCGGCCAATAGTGTTGCGGTGGGAGTGCCGGCCAGGGTCGGCCTCGGATACCCCGGCCGGGATATGCAGGATCTCAGACACAACCGGCTCCCGGATCCCATCGCGGAGTCTTTCAAGTTCCTTGGCAAACGGGTGGAACTCCTCGAGATGAAACTGGCAGCGTGGGAGAGGGGAGACATCGGAATCCAGCTGGATCGCCCTAGAGACGAGAACACGAGAGATGCCGTGGGCATGTTCAGTGGCGCTCGAGGATTCAGTGCCGGGGCGGGGATTTGACCTGAAACCGTGAGCGACCTCATCGTCGGAACTGGTCAGAGGGAGTGATGAAGAAAAGGGCCCTCATCGCCATAAGCGGCGGGGTGGGTTCTTCCGTCGCCGCGCTGCTCCTCAAGGACCAGGGTTACGAGGTAGTGGGCGTCACGATGTGCCTAGGTTTTCCCTCCCCTGAAGATGGGAGGGAAAGGTGCTGCGGTCCCCGGGAGATCGAAGATGCTCAGAGGGTCTGTCACATCCTGGGGATCAACCACTATGTCCTAGATTTTTCCCGGGACCTTGAGGAAAGGGTCGTAGGGCCGTTCAGGGCCGAGTATCTGCGGGGCCGGACGCCGAACCCCTGCGTCAGGTGTAATCTCTTGCTCAAGTTCGGGACACTTCTGGACAAGGCCATTGCTCTGGGCATGGATTTCCTCGCCACCGGTCACTATGCGGCTTTGGACAGGACGGGTGCGGGATTCCGTTTAAGAACGGCCCGGGATCGCAGGAAGGATCAGACCTACTTTCTCTACGCCGTCGCGGGAAAGGCCCTGGAGCCAGCGCTTACTCCTCGATTATTGGGAACGCCCTCCGGACCTTCCGTCTTCGCTTCGCACCAGGGCCGGGCCTGTTCCCACACTCATCAATTGACGCGACTGTGCAGTTTTGCAGAGTAGATCGCCATCTCTCGCGTATGCATCCCCGGCTGCGGTCGTGCCAAATGGTTGCAAGGTGAGAACTCGGGACTTATGTTGACCCATGCCGCACCTCTCGACGTTTGGCGACGACGGCCTGAAGATAGAAAGGTAGCGCAATGGATCTGCAGTTCGACGGAAAAAGGGCGCTGGTCACCGGGTCAACCGCCGGGATCGGCTTTGCCATCGCTGCCCTGCTCGCCCGCGAGGGGGCGCACGTGGCTGTGAACGGCCGCACGGATGAAAGGGTTTTCAGCGCCATCGAGAGAATCCGCGCTGAGGCCGCGACCACAAACGTCCACGGCGTGGCGGCCGACCTGGGAAGCGCAGCGGGGGCGGAGAGGTTGATCGCCGCCGTCCCGGACGTAGACATTCTCGT
>Ga0187774_10000149_pt1 | contig 22876 bp, 17 predicted proteins | sample 0216_BV02_MP05_2_FD_133152 | JGI IMG/M metagenome (GOLD analysis project Ga0187774, IMG submission 133152) | Tropical peat soil microbial communities from peatlands in Department of Meta, Colombia - 0216_BV02_MP05_20_MG | ecosystem: Environmental > Terrestrial > Soil > Wetlands > Peat | place... | reverse complement strand
TGGGCCGCGACCCTGGCGGCGTCCTGCGCCTGGGCTGGTGCGCCGAGCCAGAATATGGCCGCGGAAACCGAAAACGAGATTGCAAGCTTGGATTTCATATTCGTGTGCCTCACCTTGAGATCGCCGTTCAGAACGCGAACCACGCGAGCAGGTACGTCGTGTTGTTGTCTTTCGCGTTCCTGCCGTTTCCATCGTAGTCGGAGCTCGCGCCGTTGAATTTCTGATAGGCCGTGTATTGCAGCAGAATCTTCACGTTCTGCCAGGGCACGTAGCTGAGCTCGCCGATCCAGCCGTTGCTGTTAGGGCTGCCGTTGGCGAAGCCGTTCACCGAGGTAGGAGCGTACAGCACGTCGTCCGAGCTGCCGGTGGTCGAGAAGTAGCCGAGGGCTGCTCCATAGGTGCGCTCGTAGTACCAGCTGCCACCCAAACGGTAGGTCTTCAGGTCGTTGCTCGCGTTTTGCGAGAGACCCAGCCCGGCACTCCCGTCGAGGTTCTGCTTCTCTTTGATGTAGGTGGTCTGCACCGAGAAGATGTGCTCGTCGCCTATGAACTGGTATTGGGCGTCGAGCGCGGTGTCGGTGAACTTATCCGTAGCGCTGCCGACCGAGACGAAGTTCGTGGGGGGCGGACCTCCGAACGCGGCAGGACTGATCTTCGGGGTCATGCCGTAGGCACCGACCATGAGCGAGTTCCTGTCCCATTGGTGCTCGTAGGCGAGCCGCCAGTAAGGCGCCCAGTTCGTGAGCACGCCCCCGGAAGCGCTGTCCAGAGGACCTGACCCCGCCGTGCCGCCCACTCCCTGCGGGGCGGAGCGATAGAGCCCCACCTCGCCGTAGATCGAATTCCTCCACCACGCGTACGCCGTGAGCCCCGCGACACCTCGCCCTGCGAGCATGCCGTCGATCTGCGTCGCCGCGCCCGGCACAGGTGCCGCGCTCGTCTTCTGGTCGAACGGCGTCTGCCATGCCGGCGTGGTATTCCACGCGTCCTGGACCGTCGGGTTATTGTTGAGCGTGACGCCCCAGGTCAGAGGGTTCTGCAGGCCCACGACCTGCTTTGCGTAGCGGATGTCCGTATTGTCCCAATGGACGTTGCCCGCCTCGCTGTCGTAGGTGATCTGGACGAACGCTCCGAGTCCCGGCGCGATTCTCCCCGCGTAGAAGAGGCTGGCTTGCTGCGGAAAGAGGACCTGGCCGTTCTGCGCATTGTCCGTTGTGTTCACAGAATCCGGCAACGCGGTCTTGGTCTTCGTATAAGACGTCTGGAACATGAACGACAGCGGCGGCACCTGGTTGAGCAGCAGGTCGTAATCCTGGGCGGAACGCATGCCCTGCACCTGCGGCAGGTTGTCGATCTGATACCCGTTCAGCTTGAACGAACGGCCGAAAGGCGTGAGCTCGGGGAAGACGGTATGGCAGCCCTGGCAGGCGACGCCTGTCTGGCGCGCGTAGGAAGGAACGGCGCTGGCAGTTCCGCTGAAGCCGAAGCCGATTAAGATGGCGCCGAGCGCGCCCGCTGACATGCATATCCTACGAAAATCCGTCTTCATGATTCCCCTTTCGCTCGCGAGCATCTCGCGTTTCGTCTCAAGCTAAGGGGAGGCTGCGCGCCCGCATTTGACGCAAGTCAAATGAGAATGTGCAGTAGTCTTACGAAATGCTGACATCATGCCGCGAACATTCAGTACGCACGAACTTTGATACGTCGCGCGAACGGTATCCATTCCGGTTCGCATTTCGCGCGATTGCGTTTGCTGGCCTTTGCGCGAGCGCGGCCTCGCTCGCGCAAACCTGGCCGGCCCACGCCGTACGCATCGTCGCGACCAGCCCGCCGGGCGGATCGGTGGATTTTCTGGCGCGCGCGCTCGCGGCGGACTTCGCCGGGGCTTTCGGCCAGCCGTTCGTGGTGGAGAACCGCCCGGGCGCGAACGGCAATATCGGCGTGGAGCTGGTGCTGAAGTCGCCGGCCGACGGGCACGCGTTGTTCGTATCGCCGCCGGGACCGTTCGCGATCAACGTGCATCTGATGCCATCGATGCCGTTCGACCCGGAGCGCGACATCGCTCCGGTTTCGCTGCTCGCGGTCACGCCGCTGCTATTGGTCGTGCACCCTTCCGTGCCTGCGCACGACCTCCCGGAACTTCTTGCGTGGCTGCGCGTCCAGAACGGGGCAGCGACCTACGCCTCGCAGGCAGTCGCCTCCACCGGGTACCTTGCGATGGAGCTCATGCTGTCGCGCACCGGCGTGCGCGCGACGCACGTGCCGTACAAGGGATCTGCGGCCCAGGCTGCAGCCGATTTGCTCGCCGGACGCGTGTCGATGGGCTTCATCAGCGCGAGCACCACGCTGCCGCACGTCGTGAGCGGCCGGCTGCGCGCGATAGGCGTGGCGGAGCTCCGGCGCATACGCGAGGCGCCGGACATCCCCACGCTGGACGAATCGGGGCTGCCGGGATTCGAAGCGACGCCCTGGCTGGGGCTGGGAGCGCGCGCCGGGACGCCCCGCGACATCATCCAGCGACTCGCCGCTCGCGCCTCGCTCGCGCTCGCCCGCCCCGACGCGGTGAAACACATGGCGGGCCTGGGCATCGAGCCGCGCGCGATGGGGCCGGGCGAGTTTTCCGAATTCCTGCGCGCGGATTCGGCGAAATGGGCGGACATCATCCGCCGCTCGGGGGCGAAGCTGGAGTAGCCTACAGCTCGTTGCCGCGCAGCCCGAGTACGATCGCCTGCAGGTTCTCGGGCGTCACGTCCTTCGGCGGCACGGGCGGCGCCGCAACCAGCGCGATGCGCGAATAGACCCGCCTTGCGATCCGGCCCCACTTCGTCATCGCGGGGCCGCCGTGCCGCGAGAAGAAGCTTCCCCACAGGCCGCGCAGCGCGAGCGGTATCACCGGCACCGGCGTCCTTGCGACGATGCGGCCGATGCCGGGACGGAAGGGGCTCAGGTTGCCGTCGGAGGTGATCTTGCCCTCGGGAAAGATTCCGACGAGATCGCCTTCCTCCAGGGCCTTGGCGATGTCGTCGTAGGCGCGCTCGAGCGCTTGCGGGTCCTCGCGCGCGGGAGCGATCGGGATCGCACGGCCCGTGCGGAACACGAATGAGAGCACCGGGATCCTGAAGATCTGGTGGTCCATGACGAAGCGCACCGGCCGCGGGCAGGCCGCGGCGATCACCAGGCCGTCGACGAAGCTCACGTGGTTGCACACCAGCACCGCCGGTCCGGACTCGGGGATATTCTCCATTCCCGACTTGTCAAGGCGGTACACCGTGTGTACCAGCAGCCAGATGAGGAACCTCATCAGAAACTCGGGCACGAGCGAATAGATGTAGATCGCGACCGCGGCGTTCAGCAGCGCCGCAGCGAGGAAGAGCTGCGGAATGCTCATCCCCAGTTTGAGCAGCCCGATCGCCATGCCGGCCGCCGCGACGACGAAGAGCGCGTTCAGGATGTTGTTGCCTGCGATGACGCGCGAGCGCTCGCTCGCGTCCGACCGGGTCTGGATGAGCGTATACAGCGGGACGATGTAGAAGCCGCCGAACACGCCTACGAGCGCGAGGTCGGCGAGCACGCGCCAGTGCGCGCTCTCGCGCAGGAACTCGCCTGGACCGAACGGGGCGTGCGCCGCGAGGCCTGCGCTCGCGAAGTGCAGGTCGATGCCGAAGAGCGTCAGACCGATCGAACCGAACGGCACCAGGCCGATCTCGATCCTGCGGCCGGAGAGCCTTTCGCACAGGAGCGACCCCACCCCGATCCCCACCGAAAAGATGGCGAGCAGCATGCTCACCACCTCCTCCCTGCCGTAGAGGATATCCTTGGTGTACACGGGGAACTGCGAGAGGTAGACCGCGCCGAGAAACCAGAACCACGAGATGCCGAGCACCGACAGGAACACCACCCGGTTGCCCCTCATGAATTTCAGGATCCGCCAAGTCTCCGAGAACGGATTCCAGTTGATCGCGAGATCGGGCGCCGCAGCGGGCGAGCGCGGGATACCGCGGCTGGCGACGTAGCCGAGCGCCGCGGTCAGGAGCACGGTCGCGCCGACCGGGACCGATTCGCCGCCTGCGATGAGGAACCCGCCGAGCAATGTCCCGACCAGGATGGCGAGGAAGGTACCCATCTCGACCAGCCCGTTGCCGCCGGTGATTTCCGCCTCGTTCAGGTGCTGCGGCAGATACGAATACTTCACCGGCCCGAACACCGTGGAATGCAATCCCATCAGGAACAGGGCCGTCATGAGCAGGGTGAGGTTCCGCAGGTACAGTCCCGCCGCGCCGATCGCCATGATCCCGACCTCGGCGAGCTTCACCCAGCGCATGAGGCGAGATTTCTCGAGCTTGTCGGCGATCTGTCCGGCAGTCGCCGAAAAAAGGAAAAACGGCAGGATGAAGATCGCCTGAGCGAGGTTCGACAGCGTGGCGGCGCTCAACGCGGACAGGCTGGCCGCGTGGAACGCGACCAGGATTACCAGCGCGTTCTTGTAGACGTTGTCGTTGAAGGCGCCGAGGAACTGCGTGACGAAAAACGGCAGGAAGCGCCTCTGCTTCAGCAGCTCGTACTGGCTGTGTTGACTCATGGTCGGGTCCAAGTCGGTGCGCGCAGTATATGATGTCCCATGGCCAGGGAACTCACCCGTCTGTCCGCCGTCGAGCTGGCGCGCCTGGTGCGCACGCGCAAGCTGAGCCCCGTCGAGCTGACCGAGGCGCATCTCGCGGCGATCGAGCGGATCAACCCGGCGGTCAACGCGTTCTGCACCGTGGCCCCGGAAAAGGCGCTCGCCTGGGCGCGGCAGGCTGAGAGCGCGGTGAAGAAGCGCGGCAGGCTCGGGCCGCTGCACGGAGTGCCGGTGGGGATCAAGGACCTGACGGTGACCGAGGGCATCCGTACGACGTTCGGCTCGACGCTGTTCCGCGACCACGTGCCGACCGAGGACGCCGAGGTCGTGCGCAGGATCAAGGACGCGGGCGCGATCGTCCTGGGCAAGACCAACACGCCCGAGTTCGGCGCGGGCGCGAACACCTTCAACAAGGTGTTCGGGGCGACGCGCAACCCGTGGAACACCGCGCTCTCGGCGTCGGGCTCGACCGGCGGCGGCGCGGCGGCGCTCGCAGCGCGCATGATCCCGCTCGCCGAAGGGACCGACTTCGGCGGGTCGCTGCGCACGCCGGCGGCGTTCTGCGGTGTGGTGGGCATGCGCACCACCGCGGGCCTCGTGCCCAGGCACCCGGTGACCCTGCCCTGGCACGACCAGAGCGTCACCGGACCGATGGCGCGGTCGGCCGAGGACTGCGCGCTGCTCCTCGACGCCATGACCGGGTTCTCGCTCAAGTCGCCGCTGTCGGCCGCTCCGCCCTGGAGGAGCGCGCGCGACGCGGTCGCCAAGGCGAGGGGCCTGCGCGGCCTGCGCCTCGCGTATGCGCCGGACATCGGCGGAATCGGCGTGGACCGCGAGATCGAGGACATCTGCCGCGACGCCGCCGCGGGCTTGCGCGACGCGCGCGCGACGGTCGACGAGATCGAGATCAACATGTCGGACGGCCGCGACGCCTTCCTCGCGCTGCGGGGCGAGGCGATGGTCGGCAACCACCTCGACAGGCTCGAGCGCATCGGCGAGCTCGGCGACAATCTCGCCGGAAACATCCGCGCCGGCCTCGCGCTCACCGTCACGGAGATCGCGCGCGCCGAGCGCAAGCGTGCCGAGATCTGGCACCGTTGGCGCAAGCTGTTCGAGACCTACGATCTCATCCTCACCCCGGTCGCGCCGGTGCCGCCCTTCCCGGTGGAGAAGAACTTTCCGGACGTGATCGAGGGAAGGAAGCTGCAGAACTACGTCGACTGGATCGCCCCGACCTTTCTCGTGTCGCTCGCGATCCTTCCGGCGGCGAGCGTCCCCGCGGGCCTCACCGCGGCGAAGCTCCCGGTGGGCCTGCAGATCGTCGGGCCGAGATTCTCCGAGCCGGCGATACTATCGGCCGCGAAATTCGTCGAGGAGGCGCACCCGATCGGGCTGCCGCCGAATTGCGCCTGACTCGGTCGTTAACACCCTGTTACATGACGGGCGAGGCAAGAGCGGCGATAATCCGCCGGGACGGTTTTGACACGGAGAGCTCGTGACGAGAGTTGTTCGATTCCTGGTGGTTCCGGTCGCCGCCGCGGTCGCGCTCGCATCCTGCCACGGCACCGAGCCGCAGTTCACCATCGGCGGAGACATTTCCGGGAATACCGTCGACGTGGTGCTGAAGCTCAACGGGGGGAACGATCTCGCCATGAGCGGCAGCGGGAGCTTCAAGTTCGACCAGAAGCTGGTGAAGGACGACACCTTCAACGTGCAGGTCGTCGACACCAACGACCAGTGCACGGTGGTGAACGGCGCCGGCACCGTGGACAAGTCGAACATCACCGACGTGAGCATCACCTGCATCGCGCAGGCGTCGCAGAGCCCCCAGCTGACCATCATCCGCACGGCGAACCTCGGCGGCTCGCAGGAGAACCCGGCGGTGACGACCGGCGCGAGCGGCGCCGGCGGCATCATCGTCGTGCCCAGCACGACGCAGCCGATGCCCGTCACCGGGGGCATCACCTTCTCCGGGCTCGCGCCGCTCGGGGGACAGATCAACATCCACCTCGCCCCGAGCGGCAATCCCACGGGCAACGGCTCGGCGATCGTGGCGCTCGTCCTCGCCTCGGACGGCCTGACCGCCGTCGTGCCGCCGAACACTGCGCTTCCCGCTGCGCTACTTGGTCCCCTGCTCCGGGGCGAGCTCTACTTCAACGTCGGCACGGCGGCCAACCCGAACGGCGAGATACGCGGCGCGATCGAGCTGCAGGGGGGCGTCGCGGCCAGCGTGGCGGCGCTCGACCAGTCGCAAGTGCTGCCTCCGACGGGCTCGGCCGCCACGGGCGTCGGGACGCTGCTCGCCGACCGGGCTACCGGCAAGCTGCTCATCTCATACATCACGCACACCGTCACCGGTACGACGACGGCGTCCCTCAACACCACCTCGGGTGCCGGAGCCGTGATCGCGGCATTTCCGAATCAGCGCAGCAACATCGACGGGGTGGGGACGAACTTGGCGAACCCGGCGCCGACGGCCGTCCTGAGCGCGCAGAGCCTCTCGGACTTCGACAACAGCCTGCTCTATTTCAACGTGACGAGCGCCGCCAATCCGAACGGCGACATCCGCGGAAATATCTCTCAGCTTCCCCAGTAGGCGCTCGGGGAGAATCTAGTCGAACACATAGACGGCCCCTGCCTTCGGCGCCGTGTTGTCGTTCTGGCTGTTGTTGGCACTGGCCTCTCCATTGGCCCCGACCGCGAGTGTGGCGCCATCGCCGCTCAGCGCGACGCGCACGCCAAAGAAGTCCTGCCCCTGCGGGTTAGAGGCCTTGACGTAGACGTTCTGCGTCCAGGCCGTGCCGCTGCGCTGGTACATGTAGACTGCTCCGACTCCGCCGCTTCCCCCGATTGTCTGATCGCCGTTGATGCCGGAGGAGGTGTGGTTCTCGACGTCCGATCCCACGGACAGAACATTGCCGTCGCCGCTCAAGGCGACCGATATGCCGTATTCCTGGAGAAACTCCGTGTTCGAGGGCTTGACGTACGCCTGCTGTGTCCAGGTCGTTCCGCTGCGAGTGAACACATAGGCCGCACCTGCGCCCGTCGCAGAGTTGTCGGCGCCGTTGCCGTTGACGCCGGTCGCGTTGCTGCCCTCGTTCGGTGCGCCTACCGCGAGCGTGTTGCCGTCGCTGCTCAGCGAAACCGAGTTGCCGAACGCATCGCCCTGTCCCGCGTTGGATGCCTTGATGTACGCCTGTTGCGTCCAAGTCGTGCCGCTGCGCGTGAACACGTAGGCTGCTCCCGCACCGGGCGCCGAATTGTCGGCCTGGCCGCTGCCGTTGCTCGCTTCGAAACTCGCGGCTACAGCGAGGGTGTTGCCGTCGCTGCTCAGAGCGACCGCGTCGCCGAACCCGTCTCCCGTCTGCGTGTTCGAACCGCCGAATCTGGCCTGCTCGGTCCAGGTAGTGCCGCTCCGGGTGAACACGTAGACCTCGGTGCCGCCTAGCGGCCCGGCGGCGAGGGTATTGCCGTCCGCGCTCAGCGCAACGGAAGTTCCGAAAAAGTTGCCTGCGACGACGTCGGAGCCCTTGATATACGCCTGCTGGCTCCAGACCCCCGCGTTGTTGCGGCTGAAGACGTACACTGCGCCGGCGCCGGATGCGGTGTTGTCGGTCTGGCTGCCGTTGATGGTCTGCGCGACGCTGTCTTCGCCGTCCGCGCCGACCGCGAGCGTGCTGCCGTCTGCGCTCAGCGCCACGGAGCGGCCGAAGGTGTCGCCGGCTTCGGCGTTCGAAGCCTTGATGTAAGCCTGCTGTGTCCAGGTCGTGCCGTTCCGGGTGAACACGTATACCGCGCCCGCGTTCGCGGCCGAGTTGTTCGTCTGGTCGCCGCCGACGCCTTGGGCGTTGCTCGCCTCGCCGAACGCGCCCACTGCCATGGTGTTGCCATCCGTGCTGACCGCCAGCGCGGCGCCGAAGAGGTCGTTCGTTCCGGGGTTCGAGGCCTTGACGTAGGCGAACTGCTGACCGATTACGGGCTCCGAGGTGCCGGCGCTGCCACCGCCTCCACCCCCTCCGCAGGACGCCAGGACAATTAGCAGTGTCACGCGCAACAACTCCAGGGGTTTCCTGCGTTCAGCTGTACGCATATTCCCTCCGATCTTCGTGGTTCCTACGTAGGGGGCCTTCTTCTCCTATCCCCACGGTCCCAGGTAGGGCTCGCCTGTATACGTATCGGACTTCGGCTCGAGCGCCTTCGGCCAATCGGCGACGCGCGTCGGCGCGCGCCGCCTCCCCAGGCGCGGGCGCCCGTCCCAGCCAATCTGCTCCATGTAGTAGTAGAGCTGGATCGCGTGCCCCGCGGGGTCGAGAACGTGGGCGCTGTAGTCGATGCCGGGCGACAGCGCGCCCGGGATCTCGACGAACCTGCAGCCGCGGCCTTTGAGGAATTCGATCGCGTCTCGGAGCTGCCGGTAGGTCGCGACCTGCACGCCGAAGCTCATCACGGTCGTGTGCGGGGAAAGCCCGAGCTTCTCGCGCAGCGCGATCGGGTACAGAGCGAGCGAGTGGTGCTCGGTGCCGCAGCGGAAGAAGGCGCAGCGGTGTCCCTTCCAGCCGATCGCCTCGGTGCGGGTGAAGCCCATGATGTCGGTGTAGAAGGCCTCCATCTTCTTCATGTCGCGGGCGAAGAGGCGGATCGGGCCGTGGCGCACGATCTTGAAGGGACGCGGCAGCATGATGCCGTCGACGTCGTACTTCGCGGGCATCCGCTCGGGGTCGCTGAAGCCCGAGTTGAGATCGACGCCCTTCGCGCGCGCTTCCTCGACCTCCTGGTACTCGGGCATCTGTGGCAGCGGCGGGCGCTCGCGGAAGCCGCGCTCGTGCATCGCCTTGGGCTTGGACAGGCCCGTCCATCCGATCTGCTCCATACCGTAGTACAGCTCGTTGCGGTGCCCCTCGATGTCGTAGGGATAGCAATGCCAGTTCGATCCCGGCATGTCGCGGCCGGCGCGGCTGATGCGCACGCCCCTGGAGTTGAACCAGTCGATCGCGCCGGAGATCTCGGCGAGGCTGGACACCTGCCAGGTCATCTGGTTGACGGTGACGTCGGCGGGAACGTCGCCGCCTCGGCCGGCGGCGTTGTAGATCGGGCCGTTCGCGAGCACGATCGAGTGGTGATCCGTGCCGTGGCGGAGGAAGTACATGTTGGTGTCGCCCATCTTCTTGAGCACGTCGCGCTTCGGATGATGCTCGGCGATGTCGAGCGGATCGGAAACGCGGAAGCCCAGGCCCTCGCAATAGAAATCGAGGCAGGCCCCGGGATCGGGCACGTTCAGGCCGAAATGGCCCAGGCGCCGGATCTTGAAGGGCTGGGGCAGCATCACGCCCCCGACGTCGAACCGCGCGTTCTTCTTCCTCGCCATGGGACTACTCCTTGTAGTCGGGAAAGAGCTTCTCGGCGAGCCGCATGCTCGCCACCCAGTCCCGGCTGTGGTGGTCGTACTGGCCGATGCGGCCGAACTTCTTCGCGCGCTCCTCGCACACCTCCGGCGCGGGCACGATGAGCTCGGCGCCGCCCGCGAGCGCGCCCACCTGCGCCCGGCACGCGAGCTCGAAGAAGTGGTGGTAGATGTAGGCCTCGGCGAGCGAGGTGCCGCAAACCAGCGCTCCGTGGTTCTCGAGAATCATCGCCCACCTGTCGCCGAGCGCGCGCGCGAGCGCGCCCGTGCCCTCGGGCGTGGTGTCGTCGACCTCGTTCGGGTAATAGGCGATGCGGTTGTAGAAGCGCATCGCCTGCTGTGTGATCGGACGAAGGCCGCCGACCTGGGCCGAGACCGCGAGGTTGGCGGGGGAGTGCGTGTGGACCGCCGCGACGACGTCGGGCCGCGCCTTGAGCACGGCGGCGTGCAGGTTGTAGGCCGCCGCGCTCGCCCGGTATCCGGATTCCATCACCTGGTTCCCGTCCACATCGTACTTGACGAGATTCGACGCGGTGACCTGCTCCATGAACACGTTGTCCGCCTTGACGAGGAAGTGCCGCGGCTCGCCCGGCACGCGCGCCGAGATGTGGTTGTAGGTGAGGTCGACCGAGACGAAGTGCGCGACCAGGCGGTGCGCGGCGGCGAGTTCGCAGCGCAGCCGCCACTCGCCCGCGCTCACGCGGTTGCGGATGGGGGCTTCGATCGCGGCATCGCGCTTCATGGGCGTCCGGCAATTCTAGCCTGATAGAATTGAAATCGTATGGCCTATGAGAACCTTCTCGTCGAGGCGCGCGGCCGCGTCGGCCTGATCACCCTGAATCGCCCCAAGCAGCTGAACGCGCTCAGCGACGCGCTCATGGACGAGCTCGGCGAGGCCCTGGGGGGCTTTGACGGCGACGAGGCGATCGGCGCGATCGTCCTCACGGGGAGCGACAAGGCCTTCGCCGCGGGAGCCGACATCGGCGCGATGAAGGACTGGGGCTACATGGACGTGTACAAGGGCGGGTACATCACCCGCAACTGGGAGACCCTCAAGTCGGTGCGCAAGCCCGTGATCGCGGCCGTGGCGGGCTACGCCCTGGGCGGAGGCTGCGAGCTCGCAATGATGTGCGACATCCTCATCGCGGCCGACACGGCGAAATTCGGCCAGCCCGAGATCAAGCTCGGCGTCATCCCCGGCGCGGGAGGCACGCAGCGCCTGCCGCGCGCAGTGGGCCGGGCTAAGGCGATGGACATGATCCTCACCGGGCGGATGATGGACGCGCACGAGGCCGAGCGCGCGGGCCTGGTCTCGCGCGTCGTCGCCGCCGGCAGGCTGGTCGAGGAGGCGCTTGCCGCGGCGGCGCAGATCGCCGAGTTTTCCCTGCCGTCGGTGATGATGGCCAAGGAGGCGGTGAACCGCGCCAACGAAATGCCGCTTGCCGAGGGCATCCTCTTCGAACGGCGGCTGTTCCACGCGCTGTTTGGCACCGAGGACCAGAAGGAAGGCATGGCCGCCTTCGTGGAGAAGCGCAAGCCGAATTTCCGGCACAAGTAGCCGCCAGAACCCGTGACTCGATTTCCTGCCTGGCGGGTCATCGCCTGGATGTGCGCGGCGCACGTCGCGAGCATGGCCGGGTTCTCCGTCTACGCCACCTTGCTGCCCCGGTTGCAGGACGAGTGGGGCATGAACAACGCCGAGGCCGGGTTCATCAGCGGCATGTTCTTCGCCGGCTACATGGCCGCGGTCCCGGTGCTCACCAGCCTGACCGATCGCGTGGACGCGCGGCGGATCTACCTGGCTTCCAGCCTGGTGGCCGCCGCGGCGCTCGCCGGGTTCGCGCTCCTCGTCGACGGCGTGAAGTCCGCTGCGCTGCTGCAGCTCGTCGCCGGCGCCGGCATCGCCGGCACCTACATGCCCGGGTTGCGCGCCCTCACCGACAACGTCGAGGGCGCCCGCGGCCAGAGCCGAGCCGTCGCGTTCTACACCGCGTTCTTCGGGCTCGGGAGCAGCCTCTCCATAATGCTTTCGGGGATCATCGCCGATTCGATCGGCTGGCGCTGGGCGTTCGCGCTCACTGCCGCGGGCCCGGTCCTCGCCGGCCTGATGGTCGTGCGCGGCCTCCCGCCGCGGCGTCCCGAGCGCTTGCACGCGCAGCACGTGCTCGATTTCCGGCCGGTGCTCGCGAGCCGGGAGGTCCGGCCCTACATCCTCGGGTACGCGGTGCATTGCTGGGAGCTGTTCGGCTCGCGCTCCTGGCTGGTCGCCTTCGTAGTGTTCGCGCAGGGGATGCAGGCCGCCGGAGGAGCCTCGGCCGCCTGGTCGGCCGTCACCATCGCGGCGGTCGCGAACCTTTTCGGGCCGCCGGCGAGCATATACGGCAACGAGCTCGCGATGCGCCACGGACGCGAGCGACTGATCTGGAAGGCGATGCTCGCCTCGGGCGTCCTGACGTGCGCGCTGGGCTTCGTGTCGTTTCTCCCCCTGTTCGCGCTGGCCGGCCTGATCATGCTGCACATGTGCCTCGTCATGGGAGATTCGTCGGCGCTGACTGCGGGCGTGGTGACGCGCGCGAACGAGCGCATTCGCGGGGCGACCATGGCGGTGCACTCGATGCTCGGATTCGGCGCGGGCTTCGTCGCGCCGCTCGCTTTCGGCGTGGTCCTCGACCTTGCCGGTGGCAGGGAAAGCCCCCGAGCCTGGGGTCTCGCGTTCACCACGCTCGGCGCGGGGGCGATCCTCATGGCCGGCTTCATACGCGAGCGCGCGCGGGCGGCAGCGGGCGGGGTGGAGCCGTTTTGAAGCTCGGCGCGGGCGCAGCGTGCCTCGCATTCGCCGGCGCAGCGCACGCCGCCGCGCTGGCACCCGGCGATCACCGCTTCTCGATCACGTCGGGGGGCATCCAGCGCAGCTACATCGTGCACGTTCCGCCCTCGGGATCCGCCGACCCTCCGGTGATCCTGAACTTCCACGGCGGAGGCGGAAACGCGCGGGCTCAGCAGCAGTACGTGCGCATGGACCCGGCAGCCGAGCGCGCCGGCGTCATCGTCGTCTATCCGAACGGCACGGGCCGGTTCGAATCGAAGCTCCTCACCTGGAACGCCGGAGCGTGCTGCGGCTCGGCCGCGCGCGACCGCGTCGACGACGTGGGATTCGCCGCGAACCTTCTCGACGATCTCGCCCGGAGAATTCCCTACGACCGCTCGCGCGTCTATGCGACGGGGTTCTCGAACGGAGCCATGATGGCGTACAGGCTGGGGGCGGAGCTGTCCGACCGAATCGCCGCGATCGCGCCGGTCTCGGGGGCGATGGCGCCCGACAAGATCGAGGCGCGGCGGGCCGTGCCGATCATGCACATCCACAGCGTGGACGATCCGCGCGCCCTATACGCCGGCGGGCTGGGCCCGCCTTTCCCGTTTACCGCTGCGCGCGTCATGCACGTCCCGGTCGAGGCGACGTTGGCCCGCTGGGCCGAGTTCGACGGATGCAACGCCTCGCCCGAGGAATCGGGCCGGCGCGAATGGCAGTCGGGCGCCGGACGGCACGCCGCCGTGCGCCTCGTGTTCGCGGGCTGCCGCGGCGGGGCCGAGATCGTCCTGTGGAAGCTCTCCGGCCCTGGACATGTCTGGCCCGGCGGAACGCGCGACTACCTGACGCGCTGGCTGGGGCCTTCGACCCAGGTCATCGACGCGAACGACGAGATCATCCGCTTCTTCCTGCGGTTCAGAATAGCGCCCCGCGGCGGGGCAGCCTAGAATCCGCCCCGGAGAGACTACAGTGAAAAGAAAACCGCAGGTCATTATCGCGGGCGCGGGGCCCGTAGGGCTGCTCACCGCGCTCGCGCTGGCAGCGAAGGACGTGCGCGTGCTGGTGCTCGAAGCCGAGCCGGCGCTCGCCCTCGACCTTCGTGCAGGGACCTACCATCCTCCCTCGCTCGAGATGATGGCGCCCTACGGCATCACCGATGAAATGCACAAGGCCGCGCTCAAGGTGCCGCGCTGGCAGATTCGCGACCGGCGCCAGGGCGTCATTGTCGAGTGGGACGTGACCGAGATCGCCGACCTGACGCCCTACCCCTACCGCCTGCACCTGGAGCAGCATCGGCTCACCCCGATCATCCTGGCTAAGCTCAGGGCGTATCCGAACGCCGAGGTGCGCTTTTCGCACAAGGTGATCGACGCAGATCAGACGGCCGACGAGGTCACGATCAACGCGGAAACGCCCGGCGGGACCGAGATCTTCCAGGCGGACTGGCTGGTCGGAGCCGACGGGGGCCGCAGCACCGTGCGCAAGTGCACCGACGTCGGGTTCGACGGGTTCACCTGGGACGAGCGCTTCGTCGTGGCCAGCACCACCTACGACTACGCGCCGCACGGATACACGCTGAACGCCTACCTTGCCGACCCCGAGGAGTGGGCGGCGCTGTTCAAGATGCCGGACGAGGGCCCGCCCGGCATCTGGCGCGTGATCTTCCCGGTCCCGCCCGAGGAGGAGGAGGCCCTGACGCTCTCCGACGAGATGGTCGAGCGTCGCATGCAGAGGTTCCTGCCCCGCAAGGAGCGCTACCAGATCAAGTACAAGAGCATCTACCGCGTGCACCAGCGCGTCGCCAAGGAATTCCGGCTCGGCCGCATCCTGCTCGCCGGCGACGCCGCGCATCTCAACAACCCCATGGGCGCGTTCGGGCTGAATGGCGGGATCCACGACTCGTTCAACCTCACCGAGAAGCTCGGGAAAGTTTGCCGCGGCGAAGCCGATGCGTCCCTGCTCGATGTCTACGTGCGCCAGCGTCGCACCGTGAACCTCGAGTACGTCCAGGAGCACTCGATCAAGAACCTGAGGCGCCTCAACGAGAAATCCGAGGAGAAGCGCAAGGCGAACTTCGACGAGCTCAGGCGGCAGGCGTCCAGCCTGGAGGGCAGGCGCGAGTTCCTCCAGGTGAGCAGCATGATCGCGAGCGTGCGGCGGGCCAATGCGATAACCTAGCGAGATCCCGGTCGAGTGCAAGGTTCCGCGTCCCGCAGAGGGCGCCCTTGAGGGAGGTGTGTGCGTGGAGAAGATCTGGCTCAAGCACTACCCGCCGGGAGTCCCTAGCGAGATCGACCACGGGCAATATCGCTCGATGGGGGAGTTGTTCGAGAGCGCAGCCGAGAAGTACCGCGACCGCCCGGCCTATACCAACATGGGCCGGACCATCACTTTCGGCGACCTCGAGCGCATGACGCGCGTTTTCGGTGCCTGGCTCCAGTCCAGGGGCATCGCGCAAGGTGCGCGGGTCGCGGTGATGATGCCCAACTGCCTGCAGTACCCGGTGTGCATCTTCGGCATCCTGCGAGCGGGCTGTATCGTGGTCAACGTCAACCCGCTGTACACGCCGCGCGAGCTCGAGCACCAGCTCAAGGATTCCGGCGCCGAGGCGATCGTGGTCCTGGAGAATTTCGCGAATGTGCTGCAGCAGGTCATCGCCAGGACCTCGATAAAGCACGTCATCGTCGCCGCGCTGGGCGATCTGCTCGGGCCGAAGGGCACGATCGTGAATTTCGTTGTCCGCCACGTCAGGAAAATGGTCCCGGCCTGGGAAATCGGCGGCGCGGTTCGCTTCAACGCCATGCTTGCACAGGGCGGGGAGCTTGCGCTTGCAAGGGTCGCAATCGGACACGACGATATCGCTTTCCTGCAATACACCGGAGGCACGACGGGCGTCTCGAAGGGCGCGGTGCTCTCACACGGGAATATCCTCGCCAATCTGGAGCAAGCCGCCGCGTGGCTCAAGCCCTGGGTGAAGGAGGACGAGGCCCAGGCGATCATCACCGCTCTCCCCCTGTATCACATCTTCTCGCTCACGGCCAACTGCCTCCTCATGATGAGAGCAGGCGGCTGCAATATCCTCATCACCAACCCGCGCGACATCCCGGGGTTCGTGAAGGAGCTGCTCAGGCACAAGTTCACCATGTTCACGGGCGTGAACACCCTGTTCAACGCGCTCATGAATCACCCGGATTTCGCGAAGATCGATTTCTCCCGCCTCCGGATCGCGCTGAGCGGGGGGATGGCCGTCCAGAAGGCGGTGGCCGACCGCTGGAAGAAAATGACCGGCTGCACCCTGGTCGAGGCGTATGGCCTGTCGGAAACCTCGCCGGCGGTGACCATCAATCCGCTCGACCTCGAGGACTACAACGGATCGATCGGACTGCCTATCCCGTCGACGGAGGTGCAGCTGCGCGGCGAGGACAGCAAGGAAGTGCCGCTCGGCTCGCCCGGCGAGCTGTGCGTGCGCGGGCCTCAGGTGATGAGCGGTTACTGGAACAACCCGTCCGAGACCGCCAAGGTCCTCGGCCCGGACGGCTTCCTTGCCACGGGCGACATCGCCGTGATGGACGAGAAGGGCTACGTGCGCATCGTCGACCGGAAGAAGGACATGTTGCTCGTGTCGGGCTTCAACGTATACCCCAACGAGATCGAGTCGGTCGTGGTCATGCACCCGGGCGTGCTCGAGTGCGCGGTGATCGGCGTGCGCGACGAGCGCTCTGGCGAGGTGGCCAAGCTGTTCGTCGTCAAGCGCGACCCTGCCCTCACCGAAGAGGATCTGCGCAAGCACTGCGAGGCCAACCTGACCGGCTACAAGCGGCCCAAGTACATCGAATTCAGGAAGGAATTGCCCAAGACCAACGTCGGCAAGATACTGCGCAGGGCGCTGCGCGAAGAGGCGGTCTAGCTCAGCTGCGTTTCTTGCTCCTGCTGCGCTTCCTCGGTGCGGCAAGCTGCGTCTCGATCGCCCTGATGAGTACGTCGCGCGAGACCGGCTTGGTCAGGAATTGCGACGCGCCGAGCTGCCGGGCGCGGGCGAACGCCTCGTCGTCGCTGCGCCCGGTGAGAACGATCAGCGGGATCGCCTTCGTCGCCGGGTCGTTGCGCAGCGCCTTGATCATCTCGAAGCCGTCGAGATAGGGCACCGTGAGATCGAGCAGGATCAGATCCGGCGCCTCAGTGATGACCGCGCGAAGGCCCAGCGCAGCGTCCTCGGCGGTGAGGACCTCGTGCCCTGCGCTCGCGAGGTGCACGCGCAGCAGGTCGAGGAAGGTGACGTCGTCTTCGATGACTACGATCTTGGCCAAGCTTGCTCCCCTCGCGCGCGGCGGGGCTGGACGGTGTCTGCGGAATTGCGGACGAACGCGCAATTCTAACACCTGCGCAGCCGGACTATTCCGCGTCGGCGTGGCGGAATGAGAAACGGTAAGGAAAAGGTGAGACTCGGCGCCCAGGGGCGTCAGCGGGCTCTGGACGCCGCCAGCTCCGGGTGCATGGCGAGCACGCGCCGGCGCAGCTCGAGCAGATAGGGATCTCTCACGCCGTGCTCGACCAGCCCGCGCACGGTATCGAGGAGGTACTCGGCAGGAGTTCCGAGCTGGCCGCGCGCGCTTACGAGGGCCTTGATCACGGTTTCCAGCGGGAGCCTTCCGGCGTAGTTTGCATGATCGCGGTTCACGAAGAACGCGATCGCCCTGACCGCCCCGTTCCCGGTTTCGACGTCGGCCCAGCGCGGCGAATACGCGCCCAGCACCATTTCGCGGCGCCACAGCAGGCGCAGCTCCGCGACGGCGTGGTGGCCGGCGATGCGGAACGCCACGCCCCGGCAGCTCCCGCCCGTGTCCAGCCCCAGCACCAGCCCGGGCTTCTGGAGCGAGCCGCGGTTGACGTGCGACCACAGGCAGAAGCTCCGGTGGAAACCGTGGAGGCGGGCGACGCGCCGCTCCTCGTGGTGCACGATGGGGTTCCATACAAGCGATCCGTAGCCGAACAGCCACACATCGGCACCCGGCGCGTGCTGCTCGAGGATCCCGTGCAGCGACTCCTCCTGCTCGGCATCGGAGAGCACGGGCACACCGGGGTGGGCCTTGCGGAAGGTCTCCCGCAGGAGATCCCGCTCCAGGTCGGCCCGGGTGAGCGACACGTCAAGCGGCTCTTGCCGGAGCCCGGGCGGCGCGGAACGCGGCGAGCAGCTCCGCCTCCCGCTTCTTCGCCTCGTCCAGGTGGCGGCGCTTCACGTGTCCGAACCCGCGGATGCGCTCGGGGATCGAGGCGATCTCCACCGCGCTGGCGAGATTGCCGCGGTCCAGGCGCTCGAGCAGGTCGCCGACCGTGGCCTCGTAGTCCGCAATGAGACGGCGCTCGAGGCGGCGCTCGGCGGTCATCCCGAACGGATCGAGCGGCGTTCCGCGCAGGCCCCTCAGTTTCGCAAGCAATCGGAACGCGGACATCATCCACGGGCCGAACTCCGATTTCCTCGCTTCTCCCGTGCGCGGATCGGGCCGGCTGATTAGCGGAGGCGCGAGGTGGAACTTGAGGCGGTAATCGCCCTCGAACATTGCCCCGATCCTGCTCCTGAACGACGTGTCCGCGTGAAGCCGGGCCACCTCGTACTCGTCCTTGTACGCCATCAGCTTGAAGTAGTAGCGGGCGACCGCCTCGGTGAGGTCGGTCCCGCCGGTCTTGCGCGCCTCGACCTCGCGCGCGCGCTCGACAAGGCCGCGGTAGCGCGCCGCATAGGCGGCGTTCTGGTAGGCGCTGAGGAACTCCACGCGGCGCGCGATCAGCTCCTCCAGGTTGCGCGACAGGCTCTGCGAGATCGGAATGATCTCGGCGGGCGTCGCCACGCGCTCCACTCGAGCGGGATCGACCGCTGCGCGCCGTCCCCAGAGGAAGGCTTTCCGGTTGAACTCCACGGCGACGCCGTTCAGCTCGATCGCGCGCAGAAGCGAGTCCTCCGCGAGCGGCACCCAGCCCTTCTGGAATGCGTAGCCGAGCATGAACATGTTGGTGGCGATGGCATCGCCCATGAGCCCGGTGGCCAGCCGGCCCGCCGGAACGAAGTCGACGTTCTTCGCGCCGGCCGCCTCGACCAGGTCGGCCTCCAGCCCGCTCCCGGGAAGCCGCCAGTCCGGGTTCTTCACGAACTCGGCAGTCGGCGAGACCGTGGCGTTCGCGAGGACCTTGGTGATCTTGTCATTCATCCTGGAGAGCGCCTCGGTTCCCGCGGTCACCACCAGGTCACAGCCGAGGACCAGGTTCGCGGCGCCGACGCCGACGCGCACCGAGTGCAGCTCGCCGGGCGAGCGCGCGATCCTCACGTGCGACATCACCGGTCCGAACTTCTGCGCCAGGCCGCTCATGTCGAGCACCGTCGCGCCCTTGCCCTCGAGGTGCGCCGCCATTGCCATGATCTGGCCGATGGTGATGACGCCCATGCCCCCGATTCCGGTCACCAGCGTCGCGTGCGGGCTGTCCAGCTCGCGCGCCCGCGGCTCCGGAAGCGGCGCGAAATCCGCATCGCCTCCTGGCACGGCGGCCCTGCCCCTTCTCAGGGACCCGCCTTCGACGGTGACGAAGCTCGGACAGAAGCCTTTGAGGCAGGAATAGTCCTTGTTGCACGCGGACTGGTTGATGGCGCGCTTCCTGCCGAACTCGGTTTCCAGGGGCTCGACCGAGAGGCAGTTCGACGCGACGCTGCAGTCGCCGCAGCCCTCGCACACGAGTTCGTTGATGACCACCCGGCGCGGCGGATCGGGGAACTCGTCGCGCTTCCTGCGCCGGCGCTTCTCGGTCGCGCAGGTTTGCACGTAGATGATGGCCGACACGCCCCTCCTTTCGCGCAGCTCGCGCTGCACGGCGTCGAGGTCCTCGCGCGGACGGATCGTCACGCCCGGCGCCCAGTTCAGTCCCGCCGGGAGCGGTTCCTTCTCGTCGATGACTACAACGATGTTCGCGACGCCTTCCGCGGCGATCTGGCGCGAAACGATCGCAGGATCGAGGGGGCCATCGTGGTGCTGGCCTCCAGTCATCGCGACCGCGTCGTTGTAGAGGATCTTGTACGTCATGCTCACGCCCGCGGCGACCGCAGCGCGTATCGCGAGCAAGCCCGAATGGAAGTAGGTGCCGTCGCCGATGTTGGCAAAAATGTGGGGGCAGCTCGTAAACGGGGCTTGGCCGATCCAGGTCGCGCCTTCGCCGCCCATGTGGGTGAAGGTCGCGGTGTTGCGGTCCATCCAGAGCGCCATGAAGTGGCAGCCGATGCCGGCCAGCGCCCGGCTGCCCTCGGGGACGCGCGTCGAGGTGTTGTGCGGGCAACCGGAGCAGAAATACGGCTGCCGGTTCGCCACCACGCGCGGCTTCGCGAGCGCCCTTTCCTTGAACTCGAGGTAAGCGACGCGCTCGCGGTAGCGCTCGCCGAGCAGCGTGTCGATCCCGAGCTTCTCGAACCGGGCCGCCAGGGCTTTCGCGATCAGCGCCGGTGACAGCTCGTAGTGGGCAGGCAGCAGCCAGTTGCCTGCCGGCTGCCCCGCGGCGATAGACCACTCGCCGTTGTCGTCGAACTTGCCGACCACGCGCGGCGGGCGCGAGCCCTCCCTCCAGTTGTAGAGCTCCTCCTTGATCTGGTATTCGATGACCTGGCGCTTCTCCTCGACCACGAGGATCTCCTCGAGCCCCTCGGCGAAGCGCCGCGCGCCCTGCGGCTCGAGGGGCCAGGACATCGCCACCTTGTAGAAGCGCAGGCCGATGTCCGCGGCGACCCGCTCGTCAATGCCCAGATCCGCGAGCGCCTGGAGCGTATCGCCGTAGGATTTTCCCGTAGTGACGATGCCGAGCCTCGCTCGCGGCGAGTCCCAGACGATGCGGTCGAGTCGGTTCGCCCGACAGTAGGCGAGCGCCGCGTACACCTTGTAGTCGAGAAGCCGCGCTTCCTGCTCGAGAAAGCCATCCGGCCAGCGGATGTTCAGTCCGCCGGGTGGCATGGCGAAATCCGAAGGGAGGGCGACCTGCACGCGCTGCGGGCCGATCTCCACCACGGCGCCCGATTCGATCACGTCGGTGACGCACTTGAAGGCGACCCAGCAGCCGGAGAAGCGCGACATCGCGAAACCGTGCAGGCCGAGGTCGAGGTACTCCTGCACGCTCGAGGCGTTGAGCAGGGGGATGCAGCAGGCCTTGAACACGTGCTCGCTCTGGTGCGCGAGCGTCGACGACTTTGCAGCGTGGTCGTCACCCGCGAGGACCAGCACGCCGCCGTGCTTCGACGTGCCCGCGGAGTTGGCGTGCTTGAATACGTCGCCGCAGCGGTCCACCCCGGGCCCCTTGCCGTACCACATGGCGAACACGCCGTCGTATTTGGCATCCGGGTACAAGTTGACCTGCTGTGTTCCCCAGATGGAGGTTGCAGCGAGATCCTCGTTGACCCCGGGCCGGAAAACGATGTGGTGCTCGTCGAGGTGGGGCTTCGCTTTCCACAGGGCTTGGTCGAGGCTGCCGACCGGAGAGCCGCGGTACCCCGAAATGAAACCGGCGGTGTTCAGCCCCGTGGCGAGGTCGCGGGCGCGCTGGAGCATGGGCAGCCGGACCAGGGCTTGTGTGCCGGTCATGAAAGCCCGGCCCGACTGCAGGGTGTACTTGTCGTCGAGGGTGACCCGGCGGACCCGATCGGGGGCGTTCATGTCTCCAGGCATTCTACCCGGCCGCCAGCCATGCCTTGAGCGCCTCGCTGACCTCGGCCGGCCGCTCAAGCGGTGAGAGATGGCCGCATCGCTCTATGACCCTGAGCGTCGCGCCGGAAATCCCGCCTGCGATCTCCTCGTGTCTGTCCAGGGGCGTGATCGCGTCCTGGCGGCCGCAGAGCACCAGGGTCGGGCAGCCGATAGTCGGCAGCAGGGGCAGGCTGTCGGCACGGCTCATGATCGCCTGCTCCTGGCGAATGAAGGCCTCACGTCCAATGTTCCTGGCCATTTCCTTGACAGTGTTCACTAACTTCCCGTCGTCGAGTCGGTCGCGGTGAACGAACAACGGGAGGAGCGCCCGGGTCACCCCAACGAACCGTCCCCTCCTGGCCAAGGTGATGAGCGCTTCGCGCCTGCGGCGCTGCTCGGGGCTGTCGGCGCGCGCGCTGGTGTCGAGCAGCGCGAGCCGGTCTACGCGGCAGGCTGCCTGGCGAACGATCTCGAAGGCGGCGTAGCCGCCCATGGAGAGGCCGGCGAGAGCGAAGCGCTCGAAGGGCGATTCGCGCAGCACATCGGCCGCGACGCCTGCCATTGTGTCGGAGCGGGTGTGATCGGCGACCCAGCACTGGAAATCCGGCTTGAGCGCCTCGACCTGCGCCCTCCACAGGAGCGCGTCGCAGAGCAGGCCGGGGATCAGCACCAGACCGGGTTTCGCCGCGCGCGTCATCGGCGTATCATTGCGGTTTCCCGCGCCTGTCCGCCTTGTCTGCCCCGGGCATCGGTGCGGGCTAAGCGAAATATATGCCAGCGAGCGTTGACACCCCCCGAAAAACTACGCATAATCAGCAGTTTCGTTCGGAGGGGTGCCCGAGCGGTTAAAGGGGGCAGACTGTAAATCTGTTGGCCTTGCGCCTACGTTGGTTCGAATCCAACCTCCTCCACCACCAGGCCACCGGTGCTTCGAGTCGGGCTTTGAAGGGTTCGGTCGCGAAACTTGGTTACACACGACGCGGGTGTAGCTCAATGGTAGAGCAGAAGCCTTCCAAGCTTACGACGAGGGTTCGATTCCCTTCACCCGCTCCAGATTTCTGCACTCTGCATTCTTGAACAAGCGAATCTATCGAATTTATCGAAACGCACGCAGCCGTTGTAGCTCAGTGGTAGAGCACTCCCTTGGTAAGGGAGAGGTCGTGCGTTCAATCCGCACCAACGGCACCAGGGTCACAGTAACGGCAAGGAAGAACTAGTCATGTCCAAGGGCAAATTTGAGCGCACGAAGCCGCACGTGAACGTGGGGACGATTGGTCACGTGGACCACGGCAAGACGACGCTGACGGCGGCGATGACGCACGTGCTGGCGAAGAAGTACG
>Ga0187774_10000148_pt1 | contig 22878 bp, 22 predicted proteins | sample 0216_BV02_MP05_2_FD_133152 | JGI IMG/M metagenome (GOLD analysis project Ga0187774, IMG submission 133152) | Tropical peat soil microbial communities from peatlands in Department of Meta, Colombia - 0216_BV02_MP05_20_MG | ecosystem: Environmental > Terrestrial > Soil > Wetlands > Peat | place... | reverse complement strand
TCGAGGATCTGAAAGCGAAGCGCGAGCTGCTCGCGGCGCTCGAGGCCATCGTCTCCGACGAGTGCCTGATCGCATCCAACACCTCGTCGCTCTCGATCACGGCGATCGCCGCGGCGTGCCGGCATCCCGGGCGCGTCGCCGGATTCCATTTCTTCAATCCCGTCCCGCTCATGAAGGTGGTCGAGGTCGTGGACGGCCTGCTCACCGCCCCCTGGGTCAGCGAAGCCCTCGTCGCGCTCGCAAAGCGCTTCGGGCACCGGCCGGTTCGTGCGAAGGACACGCCCGGCTTCATCGTCAATCACGCGGGTCGCGGCTACGGCACCGAGGGTCTGCGCATCCTGGGGGAAGGCGTCGCCGGGTTCGAAGATATCGACAGGATCCTGCGCGACGCTGCGGGCTTTCGGCTCGGGCCGTTCGAGCTGCTCGACCTCACCGGACTCGACGTGTCGCATCCGGTAATGGAATCGATCTACCGCCAGTACTACGAGGAGCCGCGCTACCGGCCGTCGCCCATCACCGGGCAGCGGGTGAACGCGGGACTCTTCGGCAGGAAGTCCGGGCACGGCTTCTACGCCCATTCGGGCGGCAGGCAGGAGGAGATTCCCGAGCCGCCGGCTCCGAACGCGCGCCCCGAGAGCGTTTGGGTCAGCCCGATCGAGCTCGGCGGAAAGCTGACCGAGCTGCTGCGGCCCCTCGGCGCCCACATCGACCGCGGCGCGCGGCCGGCGGCGCAGTCGCTGTGCCTGGTCGCCCCGCTCGGCCACGACGCCACCACGGCCGCCCTCGAGGAGGAGCTTGACCCCGCGCGCACCGTCGCGGTCGACTGCCTCTTCCCGACGGAGAAGCGCCGCACGCTGATGACCACGCCGATCACGACGCCCGAGATGCGGGCCGCGGCCCACGGGCTGTTCGCGGGCGACGGCGCGCGGGTCAGCGTCATCCGCGACTCGCCGGGGTTCGTCGCCCAGCGGGTGGTCGCCCAGATCGTCAACATCGCCTGCGACATCGCCCAGCAGCGCATCGCCTCGCCCGCCGACATCGACGCCGCCGTGATGCTCGGCCTCGGCTACCCGCAGGGACCGCTCGCCTGGGGCGATGCGATCGGCCCGGCGCGGGTCCTGAAGATCCTCGAGCGCCTGCTCGATTTCTACGGCGATCCGCGCTACCGCGCGAGCCCCTGGCTCAAGCGGCGCGCCCTGCTGGGCGTATCATTACTCACTCCGGAAAGCTGAACGGAAGATCCCATGAACGCCCCGCTGAAGAACAAGCCGAGGAAAGCCGAATTCTCCTGGAGTGACCCGCTGCTCCTCGATGCACAGCTGACCGAGCAGGAGCGCATGGTGCGCGACGCCGCGCGCGACTACGCTCAAGGGCGCCTCGCGCCGCGCGTGCTCGAGGCGTTCCGCAGCGAGAAGCCGGAACTGTCGCTCTTTCGCGAGATGGGCGAGCTCGGATTCTTCGGGCCGACGCTGCCCGCAGAGTACGGCTGCGCCGGCCTGAACTACGTGAGCTACGGGCTCGTCGCCCGGGAGCTCGAGCGCGTCGACTCGGGGTACCGCTCGACGATGAGCGTGCAGAGCTCGCTCGTCATGACGCCGATCTACGAGTTCGGCTCCGAGGCGCACAGGAAGAAATACCTGCCCAGGCTCGCCAAGGGCGATCTGATCGGCTGCTTCGGCCTGACCGAGCCCAACCACGGCTCCGACCCCGCGAGCATGCAGACGCGCGCGAAGAAGGCCGCCGGCGGCTACAGCTTGAGCGGCTCCAAGACCTGGATCAGCAACGCGCCGGTTGCCGACCTGTTCGTCGTCTGGGCGAAGAACGACGAGGGAAAGATCCGCGGGTTCCTCGTCGAGAAGGGCGCCAAGGGGCTTTCGGCGCCCAAGATCCACGGGAAGCTGGGCTTGCGCACCTCGATCACCGGCGAGGTGGTGATGGACGGCGTGTTCGTGCCCGAGGAGAACCTGCTCCCCGGCGTCGAGGGCCTCAAGGGACCTTTTACCTGCCTCAACTCGGCGCGCTACGGCATCGCGTGGGGCGCGCTCGGCGCTGCCGAGGACTGCTGGCACCGCGCGCGCGCCTACGTGCTCGATCGCAAGCAGTTCGGCCGTCCCCTGGCCGCCAACCAGCTCATCCAGAAGAAGCTCGCCGACATGCAGACCGAGATCTGCCTGGCTCTCCAGGGCGTGCTGCGCTTCGGCCGCATGAAGGACGAGGGGACGGACACGCCCGAGATCACCTCGATCATGAAGCGGAACTCGACCGGCAAGGCGCTCGACATCGCGCGCATGGCACGCGACATGCTGGGCGGGAACGGCATCTCCGATGAGTTCGGGGTAGCGCGCCACATGATGAACCTCGAGGTCGTGAACACCTACGAGGGCACGCACGACATCCACGCCCTCATACTGGGACGGGCGCAGACGGGAATCCAGGCGTTCTCTAGCTAGCCCGGCTCGCGGCCGCGACCGCGCCGTCGATCGCTTCGAGCAGGGCTTTCGCTCCGCCCGCGCCGTCGATCGTGGCCAGGGCCAGGCGCAGCAGGCTCTCCGCCGGGGCGTCCCCCAGCAGATGTCCGGTGAGGCGCCAGAATTTCGCGGCGACCTGGAGATCGTCGAACGGGCGCTCCGGGTCCCCGGGGACGTGCAGGACCAGCTTCTCGCGCCTGCCCTTCGGCGTGTCGACCGCGATCCACGCCGGCCAGCATCGCGGATAGTGCCGCGCGAGGTCTTCGTCGGCCTGCACCGAAATTCTCGCCATGAACCGCTCCATCTCGCGCGGGAGACTGTCCCGCGCCTGCCTCGGGTCGAGGCTTGCGTTCTGATCGAACGCGAAGAGGGCCATCTGGTAGGACACGCTCGTGAGATGGGAGGTGCGCTCGCCCGGGACCACCCCGTGGTCGATCATCTTGAGATAGGGAAGCGGCACGCCGACGGTGAGCTCAGTCATGTCCGCGATCGTCACGCCTTCGGCGATGACCTCGCCGAGCGCCTGCACCGCCGCCATGGTCTGCCTCGCCGCGCACCACGGCTTGAAGCTTGTCCGCAGCACCGCGGGGTCGGGCTCGGCCGCCTCGCCCGGCGCATCGACATCGGGCGCGAGATGGTAGACCCCGGGAAAGAACTCGCCCTCGAACAGGCGCAGATCTCCGGTGAATCCCGAGCGGGCGGCGAGCGCCGCCGTAACTCCGCTTCGCGCGGCATTGGCGATTGCGAGCCAGCGCGACATGCCCGCGCCGCTCTGGCGCCCGACCGCGGGCGAGGCGAGCGCCAGCGCTGTCGCGAGCGCGTGTGCGCCCTGCTTCTCGTCAAGATTGAGAAGGCGCGCCGCGACCGCCGCGACGGCAGCCGGCGCCAGAAAGTAGGTCGGCCAGAGTCCGCGGTAAAGGATCGTCGGCCCGCCGAGCGCCTCGCCCAGACGCGCCATCAGGTCGTACCCGATCGAGACGGCCCCGGCCACCTCCGCGCCGCTGCGTCCGAGCGCGGCGCCCAGCGTGAGCGCCGCGGGGATGACGATGGCGCCGGGCGTCGTCGCCGAGGACAGGTGGATGTCGTCGACCTCCGAGAGGCGCGCGAGCGCGCAGGCAAGCCCGACGCGGCTGGGCATGCTCGCGCGCTCGGGCGGCTCGAAGGCGAGCAACGAGCGCCCCTCTGCGGTCGCGCAGGCCGCGATCCATGCCGCGACCGTGTCCGCGATGTGCAGCTTCAACACCTCGCGCACGGGACCGGACAGGCCCTGGCGATACCCCCTCGCCGCGTGAGCGGCGAGCCGTTCGAGAAGGGTCACTTCGGAGTCTGCCGGAGCGCCCGCGTCGCCGCCTGGTCGACCGAAAGGTCTTCCCTGAGCACGACGCCGTACTCGGTTTGCGCAGCCTCCCGAGACACGAGCTCCTCGATCACGTCCCAGCGTACGCGCTCCGGGTCGCGCTCGCGCGGGTCGCCCCAGCCCCCGCCGCCGCCCGTGCGCACGATGACGTCCGAATCCGTGGTCACCGGCTTGTGGCTTCCGTGCATCATGCGGTATTCGCCGCTCCCGGCAGCGCGCAGGTAGTAGCCGCCGGATTCTCCCGCCCCGCCTCCCCATAGCCCCCACGCCGGACAGCCCCTGCGGTTCGCGCGCTCGAAATTCCATTTCCCGTCGACGAAGTTGCGCAGCTCGAAGTCGATCCCGAGCCCTCCCCTGAACTTTCCGGCCCCGCCCGAGTCGCGGCGCAGCGCCCTGCCCTTGACCAGCACCGGGCACTTCATCTCGATGCCCTCGATCGAGCCGTTGCGCACGTCTCCCTGGCACACCGACACCGTCGCCGACTCGCCGTCCTCGAAGGGACGGCCGCCCCAGCCCCCGCCTTCGATGCTCTGCACCACGAAGCGCCGCTTCGATCGCGGGTGCACGCCGAAGAACACGACCGACCCGCCGAGAAGGCCGTGGTGTGCAGCGGGGATCCTGTCCGGCATCGCGCGGGCGAGCGCGCTGACGATGGTCTCGACGACTGTCGGCACGAAGATGCTCCAACCCGCCATGGGCGCGGGATAGCGCGCCATCATGATGTTGCCCTCGGGGATGATCACCTCGAGGGCGCGGAACGAGCCCTCGTTGACGGGATCGAGCGGCCCGGTCAGCGCCTTGTAGGCGACGCGCGCGCCGGCGAGCGTGCGCGAGTTCACCGCGGCCCTGCGTTCGGCCGAGCAGCCGGACAGGTCGATGGTCATCGCGCCGGACTTCACCGTCACTTTCGCGTGGATGGGCACCCGCTCGCCCGGCGTGACCCCGTCGTTGTCGAAGAAGGACTCGGCCTCGTAGACGCCGTCGGCGAGGCGGGCGACGGCCTTGCGGCATTTCACCTCGGTCTCGTCGAAGATCCTCGCGATCGCTGCGAGCACCGTGCTCCTGCCGTACTTGCGGAACAGCTCGTCGAAGCGCCGGGCGCCCAGCCTGCACGCGGCGATCTGCGAGTTGAGATCCCCCAGCGACGATTCGGGGAAGCGGATGTTGTCGCGGATGACGCGATACAGCGTGTCGTTCAGCCTGCCGCCTTCGTAGATCTTCAGCTGGTCGAGCTGAAGGCCTTCTTGCCAGGGATCGGGCACCTCGGGCCCGGCGCCGAACCCCGTGCTCGTTCCGCCGACGTCGATCCAGTGGGCGCGCACCATCGAGAAGGCGAGCAGCTCGCCTTCGAAGAAGCAGGGCACGTAGACCACCACGTTGTTCAGGTGCTGCCCGGCGACGGCCTGGTGGTTGGTGATGACGACGTCTCCGGGGCGAAACCCCTTCCTGCCGTAGCGTTTCACCGCGTCGGTGATGACGACGCCCAGGTCGGCGACGAAGTGCGACACGCCGCCCACGTTCTGGCTCACCAGCTGCCCGTCGGCGTTCACCAGCGCGGTGCAGAAATCCCGCACCTCGTAGATCATCATGTTGTACGAAGTGCGCTGGAGGTCTACCGCCATCTCGTTGGCGATAGCCGGGAGCGCGTTGCGGATCACCTCCAGCGTCACCGGGTGGAGCATCTTCATCGCTCGCCTCGCACCGAGATCAGCAGCTCGCCGGTCTTCGCGACCGTGAGCACGTCGCCCTTGAACAGCACCGTGGTCGTCCCGTGCTCGCGCACCAGCGCCGGCCCGGCGATTCGCGCCCCGGCGCCGAGCTCCTCGCGCCGGTATACCGGGCAGGACACGGGACGTGAGGCGTCTCCGAGGTAGACCCTGGCGCGGCGCGCGGCCTTTGCCCTGCGTGCGGCGGGGAGCCGCGGGATCCTCAGGCCGGGGCGCCGGCCCACGGCGGCAAGCCGGATATTGACGATTTCGACCGGCTCGCCCGGGGAGTGATGCGCGTAGCGCCGCTCGTAGAGCGCGTCGAATGCCGCGCGGATCGCCGCTCGCGCGCCCGCCCGGATCTGCCTCGCGCTCACGGGAACCGGAAGCGTGAACTCCTGGCCAACGTAGCGGAGGTCGAGGGCGATGCGGTGCTCGGCGTGCCTTCCGTTCCTCAGCACCGACGCCGACTCCGCCACCATCTCCGAGAGCGTGCGCTCGATCTGCGCGAAATCGACCGCGCCCAGGTCGGCGTAGAAGGTGCGAATGAAATCGTGGCGCTCGTCGGCCGAGAGCATGCCGAGCGCCGAGAAATGCGCCGGATACCTGGGAACGATCACCCTGGGGATGTGCAGCTCGCGCGCGATCGCCAGCACGTGTAGCGGTCCCGCGCCGCCCGAGGCGACCAGCGCGAAATCGCGCGGATCGTAGCCCTTGGCCACCGAGACCTCGCGCACCGCCAGCGACATCTTGGAAACCGCGATATCGACGACTGCCTGCGCCGCCGCGGTCGCCGACAGCCTGAGGGGTTCCGCGATCCTCCGCTTGATGCCCTCCTCCGCGGCCTTCGCGTCGAGCTTCATCTCGCCGCCCAGGAAGTCGTCGGCGTCGAGCCGCCCCAGCACCAGATTCGCGTCGGTGATGGTCGGCTCCGTGCCGCCTCCGCGGTAGCAGATCGGCCCGGGCTCCGCGCCGGCGCTCTGCGGCCCCACCTTGAGCGCGCCGACGTCGTCGATCCAGGCGATGCTGCCCCCGCCCGCGCCGACCTCGACCAGATCGACGACCGGCACCATCACGGGGTGGCCGCTCGCGTAGCCGCCGACATAGTACCCCGGCGCCATCGTCGGCTCGCCGCCGCGGATGAGGCTCGCCTTCGCCGTGGTGCCGCCCATGTCGAAGGAGATCACGTCGGGGCAGCCGAGCGCGCGGCCGACCCGCGCCGAGGCGATGATCCCGCCGACCGGTCCCGATTCCATCATCGCGACCGGGCGCCCGGTGGCAACCTCGGGTGTCATGACGCCGCCGTTCGATTGCATGATGGTGAGGTCGCCCCGCATGCCGATCTCCGCAAGGCTCTCCTTGAGGCCGCGGACGTATCCGCCGACCCGCGGCCCGATGTAGGCGTTGACCACGGCGGTCGAGGTGCGCTCGAACTCGCGGTACTCGCGCAGGATCTCGTGCGAGAGAGAAACGTAGGCCCCGGGCAGCATGCGGCGCACGATCTCGCCCGCCGCGCGCTCGTGCCCGGGATTGGCGTAGGAGTGGAGAAAGCAAACGGCGACCGCCTCGACGCCTTCGCCCGCGAGCGCGCGGCAGGCGTCCTCCACGCTCGCGGTCCGCAGCGGCTCGCGGACCTCGCCCGAGGCGAGCAGGCGCTCGTCGATCTCCCGGGTGAGGTGGCGCGGCACCAGCGGCCGGTGGCGGTGGAAGAACAGGTTGTACGACTCGGGGCGGTTGCCCCTGCCGATGAAATAGACGTCGCGGGTGCCGCGGGTCACGATCAGGCCGGTCTTCGCGCCCGTCCGCTCGATGAGCGTGTTGATCGCCGTGGTCGACCCGTGGATCAGCTCGGAGACCACCGCGCAGTCCACCCCGCTCTTCTTCAGGCAATCGACGATGCCCTGCACCAGCCGCGCGGGAGTGGTAAGGCTCTTCGCCTGCGAGAACCGGCCCGTGGCCTCGTCGAACGCCATCAGGTCGGTGAATGTCCCCCCGATATCGATCGCGACAACAGTCATCCCGCCTGAATGATATAGCGTTCGGCCTCCAGGCGGACATCGTCTCCCCGGCCGCGAGCGCCACGGCGACGCCGCCGAGTATCATCCCGGGGTGAGCCCGACGAACGAAAGGCGGCGCTGCCCCTGGTGCTTGGGAAGCGACCTCTACCGCCGCTATCACGACGAGGAATGGGGTGTCCCGGTGCATGACGACCGGCGGCTGTTCGAGTTCCTGATACTCGAGGGCGCGCAGGCGGGCCTGTCCTGGTCGACGATCCTCAACAAGCGCGAGAGCTACCGCCGGGCTTTCGCGCGCTTCGACGCCGCGAGGGTCGCGCGCTTCGGTCCGCGCGACGTGAAGCGCCTGATGGCGGACGCCGGCATCGTGCGCAACCGGCTGAAGATCGAGTCGACGATAACCAATGCGCGCGCGTTTCTCGAGGTGCGCCGCGAGTTCGGCTCCTTCCACGCCTACCTCTGGGGCTTCATCGACGGCCTGCCGCCGCAATCCCGTCGCCGAAGGATGAAGGACGTGCCGGACCGCACCCCCGCATCCGACGCGATCAGCCGGGATCTCAAACGCAGGGGCTTCCGCTTCGTCGGCACCACCATTGTCTACGCCTTCATGCAGGCGGTCGGCATGGTCAACGATCATCTCGTGACTTGCTACCGCCACGCCCAGCTAGCGGGTGCTAAACTTCGAGGACGATGATGCGCGAAGGAACGGCGGCGACAAGACTTGCGGTTGTTGCAATGCTCGCGCTAGCTTGCATCCCGCTGACGAGGATCCGGGCTCAGGAAGGCGACCCCGGCGGCGCGATCACGCTGGTCGCAACGCCGCGCCTGATCGACCCGGACTACCGAAGCACGGTGCTGCTCGTCGTACCGATCGAGAACAGCCGGCACGTGGGCGTCATCATCAATCGCCCCACCGGGCGCTCGCTCGCGAGCTTGTTCCCCGAGCACGCCCCCTCCAAGCTCGTGCGCGATCCGGTTTATTTCGGCGGGCCGATGCTGCGTCAGGCGGTATTCGCCGTGGTCCATACGGACCACACCCCCGGGCCCGGCTCGATCCAGATGATGAAGGAGCTGTTCCTCGCCACCCAGGGCACTGTCGTCGATCACATCATCGAGGCGACGCCCAACGAGGCGCGCTACTACGTGGGCTACGTTGCCTGGCGGCCCGGCGAGCTGCGGCAGGAAGTCGACCGTGGCCTGTGGTACGTGCTCGACGCGGACCCGGATCTCGTATTCCGCAAGGACCCGGGGAGCCTCTGGGAGGAGCTGCTCAGGCGCGCGCGCGCTGTGACCGCGGCCTCGCCCGGGCAATTCGGCGTCCTCGCCGCGTCCGGCCTAGAGTAGGCGATGAAGCCGTCCTGCCGGGCCGCGCTGCTCGGGCTGCTCATCGTCGCGGCCGCCGCGCACGCGCAGGTTCCGCACAAGTCGCTGTTCCTCATCGCGAGGCCGGGCCTGCCCGATCCGAATTTCCGGGAAACCGTCGTGCTCGCGGTCCATTCGGAGGGCGCGGAAACGACCGGCGTGATCATCAACCGTCCCACCAACCGCTCGCTCGCAGACCTGCTTCCGAGCAAGCGCTTTGAAGCCTTCACCGACCCCATCTTCTTCGGCGGGCCCGTCGCCCCGCAGGGACTGTTCGCGCTGTTCGAGTCGTCCAAGTATTCCGGCCCGGCGGTGCCGATGATGCCCGGGATCTACCTCGCGGTGCTCCCCGATTCGGTCGACGCGCTGCTTGGCAAGCCCCCGGCGAAGATCCGCTTCTTCTCCGGCTATTCCGGCTGGGCACCCGGGCAGCTGCAGGCCGAGCTCGACCGGGGTGACTGGTACGTCGTCGACGCCGACGCGACGACTGTCTTCCAGCAGGACACGTCCAGGCTGTGGCGGGACATGCTGGCGAGGGCGCGCGCCGTGCGCGCGGGCGCGGCGCCGCTGCTTACTTCTTCAGCCCGATGAGCTGCATGAGGCGGGCGAGCTCGACGTCCTCCTTCGCGATCAGCTCGCCGAACTCCGCGGCGGGCATGAACGCGGGGTGCACGCCGAGCTTCTCGCAGGCCTGAGCGAAGTCCGAGCTCTCCGCGGTCTTCCTGATCGCGGCTTCGAGCGCCGAGGTCGCGGCCCTCGGCGTGCCCTTGGGCACCGCGATTCCGCGCCAGGCCGCAAGCGACACGTCGAAGCCCTGCTCGCGCGCCGTAGGCACGTCGGGAAGCGCCGGATCGCGCGCCGGAACCAGCGCGGCGAGCAGCCGCACCTGCCCCGACTTGACGTAGGCGGACAGCGCCGCCGGAAGCTGCATCACCGCATCGACCTCTCCGCCGAGCAGGCTCGGAACGACCTGCGCCTGGCCGAACGGAACGTCGACGACTGTTCCCCCCGTGGCCCTGAACAGCGCCACCGAGGAGATATGCGTGTGGCTGCCCGCACCCGAGTTTCCGACGGTGATGCCCTTGGGGCGCGACTTCGCGTCCGCGACCAGATCGGCGAGCGTCTTCCATTTGGAATCGGCCTTCACCGCGAGCACCGGCGACTCGACCAGCACGCGCGCTACCGGATCGAACTCGCGGTAGTCGAAAGGCAGCATGCCGGAGTGGAAGGTCGTCGAGATCGAGTTCGAGTTCCATACGACCGAGTAGCCGTCGGGCTTCTGCGTAGCGACGTACTTGTAGCCGATCGCGCCGCCGGCGCCGGGGCGGTCGAAGACGATCACCCTGGCGCCGCCGAGGTTCTTCGACATGCCGTCGGCGAGCAGCCGCGCGGTCACGTCGGCCGACGAGCCCGCGGGAAAGAGCACCGTGATCTCGATCGGGCCCTTCTGCGGGAACGCCGCCTCCTGCGCATGCGCCGGCGCAGCCTCAGTCGCGAATAGCACCGCGCCGAGAACCATCCAACCTGCTTTCATAGCTCTCTCCTGTCTCAATCCGTGGCGAGGATCTCCGCGACCTCGACGCGCCGCCCCTCGCGCGCCGAGACGATGCCCGCTCTTATCACGGCGAGCGACCGCGTTGCCGCCTCTCCGCTCATCTCCGGAGCGCCCTCCCCGCGCGCCGCCTTTGCGAACTCCTCGAGCTCTTCTACGAAGGTGTCGTTCTTCGGGCACGGTACCGCACTCGCGCCGGTGCCGCCGCGCTTGAGCACGCGCAGGCCCGAGTGCATATCGTAATACGCCGTCGCTTCCTTGCCGTATAGGTTCATCAGGTAATACTCGGAAGCCGAGGCGTAGCTCGCGTTCAGCGTCGAGAGCGCACCGTTTTCGTGCTCGAGCACCAGGCTCGCGACGTCGGGATTGTCTCCGGGCAGCACGAGCTGCGCGAACCGACCGCTGACCGCATTGACGGGACCGAGCAGGTATTCGAGCACGTCGCTGTAGTGGATGCCGATCTGCAGCATGACGCCGCCCGGCATCCCTTCGGCGGTGTAGCGCCACGAATTCAGGTCGATCTTCCCCAGCCGGTCGCGACTGATGTTCGCTTCGGCGTTGACCAGCTTGCCGAATTCGCCGGCATCGATCCGTTGCCGTATCCAGCGGAAATGGCTCTCGCGGCGGCGCTGGTAGCCGAGAGCGAGCACGACTTTCGCCTTGCGGCAGACCTCGGCGATCGTTCGACCTTCGGAAACGCTGTTGGCGATCGGCTTGTCCAGGAACACGTGCTTGCCCGCCTCGGCGGCGGCGCGCGTCGTGTCGAGGTGGACGTTGTTCGGAGTGGTGTTAACGATCGCTTCGATCGAGCGGTCCTTCAGGATCGCGTCGTAGCTCGGCGTCGGGGTGCAGCCGTACTTCGCCGCGAACGCCTTGCGCTTGTCTTCCGAGCGCGTAAAGCAGGCGACGATCTTCAGCTTCTTCGATCGAACGATGGCGTCGGCAAGCACGTCCGACCACCAGCCCATGCCGATGCAGGCGACGCGCAGGGGCTCCATCTACTGCGGCTTTGCCCCTACGGCTTCCACGGCCTCGCGAGCGATGCGCTCGTCGGTCGCCCAGTCGCCGCCGCTCACGCCGACTCCGCCGATGCATTCGCCATCGACGATCACCGGACAGCCGCCTTCCATCGCGGTCCAGCGTCCCGGGCCGGCGGCGAGCGCAAGCCCGATCGCATGAGCGACGTCAAGCGCCTGACCTTGAGCTCCATGAGACGACGTCGGACGCTTGTTCGACGCGCAGCACACGGCCTTGGTGGTCGCTGAGTGGACGGTGTGGAAGCGGCCCCCGTCCATGCGCTCGAGAGCGACCAGGTTGCCGCCGGCGTCGGCGACGACGACCGAGATGGCGATCCCGGCCTGTCTGGCCTTCGCGACTGCGGTATCGACTATTTTCTTGGCGCCAGCGTGGGTGAGGCGCTTGGAGTCGGCGACATACATGACCCCCGGATTCTAGCGTGCCGCCGCTTTCTGTGCGGGCCTTGCTCCGGCCTTTTCGAACTGGATCGCCCCGCCGCGGTATTCGACGCGGATCACGTCCTTCGCGGCGAACCTGCCCTCGAGGATCTGCTTCGCGAGCGGGTTCTCGATCGTCTGCTGGATCGCGCGCTTAAGCGGCCGCGCGCCGTAGACAGGGTCGAAGCCCGCCTTGGCGAGCTGCGCGAGCGCGCTGTCGGCGACTTCCAGCCCGATCTCGAGCTTCGCCAGGCGCTGCTCGAGATAGCGCAGCTGGATCTTCGCGATGTCCTTGATGTGCTCCTCGTCGAGCGCGTGGAACACCACGATCTCGTCGATGCGGTTGACGAACTCCGGGCGGAACTGCGTCTTCACCTCGGCCATCACCGCGGTCTTGATGAGACCGGGGTCGTCGCCCGCCATCTGCTGGATCATCTGCGAGCCGAGGTTCGAGGTCATCACCACGACGGTGTTCTTGAAGTCGACGGTGCGCCCCTGGCCGTCGGTCATGCGGCCGTCGTCGAGGACCTGGAGCAACACGTTGAACACGTCCGGGTGCGCCTTCTCGATCTCGTCGAGCAGGATCACGCTGTAGGGCTTGCGCCTGACCATCTCGGTCAGATGGCCGCCCTCCTCGTAGCCGACGTAGCCCGGCGGCGCGCCGATCAGCCGCGCGACCGAGTGCTTCTCCATGAACTCCGACATGTCGACGCGGATGAGATGGTCCTCGGAATCGAAGAGGAACGCCGCGAGCGCCTTGCACAGCTCGGTCTTCCCCACGCCCGTCGGGCCGAGGAACAGGAACGAGCCGTAGGGCCGGTTCGGATCGGAGAGCCCCGCGCGCGACCGGCGGATGGCGTCGGCGACGAGGTGCACCGCCTCGTCCTGGCCGACGACGCGCTGGTGGAGCTTGTCCTCCATCGTCAGGAGCTTGTCGCGCTCGCCCTGCATCATCTTGGAGACCGGGATGCCGGTGGCGCGCGACACCACCTCGGCGATCTCTTCCGCGCCGACCTGGGTGCGAACCAGCCTGGCCTTCGTGGTCTCGCCCTTCTCGGCCTTCTTCAGCTGCACCTCGAGCTCCGGCAGCCTGCCGTACTGCAGCTCGGCGAGCTTGTCGTACTGGCCCTTGCGCTGCAGCTCCGCCATCTGCTGGCGCAGCTTCTCGATCTCTTCCTTGATGTGCTGGCTGCCCTGCACCTGCGCCTTCTCGGCTTTCCAGACTTCTTCCAGATCGGCGTATTCCTTCTCCAGCTTCTTGATTTCTTGCTCGATCAGGGAAAGTCTCTTCTGGGACGCCTCGTCCTTTTCCTTCTTCATCGCCTCGCGCTCGATCTTGAGCTGGATCAGGCGCCGGTCGAGCCTGTCCATCGCCTCGGGCTTGGAATCGATCTCCATCTTGATCCGGGCCGCGGCCTCGTCGATCAGGTCGATGGCCTTGTCCGGCAGGAAGCGGTCGGTGATGTAGCGGTGCGAGAGCTCGGCCGCGGCGACGATGGCGGGGTCGGTGATGTCGACGCCGTGATGCAGCTCGTACCTCTCCTGGAGGCCGCGCAGGATGGCGATGGTCGCCTCCACCGAGGGCTCGCCCACGAGCACCTTCTGGAAGCGGCGCTCCAGGGCCGCGTCCTTCTCGATGTACTTGCGGTATTCGTCCAGCGTCGTCGCGCCCACGCAGTGCAGCTCGCCGCGCGCGAGCGCGGGCTTGAGCATGTTGCCGGCGTCGATCGCCCCTTCGGCCTTGCCCGCGCCGACCATGGTGTGCAGCTCGTCGATGAAGACGATGGTCTGGCCTTCGTCCTGCGCCAGCTCCTTGAGCACGGCTTTCAGGCGCTCCTCGAACTCGCCGCGGTACTTCGCGCCAGCGAGGAGCGCCGCCATGTCGAGCGACAGCACGCGCTTGCCCTTCAAGGTCTCCGGGACTTCGTCGTTGACGATGCGCTGCGCAAGCCCCTCGACGATCGCGGTCTTGCCCACGCCGGGCTCGCCGATCAGGACCGGGTTGTTCTTGGTGCGGCGCTGGAGGATCTGGACGACCCGCCGGATCTCGTCGTCGCGGCCGATCACGGGGTCGAGCTTCCCGGAGCGGGCGCGCTCGGTCAGATCGAGCGTGTACTTCTTCAGCGCTTCGCGCTGCCCTTCGGCCTCGGGACCGGCGACGTTCTCGCCGCCGCGCACCGCCTTGATCGCCTCGTCGATCGATTTCCTGCTGCCGCCGCTTTCCTTGAGCAGGCGCCCCGCCTCCCCCTTGTCGTCCGCGAGAGCGATGAGGAACAGCTCGGAGGCGATGAACTGGTCGCCGCGCTTCTGCGCCTCCTTGTCGGTGAGATTGAGAAGCGAATTCAGGTCGCGGGAGATCTGGACCTCCCCGCCATGGCCCTCGACCTTGGGCAGCCGCGAGATCGCCTGGCGCACCGCTTCCTTGAGGCGCGGGACGTTGACCCCGGCGCGCGACAGCAGCGACGCGCTCCCGCCGTCTTCCTGGGCGAGGAGCGCGGAGAGCACATGCAGCGGCTCGATGAACTGATTGTCCTGACCCACGGCGACGCTCTGAGCGTCGGCCAGGGCCTGCTGGAATTTCGTGGTGAGCTTGTCCAGGCGCATGAGCGTGCAGGTGGGGGAGTCACCGCGGTTTTCAAGGCCGAGAACGCTATTTTGCGCTTTTACCCCCCGGGAGTCTTGGCTTAGACTTGCCCGCAATGAACATGAAGTTCGAGATCCAGGAGCTCCTGGGCAAGTACCCCATCGTCCGCGAGATCGGGCACGGCGCCACCAGCCGCGTCTATCTGGCGCGCGACCCCTTCGCCGAGCGCGACGTGGCTATCAAGGTCTTCATGTTCGCCGAGAACATGACGCCCCAGACCGAGCGCATGATGCACAAGGCCTTCCTCGCGGAAGCGGCGCTGGCAGGCAAGCTCAGCCACCCGCACATCGCGGCAATCTTCGATGCTGTGGTCGAGCCGGAGCAGAGCTACATCGTGATGGAGTACGTGGCGGGCACCACGCTCGAGACCCACTCGGAGGTCAACAACCTTTTGCCCGTCAACAAGGTCGTCGAGATCATCTTCAAGTGCGTGCGGGCGCTCGAGTATGCGTTCCAGCACGGCGTCATCCACCGCGACATCAAGCCCGGCAACATCTTGCTCTCGGAGAGCGGCGACGTGAAAGTCAGCGATTTCGGCGCCTCGTTCCAGCAGCGGCACGGCCAGGAGACCACCCAGATCACGGGCGTCGGTTCGCCCGCCTACATGTCCCCCGAGCAGGTCCGCATGGAGGACCTTAACCACCGGACCGACATCTATTCGCTCGGTATCGTGATGTACCGGCTGCTGACCGGCAGGCTGCCCTACGAGGCCAATACCCAGGCGGCCCTCACCTACGCCATCCTCAACAGCGTCCCGGCGCGCCCGGTGACCCTGCGCCCGGGCCTCTCCCCCCTGCTCGACCGGATCGTCATGAAAGCGATCGAGAAGGATCCTGCGGCGCGCTATCAGACCTGGCTTGAATTCGGCAAGGACCTGAGCCAGGCTTTCACGACGCTGCGGCTGTCGGGGGCGTCCGCCTCCGATTCGGAAAAGTTCAACCAGCTGCGCGACATGCCGTTCTTCGAGGATTTCGACGACGTCGCGCTGTGGGAGGTGGTGCGCATCGGAAGCTGGCAGACGATCGCCGCCGGCACGGCCCTCATCAAGGAGGCGGACCAGGGCGACAGCTTCTACCTGCTGATCGACGGCGAGGTCAGCGTGACGCTGCTCGGCAAGCAGCTCAACGTGATCAAGCCCGGCGGATGCTTTGGCGAGATTCTCTACTTCACCGGCAAGATGGGCCGCCGCACCACCACCATCACCGCCATCGGCAGAGTCACGATCATAGAAATCAAGGCGGACGCCCTGCGAGCCGCGACCGACGGCTGCCAGGTCGGATTCAACAAGGCTTTCATGCGCGTGCTGGTCGAGCGCCTGACGCAGGCGAACCTGAGGCTCGCCGGCCGGGGCTAGCCGCGTTCTCAGGAGCGCAGAGAAGCGACCAGCCGGAGCGGCCTGGCCAGAAGGTCCAGCGCCTCGGCGATGCTCGGCACCACGACGTCGGCCGCCGCGAGCGTGACGCTCGCCGCGCCCTCTCTCTGCAGCACCGCGATCCCGAGGGCGGCGGCCTTGAGCATGAGCCGATCGTTGCGCCCGTTGCCGACGCAGACGGTCCGTCCCGGGCCGAGCCGCGCTACGTAGGCCCGCTTGGCTCTATCCTGCCTGCGCGACGGAAGAATCGACACGCGACACGGAAGCCCCGCGAGCGCTGCGCGCGCAGCACCGAAGGTGTCCGCCGTGACAACGTGAATCTCGAGAGCGCGGCTGAGCGCCCGCAGACGGCGCCCGACCCCGGGAAGCAATCGCCCGTCGACAGCGAGCGTTCCGTTGTAATCGAGCACCAGGTGCTCGAGGCGCAGCGATGCGGAGCCCGGTATGTCGACTTCGAGCATCCTACGCTCGGGCGGATCAGCGCACCACGAGCACCGGTCGATCCGCGTGCTCGGTGACCTGCTTTGAGACCGAGCCGAGCAGGAGCCGGGCGAATTTCGACCGTCCACGGTGGCCGACGACGATGAGATCCACTTTGTGCCGGTCGGCGTGATAGATGATCTGCTCCGCGGCATGCCCCACCGCGAGCTCGAAGTGGGCGTGGACCTTTCTTTGCGAGGCGACCGCCTGAAGCGGCGCCAACAGCTTGCGGTGATGGTCGCGCAAGCTCTCGATCACCGCCTCGGTCTCCACGTCGTCGCCGAATTCCGGCGGCCGCGAGACTATGACCACATAGAGGTCGCTCTTGTCCCGCACGGCGAGCTCCAGCGCCGTGTCGAACGCCTTCCTTCCCGCTTCGGATCCGTCGTACCCGACCAGAATCTTCTTGTACATAGCTTCAGCTCCGTTTTGTCTCTGGCGTGGGTTCGCCCTTCCCGGGCGCGTTCACCCCGGGCAGCAGGTGATGCGGCAGGAACCACGCGTTGGCGATCAGCGTCGGAACGACGGCGCTCGCGATCACCGCGGCAACGAGCGCCGAGTATTGCGCTTGGCTGACGATCCCGTGGGACAGGCCAAACAGCGAGGAGATCGTGCCGAACGTGAGGCCGGTCGACATCAGCAATGTCGTGTACATCCCCTGCTTCTTCGGCGAGGCGAAGGCCTGCGTTACCGGATAGACGCCTGCGATCTTCGTCACCACCTTGACCGCGAGCATCACCAGAAAAGCGGCCGGCGCCGCGATCAAGGACGGCACGGAGACGAACGAGCCGGCCCGCAGGAAGTAGAACGGCGTCAGCAGCCCGAAGGTCAGCGTACGAACCCGTCTCACGAGAGCGTGATCCCGTCCAACGGTTCCGGCAAGCATCATCCCGAGCACGTAGGCCGGGAGCACGGCTTCGCTGTCTGCCCACGTCGCCAGCGCCCCGAGCGCGAAGAGGCACACCAGCAGGAACTTCGCCTCGATCTCCGAGGGACGGCCGCCGAACCGCCTGAAGAAGCGCGCGGTCACCCAGGGTAGCGCAAACGCGGCGACGCCCAAGCCCGCGACGAAGAGGACGGTCTTGAGCGTGAACGGCGCGAAAAGGAGTCCCAGGGCGATCACGGTGCCGAGGTCGGTGATGAAGCACGCCGCCAGCACCGTCTTGCCGTAGTCGGTGGTGTTGAAGCCGAACTCGATCATCACCGCGTAAACCACGGCGACCGAGGTTGTGGACATGGCGACGCCCGCCAGCCAGCTCGCCTCGGCATCCCAACCGAGGAGCCAGCGTGCAGCAGCCGCGCAGCCGAGGAAGGGCGCGATGAAGCTGATCAGCCCGACCGCCGTCGCCTCCTTCCACCTGCGCTTGAAAACATCAGGATCGAGCTCGGCGCCGGCGAGAAAGGTCAAGACAATTGCGCCGGCCCCCGCGAGAAACTTGATCCAGACCTGGTCGGCTCCGAGAAAACCCGCGCCGAACGCGGCTCCCAGGAGGAGCTGCGCCAGGATTCCGACGATGATTTCGGAGAGCGCCGTTGCCACTTTCAGCCAGACGGAAAGCGCGGCGGCAAGCAACGCCAAGCCCAGCCAGAGCGCGGCGAGAACCCAGATTTCAGTCATTGATACCCCCATTCGCGTCTTTTCCGGGCACGCCATGGAGGTCGGCGACCTGCAGGACCTACGCCAACGCTCTGCGGCGTGTCACGTAGGCATCATCAGCCTTGCGGCGGTTAGAGGAGGTATGCCATCTCCCTAATACGCTGCCATGATATCAGGCGGCGCTCGACTTGGGCGGTTCCCAGCGCTGCGCGGCCTCGTCATCGGAGGCCCGCGCCTCGACCCAGCGCGCGCCCTGCGGCGTCTGCTCCTTTTTCCAGAACGGCGCCTTCGTCTTCAGATAGTCCATGATGAACTCGCAGGCGGCGAAGGCTTCGCCCCGGTGACTCCCGATGACGACGACAAGAACGATCTGCTCGGTGGGCTTGAGCGTGCCCACGCGGTGGATCACCAGGGCGTCCATCACCTTCCACCGCCTCTGCGCCTCGTCGATGATTTCACCGATGGCCCTCTCGGTCATCCCCGGGTAGTGCTCGAGGGTCATCGTCGACACCGTGTCGCCATCGTTAGCATCGCGGCAGACGCCGATGAAGCTCGCCACCGCACCGACTTTGGGATTGCCCCGTCGGAGTGCGGCGATCTCGGCGCCGGCGTCGAAGTCCGCGGACTGGATGCGCACCGTCACGTCAGCCTCCCGTCACCGGCGGAAAGAACGCGATCTCGTCGCCGGGCCTCACCGGCGTCGTCGGCTGCGCCATCTCCTGGTTGACGGCGACGCGCAGCGCCCTGCCCTGGGCGAGCGCCGATTGCCAGGCGCCGCCGCGCGCCATCAGCTGCGAGCGCAGTCCCGCGACGGTGGTCGGGGAAACATCGAGATCCTCGCCCGAGGTGCCGAGCTGCTCGCGCAGTCCCGCGAAATAGAGCACTGTCACCTTCACCGATACAGCTCCGAGTAGGGCATGAACTTCACCGTGTCGCCCGCGCGGATCGCCTGGCTCGAGGGATTGTCGACAAGCCCGTCGGCCCACGCGGTGGACGTCAGCACCGCGGAGTCCTGGGTGTGGTAGAGATCGAGGCCTCCGCGCGCGTTCCATTTTACCCGCAGGAACTCGCGGCGGGCGTCGGGCTCGGGCCAGTCGAAGTCCGCGCGGACCGGGATCGAGTGCGCCGCCACCTCCGCGATCCCCTGGCTCTTCAGTAGGAAGGGCCGGACGAATATCAGGAAGGTGACGAAGCTCGACACCGGATTGCCGGGAAGGCCGATGAAGCTCGCGGCACCCACCCGCCCGAACGCGAGCGGACGGCCGGGTTTCATCGAAATCCTCCACATGAGGAGCTCGCCCTCGGCCTCGACCGCGGGCTTCACGAGATCGGCGTCGCCGACGGACACGCCGCCGCTCGTCACGATGGCGTCGCACTCGGCGGCGGCGCGGCGCAGCACCGCGCGCGTCGCCTCGAGCGAGTCCGGCACGATGCCGTAGTCGCGCACCTCGCAGTCGAACGCGCGCGCCAGGCCGGTCAGGGTAAAGCGGTTCGAGTTGTAGATGCGTCCGAGCGGAAGCGGGTCGCCGGGCATCACGAGCTCGTCTCCCGTGAAGAACAGGCCCAGGCGCAGGCGGCGGTACACCGGCAGCGAAGCGATGCCGACCGATGCGGCGAGCCCCGTGTCCTGCGGGCGCAGGCGAACACCGCGCGGAAGAATCGCGTCGCCCGCGCGGATGTCGCTGCCCACACGGCGTATCCACTCCCCGGGCTTGGGGATCTGCTTCACCACGATCTCCTCTCCGGCGGGCGCCGCGTGCTCTTGCATCACGACGGCGTCTGCGCCCTGAGGGATGGGTGCGCCAGTGAAAATGCGCGCCGCCGTGCCGGCTGAGAGCGGGACGCCGACCGAGCCTGCGAGTATCTTCTGCGAGACCTTCAGGCGAGGCTCGCCACCCTTCAGGTCCGCCAGGCGCACCGCGTAGCCGTCCATGGCGCTGTTGTCGAGGGGCGGCACGTTCATGGCCGAGCGCTGCGCGGCAGCGAGCACTCGGCCGGCCGCCGACAGCGTCGGGACGGTCTCGGTTTCTCCGACCGGGCGCGCTCCCGCCAGAACGCGCTCCAGCGCCTCGTCGACGCTCAGCATGCCCTTGTTCATCGCAGTCCGCTGTACTTCACGATGAATTCCTCGATGCCCCGGTGGTCGTTGATATCGAGGCGCGGCAGCTTCGTCTCGAGCGGCACGTCCGAAGCGATCGCGACGACATGGGGATCGCCGGGATGCAGCAGCGGCTTGCCGTTCTCCCTGCGCCACACCTCGAGCTTGGGCAGCGGATGGTGCTTGTGCCCCTCGACCAGCAGCAGGTCGCAGGGCGAGACGCGCGCGATCTGCTCCTCGAGCGTGGGCTCGGGCTCGCCGCGCAGCTCGTGCATCAGCACCCAGCGCCTGTCCGATACGACCATGACCTCGCTGCAACCCGCCTGGCGGTGGCGGTACGAGTCCTTGCCGGGCTGGTCGACGTCGAAGCTGTGGTGCGCGTGCTTGATCATCGATACCCTGAGACCGCGCTTCACCAGCCTGGGAATGAGCTGCTCGATCAGGGTGGTCTTGCCGCTCCCCGACCACCCCGCGAAGCCGAATATCTTCATCCAGCCATTGTATCAGGGCGTCATTCCCGCCTGGATATAGCGGCGGCAGGCAACTCGGGGATGCGGCGCACCTCGATTCGGGTCAGCCATTTAACGTGCCGCGCGCCGATTCGATGATCGGCCGTCGACACCAGCGCGATGCGCCCTTCCCCGTCTCGCAGCGGCTGGGCGTCGCGCTCAAAGGCGACGAGGACGCCCTTGCCGACGGGCGTATTGAACAATTCCCCCCAGGAAAACAGCGCCTGATAGCCATCGCTCGCGATGGCCACGACATAGGTGCGGCGCAGCGCATGTCGCTCGTCCTGCATGATATCCGCTTCCTCGAGCAGATCGGGAAGCCGGATGCCTCCGTAGCCGACCGCCGCTGCCTCACCGCGACGCTGCGCCAGAGCGCGAAGGTCCTCAACCGAAAGAGAAAGGGTGCGGCGCACAAGGCCGCCGACCTCGAGCCGAGTCGAAACCAGCGACTTGCCCGCCTGCGCGATGCAGGCGCCGGGCGCGATGGACGCCGCAAGCCATGCGACCGCGAGCGCGCGGCGCACGCTCACGCCCCCGGCGTGCCCGCGTTGGGAAAGAACAGCTGCTCGCCGCCGATCTTGTATCCGGCGATCGCTTTCTGACCTTCGGGCGAGACAACCCAGTCGACGAACGTCTGGCCGAGGTCCTTCTTCACGCTCGGATGCTTGGCCGGATTGACGAGCATCACGCCGTACTGGTTGAACAGGCGCTTGTCGCCTTCCACCGAAATGACGAGATCGCCCCGGTTCTTGAACGAGATCCAGGTGCCGCGATCCGAAAGGATGTACGCGTTCATCGCCGCCGCGGTGTTGAGCGCCGGCCCCATGCCCTGCCCGGTGTCCTTGTACCACGGCCCCTTCTCCTTCTCGATGTCGATGCCCGCGGCCTTCCACAGCGCGAGCTCTGCGATGTGCGTGCCGCTGCGGTCGCCGCGCGACACGAACGGCGCCTGCGCCGACTTGATCTTCTTCAGCGCGGCGAGGATGTCGTGCCCGCCAGTCACCTTCGCCGGGTCGGACTTCGGGCCGATCAGCACGAAATCGTTGTACATCACCGGGAAGCGCTTCACCCCGTGGCCCTCTTCCAGGAATTTCTCCTCGGCGGACTTAGCGTGCACGAACACCACGTCGGCGTCGCCGCGGCGCGCGAGGTCGAGCGCCTGGCCGGTGCCGAGTGCGACCACGCGCACCTGGATGCCGGTCTTCTTCTGGAAGATCGGCAGCAGGTAGCCGAACAGGCCGCTCTGCTCGGTCGATGTCGTCGAGGCGACAACGATGAACTTCTCCTGGGCGGCCGCGGGCAGCGCGGCGGCGAGCAGTGCGAGCAGCAGCAGTCTTCTCATCCGGTCCATGGCAGTTCTCCTTTTATGAAAGCGGCGGCCTGCGCCGTCCGCGGTTGTGAAAAGAATTGCTCGACCGGCGTGCGCTCGACAAGCCGCCCCCGGTCGAGGAACACGATCTCGTCCCCCAGGCGGCGCGCCTGGCCGAGGTTGTGTGTCGCCATCACGATCTTGGTGCCGGCAGCGTCGAACGCGCGGATCACGGCCTCGACCTCGCGCGTCGCGCTCGGGTCGAGGCTCGCCGTAGGCTCGTCGAGAAAGAGCACCTCCGGGTGGAGCGCCCAGGCGCGCGCGAGCGCAAGGCGTTGCTGCTCCCCCCCGGAGAGCACGCGGGCCGAACGGGATGCGAGATGCGAGAGTCCCACGCCTTCGAGCGCTTCGCGCACCAGCGCGGCCCGCATGGCTGCGGGCACCCCCGCGATCTTCAGCGCGTAGGCGACGTTGGCCCGGGCGGAGCGACGCAACATCACCGGACGCTGGAACACCATCGCCTGCTTGCGCGGCGCGCCGGAGCGCTCCGTGCCGCTCCACTCGACGCGGCCGGAGGCGGGCTGGAGGAGTCCGTGCATGAGGCGCATTAGGACGCTCTTCCCCGCGCCGTTCGCACCGAGGATGATCGTGCTCGGACCGGACTCGATCTCGAGAGAGATCCGCTCGATGATCGCGCGCGATCCGGCGCCGAAGCACACCTCGTGGAGCCGCAGCGGAAGAATCGTCCCGTTCGTCATCCGTAGCGCCTCTGCGCCAGCTCCTTCGTCAAATACGCCGCCGCGTTCACCGCGACGACGATGGCGATCAGAATCATCCCCAGCCCCAGCGCGAGCGGCAGGTCGCCCTTGCTCGTCTCGAGGGCGATCGTCGTCGTCATCACGCGCGTCACCCCGTCGATGTTTCCGCCGACGATGATCACCGCGCCGACCTCGGC
>Ga0187774_10000146_pt1 | contig 22936 bp, 20 predicted proteins | sample 0216_BV02_MP05_2_FD_133152 | JGI IMG/M metagenome (GOLD analysis project Ga0187774, IMG submission 133152) | Tropical peat soil microbial communities from peatlands in Department of Meta, Colombia - 0216_BV02_MP05_20_MG | ecosystem: Environmental > Terrestrial > Soil > Wetlands > Peat | place... | reverse complement strand
CACTAATGGACAGGTGAAAACCATGAAAGATGGTTTGAGGAACAAGCTCGCTATCGCATTCATTACCGCTGCGCTTGCGGGCACTCTCTTTCTTGGCCTACCCCCTACTCAGGCCGCGCTGAAGTCACCGATCGTGCTCGTCTACTCCATGGAGGCAGACTTCCAACCTGACGGTCACTTCAACTTCTTTGCTGAGACCGGATTTATCAGCCATGCTGGTGTCAACATATACAGTCAGTTGGCCCCTCACGTGTTGGGAACGACGACCTTCTACCCTGAGCTGGCTGCGAGTTGGAGCTTCGTTGGCGAATGGTTGTTTGTAAAGTTGCGAACCGATGTCACCTGGCATGACGCCGTTCCATTCAATGCAACTGATGTGTGGTGCACGTTCATGATCCGCAAGATCAAGAACTACTCGGAGTGGGGCAGCCATATCATCGACGATGTTCAAGTCGTGAACGCCAGCACAGTGAAATTCCACGTCACAGGGCTTCATGACCTTGCCTTGAACTGGCTGCTATCAAACTACATCTACGCCGCCAATCACATCTACCACAGATTCGTCGATGAGTACCTCGCAAATCCCGCGAACGCCGATAACATAATTGTCGAGATCAATGCATTCACGCCGAGATCGGTTTCCGAGGGTGCAGTAGGTACCGGCCCATATATGGTCTCTAACATGACCGAAAGTGATCTGTGGCTGAAGAAGTATGCCAACTACTATGCGGCAGACAAAATAGTGGCTGACTACATTCACGGTGTAAAGGAACCGAGCAACGAAGTCGGTTGGGGCTACTTCTTCTCGAACACGGCAGATTGGGGAGAGCCATTTGCTCCTGTCTCTGTTGCTTCGGTATTGAACGCATCTGGCACGAAGGTGTTTCTCGCTAAGTCGACAAGGCACGACTTCGTCGTGTTCAACTGGAAGAACCCGCTCCTTGCACAACTAGCTTTTAGACAAGGTTTCGCATATGCGTTGAACAGGACTGAGCTCATCCTTGCCGCCAATTACCCAGTGTTTCATGAAGTAGAACATGTAATCCCCTACTCTGGGTTCTATGCCGGGAATTGGCTCAACACGACATTCTTGGATAGCCTCAACTTCTACGGGTACGACGTAGCTAGGGCAAAGTCCTTGTTCGAATCTTGTGGCCTCAGTTACAATGACAAAGAGCAGTTGTGCTACGCTAATGGATCCGTTGTCACCCTGTACGTGAAGTTCCCAGCAGCGTGGACCGACGTTGCGTTGATGATGGCGAACGTCGCGACACAACTTAACAGAGTCGGCGTTACGGTCATACCACTAGCCCTTGACTGGGCGACTGTAACCCATTCTGAGGAAATTGGAGACTTCGACTTGGTCTGGGACACAGCTACTGGAGATCACCCATACAGCCAAGGATTCGACGCCACGAACGGATGGGGATTCCCGACTTACGCTTCAATACCCAAGGTGATAACTTGGCAGGGATCGAGTTTCAATCTGACCAGGTTCTTCACCGACTGGGCTGCGGCGCCGTCGACAGATGCAGAGAAACCTTATGTCGCAAAACTGGCACAGATCTACAACTACTACTTGTTTGCACTTCCCTTCTCTGACACTGACACGATGTTCTACGGTTCTGAGAGGTTCATCTACCCTCCATCCTATGACACAGCTTGGATGTGCACTGACTACGCCAGAGGCATGATAGTAGGTCAGATCTTGATGCAGGGCAAATTCGCGCTGAACGCAACCTACTGGACAGTCCCTACACAACCACCAGCTCAAACGCCAATAGAGACCTATCTAGCCATTGGTCTAGGCATCATAGTGCTGATCTTGGCCGCATACATCCTCTTCGTAAGAAAGAAATAGGGGAGGACACAAGGATCCATGAAATGGATCTATAGGAGGGCGATTCTTGCCCTCCTCTCCATTGTTTTTACGCTTGTGCTTACGTTCTTTCTGATAAGGCTCATGCCAGGGAACCCGATGGATTACTACATCCAGATACTAATGAGGACCGGCCGCGCAAGGACAAGAGAAGAGGCAATCGAAAGGGCCAAATCGCTCATGCCAGTGAACATGAACGACCCAATCTGGAAGCAATTGTTAGACTATGTAGTGGGGGTCATGCATGGCGACTTCGGAAGATCAATATCAAGTTTCACCCCTGTGTCAGAGATAATCGTAAAGAGTCTGCCTTGGACTGTGTTCATATCTTCCGTCGCCTTGACACTGAGTTTCACTATAGGAACGGTCATAGGTTTGGTGCTGGCGTACAAGAGGGGTACCAGGTTCGAGGGATTCTCGGTGGCAGCACTTACGATTTTCGGAGCCATACCGAGCTACATCATGGCTGTGCTTCTCTTCTTCGTGCTCGCAGTCATCTATCCGATTTTTCCCATGAATGGGGGATATGATTCTCTCATCCCAGTCGGCCTCACATTCGCGTTCATAGCTAGCGTGATAACCCATGCGGTATTGCCTGTTGCCTCGTATGTGCTCACAGATTTCGCTGGTTGGGCTCTCGGGATAAGGGCGATGGCGACCACTGTCCTAGGCGAGGACTATGTGACGGTGGCCAAGGCGAGAGGCCTCAAAGAATCTACGATCGTGACGAATTACGTGGGCAGAAATTCCATACTTCCCCAGTTCACAGGACTGGTTCTATCGATCGGTTTCCTTGTCGGAGGTTCACCGCTAGTTGAGACTATATTCACATATCCAGGTATTGGGAGATTTTTCGCTGCTGCAGTCTCGGCTAGGGATTACCCTCTTCTGCAGGGACTATTCCTAGTGCTGTCGATAACCGTCATCTCAGCTAATCTCATCGCAGATATTCTGTACACGCGGATAGATCCCAGAGTGAAGGTCGGTGATTAGGAATGGAACTCGATGATATTACGAGCTCGCTTCGTGTACTCGTCGAGAACAAGAGAGCCCTCGTGGGGTCTCTGATACTCTTAGGGTTCATCTTGATGGCCCTGTTTGGGCCGATGATCTTCCCACTTGATATGGACCCGAACTTCAGCTTGGTCTATGCCCCACCTTCTTTTGAGCATCCGCTCGGCTGTGATTACATCGGCGTTGACATACTCACTGAGATCATCTGGGGGGCAAAAGATGTTCTCACCATAGTTGCGATCGCAGGCATAATCACTGTAGTGCTCGGGTGTATCGTCGGTTTGGTTGCAGGGTACTTCGGGGGGATCGTCGACTTACTCCTAAACACGTTGGTTGACATTGTACTTACGATTCCGGGGTTGCCTCTGGTGATTGTCTTGGCGGGTCTAATTCAGACTAGGGACCCAGTTAGCATCGGTTTCATTCTGTCGGCCGGCGCTTGGGCGGGATTGGCCCGTTCAATGAGGTCACAGGTCCTTTCCATAAAGGAACGGGATTTCATCGAGGCATCTAGGGCAATTGGAATAGGGAGATTGAGTATCGTCTTCTACGATGTCCTGCCGATACTGATGCCCTTCGTGGGCATCAACTTCCTGTTTGCTGTGGTTCAGAGCCTCTACGCCAGTGTTGCGTTGTTCTTCATCGGAGTGCTTCCTTTCTCCACAGTGCACTGGGGAACGATGCTCAACATAGCCATACAGGTTTCGGGAGCGATTTTCGTGCCGTATGCAAGACATTATGTGATAGCTCCCGTGATCTTCATCATATTGCTTCAGGTAGGCTTGATACTGTTCTCTTATGGAGTAGAGGATATATTCAACCCGAGGCTTAGGACCTGAGTTCGATCACGGAATGAGTCTACAAGAACAGTGTCCGAACATATATGACATTGACAACCTCACGGTGGAATACGTCCTAAGGACCGCGTCGGTCAAGGCCGTAACCGATGTCAGCCTGGACATAAGTAACGCCGGAGCAATAGGAATAGTGGGGGAGAGTGGAAGCGGGAAAACCACACTGGCTCTTTCTCTGTTGAACCTGATCCCCACTCCAGGCAAGATAATCTCCGGCAAAGTCATCTTCAACGGAGACAAGGATGTCCTCTCACTGAAGGGGGAGGAGCTCCGGCAGTTCAGGTGGAAGCAGGTAGCCATGGTCTTTCAGGGTGCTTTGAACTCATTCAACCCAGTCCTGCGGATCGGAGAACAGACACTCGAGACACTTATGGGACACGAGACCATTGACAAGGGTAAAGCTCTGGAGAGGGCAAGCGTGCTTCTGAAGCTGGTCAGACTGGATCCTGAAAGGACAATGAAGTCATTTCCCCATGAGCTCTCAGGGGGGATGAAGCAGAGGGCGATGATAGCAATGTCCTTGCTATTGGATCCGAGAGTCCTGATACTGGACGAACCTACGACCGCTCTGGATGTCATGTCTCAGAAGTACATCCTGAACATCCTCTCGGAGCTGAGGAAGAGGCTCGGTGTGACAATAATACTGCTGACGCACGATCTAGCGATCTGTGCCGAGGTCGTAGACCAGATCGCCGTAATGTATGCAGGGAGAATAATGGAAATGGCAAAGACTGAGGACATATTCCTGAGGCCGAAGCACCCGTACTCGCTGGGATTGATGCAGGCAACACCCTCGGTCTTCGGCGATGTCAAAAAGTACAGGCCGATCCCCGGGTCGCCTCCTGACATGTTCAACATACCCAAGGGATGCCCGTTCAACCCTCGGTGTCAATATGCAATAGATGTGTGCAGAGAGACGAATCCCCCGTTAGAGGAGATTTCGAAAGGTCGTCTGGCAGCCTGCTACAGGTGGAGGGATGTGGGATGAAAACGAATCGCCTCTTAGACATGAGGAACCTCACCGTGAGATTCTCCGTTGGCTCCGTGGGCATGTTCAGGAGCCCGAAACAATTCTCTGCTGTTGACGATTGTAGTCTTGGGGTGGGTGAAGGAGAGGTCGTCTCGCTTGTCGGTGAAAGTGGTTGCGGAAAGACAACTTTTGGGAAGACCGCAATAGGTCTGATAAAACCGACCTCTGGGACGGTGGAGTACCAAGGGAAAGACATTTGGAAACTGAAAGGAAACGAATACAATGAGTTCAGAAGAAATGCCCAGATCATCCACCAAGATCCTTACTCCTCTCTCCATCCAGTGAAGAAAGTCTACGACGTATTGAGCGCGGGTGTCAGATATCATAGACTCATTCCTGACGAGAAGAAAATCAAGGAAAGGGTGATTGAGATCCTGGGTCTAGTGGGTTTGAACCCGCCCGACTATTTCGTGAACAAGTACCCGCATCAGCTTTCTGGGGGACAAAGGCAGAGAGTCTCCATAGCCAGGGCGATGATCCTGAACCCACGGTTCATAGTAGCAGACGAGATTGTGACGATGATCGATGTCTCGCTGAAGATCGGAATTCTGAACCTGCTCAAGGAGCTGAAGGGGGGCATCGGCAGTTCCTTTCTATTCATCACCCATGACTTCGGCGTTGCTAGGTATTTCGCCGAGGGAGGCAGAACCGCGGTGATGTACTTGGGCAACATCGCGGAAGTGGGAAAGACGGAGGAGTTGATAATGGATCCTCTCCATCCTTACACCAAAGCACTGCTGTCAGCTGTTCCTGTGCCGGATCCTATCCTAGCGAAGGAGAGAAAAATGATCGAGCTAAGAAGGATAGATCCGCCAAACCCAGTCAGCCCTCCACCAGGCTGCAAGTTCAGCGACAGGTGTCCCTTCTTCATGGAAGGAGTGTGCGACAGGAAAGTACCGGAGCTGATCGAGGCCAAGGACGGTCGTTCGGTGGCCTGTTTTCTGTATGGGAAGTAGGCTGGCTCCAAGTGGACGCTTCCACGTCCGAAGGTGGCTTCTTACACACCTGCTATAGTAGACTCTCCCTGTTCATAGGATAGACCGTGGCTGCCCGGATGTCTTCTGTGCCAAGCGCGAACTGAGTGACTCTGTTGACCCCGATGCCGCAACCGGAATGCGGCTCACCGTGTCTCTTGTAGAACTCCAGATACCAGTCAAAATCACTCGGGCCGCCTCCCCTCTGTTTTAGCATCTTCATCATATTGGACGACATCAATCGCTCGACAAGTTTGCCGTGCCTGTACTCGCGCTCTGCAGCACCGGCCGCCTCACCACTGCATGGAAGTATCAGGTCTGCGCTTTTCACAACTCTGGGATCCTCTTCGTCCTCAATCATGTTGAAGAACTTGATCGCCTTTGGATACCGGGTTATGAAGATGGGTTCTCCGCCCGACATCTTGACAAGCAGGCTCTCATGACGGCTCTGCAGGTCATCACCCCAATGGACGCCTTCATCGGAGAGCATCTCGACCGCCTCTGTGTACGTGATCTTCTTGAAAGGAGCTCTGATCTCCCTGAGTCTCTGGATGTTCGGCTCGAGTTCCTCGGGGATGCCTTCGGAGTGAATCAACTCTTCAATCATGGCACACACCACGCCCTCGATCTCTGACAAGAGTTGATCGAAGTTCCCCTTGAATTCAAGCTCCAGCAGGCTGAACTCGGTCAAGTGACGCCCGTCAACCCTGTCCTCAGCTCTGAAGCTCGGCCCTACGCACCAGACCTTGGACAAGAACGGTGTCAACGCCTCCAAGTACAGCTGCCCCGTCTGTGAGAGATAGGCCTGCTCTCCGAAGTAGTCCACCCCGAACAGCGTGTACACGTTCTCGCATGAGCCCGTTGCTCTCGTGATGTGCGGCACGTTGACCTCTATGTACCCCTTGTCTTCGAGGTAGTGCCTCGCTCCCTTAAGCAGGATCGACTCGACACGTGCAACGCCCTGTAGGTTCTTTGAAGCGAACACGGCTGGTCTGTTCTTAGTCTGAGTTAGTTCCGGAAAATCCATCACCTGGCCCCCCAAGAGGAGGCTTGGTGATCATCTGCGCCATATACCGCGACTGGGTTTAACACGACCCGCAGCCAACTTCGAGATAGCCTCTTAATAAGACTTTCCGGTTTCAAGGACGCTTCCATTGTTCGATCTGTTGTTTTCAGCTCGATGCTGGTCCCAGTTCCGGAAGAAGGCATAGAACAGCAGTGTGGCAACCGCGTAGAGTGCGCCACAGATGTAGAACGGCTCATCGAACATGTTCGCTTTGAACATGAAGCCTCCTATTCCTTGGCCCACGGCATTGGGTAGTCCCCACGTGACTCCAGAGAAAGGTGAGCATATCGCAGCAGCCGATGCTAGCTCATCTGGATGAACCACATTCGCCATGAACGCGGAGTTGATAGGTCCACCCAAGTTCATCAGGAATGACCTAAGGATGTACAGGACCGCGACGATGCCATACGACGGCATTAGGGGCATGGCAACTAACATGGCCGTTGCTAGGAGCTGGACGGAGACAATACTTCCGACATGTCCTAACCTCCGGACCAGCTCGGGAGCCATTAGATATGACAGTGCCATGAGGAAATTCGTGATCACATTGAGAGTGCCCAGTCCGCCCCCTCCCACTTGAAACTTCAGAAATAGCCAGAGCGGGAGGAGGGGGATGATGAACCCCGCTCCAAGCGCGACGAATGCGTTCGCGACCGAGAGCTGTACTATCTCCTTTCTGGACTTCGTGGGAATAATCTTCACTTCACGCTTGGTGCTCGCGCCTTCTCGCACAGGCAGTACGAGGGCAGAAGTCAGCAGACCAAAGACGAAGCCCGCCAGAAACAGCGGTTGGTAAGCTGCCATGGCGCTGAGCCCGTATCCCTTCATGAGGAAGTCAGGTATCCCACAGGCCAGCGCCCCGATCGTCGAGCCCGCCATGTATGCGAAGAACGACAGACTGAACGCCACGGTCCGCTCTTCATTCTTGGTCCTCTCAGCGATGAGAGCTGTCTGGGCCGAGAACGTTGCGCTCCCTAAACCTACGAGTATGCTCGCGACATAGAAGGCGCCCACGTTCACGAGCGCGGCGTAGGGTATCCAAGCCAACGCACTGAGCACTCCTCCGGCTATCAAGACCCATTTCCTGCTGTATCTGTCCGCCAAGATGCCGAAGGGGATAGTCATGAGCGCCATCGTCAGAGTTGAGAGGCTGAGGATGATCCCTATGGTTCCATCGTCGATGCCCACTGTGCTGAGGTATATCGTCTGTATCACTGTGAAATAGCCATAGGGTATGCTGACTGCTCCACCTGCCAGCACCAGCAGATTGACGTCCCTGCCCAGCTTCATGAACTGGCCTAGGCCGAATGGCAGTGAATCCCAGTGGCTCATCCCGCTACCTCGTCAGCGCATGGTAATAACGAATTCGGCCCGTTTCCGGCACAGTCGAACGAAGACATGCTTATCAAATCCCGAAATTCGGCGACTGAGAGCAGCTTGGCACTGATACGCGCCTTAGCATTCATGTGTGATCCCGCAATAGTCTCGAACGAGGCTCTGACAGAGGAATACCTCACGGGGTTGGCTGAGCATGTCAAGCCACTCGAAGATGCGGCTAGATCGTTCAAGTCAGAGGTCTGGACCAAGAGAATAGTGCTGCCCCGTTTCGACGCTCAGAGGGACGGCATGATCCGTAGGATCTCAAGTCTCCTGGAGAACACATTGTCGGAAGTCAAAGTGAACTATGTGGCTCTGCCTCTCGGCTACTTCGAGTTGGATCGCGTGGCAAATGAGCTTGCGGACTGTCTTGGCAAGTCCAAGTCTCTCCTCTGCTCGGTCAAGCTGTCGGAACTTGGGACAGCCCTGGAACCAGAAAGAGCTTTGTCAGCTGCAAGACTGTTGAAATTCATCGCGGAAGAAGCGGGATCACTGAGCTGCGCACGGTTCGCCTTCTCATGTGGGGACCAGCCGGGGACCCCCTACTTCCCGGACACAGCGTCAGACACCGTAGGCTTCACACTGAGCATGAGGTACGTGCGTGAGGTGCGAGACATTTTCGAGAGGGAGAAGGGTATGGAAAAGGAGGAAATTGCCCTACTGTTGAAGCAAGTCGAGACAGAGGCGATTGCGGCCTCTGAGCATTCGTCGCTCAAGTATGCTGGCATGGATTGCTCGCTTTCCCCGTGGATGGAAGAGAGTGCAGCAGACCTAGTGAGCACGCTGCTCAAGGGTGAGTTCGGGAGTCTTGGAACTCATCATGCAGTTTTCTTGGTCAACCGCACCATCAGAGATGCTTCGAAGAATGTGAGGACTCGCGGTTTCAACGAGGTCATGCTCCCAGTGGGAGAGGACTCCACTCTCAAGAGACTGGCGTTGGAGGGGCGGATCACTCTATCAACCCTAGTTTCGTTGATCTCAGTGTGCGTAGCGGGTCTGGACATGGTCGCATTGCCGCTCTCAACAGATCCGAAGGCGTTGGCCAAGGTCCTTCGCGATATCGCCGCGATAGTGAGTTCAAAGGGGCGCGCCGCGGGGATCAGAATGATCTTGGCGGACGGAAAGCCCGGCGATGAGGTTGAATTGGGTCAGTTCGGCAAGATACCCGTAATGGACGCGAGCAAGTAAACTGCCTGCGACCTATGAGAACTCGAATAATGCTAAAAGCTCAGAGCTGGCTCGGGATCGAGGATCTGAGATGAAGACATCTAGAATCTTGGTTCTCGCCCTTGGCCTCGGCGTTCTGGTTGCTGGGCTTAGCGGCTTGATCAACAACACTCCGGCGGGGTTACTTGGTACTATCCAATATGGGTATCCATTTCCTTGGTTGTATCAGGTCGTCTACCCAGGACTGCCGACGAATGTGGATTGGATGATGCTGTTGTTGGACGCTGCAATTTGGTCCGTCGTCTTCGCAATAGTTCTCATGCTTCTACAGTCGGTCCAGAGGCGCTAGTCACTTCCACTAATTCTCTGCAGTCAAAGCTACTGAATGAGAAGGCCCCCAGCGAACAAACCCACTGTACCATATCTTCACGGACAGCGCGCACGTACTCGCTTGATCTTCTCACCGACAGTATGGTGTGTGGCGTCATCCTATCCCTTGTCCTAAGTTGAACCCTTGATCCACTGAAGTCTTTAGAGATGGTGCGGGAGGTGGGATTTGAACCCACGAACCCCTTCGGGACAGGAGCCTCAGTCCTGCACCTTTGACCTGGCTTGGCGACTCCCGCTGATTCGCCTCCGCCTCTTCCGAAATTTAACTGTTGTGAGCCCTTCGTTCACCGGATTCTGATTACCGCGCAGAATTACGGAGCACGCCGAGGCACAAACGTTTAACCGAAGTACTGGATTTCTTACGATCACGATGATTCTGGTCAACACACTTGCCACCCAACCTCTTGAGGAGCAGCCTCTGGAGCTTGTGGAGCGGAAAGGCCGGGGACACCCGGACACAATTGCAGACAGCGTGGTTGACGCCATCTCAGTGGCCCTCAACAAGGAGTTCCTCCGGAGATGGAATGGCATCCTTCATTACAATTTGGACAAAGGTCTTCTCGTCGCAGGGAGTTCAAGACCGGAGTTCGGAGGCGGTCAGGTCAAGAAGCCCATGTTGATGATTCTGGGTGACAGGGCGAGCGTGAGTGTCGAGGGTGACACCATTGACCTGAACTCGCTGGTCGATCACGTCACCCGAGATTGGGTGAAACGCAACCTGAGGTACGTCGACCCTGAGAAGCATCTGACGATCCAGAATGAAATAGGAAGAAGCTCGGGCAACTTGGCGGACATATTCATCAGAGGGGGTGAATTCCTAGGAGCCAACGATACGTCAGTCGCTGTCGGGTATGCGCCCATCTCCAAAACAGAGAACTTGGTCAAGAAAGTCGAGGCGTACGCGAATTCCGCTGACTTCAAGCGCAGTTACCCGGAGGCAGGCGAGGATGTCAAAGTGATGTGCAGCCGGGTCAAGAACAAGCTCGACCTGACGCTCTCTGTGGCTTTCGTTGATCACTTCATCAGGGATGAGAGCGATTACTTCAGGAAGAAGGAAGAGATCAGGTCGGCCATCGCCCGGTTCGCCAAGGATGAGGCTGGTGAGGATTCTATTGAGGTCTCGCTCAACAACCTTGACAAGGTAGGACGGGGTGTGGACGGCCTGTATCTGACCGTGACTGGGACATCTGCCGAATCTGGGGACAGCGGACAGGTGGGTAGAGGTAACAGGGTGAATGGAGTGTTCTCTCCCTGTCGACCCTCGAGTTCGGAGGCCGCTTCAGGAAAGAACCCGATCAGTCACGTCGGCAAGATATACAACGTCATGGCCTTCGAGATCGCAGAGAGGATAGTGACTGAGGTTCAAGAGGTGAGAGAAGCGTACCTCTGGCTGCTCAGCAAGATAGGGGAGCCAGTGAACTCTCCGCGACTGGCGGCTGCCCAAGTGGCAATAGCCAGTGGCGCTAATCCTGACAAAGTGACTAGGAGAGTCAACGAAGTGGTAGAATCATCTCTGGTGCCGGCCACCTTCAAGGACGTGATAGACAGGCTGATCAGAGGGGAAGTGACCCTCTGCTGACCAACCTTTTTATCAAGTGAGAAGTGTGATAGGTCTTCTCATCTTTGGAAAGCATCTCGTCGGCTCTGTCCGAAGCAGTAAGGCGTTTCACCCGAAGGGCATACGTAAGGGACGCCGATGTCGAGGCTCTGATACGTGACATACAGCGCTCCCTGCTCAAAGCGGACGTTCCGGTCGATCTCGTGAAGGAGCTCTCTGACGGGATGAGAGAGGCAACGTCTCAGGAATCGCCCGGCCTTTCCAGAAAGGATGTGGTCGTCAAATCTGTGTACGAGGGACTCGTGAAACTCGTCGGGGGCGAGCAAGTGCAGGTGAAGCTTGACAAGAAGCCTGCGGTCTGGCTCTTTGTCGGGATTCAGGGATTCGGCAAGACCACCTCGTTGGCAAAGATGGCCCTCCTGTACGCCGCAAAGGGGGATAAGGTTGCTGTCGTATGCGCCGACACGTTCAGGCCGGGCGCCATTGAGCAGATCAGGACCCTGTTGGCAGACAAGGACATCCAAGTGGTCGGAGGCTCCGTCGGAGACGACCCGGCCGCTCTCTTGAAGAAGGCGACCGAGGAACTGAGAGGCTCTAAGCCACCGCCCGACATAATAATGGTAGACACGGCCGGCAGGCACAAGACCCAAGATAGTCTGATGCAAGAACTCTCCGGGATCGTCAGGGTCGCCAAGCCCGATGCGACTTTTCTAGTGGTCGATGCTGCCCTGGGCCAAGCGGCTAGATCACAGGCAGAGGCCTTCAACTCCGTCGCCCCAATCGGGTACGTAGTTGTAACGAAGATGGACGGAACAGCTCGAGGAGGAGGAGCGCTCGCCGCGGTTGCATCGACCGGCGCCAAGATCGCGTTCATTGGCACCGGAGAGAAGACGTCGGAACTCAGGCCGTTCAACCCGACCGAGTACATCTCTGATCTCATGGGAGTCCCCGATCTGAAGACGATCCTAGAACGGGTATCACGGTCAATGGGCGCAATGGGGACGGACAGGATCAAGGCATTTGCCTCAGGCAGGTTCACATTGGAGGAATTTGTGGATCAGATGGAAGAGGTAACTAAGGGAGATATGGCATCCATGCTCCTGAAGTTTCTCCCTGTAGGCGCCAAAGTCCCCAAAGAGGTGAAGAAGATGTCAGAACAGAAGGTAAAGGCTTGGCGATCGATCCTTGACTCCATGAACAAAGAAGAGAGGGGCGAACCTTCTCTGATGGACCAAAGTCGGATCAGAAGAGTCGCAGTCGGATCTGGTAGGTCAGAAAAGGAAGTCAGGGAACTACTTCAGCAGTACAAGAATTCAAAGAAGATGGTCAAACGCGTCAGAGGTATGAGAGGTTTGAGAGGACTTGCCTAAGGCTGCTAAAGACGTTCTCGATCTCTGCGCTAGGATCTTGTCCGGGTACGCGCTGTGCGACAGATGCCTAGGCAGACAGTTCCATCTTCTAGATGAAGAGGAAGACAATGAAGTCGTAGGTGCTTCTCTCAAGCGTGCCCTCTATCTGGATCACAGCGCGTTCCTTCAAGCTGGCAAGACGGATTCTTTGAGAGTGCTCAGGCGGCTTGCAGTTTCTGGGCACCATCCTTCCGAATTAGCAGTGAGGGTTCAAACCGGCAAGGATGTGGAGGTGAAACCCTGCCCCATTTGCGGAGGTGAGCTGTTCGAGCGCATGAGCGATCTTACCGCCAAGGCAGCCATCGAGTCGCGGAAATATCAGCACCGCACATTTCAGATGGGATCTCGCATTCCAAGGAAGATCATGGGAGCAGATGACGAGATCAAGATCATGTATCAGTTGTCGCACGGAGAGAACATCAAGACCGAGTTCAACAGACTCATGGCTAGGCGGCTGGCTGACTCAACAAAGGGAGTCCCGGTATTCGCGGGGGAGCCTGACATATCGGTCACGGTCGATCCAATCAACAGGTCGGTTGAAGTGTCGCCCTCACCGATATATGTGGCAGGTCGCTACCGCAAGCTCAAACCCGGATTCTCGCAGACCAGAAAGCGAGGTCTGGACCCGCTCAGGTCAGTGGAGGGGATGTTGGCAACGGTATTCGTCCCTGCGCTTGACGCCTCTGATGTTCGGTTCCATGGAGCTGGGAGAGAAGACGTTGATGCCCTCATGTTAGGAAATGGTCGTCCGTTCATTCTGGAGATACTGGCCCCAAAGAGGAGGCGAGTTAGTCTGGCGAAACTTCAGAAGAAGTTCAACCGCAAGTTCGGACGTTCAGTTGACATCCGCGGTCTGAAATCCACGGTGAGGTCAGGGGTAGTGAGGCTGAAGATGGGAGGAGAGCGCTTCGAGAAGAGATACAGGATCATAGTGAACGTGGACAAGATGCCTTCGGAGGAAAAACTCCGGGAGGTGGAAACGTTGGCGACCGGTCTGATGCTGCAACAAAGGACGCCTCAGCGTGTGGCTTGGAGAAGGGCTGACAGAATCAGAAGAAGAATGATCAGAAGCTTGAAGCTCAGGAGGATGGGCGAGCACAAACTCGAGGCGGTAGTCCAGACCCAGGCTGGTACATACGTCAAGGAGTTCGTGACCGGAGACGATGGCAGAACGAAACCCTCACTTGCCGAATTGTTAAATACACCAGCAAATTGGGAGGCATTAGAGGTACTCCGGATATTAGGTGGTTGAATTGCCTAGGTCCAATGGCCCGAGAGCTAGGAGCAGAAGCCTGTTGTCAAAGAGTCCTAAGAAGAGGGGCCTCAGACCCTTGGGATATCTTTTGAGGGAATACAAGACGGGGGACCAAGTTGTGATTGCCATCGACCCGGCCATGCATCGCGGAATGCCTTACAAGAGGTTCCAAGGAAGCAGGGGAGAAGTCATAGAGAAGAGAGGGAGAGCCTACGTAGTGAAAGTGATAGAAGGTAGCAAGGTCAAGAACGTGATCGCCAGACCGGAGCACATACGACCGGTGAGTGAGTGATGGTCAGGAAGAAGGTCGAGGAGAAATACGTCACGAATTCGGAGGCCATGGACACGCTTGGTTCCATACAGGGGGAAAAGTCGCCATTCATAAGATCCGTTGGCGAATACATTAAGGAGACAACCCAACTCAGCGCAAAGGACTCAAGGGCTCTGGTCGAGGAACTCATGTCAGAGGCAAACTTGACCGAGAAGGACGCGGTGATGCTCGCAAACGTTCTGCCAAAAGATGTAGCCGAAATCAAGTCGATGCTTTCTGGAGGAGGACGACCTTTCGTGACAAATGAACAAGCAGAGAAGATCGGAGAGGTAATCGCGAAGTATCGCGAGAAGAAGTAATACATCGGATAACAGATAAGTAGCGAGCGACGTCCAACATCCGAACATGGCGGTTAGGTCCAGAGTGGCAGAGTTACGTGCCCTTCCTGACGGGTCCGAGGTGGAGTTGCGAGGATGGGTTTTCTCTCTTGCTACTCTTGGCAAGCTTCATTTCGTGAGGCTCAGGGATTCTACTGGCGTAGTGCAGGTAGTAGTAAAGCCAGGTGCCTCGACGCACGAAAGCATCGAGAGCACAGAGACCCTGCACAGGGAGGATTCCCTCATCATCACAGGGATCGTGAGACATGACCCTAGGGCTCCAGGAGGCGTTGAGGTGCAGGCCACGGGCATAGTATTGGTGGGTCGCTCGCTTGATGACTTCCCGATACAGAAGGGCGTCTCACCGCGGGTCGTCGGAGATTACAGGCACCTCTACATACGAAGCAGAAGGCTGACGCGAATCCTTCAGGCACGTTCCGAACTCTTACAGGCCATGAGGAAATGGTTTGACCGCGAGGGGTTCGTGGAGTTCTCTTGCCCCACCATGATAACGGCCGCGGTTGAGGGCGGAGCTACGCTGTTCGAGGTCAACTACTTCAACAAGAAAGCCTATCTGACACAGAGCTCCCAGTTCTACCTAGAGGCAGGGATCTTCTCATCGGAGAAGGTGTACACGATTCAGCCTTCGTTCAGGGCCGAACGATCGAAGACACCCAGACACTTGACTGAATACTGGATGCTCGAGGCCGAAGCAGCTTGGTGCGACATGAACAAGATGATCGACATGGAGGAAGACCTGGTATCAGAAGTCACGATAGAGTTGTCGAAACCGGGTCATATCTTCAAGGCAATCAATCCACAATTCAAGCCGCTTGAGAAGCCGTTCAAGCGCATGAAGTACGACGAGGCACTGGAACTGCTGGACAAGGCAGGGGTCAAGTTCGAATGGGGGTCGGACCTAGGATCTGACGAGGAAAAGGTGATCTCAAGGGAGGTCGGAGGGCCCGTCTTCATAACTCACTACCCGAAGACAGCGAGGGCTTTCTATCACAAGCCCGACCCAACCAGGCCTGACGTCGTTCTCTCAGAGGATCTATTGGTGGAGAAGATGGGAGAAATCATAGGCGGTGGAGAGAGAATTGACGACTACGGCACTCTCCTCGCGAGGATACAAGAGGCTGGAATGGACCCCGTGGACTACTCCTGGTACTTGGATCTCAGAAGATACGGCACTGTTCCACATGCGGGCTATGGTTTGGGGGTTGAGAGGTTCTTGGCCTATCTGCTGGACTTGCCCAACATTCGTCTTGCTATTCCATTCCCGAGGACTCTCACCCGCATATTTCCCTGACCGGCAATGCCAGATCAGATATATCTCAAGGAGGCAATCGGAGATCTTCTGAAGGAGCAAGGCATACTGCTGAAGGACATATTGGACATGATGGATGAGGGACGGGATTCTACAATGGAATCCCTCTCCAGAGTCTCAGGTCTCAGTGAAGAACAACTCTCTTCCGTCTCCGAGAAACTGTCCCACAGGCAAGTCAACTTGTTGACCTTCGCTCTCTATGCACTTTACCTGAACAACATGTCAGGGCTGTACAAGGGGTTAGTTCTTGTACCCAACAGAGATGAGGTGATGATTGGCCAGCGAGTCACGCTTGACGGTCTCGTCTTGGTCGCTCAGGCTCTCGGCATGGACATCGGGGAAAGCTAGTCAGGAACCGAATCAGAGGCGTCGTCAGGTAGTCATGGTTATAATCAAGGAGAGGGAAGGTAGACTGCACACCCGATGACCATAGAGGCAATGCTGAACCCAAGGAGCATAGCCTTGATTGGAGCAACAGAACGAGAAGGCTCAGTGGGGCAGGCGCTGATGAGCAACCTGCTACCCGGCAGGGACAAGAGAGCGGTCTACCCCGTCAACCCCAGCAGGAAAACGGTAATGGGTCTCGAGTGCTACCCGACTATCTCCGCAGTTCCGAGCCATGTTGATCTTGCTGTGGTGGCCACTCCATCGAAGACTGTTCCTCCCTTAGCTGATGAGTGTGGTCGGGCCGGTGTGGATGGTATCGTCATTGTGTCAGCAGGCTTCCGTGAGATCGGACAAGAGGGCCTGAAGTTGGAGAAGCAACTGACTATCACACAAGCCAAGTACGGCATGCGCATCCTAGGACCTAACTGCATCGGTTTCATCAGACCCCATGCAGAGCTGAACGCCAGCTTCCTGAAAGAAAACCCCGAACCCGGAGAGATCGGCTTCGTCTCACAGAGCGGCGCGATCGGCACAGCCATACTTGACTGGGCTGTGAGCACTCACGTGGGCTTCAGTTTCTTCGTCTCTCTCGGTTCGATGCTCGATATCGGTTTTGGAGACATGATAGACTATCTCGGAAGCGACCCGAAGACCAGGAGCATTCTCATCTACATGGAAAGCGTTCAGGATGCAAGGAAATTCATGAGCGCTGCGAGAGGCTTCGCTCGAACTAAACCGATAATCGTCATAAAGGCAGGGAAGCACCTAGCTGGCGCCAAGGCCGCCCATTCTCACACAGGTGCACTGGCTGGCGACTACGAGGTCTATGACGCAGCCCTCAAACGAGCCGGTGTCGTTAGGGTGGACGAAATCGATGATCTCTTCAACTGTGCGAGTGTCCTTGAATCGAGGTACCTGCCTGAAGGTCCTGAGTTGGGCATAGTGACGAATGCAGGTGGGCCAGCTGTATTGGCAGCCGACTCCATTGCAGATCGGGGACTGGGACTGGCGAAGCTTTCGGAAGAGTCAGTGAGTGCGCTGGACAAGTGCCTGCCACCCTACTGGAGCAAGGGGAACCCCGTAGACATACTTGGTGACGCAGACATCAGCAGGTACGAAGCTGCGACGAGGATCTGCATGGCAGACCCCGACGTGGATGGGCTTCTTGTCATCTATACTCCCCAAGGTGCGGCATCATCGACGGAGCTCGCGGAGATCATAGCCAAGATGGCGGCTGAGAGGAGCAAGCCTGTCCTCACCACATGGATGGGTATGGACAGCATTAGGGAGGCAAGGGAGGTGTTCTACAAGCACGACATTCCAACATACCCGACCCCCGAACAAGCCATCAAGACGTACATGTACATGCACAGGTACAAGAGGAATTTGGAGCTTCTGTATCAGACTCCTGAAGAGTTGGCCGTGGACCTTTCACCGCCGAAGAGCCACCTTGAGCTCTTGGTGCGCAAAACAGCGAAAGAAGGGAGAACCGTCCTGAGTTCAGCGGATGTCGACAAGTTCTTGGACGCGTATGACATCCCTAGGCCCAATGGATCCCTAGCCACGAACGTCGAGGAGGCATGCGATGCTGCTTCAAGTATAGGCTATCCGGTCGTTCTCAAGATAGCGTCTCAGGATCTCACACATAAGACTGATGTCGGAGGAGTGGTCGTAGGTGTGGAATCCGAACAGAGGCTTAGAGAAGAGTTCACGAATATTGTGGACAGAGCACGAAAGGCCAAGCCGGACGCGAAGATAGACGGAGTGTACGTTCAGGAGATGATAAGGAACGTCGAGTATGAACTGATACTCGGCTCCAAGAAGGATGTGGATTTCGGAGCTGTCATACTCTTTGGCCAAGGCGGCATAGGAGTCGAGCTCTTCAAGGACTTCTCGGTAGGCCTCCCTCCTCTGAACCAAGTGCTGGCAAGGCGGGTCATAGAGGAGACAAGGATCTACGAAGCACTGTCAAAGGGCCTTAGGAACAAGCGGCCGGTTGACCTGAGATCGTTAGAACAAGTGATGGTGCGGTTCTCAAACATGATCGTGGACTTCCCCGAGATTGCTGAAATGGACATCAATCCTCTCATCGTCGCAGAGGACAAACTCTGGGCCGTGGATTCAAGGATCATCATAGAGAAGGACATTTCGAAATATACAGAGCCATACCAACACCTTGTTGTGATGCCTTATCCGTCTAGGTATGTCACTCCTTGGAAACTCAAGGACGGCACGGAGGTAACCCTGAGACCAATCAGGCCAGAGGACGAGCCCATAGAGCTTGAGTTCATCAGAGGATTGTCGGAAGAGTCGAGCCGTTTCAGGTTCTTCCAAGTCATACGTGATCTCCCTCACGAGGCCCTCGTGCGCTTCTGCAATATCGACTATGACAGGGAAATGGCATTCATAGCTGAAACAAGGGAAGCGAACCGAAGGATAGAGATCGGAGTTGGGCGCCTGATCATGGATCCCGATAAGAAGCGAGGCGAATTCGCTGTGGTGGTAGCAGACAAGTATCAGGGGAAGGGGTTAGGGACCAAGTTGATAGACATGCTGATCAGCGTAGCCGAAGAGAAGGGTCTTGGGAGCATTTACGGAATAGTATTGCCCGAGAATGCCAACATGATACACCTTTGCGAGAAGCTTGGTTTCACAGTTGAGAGGAAGCACGAAGAGGTCATGGTAGAACTCAAGCTGGGCTGACCCTCAGGCTCCGTGGAAACGTCAACATTACATCGCGCGATCAACTGCTGAATGAGAGGCCGCCGTCGAGACTCTCACGCGATCCAGCGCTTTGAACTCGAACATCAGGCTCCACAGGCCCGCGCGCTACCAAGTTACGCAACGGCGGCCACGATATCGAGAACGCAGGTGGACGTAATATCTTTATCTTCGCTTTGACCCACTTTTCATCGATGGTAGTTCTCTCCCTTTGCTTCGAGGTTCATCAACCGCGGCGCATAAACGGGAGGTTCAGGACCGGATCCTTCAGAATAGATGGAGTGTCGAAGGCCTTCAACGCATACTTTGACACTAAGTTGGACAGGGAAATACTCGAACGAGCCTACAAAAGATGCTACGCTCCTGCGACGCGCATCATAGGAGACGCCATTCGCGAGAGCGCCGGGTCGGAGAGGCCCTTCAAAGTTGCATACAGTTTCTCTGGGGTCTTTCTTGAGCAGGTCGCCGAACTCTTCCCTGAGTTCATAGATGATGTCAAGTCGATTGTCAAGACCGGCAATGCCGAACTGATGTCCCAGACGTACTATCACTCGTTGGCGAGTATCCACTATGATGACCCGACGGAATTCAGAGAACAAATGCGCATTCACAGGAGAACGGTCAAGAACCTCTTCGGTTATGAACCAAAAGTCTTCGAGAACACCGAACTCATATACAACAACCTCATAGCCAAGGAAGTGGCGAATGCCGGCTTCACCGGCGTCGTGATAGAAGGCTCGGAGTCCGTGTTGAAGGGCGGTTCATCTCACCAAGTGTACTCGGCCAAGGGAATACGCGACCTGAAGGTTCTCATCAGGGACTACAAGCTATCAGATGACATCGCCTTCAGATTCTCGTCAAAGGACTGGAAGGAGTATCCACTGACAGCGGACAAATACGCAGGATGGATTTCCTCGATCGCGGAGCCCTACGCTCTGGTGTTCATAGACTACGAGACGTTCGGTGAGCACTATCCACCGGACAGTGGAATACATGACCTTCTGAGGGCGCTGCCCCAAGCGATCGCAGGGCACTCAAACATAGTGTGCAGGACTCCTTCAGAGATCGTAGACACGATCCCGGCGACGCGGGAGTTGGACGTTTACGAGCACGGCCAGACATCGTCATGGGCCGATCAGAACAGAGACCTGAGCGCCTGGCTTGGAAACGACATGCAGAAGTCAGCTTTTGAGATGACGCGTTCGCTCTCCTCGGCTGCCAAGACACTGGGAGCGGAGTACTTGAGGGTCTGGCGCACACTGCAGATCAGCGACAACTACTACTACATGTACACTGGCACCGGCGGCCCAGCTGAGGTGCACTCGTACTTCTCGGGTCCAGTCGGATCACCGACTGATGTGTACCTTGCATTCACGAACATCGTTTTCAACTTCCAGAACCTGATGATAGGGGAGCTGGTGAGGTCCGACAGCTTGGTGAATGTCCTGCTTAACGGTTGGTCCAAACAGAGAGGCTTCTACTTCTACATAGACGAGAGCACACCACTCGGTTTGGTCGCCAAGGGGTACAAGGACTTTCGCGAGGCCATTCAACGCGTATCCGAAGTCAGCTTGGAGTTTCATTTGAGACGCGGAGACTTCGAGAAATGGTTTGAGCAAGTCTTCGGAGATGAGGAATTGGCTGACAGCATCAGGGAGCTGAGGGAGCGAAGACTGAAAGGGCCTGCCCTGAAGACAGCACTTGCCTCACTCGTCGAGAGGAGAATTGATGAAATACTCGCAACGTTCGGCCCGAGAGAGTGATTCTGGTCTCATCGGTCTCAAATCTTAAATGAACACCCGCGTTTGACCGCGACGGGGCCGGTAGCTCAGGGGTAGAGCGTCCGACTTGCACTCGGAAGGTTCGTGGGTTCGAATCCCATCCGGTCCACTTTTCTCGCAAGGCCACGGTTGCTTTCGCAATGCCGAGGGTCGATGAACCCTAGACCTTTTCGAAGATGCCCTCGCAGGCTCTTCCAAGCTGTGTTGATTCTTCAGATTCGAAGCTGATTTCTCTCAGCCCTGCTGAGGTCATAATATGTCTGATCTCCTCTGGCAAGGTCTTACTGTCTTTGTCTATTGGTTCTTTGATGAATATCCTTCCACCCTTCCTCAGCTTCTCGGACAGGGCCTCCACCTTCTCCTGCCTTTGATCCTCCCGTATGTCGTGCAGAACGAAATGTATGACCACAACATCGTAGCGGCCGCCGGGGATGTCGAGTTCCGAGATGTCCCCAAGCTTGAAATCAACGTTGGGGTACGTTGTGAGCCTCTTCCTTGTCACCTTCATCAGAGCGTGCGAGATGTCGATGCATGTCAGGTGCCCGTCACCCTTCAGTAGTACCTGAGCGATGTTCTTTGATGCCTCTCCTGTACCCGATCCGTAGTCAATGACCCATTCGTTTCCTTTCAGTCCCAACTCTTGGACGTATCTCTTGTAGTAGGAGCCTAGGAGTACCTGCCCTGCAAGTAGACCAAGATACACTCTCAGTGAACTGGGTTCCTCAAAGCTCATTCAGCTCATCCTTCAGGAGCAAGGTCGGTCTTCTCACTTGGGCTTCACCAGATACTTGATACCTTTTCTGAGGGAGATCTCTTCGAAGGCCGTTTCAACGTGACCGAGGTCCACCGTCTTGCTGACGAGATCCTTCACCGATAGTTTGTCCGATGACAGAGTCTTGATCGCTGTCGCAAAGGTGTTCGGGTTAGTGAACGAGCCGATCAGGCTGATTTCATCCCTATAAAGTGCGAACGGTCGAACGGCCAGAGTCGCGTTCTCCGGAGCTACACCGAACACCACTATCCTCCCTCCCTTATCGACGAGGTTGATCGCTTCCTCCGTCGCCTTTACACTTCCACTCGCCTCAACTACTAGATCGACTCCCTTGCCGGCAGTCCAAGATCTGACTGCGTGTGTAGTAGATTCCTCAGCCGGATTGACGATGTGGTCGAACCCCACGCTCTTTGCCAGCCGCAGTCTGTGCTCGACCAAGTCAGAGCCCAACACCTTAACGCCTCTCATCTTCAACAACTGTCCGAAGATCAAGCCGATCGTCCCCAGTCCGATCACAAGTGCTGTCTCTCGCTTCTTCGGGTTGGCTCTATCCAGCCCATGGAGCACGCATGAGACCGGCTCGACGAATGCGAACGTCTCCAACGGAGCGCTCCGAGACACACGATAGACATTGGATGCTGGTACCGCGACGAGTTCAGCATAGGCACCCTGCCTTGTCACGCCTATTGCCTCCCACTTCTCGCAGAAGTTTGTCATCCCTTTCCTGCAGTAGTAACAGGTTCCGCAGTTGATGTTGGGGTCAACAGCCACGCGGTCGCCTACTTTGATGTGTTTCACTCGTTGTCCGATCTTGTCAACCACACCTGAGAATTCATGCCCAGGCACAAGCGGCAATCTAGCGGGGTATTCCCCCTCGAAGATATGCAGGTCCGTTCCGCAAACACCGCAATAGGCAACCCTCACCAAGACATCATTCGGGGAGATTGTTGGTTCGGGCATCTCGACGACTCCACCATTCCTGACGAACCGAACCTCAAACGCCCTCATACTACGTAGGTCGCGGCTCTAAGTGAAGAGTCGAAGCGATAAATGCCTATTTTTGAATTGATGACGGAAGAAAAGACACTCTTCTATGCGCACGTTCACGCTTGCGCAGTCTTCCCACATCGGTTCGAGATATCTCGCATTCGCTCGGCATCACTATCGGCTTCGAGAGTATCAGAATCACTGACGGCTCGTCATCGACGCGACCGGTTCAGATACCTTCTGTCAGCTTCCAGACCTGATCTCCGATTACGTGTACTGTCTTCACTGCTATTCCCTTCTTCACCTGTCCTATCTCATCAGAACTCAACGCCGCTAT
>Ga0187774_10000145_pt1 | contig 22958 bp, 18 predicted proteins | sample 0216_BV02_MP05_2_FD_133152 | JGI IMG/M metagenome (GOLD analysis project Ga0187774, IMG submission 133152) | Tropical peat soil microbial communities from peatlands in Department of Meta, Colombia - 0216_BV02_MP05_20_MG | ecosystem: Environmental > Terrestrial > Soil > Wetlands > Peat | place... | reverse complement strand
GGTGAAAATCCAGGTCGCTCCGGCGGTAGTGGATCTCCACCAGCTTTCTGAGCACCGCCTGCCGGTCGATCTCCTGCCCCTTCTCCAGGTGGAGGAGCATGCCATAGTAGGCCTCGGGAGAACCCAGGCCGTAGATACAGGAGACGCTGGCGACAATGATCACGTCCCGACGCTCGAGAAGGGAGCGGGTGGCGGAGTGGCGCATCTTGTCGATCGCCTCGTTGATGGAGGCGTCCTTAGCGATGTAAGTGTCAGTGGAGGGAACGTATGCCTCGGGCTGGTAATAGTCGTAGTAGGAAACGAAATACTCCACGGCATTGTCTGGAAACAGCGACCTGAACTCGCCGTAGAGCTGGGCCGCCAGGGTCTTGTTGGGGGCGATCACCAGGGTCGGCTTCTGGACTCTCGCGATGATATTCGCCATGGTGAAGGTCTTGCCCGAGCCGGTGACGCCGAGGAGCACCTGGTCCCGGAGACCCCGGTTCACACCGTCCACGAGCGCCTCGATGGCCCCGGGCTGGTCTCCCCGCGGCTCGAAATCCGTTACCAGGCGGAACCGTTCCATCCTTCCCGCTTCCTCCTTAGGACGATTTCTACCGTGCCACGAGTTTGCGAAGAAAAATTATAGGTTAACCGGACCGCCGGGGCAATGCCGGATGCCTTCTCCCTCCGTGGGGGCGTGAAGCTCGAGAGAGAGGGATCGGAAACATGAACAATTCCAGACCGGAAACCGAGCTATTGAATCATGCACCGTGGGCATCTATAATGCCTCGCGTCGACCTCATGGGAACTGCGACCCGCAACGAGAGGGGACGTATGGAGAGGCCCAAAACCCAGTCATCGAAAAAAGATCCCGCCGAGAGTCGTCCGCCGAGCGGAGGCGCCCCTACCTTTACGCCTCCGCCCAATTTCATCAAGGACATCATCGACGAGGACATGCGAACCGGAAAGTACCAGGGTCGCGTCCAGACCAGGTTCCCTCCTGAGCCGAACGGCTACCTGCACATCGGCCACGCGAAGTCCATCTGTCTGAACTTCGGTCTCGCCCTCGAGTACCGCGGGCTCTGCAACCTCCGCTTCGACGACACCAACCCCACCAAGGAGGAGGTGGAGTATGTGGAGTCCATCCAGGAGGATGTTCGGTGGCTCGGCTTCACCTGGCACGATCGGCCCTACTATGCCTCGGATTACTTCGAAGAGATTTACGAGTTCGCCGTCAATCTGATGAAGAAAGGGAAGGCCTATGTTTGCGACCTGACTGCAGACGAGATCAGGGAGTATCGCGGCACCCTGACCGAGCCCGGCAAGGAGAGCCCCTACCGCAACCGCTCGGTGGAAGAGAATCTGGATCTGTTCCGGCGTATGCGAGCCGGCGAGTTTCCGAACGGCACCCGGGTGCTTCGCGCCAAGATCGACATGGCCGCCGGGAATCTGAACATGCGGGACCCGGTCCTGTACCGGATTCTCCATGCGGAGCACCATCGGACCGGCAACGCCTGGTGCATCTACCCCACGTACGACTTCGCCCACGGCCAGTGCGACTCCATCGAAGGGATCACCCACTCCATCTGCACGCTGGAGTTCGAGGATCATCGGCCTCTCTACGATTGGTGCCTCGATGAGCTCGAGATCTATCACCCGCAGCAGATCGAGTTCGCCCGCTTGAACCTCAGCCACACGGTCATGAGCAAGCGAAAGCTCTTGAAGCTTGTGGATGAAGGACAGGTGAGAGGCTGGGACGATCCACGGATGCCGACCATCTCGGGGCTTAGGCGGCGGGGGTACACGCCAGAGGCGATCCGCGCCTTTTGCGAGCGAATCGGGGTGGCCAGGAAGGACAGCATGGTTGACATCGCGCTCTTGGAGTACTGCATCCGGGAGGATCTCAACAAGCGGGCGCCCCGGGTCATGGCGGTCCTCCGTCCCCTCCGGGTCGTCATCGACAACTACCCAGCAGACAAAGTGGAGGAGCTGGAGGCGATCAATAACCCGGAAGACCCGGCCATGGGCACCCGGACGGTTCCCTTCTCCCGCGTGCTCTACCTGGAGGCGGAAGACTTCCGAGAGGACCCGCCAAAGAAGTGGTACCGCCTGGCTCCCGGGAGGGAGGTGAGGCTGCGCTACGGCTACTACATCACTTGCACCGACATGGTGAAGGACCGGAAGACGGGGGAGGTGGCGGAACTCCGCTGCACCTACGATCCGGCCACCCGGGGCGGATCTTCCCCCGACGGGCGCAAGGTCCAGGGGACGCTCCACTGGGTCTCCGCCGCTCATGCTTTCGAAGCGGAGGTGCGGCTCTACGACCACCTCCTCTCCGTGGCCGACCCGAGCGAGCAAGGCGAGGATGCGGACTTTCGTGCCTTCGTAAACCCAAAGTCCCTTGAGGTGCTCGCCACCTGCCGCCTGGAGCCGAGCCTCCGGGGGGCGACACCCGGAAGCCGGTATCAGTTCGAGCGGTTGGGGTACTTCTGCGTCGATCCCGACTCGACCGCGGCGAACCTGGTCTTCAACCGGACCGTGACCTTGCGTGATACCTGGGCCAAGATCGAAAGGAAGGAAAAGCAGAACCAACGGGAGAGCAATGCCAGATGACCTCGAGTGGAGCAAGAGCTCGCAGGTTGGGAAGGAGGGCAACAGGCGAAAGCGCGAATGAACAATAAGGGCTACCAGACCCCATGACCATCCGCGGGGTCTCTGTTAGTCTTCATCCAACACGTCACGCACCCTGCGCAGCAGTTCCATCATTTCGTAGGGCTTGCGGAGAAACTCCCTGGCCCCGACGTCCAGGAATTCCTGGGGATATCCGTCCGGCGAATAGCCGCTGGCGACGATGACTTTGACCCGAGGGTTAATTCTCATGAGTCCCTCCAAACACCGGCTCCCGCCCATCCCTGGCATGATGAGGTCCAGGATGACAAGATCGATGCGCGCCCGCTCCCTCTCGTAGATCCGGAGCGCGGTCTCGCTGTCCGGAGCCATGAGCACCGTGTAGCCTGACTTTTTCAACGTCTCGTTTGCCAGACCGGCCACGAACTCCTCGTCCTCCACCAACAGGATGGTCTGATCGCCCGCGCGTGCCAGCCCCTCCCTTTCTCTCATGTCCGGAACGTCTTTGTCCTCCATCTCGGCGATGGCCATCGTCTGCGGCGAGAGGTGAAACTGGGTCCGGAACTTCACCTCGCTTTCCCGCAGCGCTTCCTCAATCCGCTTGCGTTCGGTGATGTCGAGCCAGCAGCCGATGATCTCCGTCGCCGTCCCTTCGCCGTCGTGTAACAGCCTCATTTCATCGTGGATCCACCGATACGTCCCGTCCCTGTGGAGGAGACGATACTCGTAGGTGCCATTCCCCCGCTCAAGAAAACGAGCAAGCTCGGCGAGGATGCGGTAGGCGTCTTCCGGGTGAATGCGGTCGATCCAAAATCTGGGCTCCTGGATGGCCTCCTGGTCTCGGTAGCCGAGTCGTGCGCAAACTTCTCGCTGAGGAAGGTGATACTGTAGTCGCCGAAAGGCTTGCAGGTATAGATCACGGCCGGACTGGAGGAGAGTAGGTGGTGCAGTCGGAGCTGGGTCTCAAGAAGAACTTCCTGAACCCTGTTCCGTTCGGCCTCGACCTCCTCCAATCGGGCGAGGCGATGTCGTAGCTCCGTCACTTCGCGAACGAGCTGCTCCTTTGTTTTCTCTTCCCGTTTCATGGGTGTGCGCCTCTCGGTTTCAGGAGGGAGCCAACGGACAAGCCGGCAGCTAGGACATCCGCTGCCATAGGTTTTGCATACTATCAGACTAGTGGCGTGGTTTGCCAAACTGCCGGCGGGCAGCTTGGACGACGGTCAAGCCGGAAGCAGCCCTGGATCGCCATCGAGGGCAACCGCAGTGCCCCGTGCCCGGCAAGACCAAGAGCCGAACCTTTCCCCCACCCCCCCGGTCGGCCGTCTGGTAACCCTGTCTGCACCCATATTCAGGCCGTCTGGGCGACGCGCCACTTGGTGCCCTCGGGCCCGTCCTCAACGGTAATGGACATGCTCGTCAGCGCCTCCCGGATCTCATCAGCCCGTCGCCAGTTCTTCTCTTTGCGGGCCCGGGCCCGCTCGAGGATGAGCCTTTCCACTTCCTCCTCGTCGATCCCACGAACCGCGACTTGGATTCGCCGGTGCTCTCGGAAGAAGTCGGCAGGCAAAGCCTGGAGCAATCCGAGAATCCCTGCCTGCTCCTTGAGCCGGCGAGCGCCCTCGATGAGGACTGAGCCTGCGGTCGCTTTCGGTCTTCCGGCGCAGGAGTCGCGGACGCGATTAAGGACCCTGCTCAGCTCGAAGAGATGGCCAATGGCTGCCGCGGTGTTGAAATCGTCGTCCATTGCCTCCTCAAATCTGGCGCGAAGTCGCTCGACCCTTTCTCGGAGATCGTCCAATTCCGCGGCCTCCGGCCCTGACCAGGTCTGACCAAGCCCGGCCAAGGCCTCGACCTGGGCAAGGGTCTGGTAGAGTCTTTCCAGCCGCCGCTCGGCTTCCGCCATAGCCTCCTGGGAGAAATCCACCGGGCTCCGGTAGTGGCTGGAAAGGAGGAAAAGACGAAGCACCTCCGGCTGGTACCGCTCGAGGACCTGCCGAATGGTGAAGAAGTTCCCGAGAGACTTCGACATCTTCTCCTGGTTCACATTGACGAACCCATTGTGAACCCAGTACCTTGCGAAGGTCTCGCCGTAGGCAGCCTCGGATTGGGCAATCTCGTTCTCATGGTGCGGGAAGATGAGGTCCCTGCCGCCGCCATGTAGGTCAAAACCTTGACCAAGGTAGGTCGCGCTCATGGCGGAACACTCGATGTGCCAGCCCGGGCGCCCCGGCCCCCACGGACTCGGCCACGCAGGCTCACCCGGCTTGCTTGCCTTCCAGAGGGCAAAGTCTAAAGGGTCTTTCTTGTTGGGATCAACCGCCACCCTCGCGCCAGCCATCAGCTCATCCTGGTTCCGCTTGGACAGTTTCCCATACCCGGGAAAGCTGCTCACCGAGAAGTAGACATCGCCTCCCACCTCGTAGGCGTGCCCCATCTCCTGGAGTCGTTTGACCAAGGCGATCATCTGAGGGATGAACTGGGTGGCCCTCGGCTCATGGGTCGGGCGTTCTACGCCGAGACGATCCATGTCTTCATAGAAAGCGGCGATGTAGCGCTCAGCGATGGTCTCTGAATCGGTGCTCTCCTCTTGCGCCCGCTTGATGATCTTGTCGTCCACGTCGGTAAAATTCCGGACGAACACCACCTCATAGCCCCGGTATCGCAAATACCGGTAGATCGCGTCAAAAACGAGCGCCGAGCGGGCATGCCCTACGTGACATACGTCGTAAGCGGTGATCCCGCAGACATACATGTGAACCCGTCCCGGCCGGAGGGGGGTGAATACCTCTTTCTCGCCGCTCAGGGTGTTGTAAATCTCCAGTTCACCCATGCTTCTCACCGACCTTCGCTGCGTCCCGGACGCTCGCCACGGCGTAGGCCGCTATTCCCTCTCCGCTCCCGGTGAACCCCATACCCTCAGTCGTTTTCGCCTTGACGCTCACGCGCTTCGGCTCGATCTCCAAGACGGCGGCGATCGTGGCACTCATGAGCTCAAGGTGAGGGGCAAGTCGAGGAGCCTGGGCGACGATGGTGGAATCCACATTGCACACCTCGAAGCCCGCTTCTCTCATGAGAGCAGCAACCTCGCGAAGAAGACTGAGGCTGGAGACTCCATTCCACCTCGGGTCTCCATCGGGAAAATGCCGCCCGATATCACCGAGGGCACAAGCGCCCAGGAGGGCATCGCAGATGGCATGGAGCAACACATCGGCGTCCGAATGACCCAACAGGCCTCGTTCGAAGGAAATCTCTACCCCGCCGAGGATGAGACGTCTTCCGGCCACCAACCTGTGGGCGTCATAGCCGAATCCAACGCGAATCATCCCAACCCTCTCGTTGATTCTTGGCGCCTCACAAGTTGCTGAAAAACGTTATGACCGCTTATGCGGCGACACTGGGTGATCTATCCAGCAAGACCTGCGTAGCTCCACCCCGGGGAGTTGCCCACGCCACATCTTCGAGGCGCGAGTGCGCAAACAGGCGCTCCGTTGCCAATGGTCGCAACCGGAGCTTCCTCCTACCGAAATATCGGCTTCCATCAGCAAACATCCACGTCCTACTCGCCTCCCGCCGCTCGCACGGCGAGGATCGCCTCAGCAAGAACCAAATCCGCGGCCGTGGTCACCTTGATGTTCTCTTCACACCCGAGCACCACTTGGACCGCGACCCCAAGTCGCTCAACGAGCGCAGCGTCATCGGTGCCCCGGATGCCGTCCCGGGCTGCCACCGCATGGGCCCGGCGGATGAGGTCGGCCGAAAAGGCTTGAGGGGTTTGGGCCAGCCAGATAGTCTCGCGGTCAAGGGTGGCCTGTATCACGCGGCCCTGCACCTGCTTGACCGTATCCCGCGCCGGCACCGCGGCAAGGGCAGCACCCGACTCTTGGGCCGTTTCAATTACCGTAGTCAGAACGTCGTGGGTCACGAAGGGCCTCACCCCGTCGTGAACCACCACCACCTCGCACTCGGCGGGAACCGCATCGAGAGCTCGTGCCACACTCTCCTGACGATCGATACCGCCTGCAACCACCTGAAGGAGCTTGTGACACGGATAAGGGCGGAGGATCGTGCCCTCCAGGGCCTCTCGCTGCCCTGCCCCCACGGCGAGAACAATCCCGTCCACGAGGGGATTGTCGTTGAAGGCCCGCAAGGTACGGGCAAGAATAGGCATGCCCCCCACAGCGAGGTACTGCTTCGCCACGGCCACCGCCACGCGCCGTCCTTGACCGGCGGCCGGGATGAGAGCCACGACTCGCATCATGGGAAGGTCTGCTATCGAGCCGCCGCGCGCAACGGGCCAGCCAGGAACCGGTCCCGCCTCGAGAAAGGCTCGTAAGGTGGTCTGGAGCGCAAGAAAAAGATGAGAATAGAGTAGGTCATAAGCCGAGTTCTGTTTCCCCGGGACGAGTTTCCCCGGGGACAATGATCATTCCTCTCGGGTCCTCGATTGCTTGGGACCTCAAGCGGCCTACCCGAGAGCTTGGGCGGGCCACCCTCAGCGCTCTCCTATTTGGCCTTGCTCCGGGTGGGGTTTACCGAGCCCCGATGTCGCCACCGGGGCCAATGAGCTCTTACCTCACCGTTTCACCCTTACCCCGAGAGGAGGAACACATTCCCCTCGGGGCGGTTTGTTTTCTGTGGCACTTTCCTCCCGTCACCGGGACTCCGGGTTACGGAGCACCCTGCCCTGTGGAGCTCGGACTTTCCTCTCCCCCGTCTCCTGTTGCCGGGGAGTCCGGGGCAGCGATCATTTGACCTACTCTATTCTCGCAATGCCCGGCAATGTTGCTCTGTCGATCCTCCTCGAAGACCACGATCAACGGCCTCGTTGGCCAGCCGATCGGCCTCTTGGTTAAACTCACGCGTCACGTGCATGATAGCATAGCTCGTAAGTCGCTGCAATCGCGAGGCAACTTCCTTGAAAAGGACCTGCAGCCGTGGGTTCCGCACTCGGTACTCACCCCGCAGTTGTTTCACCACCAGTTCAGAGTCGAGAAAAATCCGAAGCCTCGTAATCCCGAAGTCTTCGGCAGCCTTGAGGCCCACGATGAGCCCCTGGTACTCGGCCTCGTTGTTCGTGGCTGCGCCGAGAAATCGATTGAGTTCGGCGAGACGCCGGCCTCTTTCATCAAGGAGAATCGCGCCCGCGCCGGATGGCCCCGGATTGCCTCGAGACGCTCCGTCAGCGTAGAGGGAAGCAACGCCCTTTACGGGCCTTTCCGCTTCCGGCCTATCCGCCGCCAGCCACGTTGGACAGGTGCGCACATGCTTGGCAATGTCTCGAAAGAGACGGCGCAGGTCGTCGGAACTCAGTTTGGCATACTCAGGCGGGAGCAGCCCCGGATGGAGCCGCTCCGCCACCACTTCAAGGATCTTGGCCACCCGTCCCCGGCTCCCAGAGCTTCTCTCCGTCACTTACCCGGACTCCTTGGCGTTTGCCGCCGCCGACTGGTATGCCTCGTGGCCTACCCAGTAGATGATCCGCTGGCAGGTGGGGCAGTGGAGCACATGTTCGTCCTTTTGCAGATCGATGAAGACCTGGGGCGGTAAATTCATATGGCACATTTGACAAGCGCCCTGAACCACGGGCGCCACGGCGGTCCCGCTTCGGTGCGCTCGGAGAACCCGGTAAGTCTGGAGGAGATCTGCCGGGATCTGGGGGTTCAGCGCCTCCTGTTGCCTCCTGAGTACCTCCATCTGGGAGTCGGCCCTCGCCCGTTCTGCTTCAATCTCGGCCCCTTCCGAGGTCAGGCGCTGACGCGCCTCCTCCGCTGCCCGCTCCCCCTCCTCGAGGAGGCTACGGTGACGCTCTACCGTCTCCATCTGTTCGAGGATCTGGTCCTCCCGCTCTCGGATGAGCCCCTGGAGATCCTCGATCTCTTTGAGGAGGGCCTGATACTCTTTATTGGTCTTTACCGATCCCAGTCTCTCCCTGCTCTTCCTCGCCCGTTGCTCCAGCTCCTCAACCTCGAGCTCCACCCGGCGTCGAGCCTTGCGAGCATTTTCGACCATCTCCCGCTGCCGGTCCCTCCCGGCCTCGGCGCTTCTCGCCAGCTCCTCAAGAGCGGCGAGCTGCTCCGGAGCGCGAGCCTGTTGGTCGCTCAGGGCCTGGATCTTCCGCTCCACCTGTTGAAGCTCAATGAGAAGTTGCAACTCTCTCTGCAACGGTTGCCTCCCACTTCAGGTTGCTCAAGCAAAAAAAAGGCGCGACCATCCGGGCGCACCCTTTGTTCTACCGCTTGCGGGGACTGACCACTTCCCCCGGGAAAGAGGAACCAAAGCCGCCTCTCCCTGTGTGGGTTGTGGCCAGGTTGTCTCGTCACCCTTTCCAGCATCGCTGATCAACTGGTGGGCCCACCTGGATTCGAACCAGGGACCAACCGGTTATGAGCCGGTGGCTCTTCCAGCTGAGCTATGGGCCCCCTCCCTCCCGAAACGATCCGCCGTCACGCCCGCCACCAAAACCCTCGCATGGCGTCGGCCGCAGCGAAAAGCACGGCTAATCATGTCTGTATAATTGGCTGTCATCGGCCTTGTCAAGGGAAATCCCCGACCGCATCAGCTCTCGATGAAGCTCTTGAGCTTTTTTCGGCGGCTCGGATGTCTCAGCTTGCGCAACGCCTTGGCCTCGATCTGACGAATCCGTTCCCTGGTCACCGCAAAGTCCTGACCTACCTCTTCGAGGGTATGATCCGCCTTCTCGGCGATACCGAACCGCATGCGAAGCACCTTCTCCTCGCGGGGCGTGAGAGTGGAGAGGACCTTTCGTGTCTGCTCGGATAGGTTCAGGTTTATCACCGCGTCCACCGGCGAGGTCACCTTCTTGTCCTCGATGAAGTCGCCAAGATGGCTGTCTTCCTCCTCACCGATAGGCGTCTCCAGGGAGATGGGCTCCTTGGCGATCTTCAAGACCTTCCGCACTTTCTCCAGGGGGAAATCCATCTTCTCGGCGATCTCCTCGGGTGAGGGTTCCCGCCCCAGCTCCTGCACCAGATAGCGCGAGGTGCGAATGAGCTTGTTGATGGTCTCGATCATGTGCACCGGGATGCGGATCGTTCTCGCCTGATCCGCGATGGCACGGGTAATGGCCTGACGAATCCACCATGTGGCATAGGTGCTGAACTTATACCCGCGCTGGTACTCAAACTTGTCCACCGCCTTCATGAGCCCGATATTCCCCTCTTGGATGAGATCCAGGAACTGCAGGCCCCGGTTGGTGTACTTCTTGGCAATGCTCACGACGAGGCGGAGGTTCGCCTCCACCAGCTCCCGTTTCGCCTCCTTTGCCTTCGCCTCGCCGGACTCCACGTGCCGGAGAATCTGCTTCAGAGAGCGAGCGTCCATCTCGGCTTCCTGTTCCACCCGCCGGATCCTACGCTGACCGTTCTTGATCTGCTTCTCCATCTCGAGAAAATCATCCTGGTTGAGGCCGAGGTTTTCCGCCAGACGGGGAGTCGTTTCCGGATCATTCTTGGCCTGCCGGAAGAACCGGCGCAGCTCCTGGAGCGGTTTGCCGGTGCGGAGCATGCACTGCCCGATCTCCTCCTCTGCCTTCTCGATGCGTTCGACACAGTTCCTCAACTTGCTCACGATTCGGTCGATCTGCCGCTTCTCCAGGCGTAGATGCTTGAGGAGCTGGAAGATCCGCTCCTTGTTCGTGCGAGCCAACTGGTCTCTCGCCTGGCGTTCGGCCTTATCCAGGATCCCGGATTGCACCTGCTCTTCAAGCTTGCGGTTTTCCTCATCCAGGCCCTGCACCTCATCGAGAAGCCGGATGAGCTTTTGCTGTTCCTGCGCCTCCTCCTCCGCGCTGAGCTCCTCATCCAGGTGCTTCAAGACGTCTCGGATCCGAAGGCGATTCTGGGCAACCTTTTCGCGAAGGCCGAGAATCTCTCGCACGCCGATAGGGGTTGCGATAATAGCGTCGATCACCTCCTGCTCGCCCTGCTCGATCCGTTTGGCAATTTCCACCTCGCCTTCTCTGGTCAAGAGACAAACCATTCCCATCTCACGGAGGTACATCTTCACGGGGTCGGTTATCCGGCCGCCCTGTTCTTCCTCCTCGATGCGAAGATTATCTTCCTCTTCGAGGGAGCTGGCCTCCTTCTCGATCTTCTCCTTCAGCACCTTGACCTTCTGGGAGGAGTCAACGATGGCGATATCCATCTCATCGAAGATCATCATCATGTCATCGATCTTCTCCGAGTCCACCAGTTCGTCGGGAAGGGCATCATTCACCTCCTCATAGGTGAGGTACCCTTTCTCTTTCCCTATGGTGATCAACCGCTTCAGGTCTTCGATGTCCGTCTTTTTTGCCATCAATCCATCTCCCCCTTGGTGAGGTTGGCCTTGCCGTGGGTGCTCCTGGCCGCCAGGGCAACCTTTTTCGCAAGAAGCTCACGAAGTAGGACGTCGTCCCGCTTCTCTTCCGCAGCACGAATCTCTTCTTGCAGCCGCCTCAGCTCCTCCAACCTTCGCCTCTTTCTCCCCTTGATCCCTCCGAGGTATTCTCGCAAACGGAGACTTGCATCCTCCTCCGACCAGGGCTTCTCCTCGACAGACCAAGAGCTCACTTGTCGCCGAAGCTCTGCGTTATCGAGGTCGACTAATAACCCGCCCACATCCAGGATTCCACCCTCTCCGCCGTGTTTTTCGACCAAACGCCCAAGCCTCTGCCACTCCCTGCCCTCAAAATCCTCGATCACCCCCGCTTCCATAACGAGGGGAATATGTTTCGGATAGTGGACGAGAATCCTGAGCACCACCTCTTCCATGGCGGGCACCCGACCGCCTCCCGGCGCCTCGGCCGGCGCGCGTCCCCGTTCGGCCTCAGGAGTTCCCCCCAGTCTCAGCTCCTGCCGAAGCGCCTCCTCACTCACGTTCAGACGCCGAGTCAGGAACTGAAGATACGATTCCTGCTCCACCCCGACATCGAGGAGCTTGAGGAGCGGGCCAACCGTTCGCACCGATCTCACTTTGGTGGCGATGGATCCGTCGAAGTCTGCCAGGGTCTCGTCAAGAAAAACCTCGAGCAGGGGCCGGGCCTCGCCGAGAAGTCGGAAGAAAGCCTCCTTTCCCTGCTGGCGCACGAAATCGTCGGGGTCCATACCGCCGGGAAGCTTGAGCAGTCGCGCGGGGAGCTTCTCCCTCAGGAAGATCTCGAGACTCCGCAGGGCCGCCCTCATGCCGGCCTCGTCACCGTCGAAGACTACCACAGCCCGCGGCGCGAGCCGAGCCAAGAGTCGGACGTGTTGTGGGGTAAGCGCCGTGCCCAAGGGAGCGACCACATTACGAATGCCGTTGCTCTGCAGGGCCAGGAGATCGAAGTAACCCTCCACCACGAGGGTCTCCCCCTCCTTCCGGCACGCCTCTTTTGCTACAGGAAGTCCGTAGAGGATCCGCCCCTTGTGGAAGACAGGCGATTCCGGGCTGTTCAAGTACTTGGGCGGGGTGTCGTCCAGGGCCCTGCCCCCGAAACCGACTACCCGTCCCGCAAGGTCCCTGATGGGGAACATAATCCGGTTCCGGAAGCGGTCGTACGGCTCGCCCTGGCCGCTCTGAACGAGGAGCCCGGCCTGAACTGCCGCCTGCGGCGAGATCTTGTGTCTGAGGAGATGGCGCTTACACCCATCCCACCCTGACGGCGCGTAGCCCAGCCGAAACTCCCGGGTGATCTCAGGCCCCATACCCCTACTACGCAAATAGTCCCGGGCGCTCGCGGCCGCTGGATCCTCAAGGAGCACTTGGTGAAAGTATGCGGCCGCGGTCTCATTCGCTCCGCACAGGAAATCCGCCAGTTCTCGGGCACGCCTCTGATCTTTGGTCTCGGACGCCTCCGGCAGCCGAATGCCGTAGCGGTCCGCCAGCTCTCGTGCGGCCTCGACAAAGGTGAGGTTTCGGACCCGCATGAGGAAGTCGAACACGCTCCCCCCCACCCCGCAGCCAAAGCAGTAGAAGGCCTGGCGGTCGTCACTCACAGTAAAGGATGGGGTCTTCTCCCCGTGGAAGGGACAGAGGCCGACGTAGGTCTTGCCGCGTTTACGGAGCGGCACGTGGGCGCTTACCACATCCACGATGTTGACGGAGGTTCTGATCTCCTCGATCGCCTCCCGGGTGAGTCGTCCCACGCTCGTCTCCGCTTCGTCCGGATTGCTCTCTACTCCTTCAGCTCCACCACCGTAACCCCGGACCCGCCTCGGTTCTGGACCTCGTGGTGGAAGCCCCTGACCCCGGCATGGCTCAGGAGAAACTCGTGCACCGCCTTCCGGAGCCGTCCGGTGCCGTGGCCGTGGACAACGTGAAGCTCGGAACGGCCGTCGAGCAGTGCTCGATCGATGGCCTTGTCGAGGAGGGGCAAGGCGTCTTCCACCCGAAGCCCGACCAAGTTGAGCCGGTCCTGCCAAGCATCCGTCTCGCTCCGGAGCACCCGGACGCCGTTCCCGCCCGCCAAGCTCTTCCCCCTCTCCCCTTGAGCCGGGAGAAGTTCGATGGCCTCTACGTCCACCTCCACCCGTTTCGGCCCCACCTGAACTTCGGCCCGCCTGCCCTCATCCCTTACCTCCAGGATGACCCCGGTTCCCCCCGCCCCACGCAACCTGACCAGCCTGCCTGCGGCTGAGCCGGCAAGGACCCTGTGTCCGCGGGGAGTCTCCGCGTCCAGCGCCGCCCTGAGGCCGGTCCTTGACTTCTGCACCTTCCTGCGGGCCTCCGCGGCCCCCGAAGAGCCCTGTTCCTGGAAGCGGGCAATGGCAGCCTTCAGCTCTTTCTCCGCCTCCGAGATGAGCGCCTCCGCTCGCACTCTGGCTGCGACAATCACCTGCCCCCGGGACCGGGCCAGCTCGTCCCGTTCCCGCGCCAGGTCCGTCTGGGTAGCCTCGAGATCCCGCTGCCTCCGTCCAAGCTCCTCCCCGGCTCTTTCCGCTTCGCGGCGGGCCTCCTCCAGTTGCTGGATCAATTCGCTGGTTCGCTGCTCATCCCGACTGAGATAGCGCTTCGTGCCTTCGATCACCTCATTTGGCATGGCGAGATCCGCAGCGATCTTGAGGGCGTTGCTCGTTCCGGGTTGCCCGTAGCGAAGGCGGTAGGCGGGGCGGCCGCTCGCCTCGTCGAAGTCCACCGCCGCGTTCATCACTCCTTCCCGCACCATGCCGTATGCCTTGATGAGGTGGTAGTGTGTGGTTATCACCGTAAGAGCCCCTCGGCTTCTCAGCCCGTCGAGCACCGCGAGCGCTAGAGCTGCCCCCTCCGCGGGGTCGGTCCCGGTGCCGAGTTCGTCAAGGAGGATGAGCGATCGGTCGTCGGCGAGGCTCAGGATGGTCACGAGCCGCTGAATCCTCGCCGAAAAGGTGCTGAGATGGGCCCGCAAATCCTGCTCATCTCCGATCTCTGCGAAGACTCCGGTCAGGACCGGCCACTCACTCCCTTCGGCAACCGGGATGTGAAGACCGGCCTGGACCATAACGCCGAGAAGGCCCAGTGTCTTCAAGGACACCGTCTTCCCCCCCGCGTTGGCCCCGCTAATGATGAGGATGTTCTCTTCCCGGGTGAGGTGCAGGTCGATGGGCACGACCTCAAGCGGGCCGGGCTTCAGGTCAGCGGAACCCTCATCGCGCCAGAGAAGCCCCGCGAGCGAGGCCGGCACCGCGTCGCCTTCCCGTGCCAGCCGTTGCAGGGCAAGAATGGGATGGCGCGCCTGGAGCAGGCGGATCCCCTCGCCTCTATTGAGCAAGGGCTCTCGAGCCCGAAGCAGAACGCTCAATCTCGCCCTGGCGTGGAGGCAATCGATCGCCCCGAGCCGGCACTCGTTGGCGCGAAGCACCTCGGCCGCTGCGGTCACCGCCTCGCTCAGCTCCCTGAGGATGCGAGCCTCCTCTTCCTGCTCAAGGCTCCGCGTCCGGCTCAGCTCATTGTTCAGGGGTACCACCGCAAGGGGTTCGACAAAGGAAGTCGCCCCGCTCTGGGAAGTGTCGTGGACTATGCCGTCCACAGCGCCCCGAGCACCGCTCCGGATCGGAATCACGAGACGACCGTTCCGGATCGTGATGAGTTTTTCCTGAAGCGTTTTCTGGGCGGCCTGTAGTTCCAGTATTTCCGCGAGTTCGTTGTGGAGGCGTTCGCGCAGCCGACCGATCTCGGCCCGGAGCCGGGCGAGGGCGGGACTGGCGTCGTCCCTGATCTTCCCACGTTGATCGATGGCCCGGCCGATTCTCGCCTCCAGCTCGGGAAGGGGCTGGACCCCGCCCAGGATCTCCGCGAGTCGGGACGAACGGGGAGGCAACTCACCGGCGAGTCGGTGAAGGAGGCGGGTCACCCCCAGGGTGCTTGCCACCTTGAGGAGGTTCTCGGGCAGGATTACCTGGCCGGTCGTGCCCATCCGGTCCAGAATCGGGCCGACAGCCTCGATTCCGCTCAGAGGGAGTGAGTTTCCGCTCTGGAGGTAATCGCTGAGCTCCGTCACCTGACCGAGCCACGTTGCGATCTTCTCGCGCTCCGTGCTGGGCCGGAGATCCCTGACCGCCTGCCGCCCCGGCTCCGTCGTAGCCAGGGCTTCGAGTATGGTCAGGATGTGCGGGTACTCGAGCACCCGCAGCGATTGGCGATCCATATCACTCCATGCCGAGGAGACACCTCGAGCCCCGCCTCTACCCTGGGGAAGGAGCGGACCGGGGAACGCCGACTCCGGGCGGTTGGTGGCACCCGCAAGCCTGCCTCCCGGACGGGTCGTGCCGCGAAGAAAGAGGAGTGGTGACGGGACGATTCCGGAGAGAGATATATATCGTCGGACGCCGCACAGCAGCATGAGCACGCAGCGTACCCTTCACACGGTCGCCAGCTCGAGAAACACCTCTTGGAAAGCTCTCTGACACTGAGTGGGCATTTTGGGGGCACCAAAGGCGTCACATCCTGTGATTCAGCCAAACCCCGGCAATGAGCGAACCAGGGCTGCTCTACCCCCCCAATTTCGCCTTGACTAAGGCGTTGATGGTCCGGCCGTCCGCCCGCCCCGCCAACTTGGCCATGGCAACCTTCATGACTTTTCCCATGTCCTTGGCGCTGGCGGCGCCCACCTCGGCGATGATCCCATCCACCTGTATGGCGAGATCTTCCTCGGAGAGCTGGGCAGGCAGGTAACTCTGGAGCACGCGGAGTTCGCTCTCCTCGGCCTGGACGAGGTCCTCTCTCCCACCCTTGCGGTACTGCTCAATGGCCTCTCGTCGCTGCTTGATCTGACTGGAGATGACCGCGAGGATCTCGTCCTCCCGCAGTCCACGGCAAACCTCTTTTTCCCGCACCTTCATCGCGGTGAGGAGAAGGCGCATGCTGGTGAGGGCCGCCTGGTCCTTTGAGCGCATGGCCTCTTTGAGAGCTGCGGTGATCTTCTCCTGGAGACTCATGGCTTCGACGCTAGTTTGCGCATCCGCTTCAGCGCCCGTTTTTTCGCCGCAAGGGCCTTCTTCTTCCGTTTGACGCTCGGCTTCTCATAGTGTTCCCGTTTGCGTACTTCGGAGAGAATACCCTCTTTTTCGCACTGTTTCTTGAAGCGCTTCAGTGCGCCTTCGAAAGACTCGCTCGGCTTAACCCGAACACACGGCATTGCCCCACCCCCCTCTCATCGAGATGGGGCGAAGACGCCCGTCGGGCCCGCCGGACGCAAACTTCAAAGGCATCCAGCCATCCCCCTCTCATGAAAAATCTGCAGGAACCCGGAGTTTCCCGCTTTATCATGCTTAACGGTTTATAATAGCGCCAACAAGACGCTTGTCAATGAGAAACTCCGTATAGCCCGGACTTTTCCGGACCCCATCGTCTCACAATCGGTATCGCCATGGGAGCCCTGGTACGGCCCCACCTCACAGCCCGGAGCACAGGGGTGCAAAGCTACGCCGTCCTTGGGGGCGCGCCTGTTTGCCCGCCTCTTGCCCTGGTGTTTACCCATAGACCACGCTGCTCGACCCAGGGGCTCGGACGTGGAAGCAATGGTGGTTCTTCTGACGTGACTGCGGGAGGCCTGAGCCACTTCCGCGCCTGCGGGCGGGGGACCCCCTGGCTGGTCGCTGTGAAACAGCGAGGAGAACACGAAGGGGGCGGCCTCCCCCGAGCGCGGGCGCGCTAGAAGTGACCGGGCCGGGAGCCCCGGAACGAAAGAAGAGCCGTCATTGCTCGCACAATGGGTAAAGTCACCATCCCCTGTGTCCAGCGAAAAAAGTCGGACCTCATCAACGTCTTGCCAGGGCCATGGCCTCCGCCAGCCGGATGCTCCCGGTGTACAGGGCCCGGCCGACGATCACTCCGACCACACCTTCGGGCTCAAGACTCCGAAGGGCCACAATATCCTCCAGCCGCCCCACTCCCCCGGACGCGATCACCGGGCGCCTCACCGCCCGGGCCAGCTTGCGGGTCGCCTCGAGATTGGGGCCCGTCTGCATCCCGTCCCTCTGGATGTCGGTATACACGATGGCGGCAAGGGCAAGAGACTCAAACTTCCTGGCGAGCTCCACCGAATCGACCGCGGTGGTCTGGTCCCACCCTTCGACGGCCACCCGACCCTGGCGGCTGTCGATACCGAGGACCACCCGGCCTGGGAAACGGTCGCAGGCCCGCACCACGAGGTCCGGGTCTTTGAGGGCTGCGGTGCCGAGCACCACCCGCCGCACCCCGATATCAAGATAGGCCGCCAGGACCTCCAGCGTCCGCACCCCGCCACCCACCTGGACCGGGATCCTGACCGCCTCAAGAATCCGGGCAACGGCCTCCCGATTCCGGGGCTCCTTGGCCATGGCCCCATCGAGATCCACGACATGGATCCACTCCGCACCTTCCTCCTGCCAACGCTTAGCCGTCGCCCTGGGGTCCTCCCCATAGACAGTCGCCGTGGCCATCACCCCTTGCTCCAGGCGGACGCACTTACCATCCTTGAGATCGATGGCGGGGAAGATGATCATCGGTTCCACTCCGTGGCGAAAGCCGCTTGGCGGCGAGAAAGGGAGTAGGGCTTCGGATTTCCCGTCGGCCCCCAGCTCCAGCACCGGCCCAAGAATCTCCTTCACCCTTCCATCACGTCCCCCCTGCCGAAGCCAGTGGTCCGAGGAGATCTCTTAGGTAGACGGGGGGTTTGATGGGCCGACCTTCCCCGTCGGTGCAGGCGTGCACCGTGTATCCTTCGGCGAGCAGGGCGTCAGTATCCCGAGAGAAGAGCCGGTAGTCGAAGCGCAGCCTGGCTCTGCCTGAGAGGGAAAACCTGGTCTCGATTCGGATCACGTCGTCATAGCGAGCCGGTTGCCGATACCGGCAGTACGCCTCGTGAACCGGAAGAAAGCAACCTCGCCCTTCAAGCTCGCGATAGCTGCTTCCCACCAGGCGGAAGAGCTCGGTACGGCCGATCTCGAACCACTTCAAGTAGTTGGCATAATAGGCGACACCCATGGCGTCGGTGTCGCCGTAAAGGACTCGCTGCTCGGCGACGAAGGGCTTTTCCATGGGAGCGACCTCGTTACACAATGCCGCAAGTTAGAATGCCAAGATCAGAAACAAGCGTCAATGGACAGAATGTCAAATGTCAAAACTCCCAACGCGTCAGCGAATATCCCGAGCAGTCGGCGCAGTTTGCCATTCGGTATTTGAGCTTGATTTGACAGTTGACCTTTGACATTTGGATTTTCACGATTCTCTTTTCTGATTCGAATTTCAAATCTAGCCTTGGTTCCCTTTCCCGGTGAGTCCTAGTGGAGATTCCCCCTAATAAATTTCTCCATGAGTCCATGTCCCGGGCGCACAATAAACCCGGTCGCGGCCGCGTCCCGTTCAGAAAATCCCCGCTGCTCCGACTCCTGTCGACCGGGAACGTCACAGACCGCGAATGGCACAAGCCCTCGGGCGTGAGTTCGGATGCGAATCGGCGTGAGATGATCCGTGATCAAGAGGACCCGCACATTCCCCAGAACCCCGCAGCCATCCAGGAGCGGCCCCACGACGCGGGCATCGAAGGCCTCAATCGCCTCGATCTTGAGAAGGAGTTTGCCCTCATGGGATGCCTCGTCGGGGGCCTCCACGTGGACGAAGGCAAGGTCTTTCTCCCCCAAAGCCCGCAGGGCGTCCGTCACCTTACCGGCATAGTTGGTGTCGAGATACCCGGTGGCTCCCGGGACGACCACCGCCTCAAGCCCGGCTGAGACCCCCAGCCCCCGGATGAGATCTACCGCCGAGATCGCGACCCCGGTGAGCCCGAATCGTTCTCTCAAGGTTGGCATGGTCGGCTTCCGTCCCTGCCCCCAGAGCCAGATGGCATTGGCCGAAGGCTTCCCCTGGGCCAGCCGTTTCCGGTTCACCTCGTGGTCAGCAAGAAGCGGACGGGCCTTGGTCACGAGTCTCCTGAGCTCCGGCGCCTGATCGTAGACCTGCCAGTGAGGCGCTATCGGCTCGCCCATCACGTCATGAGGCGGAGTGATCCGCAGGTCGTCCCTCCCATCCCTCCAGACGAGGAGGTGGCGGTAGCTCACTCCGGGATAGAATTGAAATGACTCCGTTCCCAGGGTTCGCTCAATGGTCGCGATGAGGGCCCGGCCCTCTCCACTGGAAATATGCCCTGCGGAGTAGTCAGCGAGCAAAAGACGCCCCTGCCCATCCGTGTTTACCGTAACCAGGTTACACCTGAAGGCCACATCCCGCAGCCCCAGCTTCACACCCATGCTCGCCGCCTCGAGGGGCGCGCGGCCGGTATGAAAGCGATCGGGGTCGTAGCCCAGAATGGCCATATTGGCCACGTCACTCCCCGGTTCCTGGTGGGGGGCGATGGTCTCCGTGAGTCCCAGCAAACCCTGAGCCGCCACCCGATCCATGTGAGGCGTCCGGGCCGCCTCGAGGGGGGTCTTCGCCCCGAGCTGCTCCTGGGGTTCGTCCCCCATTCCATCGCCGACGATGATCAGGTATTTCCGTCGTCCGGCTGTCACCCCTCCTCCTTACCTAGCAGGTGGCTGGACACCCTTTCTCATGGCCACGGAGAAGGCTGGCGCGGGAGGCACAGGGCGATCTGTGAGGCAACGGGCATCTGGAGCCACCTCTTACTCTTTGGTCGTCGGGAAAGCCTGCCGGACTTTCCACCACTACACCGCACAAACGTCCGGACTGCCCCTATACTATCGATCATGCGACTATGCGGCGTTGCCGAACAGATTGCCCTGCTTCACTCCAGCACCTGCCAGTCGATTCCCTTTCGCCGGTTCATGGGTTTTTTCAACAGCTAAGAGCTCAGCGCCCCTGAAATTGGCTCTGCCTCTCCCTCTTTGTTCTCCACTCGAATGACGCGCGTCGGTCCGGTAACCACCTGGAGCTTGTCAATTTCAGCTAGGGCCAAACGCACATCCCTCTCCCGGGCCTCGTGAGTCATCATCACCACCGGCACGGAGCCCCTTTCCTGCCGGCCCTTCTGGATCACCGCGGCGATGCTGATGTCATGGCTCCCCAAGACGCCGGAGATCCTCGAGAGCACGCCGGGACGATCCACTGCAGAAAAGCGGAAGTAGTAGTTGAGCACGAGTTCATCCATGGGCCTCGCCTGCCGTTTGACCATGGCCTGCTGGCTGCACGCCAGAGGAGGCATCCGGACGCCGGCACCGACCAGGAGGTTTCGCCCCAGGTCTACGAGGTCGCTGGCGACCGCGCTCCCGGTGGGCATCATGCCCGCGCCGAGGCCGTAAAGCATAATGTCCCCCACCGCATCTCCGGAGATTTGAATGGCGTTGTAGACGCCTTCCACCTTGGCCAGCATGTGGTCCCGGTGGATCATGGTCGGATGCACCCGGACCTCGATCCTGTCGCCGTCGCAGCGGGATATGGCGAGAAGCTTTATGGTATAGCCGAAGTCGGCGGCAAACTGGATATCTAGAGGATCGATGTTGGTGATCCCCTCGATATAGACCTGGTCGAAATCAACCTCGCAGCAGTAGGCGAGGGCGCTGAGAATGGCGATCTTGTGCGCCGCGTCGACTCCCTCCACATCAAGGCGCGGGTCGGCCTCGGCGAAGCCGTGGGCCTGAGCCTCCCGCAGGGCCTCCGCAAAGGTGGTCACCTCTCGGCTCATTCGGGTGAGGATATAGTTGGCCGTACCGTTCAGAATTCCGTAGACGTGATCGATCCGGTTCGCCACCAACCCCTCGCGCAAGGCACGGATGAGCGGAATCCCGCCGCCCACCGCCCCCTCGAAAGCGATGTTCACTCCGTGCTCCATGGCCGCACGGAATAGCTCACTCCCATGCACGGCCAGGAGAGCCTTGTTGGCGGTGACCACATGCTTGCCCCGCCTGATGGCCTCGAGGATGAAGCTGCGCGCCGGTTCCATCCCGCCGATCAGCTCGACGACGATGTGGATGTCTTCGTCTTCAAAGATGTCCTCCACCCGGGTGGAGAGGATCTCCCGCGGCGGATTCACCGGCCGCGGCCGATCAAGGTCCACGTCCACGATCTTCTTGAGTCGAAGAATTCCGCCCATCCGCTGGGCCAGAATCCTAGCGTTGTCGAGGAGCACCTTGGCCACACCGCATCCTACGGTGCCCAAGCCGATCAACCCTACCTGGATTTCTCTCATGACCGTTCCCTGCCTCTTGCGCTCGCGTTGCTCGCTAACGCCGTTGGTGCTCCACAGAAAACACCAGAGAGCGGAGCACTCCCCTCTCTGGTGCCCTTATCCTAAACCGTGACGCAAGGAGACGCCCTTGCCGCTAGAAGAGCGCCCGACGGATCCCGCGGATCGCCTGGCGCGTACGCTCCTCATTCTCCACTAGGGCAAAGCGCACGTAGTCGTCACCGTACTCACCGAACCCCCTCCCGGGGGCGACGGCGACCTTGGCCTCGCGGATGAGAAACTTAGCGAACTCGACCGAACCCATGGGGAGGTGCTTGTCGGGAATCTTGGCCCATACGAACATAGTGCCTCTGGGCTTGTCGATAGCCCAGCCGATCCGGTTCAGGCCGTCTACCAGCACGTCACGTCGGGACCGGTAGGTGTCTTTGATCTCCGTCACGCACGACTGGTCGGCGTTGAGGGCGATGATCGCCGCGATCTGAATGGGCTGAAAAATGCCGTAGTCGAGGTAGCTCTTCATTCGGGTGAGGGCCGCGATCACGGCCGGATTGCCGACACCGAAGCCGACCCGCCAACCCGGCATGGAATAGCTCTTCGACATGGAGAAGAATTCAACCCCAATCTCCTTGGCACCCTTGACCTGGAGCAAGCTGGGAGCGTACGTCATGTCGAAGACGAGATCCGCGTAAGCAAGGTCGTGCACCACGAAGATCCGGTTCTCTCGGGCGAAGTCACAAATCTTCTGAAAAAAGTCCAGATCGACCACCTGGGTGGTGGGGTTATGGGGGTAGGAGATGATGAGCATCTTGGCGTGAGGCCAGGTCTGCTTGGTGGCCGCCTGGAGGTCCTCGAAGAAGTCCCGATCCTTGTTGATCGGAATGCTCCGTAGATCACCGCCGGCGATGATCACCGAGTACGGGTGAATCGGATAGGTAGGGTTGGGGGCAAACACCACGTCCCCCGGCCCGATGAGGGTCAGCACCAGGTGGGAGAGGCCTTCCTTGGCGCCGATCGTGACCACGGCCTCGCTTTCAGGATCGATGTCCACGTCGTAGCGGCGCTTGTACCAGTGGGCGATTGCTTCACGAAGCTTCGTGATCCCGCGGGAGGCGGAGTAGCGGTAGTTATGGGGCTTCTGAGCGGCCTCCACCAGCTTGTCGACAATGTGTTGCGGTGTGGGCAGATCGGGATTGCCCATACCCAGATCGATGACGTCCTCGCCTTGGTGCCGGAGATCCATCTTCAGCGCGTTCACCTGGGCAAAGACGTAAGGCGGCAGCCGCCGCATGCGACTGAATTGAACAAGTTCTTCCGGCATCTTCAGTCTCCATGTGTCAGGTTAGCAAATTACCGTACTCCAAGGCTCCCTGCTTGTCAAAAGGTTTCCCGCCCGAAAACCGATTGACACCTTCAGGAACCCTTTCTAGAATGACGTTTCGAGGCCCCAGCCCTTCTACCTCTAGCTGCAACTACCGTGCCGGTCACCCTCCCTTGTTGCTGCTGGCGCGGCAGGATACGTGCACGGTTCCTGCCCGTTGCGAGGAGGAAGTGGTGTGAGCCGGCCGGGGAGCTCACGCGGCACCAGCCAGGCTGCCGCCAAGAATGTCAGGGAATTGCCTGGCTCCCCCCTCGTTGCCCGAGATGGAGGCATCACATGGCCACCGACCGCTACAAGCAAGCCGGTGTTGATCTCGAGGCCGCCAATGAGCTTGTCGTCAGGATAAAGCCTCTTGCCAAGGCGACCTTCCACGCCGGGGTCATGAGCACTATCGGT
>Ga0187774_10000144_pt1 | contig 22981 bp, 25 predicted proteins | sample 0216_BV02_MP05_2_FD_133152 | JGI IMG/M metagenome (GOLD analysis project Ga0187774, IMG submission 133152) | Tropical peat soil microbial communities from peatlands in Department of Meta, Colombia - 0216_BV02_MP05_20_MG | ecosystem: Environmental > Terrestrial > Soil > Wetlands > Peat | place... | reverse complement strand
CGCGCGTCCGCTAGCATACCGCCGCCACCCGGAAGTGACTACTTCCGGGCCCGCGGCGTTCTAGTAGCGATAGTGATCGGACTTGTACGGTCCTGTCTTGGGTACGCCGATGTAGCGTGCCTGGGCGTCGCTCAGTTCGGTGAGCATCGCGCCAAGTTTCTTCAGCTGCAGCCGGGCCACCTTTTCGTCGAGGTGCTTGGGCAGGATGTACACGCCGATGGGATATTTGTTCGAATTCTTCTGCGCTTCGGTCCAAAGCTCGATCTGCGCGATGGTCTGATTGGCGAAAGAAGAACTCATTACGTAGGACGGATGCCCGGTCCCGCAGCCCAGGTTCACCAGGCGTCCTTCGGCGAGCAGGATGATGCGCTTGCCGTCGGGAAATACGATGTGATCCACCTGCGGCTTGATGTTCTCCCATGTGTATTGCTTCAGGCTGGCGACGTCGATTTCGTTGTCGAAATGGCCGATATTGCACACGATTGCCTGGTTCTTCATCTTCTTCATGTGCTCGTGCGTGATCACGTGGAAATTGCCCGTTGCGGTCACGAAAATGTCCGCCTTGTCGCAGGCGTAATCCATCGTGACCACGCGGTAGCCTTCCATGGAGGCCTGCAAAGCGCAGATGGGATCGATCTCGGTGATCCAGACCTGGGCGGAAAGCGCGCGCAAGGCCTGCGCGCTGCCCTTGCCCACGTCGCCGTAACCGCACACGAGCGCCACTTTGCCCGCGATCATTACATCGGTTGCGCGCTTGATGCCGTCGACGAGGGATTCACGGCACCCGTAGAGATTGTCGAATTTCGATTTGGTCACGGAATCGTTCACGTTGATGGCCGGGAATTTCAGCCTGCCCTCCTTTGCCATCTGGTACAGGCGCTTTACCCCGGTGGTGGTTTCCTCGGTCACGCCCCTGATCTGCGCGATGCGCTTGGAATACCAGCCAGGCTGCGCAGCGAGGCGCTTCTTGATCGCCGCAAAAAGGGCCGTTTCCTCCTCGCTTGCCGGATGCGCGACCACTGAAGAATCCGTCTCGGCCTTGGCGCCTAGGTGGAGCAGCAGCGTCGCATCGCCGCCGTCATCGAGGATCATGTTGGCGAGCTTGCTCTCGGGCCACTCGAAGATCTTGTGGGTAAACTCCCAATACTCCTCGAGCGACTCGCCCTTGTAAGCGAACACCGGCGTGCCCCCGGACGCGACAGCAGCGGCCGCATGGTCCTGGGTCGAGTAAATGTTGCAGGAAGCCCAGCGCACCTCTGCGCCGAGTGCCTTCAGCGTCTCAATCAGCACGGCGGTCTGGATCGTCATGTGCAGGGATCCAGCGATGCGCGCGCCGCGCAGAGGCTGCAATGCCGCGTATTCCTCGCGGATCGCCATGAGGCCGGGCATTTCTGTCTCGGCAATGGCGATTTCCTTGCGCCCCCAGTCGGACAGGGCAAGGTCTGCAACGCGGTAGTCGGCGAAGTCCTTGGCTTGCGGTACGGCACTCATCACGTTCTCCTTTCGGTTTCGAAAAAAGTTCGTGAGCGCCGTTCCGGTTGATACCCCGAGCCTGGCAAGCCTGGCGACTTGTTGCAACGCTCCTCGGGGAAAGAAATTGTACGTCAGCAGGCGCCTCTGGCGCCAGGGGAAGGGCGGCGCGAGTCGAGTCCTGCGCGGCGCCGTTCCCTGCCGTGCTTGCGTCAGGCGGTGACCGGAGCGCCCTTCTTGAATCCGGCGTCGGCGGCCAGCGCTTGCGCCTTGTCGGTCGCCTCCCAGGTGAACTCCGGCTCGTCGCGGCCGAAGTGGCCGTAGGCCGCGGTCTTCTCGTAGATGGGTCGAAGCAGGTCGAGCATCTGGATGATGCCCTTGGGGCGAAGATCGAAGTGCTTTTGCACCAGTTCGGAGAGCTTCTCGTCGGAAATCTTCCCCGTGCCTTGCGTCGTGACCATGACGCTCGTCGGTCGCGCCACGCCGATTGCATAGGACACCTGCACCAGGCATTTCGTCGCGAGCCCGGCGGCCACGATGTTCTTTGCCACGTAGCGCGCGGCGTAGGCAGCCGAACGGTCGACCTTGGAAGGGTCCTTTCCGGAAAATGCGCCGCCGCCATGCGGGGCCGAGCCGCCGTAGGTATCGACGATGATCTTGCGTCCGGTCAGCCCGCAGTCGCCCTTGGGACCGCCGATCTCGAAGCTACCTGTCGGGTTCACGTGATAGGTGATCGCGCCCTTGACGAACTTCTTCGGCAGCACCGGCTTGATGATCTGCTCTATGACTGCTTCCTTGATCTGCTCGTGCGTCAATCCCGGTTTGTGCTGGGTCGAGAGCACGACGGTCTCGATCGAATCGGGCTTGCCGTCGGTGTACCTGATCGTGACCTGGGACTTGGCGTCCGGCCGCAGCCACGGGAGCCTGCCGTCGCGGCGCAATTCCGACTGGCGCTCGACTAGCCGGTGTGCAAGATAGATCGGCAGCGGCATCAGCTGGGGCGTCTCGTCGCAGGCATAGCCGAACATGAGGCCCTGGTCGCCCGCGCCCTGCTCAAGGTCCAACCCCTTGCCTTCGTCGACGCCTCGTGCGATGTCCTGCGATTGCTTGCCGTAGGCGATGAGCACCGTGCACGTGGAGGAGTCGAAGCCGATCGCCGGATCGTTGTAGCCGATGCGCTTGATGGACTTGCGCGCAACTTCGTCGAAGTTGACCTGCGCCCCGGTGGTGATCTCCCCGGCGAGCACGACCAAGTTGTCCTTCACCAGTGTTTCCGCCGCGACTCGGGAGCGCTTGTCCTGCGCTAGAATGGCGTCGAGAACCGCGTCGGATATTTGATCGGCGATCTTGTCCGGATGGCCTTCGGACACCGATTCGGATGTGAAAAGATAGCTGCTCATGCGGGCGAACTTCCCTGCTGAAAAAAGACGGCAAGTCTAGCACAGCCCCTCCACCTACCCAACCCACGCTAGCCCACTTTCGGCCCACGCGAAGGCCCCAAAAAGAATGACCTGCGTCGCAAGCAGCTTCACCGCGAGTGCCGGCGCCACGCGGCCTCGGGGGCTTGTCTGACATGCTCCCGCTGCTGCGGCTCGCGGCGCGTCTGCCTTTGCCGCTCCTTCACGCGCTGGGGGCGGTGCTCGGGTGGGCCGTGTACCTCCTGTCCCCGCGCTATCGCAGGTATCTCAAGGGCAACTTGGCCAGCGCGGGCTTGGGCGGCTTGCGCTTGCGCGCGGCCGTGGTTGCCGAGAGCGGCAAGAGCGCGATGGAGATTCCCGCGATCTGGCTTCGCACGCACGAGCAAGCGGCCGCTCTCGTGGTCGAGACGAAAGGATGGGAGCACGTCGACGCAGGCGCCAGCGCCGGCCACGGTCTGATCTTCGTGACGCCCCATCTTGGATGCTGGGAAGCGGCGGGGAAATACATTGCCAGCCGCATGCCGATTACCGTGATGTACAGTCCGCCCAAGATGAGAAGTCTCGAGCCGCTGATGCGCGCCGGCCGCGACCGCGGCGGCGCGATGAAAAGCGTTCCCGCTGATCTCTCGGGCGTGCGCGCGATGCTCAGGGCGCTGAGGCGAGGCGAAGCGATCGGCGTTCTGCCGGACCAGGTGCCTAGTCTCGGCGAGGGCGAATGGGTCGAATTCTTCGGCAAGCCGGCCTATACGATGACGCTCGTCGCGCGCCTCTCCGAGCAAACCAGCGCGCCGGTGTTCGTCTGCTACGCTGAGCGTCTGCCTTGGTGGCGCGGCTACCGCTTCGTCGTCGAGCCGCCGCTCAAGAGTCAAGCTTCGGAGTCTCCGGTGCGCGCCCTGAACCGCTCCCTCGAGGAGATCATTCGCCGGTGTCCGCAGCAGTATCAGTGGGCCTACAACCGCTACAAGGTGCCCGCGGGCGTGCAACCGCCCCGGGCCGAATGAACGTGGGACACGCAGGGAGCGCTTCTTGCTGACCCGCTTCGCGCTTGGGCTCGTCTGGCTGCTGCATTTTCTGCCGCTCTCCGTGCTTGCGCGGATCGGCTCGGGTTTGGGAGGACTGTTCTACGTCTTGGGACGCGAACGTCGCAACGTGTGCCTCACCAATCTCTCGCGCTGCTTTCCCGATACGCCCGAGAAGGAGCGCATCGCAATCGCCAAGGCGCACTTCCGCGTCCTCGGCCGCAGCGTCCTCGAGCGCTCCATCCTGTGGTGGGCGCCGCGCGAGCGCGTGACGCGCTTGGTGCGCATCGTCGGCCTCGAGCGGCTTCAGGCCCTCAAGGGGCGGCCCCTCATCCTGCTCGCGCCGCATTTCGTCGGGCTGGATGCCGGCTGCACGCGCCTGACTTGCGAGGTCGACATGGCGGGCATTTACTCGAAGCAGAAGAATCCGCTCGTCAATGCTTTGCTGCTCTTGGGCAGGACGCGCTTCGGGCGGCAGCGCGCCATTTCCCGGCAGGAGGGCGTGCGGCCGGCGCTCGCCGCTCTCAAGGAGGGCATTCCGTTCTACTACCTGCCGGACCTCGACTATGGGCCGCGCGATGCGATTTTCGTTCCGTTCTTCGGCGTTCCCGCGGCGACGATAACCGGGCTGTCTCGTATGGTCCGGCTTGCCGGCGCGCACGTGCTGCCCTGTGTGACGCGGATGCTGCCCGGCGGCGCAGGCTACGAGGTGCGTTGCATGCCGGTCTGGGAGGATTTCCCGAGCGGGGACGACTCCGCGGACGCGCGCCGCCTGAATGCCTTTGTCGAGGACCGCGTGCGCGAGATGCCGGAGCAGTACTTCTGGACGCACAAGCGGTTCAAGACGCGGCCCCCGGGAGAGGCGAAGTGGTACTAAGCATCGGAGATGGGCGCCGGGACGCCGGATGAAGCTGAGATTCACCAAGATGCAGGGAGTCGGGAACGATTTTGTCGTGCTGGAGGGGGTGAGCCGGCGCGTCGATGTCACGCCGCAGCTCGCGCGGCGTCTCGCGGACCGGCATTTCGGCGTCGGCTGCGACCAGATACTGCTCGTGGAGAAACCGGACCGCAGCGACACCGATTTTCGCTACCGAATCTGGAATGCCGACGGCAGCGAGGTCGAGCAATGCGGGAACGGCGCGCGCTGTTTCGTGCGATTCGTCCACGACAAAGGGCTCACCAGAAAGAGGGAAGTCCGCGTGGAGACTCTGTCCGGCGTGATCGTTCCCCGACTCGAGGCTGACGGCCAGGTGAGCGTGGACATGGGAAAGCCGATATTCGAGCCCGAGCGCGTGCCTTTCGACACGCGCGGCTTGGAACCCGACCAGGGCGGGCGGCGCTGGCCGCTTGCGCTCCCCGGCCGCGAGGCGCGGGTTGTGGTGCTCTCCATGGGCAACCCGCACGCGGTGCAGGCGGTCCCCGACGTGGACGCGGCGCCGGTGGCAACCGAAGGACCTCTCATCGAGCGGCACGCGCGCTTCCCGCAGCGAGTGAACGCCGGGTACATGCAGGTGCTCGACCGCGGGCGCATTCGTCTGCGCGTGTGGGAGCGCGGGGCCGGTGAAACGCTTGCCTGCGGCACGGGGGCATGCGCCGCGGTGGCGGCGGGAATCCGCGACGGCCTGCTCGATCAGACGGTCCGGGTCGCGACGCGCGGCGGGGAATTGACGATTCGCTGGGCGGGCGGGGAGAATCCGGTATGGATGACGGGACCCGCCGTCACGGTGTTCGAAGGGGAGATCGAAGTTGAAAGCTGAAGACGTTGCGCGTTATCTCGGGGATCATCCTGATTTCTTCGAACAGTACGCCGACATGCTCGCCGAGATATACGTTCCGCATCCCCACGGCGGCCGCGCCATTCCGCTCTCGGACCGGCAGGTGCTGACGCTGCGAGAGAGGAACCGGGCGCTCGAATCTCGACTGTCCGAGCTGCTGCAGATTGGCGAAGAGAACGACGCGATTGGCGAGAAGATGCATCGCCTTTGCCTGGCTCTGCTTTTTTCAACGGATCGGAACAGCCTGCTCGCCCTCCTCTACCTGCACTTGCGCGAAGACTTTGCCGTTCCGCACTCGGCCTTGAGGATATGGGGTGGGGAAGGGGAAGGAGCGGAATTTCAGCCCGTCGGCGAGGACCTGAAACGCTACGCCGCGTCTCTGACCGAGCCCTTCTGCGGAGCGAACGGCAGCTCCCTGGCCGGGGCCTGGTTCGGGGAGAGCGCTTCCCACGTTCGTTCGGTGGCGCTCATGTCCCTTCGCGACAAGGAATGCTTCGGCATGCTCGCCCTGGGGAGCGAGGACGCATCGCGGTTCTACCCGGAAATGGGCACACTGTACCTGAAGCGCCTGGGAGAGCTCGCGAGCGCGGCGCTGACGCGCTTTCTCTAGGGATCGTGACACGATGGAAACGCGCGATCCCCGCTTCAAGTCGCTCGACGAATTCCTTGAGCAGGTCGCGCATCAGCGTCGGCTCAGCGCGGGGACTGCGCGCAACTACCGGCGCGCGGTGGAGCAACTGTTCGCGCTCAACGAAGGCCTGGCCCTGGAGAACATCGGTGTGCAGCACATACGCCGGAGCGTATCAGAGCTGCACGCGCGCGGAATATCGGGCCGCACCATCGCTTACACGTTGTCCGGGTGGCGCGGATTTTTCCGCTGGCTCGTCCGGCACAGCGGTTTTGCGCATAATCCTTGCGCCGGCATCCGTCCGCCGAAAAGCCCCAAGGCCCTGCCCAAGGCGCTCTCCCCCGACGCGATGTCGCGGCTGCTCGACGTGGAGGCAGCAGGGGTGGCACAGGTGCGCGACAAGGCCATGTTCGAGTTGTTCTATTCGTCGGGACTGCGGCTCGCCGAGCTGGTCGGACTCGATATCGCCGACGGGAACGGCATGCTGCGTCAGGCCGAGGTGACTGTACTCGGCAAGGGAGCGAAGAAGCGCACGGTGCCTGTGGGAAGCCGGGCTTGCTCGGCGCTGAGGGCATGGCTCGACGAGCGAGCGGCGCTCGCGCGCGCGGCCGAGCCGGCGCTGTTCGTCGGGGCGCGCGGCGCACGCATCGCGCCAAGCTCGGTGCGTCATGCCCTCGCCCAGTGGGCGCGGCGCCTCGGGCTTCCCCAGCACGTTCACCCCCACATGCTGCGGCATTCCTTTGCCACGCACGTGCTGCAGTCCTCGGGCGATCTGCGGGCGGTGCAGGAAATGCTCGGGCATTCGAGTATTTCAACGACGCAGGTGTACACGCACCTCGACTTTCAGCATCTCGCGAAAGCGTACGACGCCGCGCACCCCAGGGCCAGAAAGAAAGCGCCCGTCCCGGCGAAAAAGCCGTGAGCGACGCGCTCCCTGCTAAAGCCCCGGCGCCGAGCGAGCTCTTTCTGCGATTCACCCAGGTGGCGGTCTCAGGGTTCGGCGGCGTGATGCCGTTTGCGCGCAGGATGCTGGTCGAGGAACGCCACTGGCTGAGCGCCGAGGAATTCGCCGATGTCCTCAGCCTCTGCCAGCTGCTTCCCGGGCCCAACATCGTCAACGTTGCGGTCTGCGTCGGGGCCCGCTATCACGGGGTCCGCGGCGCGCTCGCCGCGTTTGCGGGCCTGATGACCGCCCCCTTTTTCCTCGTGCTCGCGCTGGGCGCGCTCTATACCGAGTACAGCCATCTTCCGGCGGTTTCCGCGGCGTTTCACGGGGTATCGGCGGCGGCCGCGGGTCTGGTGGTTGCGATGGGCATCAAGATGGCGATGAGCCGGCGCCTGCGGTCGGCAATGGCTCTGTTCGCGATCGTCACCTTTTTCGGCATCGCGCTCATGCGGCTGCCGCTGGTCATTCTTCTGCTTGCGCTCGCGCCGCTGAGCGTTGCGGCGGCGTTCTGGAGGGCAAAGTGAACGAAGAAACGCTCGTGCAACTCGCACTGGATTTCTCAATTCTCTCGCTGATGGCGGTCGGCGGTGCGGTCACGGTGCTGCCCGAAATGCATCGCAGCATTGTCGATGTCCACGGGTGGATGAGCGGTGCCCAGTTCGCCGAGCTGTTCGCGCTCGCCCAGGCATCCCCGGGGCCAAACATCCTGGTCGTAAGCCTCGTCGGCTGGAAGGTGGCCGGTCTCGCAGGAGCCCTCGTTGCCACTGCTGCGATGTGCGCGCCCTCCTGTGTGCTCACCTTCACCATTTCGGGAATCTGGCAGCGCTTTCGCGGCGCGCGCTGGCTCACGGCCTTGCAGGACGGCTTGGTTCCGGTGACCGTGGGCCTGATCGTCGCGGGCGGCTACCTGATCACGCTTTCCGCCGACCACTCGATCGTGGCCTTCGCCATTACAGCGCTGACGGCACTCACTGTTCTGACCACTCGGATCCATCCCCTTTGGCTATTTGCCGCCGCCGGATTGATCGGCCTTGCCGGCTGGGTCTGAGGGAAGTTCATGCACGCAACAAGCCGGATGAGCGCACCCTCGCTCGAGCTGAAGGCAGGCCGGGAGCGCTCGCTCCGGCGGCGCCATCCGTGGGTGTTCTCCGGCGCGATCGAAAAGGTCCGCGGTTCTCCCAAGAGTGGAGACACCGTGGAACTACGCGCTTCGGACGGCAAGTTTCTCGCTTGGGCGGCATACAGCCCGGCCTCGCAAATCCGCGCACGGGTCTGGAGCTTCGATGAAGACAGGCCGCCGGGTGCGGATCTTCTCGCGGAGAGAATAGGAGCGGCGCTCGCCCTGCGCCGCGCGGCGATACCGCTACGGGCGACCAACGCGATGCGGCTCATCCACGGAGAGTCCGACGGTGTGCCGGGCCTCGTTGCAGACTTCTACGCTGGCGTCCTGGTCGTTCAGGTTCTCTCTGCGGGTTGCGAGCGGTGGCGCGATGCGCTGGTCGAAATTCTGCGCGAAAAGAGCGGTTGTTCCGCAATCTACGAGCGCTCCGACACCGAAGCTCGCGAGCTCGAAGGCCTCAAGCCACGGAGCGGGTTGCTCAGCGGCTCGATGGCGGACGGGCCGGTCCGGATCGTCGAAAACGGGATCGAGTACGAAGTCGACGTCGTCGCGGGGCAGAAAACGGGCTTCTATCTCGACCAGCGCGACAATCGGGCGCGCGTGCAGCGTCTTGCGGACGGCAGGGAGGCGCTCAACTGCTTCTGCTATACAGGCGGCTTCGCGCTCGCAGCGATCTCGGGCGGAGCGCGCTCGGTGCTTTCCATCGATGGATCCGGTCCGGCGCTCGAATGCGCCCAACGCAACCTCGCGCTGAATCGGATGGACGCGGATCGCGCGCGGTGGCTGGAAGCCGACGTGTTCGACGCCTTGCGCAAGCTGCGCAGCGACGGCGGACAGTTCGACCTCATCGTGCTCGACCCGCCCAAGTTCGCGCCGACGCCGAAAGACGCCGAACGCGCCGCGCGCGGCTACAAGGACATCAACCTCAACGCTCTGAGGCTGCTGCGGCGCGGCGGGCTGCTGGCGACATTCTCGTGCTCCGGCGGTATTTCGCGGGAGCTGTTCCAGAAGATAGTGGCCGGGGCCGCCGCCGACGCCGGCGCTTCACTCGTCTTGCGCGAGCGCCTGGATGCAGCCCCGGATCACCCGGTCCTGATGGAGTTTCCGGAAGGGGAGTACCTGAAGGGGTTGCTGCTGGAACGGCGGTGAAACGCGGCCCTTGCGGGTCCGTCTGGAGGCTGCCGTTTCATCTTCCCGATCCTGGGTGGCCGAAGGTTGCGTTGTTAGACGGGGCGTGCTGTAATGCGCCCTTTTTTCAGGTGCCCGGTGCCCCCTCCGAGGGCCCGAAGACCACCAGGCGGCAGCCCACTCGCTGCTTTGCGGCCGGTGCGTGCCGTGGCGCCAGGACCGGGAGATTCTCGATTTGGCGGCGCAGGAAAACATGATTCCGGTGACCATACTCACCGGCTTCCTGGGGAGCGGGAAGACCACGCTCGTCAACCGCATTCTCAAGGAGCAGCACGGCCATCGCATCGCCGTCATCGAAAACGAGTTCGGCGAGGCCGGCGTGGACAATGACATCCTCCTCAGGGATTCCGAGGAGCAGATCGTTGAAATGAACAATGGCTGCGTTTGCTGCACGGTGCGGGGCGACCTCATCCGCATTCTCGGCGAGTTGAAGGAACGGCGAGACGGCGGAAACCTCAGCTTCGATCGGGTCATCATCGAGACGACGGGGATGGCGGACCCGGGGCCGGTCGCGCAGACCTTTTTCATCGACGAGAAGATCGGCAACTACTATCTGCTGGATAGCGTCATTACGATGGTCGACGCGATGCACGCCCCGAAGCAGCTCGACGAGTTCCGCGAGGCCCAGGAGCAGGTGGGTTTCGCCGACCGCATCATCATGTCAAAGACTGACCTCGTTTCGGAGGCCGACCGGGAGAAGCTGCGCAGGCGCCTGGCAAAGATGAATCCACGCGCACCGATCAAGCAAGCCCACTTCGGAAACACTCCCCTTGAGGACATTCTCGACATACGAGGCTTCAACCTGAACGCGGTGCTCGAGATCGATCCGGATTTTCTGGAGGAGAGCGGGCACGAGCACGACGAGTACGTGAGTTCCTTTGTGTTCCGCTCCGACAAGCCATTCGATTCGGCCAGGCTCGAGGAATTTCTCTCGGGCGTGGCGCAGATCTACGGCCCGGATATGCTGCGCTACAAGGGGATTCTGTTCATGAAGGGGAACGCGCACCGGGTGGTGTTTCAGGGTGTTCACATGCTGATGGGCGGCGATCTGGGTCGCGCCTGGGGCAAGGACGAAAAGCGTTCGAGCACGATGGTCTTCATCGGCAGGAACCTGCCGGAAGATCTCTTTGTAAAGGGGTTAGAGCAATGTTTGGTGGAAAGACAATAAAGAAGCCGGAGAAGACGGCCGTCAAGGCGGCCAAGACGGTGGAGGATCGCCTGGTGAAGAAGAGCGTTCTCAGCGAATCCGAGCTGTTGCGTGCGCCCGCATCTCAGTACATGGGCGCCGAGCAGCTCGCGTTCTTTCGCCAGCGCCTCATGGACATGCAGAAGGATCTCCTGGAAAAGGCCGACCTGACGTCCGAGCACCTGCGCGAGCACGAGCTTGAGGCAGACCCGACCGATCAGGCAACGATCGAGGAGGAATACGCGCTCGAGTTGCGCGCGCGCGAGCGCGAACGCAAGCTCCTAAAGAAGATCGACGAGGCGCTCCGCCGCATCGACGAAGGCAGCTACGGCTATTGCGAGGAAACGGGCGAACCGATCGGCATACCGCGCCTGCTGGCGCGGCCCACCGCCACGCTCACGATCGAGGCGCAGGCGCGCCGCGAGCAGAAGCAAAGGCTCTACGGGGAGTAGTTGACGACCGGCGGCGCATGAAGCTCGCGCCGCCTGTTCTGAGGCTCTTAGACCGCCGCGCACGCGGCGGTTTCCCGCCTGAAGCGATGCCTGAGCACCGACCGGCGACCGCGCCGCCAGCCTGAGGTGATGGCCTGCGGCGTTTGAGGTACACTTCGCGCGTAATGCGCCGCACGCTTCGTCACCTGCTGATCGCCCTCGCGCTGGTGTTCGCGCAGCAGGCGGCCCAGCTGCATGCGCTGTCGCACCTCAAGCAGGATCTCGTCAAGGTCCAGCGTGGCGGCAAGTGTGTTCCGCCGGTCAATCATCCCGCCGAGCAGTGCATTGCGTTTCACGCGGTCGACAGCGCGCTGCCCGCGCTCGCGCTTGCGATCGAACCGCCAAGGGTCGGGCTCCCGGCTTTCACGCCGGTCGTCCTGCCGCTGCCGTTCCCGCCGCGAATCGAGTTTGATTCGCGCGCACCTCCTCTCCTCTCCTAGTTCGGTTCCGCCGGCTCCGCTTCACTAGGCGAAGCGGCCGTGTTCGCGAGTGCCCTTCAGCGCCTTGCGATCGCATGAACTTGGAGAGACAACATGCACAGAAAGAAGGCCATGGCGCTTGCCGTCGCCGCGGGGCTCGGTCTGCCCCTCGCCGTTCCTGCACAGACGCAGGACGAGCTGCGCGCCTTGCGCGAGCAGGTGCAGCAGCTCGACAGGCGGGTGAGCGACGCCGAGCAGGCCGCGATCCAGGCCTCGAGCCGTCCGGCCGCCGAGAACGCCCTCAATCCTGCCGTCTCGCTGATCCTCAACGGCATCTACGGCAACCTGTCGCAGGACCCGGCGGCCTACAGAATCGACGGATTCGTGCCGACGAACGGCGAGGTCGCGCCGCCCGAACGGGGCTTGAGCCTTGGCGAATCGGAACTGGCGCTCGCCGCGAATATCGATCACTACTTCCGGGGAACGGGAATATTCTCAATAGCTCCCGAAGGCGGAATCGACGTCGAGGAGGCTTACATCCAGACGCTCGCGCTGTCGTACGGTTTCACCGTCAAGGCGGGGCGGTTCTTCTCGAGCGCGGGCTACCAGAACCAGATCCACGCCCATGCCTGGGACTTCACCGATGCGCCCCTCGCGATGAAGGCGTTTCTCGGGAACCAGCTCTCCGATGACGGCATCCAGCTGAAGTGGGTCGCGCCGACGACCCTGTATTTCGACCTCGGAGCGGAGGCGGGGCGCGGCAAGAGCTTCCCGGCCGGTCCGGACGGAGGGCGCAACAAGAACGGCTTCGGCTCGGGCACTTTCTTCACTCATCTCGGCGGCGATTTCGGAACCGGCACCGCCTGGCAGGCAGGGCTCTCCTACCTCACCACCTCGCCGCAGGATCGCGTCTACGACGACGTCGATTCGACCGCAACGCCCGTTACCAACAGCTTCACCGGGACGAGCAAGCTGTGGGTGCTCGACGGCATCCTGAAATGGGCGCCGAATTTCAACCCGACGGAGACGAACTTCAAGCTGCAGGGCGAGTACTTCCGGCGAAAAGAATACGGCAACCTCACCTATGACGCGACCGCCGCCTCCCTCGGCACGCAAACCGGCGGGTACGGCTCGACACAGTCGGGCTGGTACCTCCAGGGCGTCTATCAGTTCGTTCCGATGTGGCGGGTCGGTTACCGCTACGACCGGCTGGACTCCGGTTCGACGAATATCGGCCTGGTCGACTCGGGTGCGCTCACCGCGGCCGATTTTCCCATTCTCGCCAAGTACAAACCGACCCGGCAGACCGTGATGGTCGACTGGAGCCCCGGCGAATTCAGCCGCATCCGGCTGCAGCTCGCGAACGACAAGTCGCGCAGCGATGCGACCGACCATCAGGTCTTCCTGCAGTACATCGTCAGCTTGGGCGCCCACGGCGCCCACAGATTCTAGAGGTGCGAACATGAAATCGATTCTGAAGTCCTTGGCGGCACTGAGCCTCGCGCTCGCCGCTTTGCCCGCAATGGCGCTCAGCGTATTTACGTGCGAGCCCGAATGGGGCGCGCTCGTCCAGGAGCTCGGCGGGGACAAGGTCTCGGTGTATTCGGCGACGACCGCCTTGCAGGACGCGCATCGGATCGAGGCGCGGCCGAGTCTCATCGCGCGCATCCGCTCGGCCGATCTCCTCGTCTGCTCCGGCGCGGAGCTGGAAATCGGCTGGGTTCCCCTGCTTCTGACTCAGAGCGGGAACAGCAGGATCCAGCTCGGGGGCCCGGGCTACTTCGAAGCGTCGCAATTCGTAGTCAAGCTTGACGTTCCCAAAGTCATCGACCGGACGCTCGGCGACGTCCATCCGGCGGGAAATCCGCACGTCCACACCGACCCCCGCAATATCGCCAAGGTGGCGGCGGCGCTCGAGGATCGCATGATTCAGCTGGACCCGGGTAATGCGCAGACCTACCGCTCGCGGGGCAAATCGTTCCTCGCGCGTTGGCAGGCAGCGATCGCGCGCTGGGAGAAGGAAGCGGCGCCGCTCAAGGGAGTGCCGGTCGTCGTGTACCACAAGGATTTCTCCTATTTCATCAACTGGGCGGGCATGCGCGAGGTTGCTAGCCTCGAACCAAAGCCGGGCATTCCACCCACGCCTTCGCACCTTGCCGAACTGATCGACCAGATGAAAGCGTCTCCTGCCAAGGTGATCGTTTACTCGCCGTATAACAGCCCTCAGGCTGCGGACTTTCTCTCGAGCCGAACCAAGATTCCGACTGTCATGATCCCCTTTACGGTGGGTGGAACCGACAAGGCGAAGGATCTCTTCGGATTGTTCGACGACACGATTCAGCGCCTGCTCGGAGCCCTGAAATGACACTCGACGCGGCGAGCTTTGGGATCCTGTGGCCGGCGTTCGTTGCCGGCCTCCTCGTGACCGCCACTCATGTCCCACTTGGCATGCAGGTGCTCTCGCGCGGCATCGTTTTCATCGACCTTGCCGTGGCCCAGGTTGCGGGCCTGGGCGTGATACTCGCTCACTCCCTCGGCTGGGAGCCGACCGGGGTCCCGGTACAGGTCGCCGCGCTGTCTGCGGCGCTCGCTTGCGCCATGCTGCTGACCTGGACGGAGCGACGCTGGCCGGAAGTCCAGGAAGCGATCATCGGCGTGGTGTTTGTCCTGGGGTCGAGCGCGGCGATCCTGCTTCTCGCGCACGATCCGCGCGGCGGTGAGAATCTGAAGGATCTCCTGGTCGGGCAGATCCTCTGGGTTAACCCGGTCCAGCTTGCGATCGTCGCTGTGGTCTATGCCGCCGTGTTCGCACTGTGGCTCGGCCTCGGCAAGCGCCTGGGCCGGATCGGCTTCTATGCGCTTTTCGGCTGCGCCGTCACCGTTTCAGTGCAGTTGGTCGGGCTCTACCTCGTATTTGCCACGCTGGTCGTGCCGGCGCTCTCGACCTATTACACGAGCTCTCGCAGATACTTGAAGGCGTACTCGGTTGGCGTGCTCGGATATGCGCTCGGCCTTCTCGGTTCCTTGTGGATGGACCTGCCGTCGGGCTCGATGATCGTATGCGCGATCGTCGGCGTCGGGGTAATCATGGCAGCCCTGGACCGCAGGGGTGCTGCAGGCTGATCCCCGGAGTGTTCCGCGTTGCAGCCTGCTGTGCAAAGTGATAAAAGGGAACGAATTTTGCTTCGGTTCTTGACTTCCGGAAACCGGACAATTCTCCGTGGCATTTTCACTATTCGGCAGGAAGGGTGAGGCGCCCAAGAAGGCCGAAAAAAAGCCTGCGGCCCAGACTCCGCCCGCCAGGCCCGCAGCCAATCCTGCACCCCCCGGAACCCCCGAAGGGCTTGCCCCCAACTCGCTCGATTTCAGCGGCTATGTTCCACCGCCCAAGGCTGAATCGCGTGTTCCCGCAGCGGCTCCCTCCCATGCGGCCCCGAGCAAATCGCTGGCAACTGAGCCCCCGAGTCGAGGCAAAGCCCTCGGAGGTTCTTCGTCAGCGCTCGGCAACACCGATGCAGCGAGGTCCGGAGCGGCGGTTCAATCAGCTTCCCGGGCGGGGAAAGTTTCTGGGAGTCCTTCCAGGGCCTCCGGCCCGGGCACCAGTGCCGTCGCCGACGCCGTCGAACCGGCTGTCGAAGAGATCGCGATTCTGTTCGCAAATGGGCAGGCGGACGAAGCGCTTGCCAGACTCCTGCCCGCCGTGCGCGAGGATCGCTCCGGAACGCCGGCCCTGCAACAATGGTTGATGCTCTTCGATCTGTATCAGCACCTTGGCAGGAAGGCCGACTTCGAGGCGCTTGCCGTGCAGTTCGCGCTCAAGTTCGAACGCTCGGCGCCTGCTTGGCGCGAGTTAGAGCGACGCGACGACCCTGCACTCACCACCGGCGGCATCGGTTATTGCGCGCTCAGCGGCACGCTGTCAGAAGCGAGCGCCCCCGCTCTGGACAAGCTGCGCAGGGCTGCGGAGAAGCTGCGCTCAATACGAATCGACTTCAGCAAACTCGAAGGTTTGGACGGGCCCGGCTGCGGCCTTCTTCGGCAGACCCTGCTTTCCATTCGGGCCGCCGGAAAGCAGATCGTGTTTACCGGTGAAGACCGGATCACTCGCCTGCTCGAGGAATTGTGTCAGCCTGGCAGAAGGGAGACCGACGAGGCAGTCTGGGATCTCCTGTTCGAGATCTACCGCATGCTCGATTTCAAGGAGAAGTTCGAGGAAGCAGCGGTGAACTACGCCATAACCTTCGAGGTCTCGCCGCCATCCTGGGAATCGACGGCGGGCGCAATTCCGAAGCGCGCCCCGCGCTCCCAGTCGATTGACGACACGGGGGAAGCGCTCATCCTCGCCGGCGAGATTACCGGAGCGAGCGAAGCGCTCGCTGCGCGCTTGCAGGAATGGGCCGCGACCAGACGCGGTCTGTCGATAGACATGTCCCAGGCCCGTCGCGTCGATTTCATCACTGCGGGGCTCATGCTCAGGGTTTTGTCTAAACTGCAGCCCGCGGGCCTTCCCATTCAGATTAGCGGTGCCAATGAACTGATCAACGCCTTGTTTCGCGTCATGGGAATCGACAAGGTCGCGCGCATCATTCCCCGCAGGTAGCTTGAACGGCTGCAACCCGCCCCCATCTTGTGACATGCATGGAACAATTCCGCGGAACCACCATCCTGTCGGCCCGTCGCGACGGTAAAGTCGCGCTCGGGGGCGACGGGCAGGTCACGCTAGGCAATGTCGTCGTGAAAGCGAGTGCGCGAAAGGTCCGGCGTCTCTACGACAACCGGATTCTGGCCGGCTTTGCCGGCGGAACTGCCGATGCCTTTACGCTATTCGAGCGCTTCGAGGCAAAGCTCGACAAGCATCAGGGGAACCTGCTTCGCTCGGCCGTGGAGCTTGCCAAGGACTGGCGCACCGACCGGATCCTGCGGCGCCTCGAAGCGATGCTGGCAGTAGCGGACCTGGAGTCCTCGCTCATCATCACCGGGATGGGCGATGTCATCGAGCCCGAATTCGGTTTGATCGCGATTGGCTCGGGCGGCCCCTATGCTCAGGCGGCGGCCCGGTCGCTCCTGGAAAACACCCAGCTCGACGCGGAGAGCATCGTTCGCAAGTCGCTTTCCATCGCGGCCGATCTTTGCATCTTTACGAACCAGAACCAGGTCGTGGAAGTCCTCGGCTAGAAGTCTGAGCGCGCCGTGCACCAAATGATGACTCCGCAGGAGATCGTTCATGAGCTCGACAAGCACATCGTCGGGCAAACTCACGCAAAGCGCGCCGTCGCGATTGCCCTCAGGAACCGCTGGCGTAGGCAGCAGGTCGGCGAGCCCCTCCGGCAGGAGATCACGCCGAAGAACATTCTGATGATCGGGCCGACGGGCGTGGGCAAGACCGAGATCGCCCGGCGTTTGGCCCGGCTTGCCGACGCGCCCTTCATCAAGGTCGAGGCGACGCGGTTTACCGAGGTGGGCTACGTCGGGCGTGACGTGGATACGATCGTTCGGGATCTCATGGAGATTGCCATAAAGGATGTGCGCGAAGCGGCCACGAAGAAGGTGCGCCGCCGGGCCGAGGACGCTGCAGAGGAGCGCGTACTCGACGCCCTGCTTCCCTCCGCGCGGAAGCCGGACTCCTTCGAGCCGGCGGGCATGGCCGGGAAAGCCGCCGGCGAAGGTGAACCGGCCACCCGCCAGAAATTGCGCAAGATGCTGCGTGAGGGCGAGCTGGACGATCGCGATATAGAAATCGAGGTATTGATGCCGCAGGCACACATGGAGATCTTCGCCCCGCCCGGGATGGAGGAGCTCACCCAGCAGATCCAGGGCATGTTCCAGAATCTGGGCGGCGGCCGTCGAAGATTGCGGCAGATGAAGATTCGGGAAGCGATGAGAATGCTTACCGAAGAAGAGGCCTCGCGCCTGGTGAACGACGAGGATCTGCGCGCGCGGGCGCTTGCCAACGTCGAGCAGAACGGTATCGTTTTCCTCGACGAGATCGACAAGATTACCAGCCGCAGCGAGACGATCGGAGCCGATGTTTCACGCCAGGGCGTGCAGCGCGACCTGCTTCCCTTGGTCGAGGGCACGACGGTTTCCACCAAATACGGGATGGTGAAGACGGACCACATCCTCTTCGTCGCGAGCGGGGCGTTTCACCTTTCGAAGCCCTCCGACCTGATACCCGAGCTGCAAGGGCGTTTCCCCATCCGCGTCGAGCTCGAATCGCTTTCGGTGGAGGATTTCCAGAGAATTCTCACCGCAACCGACGCCTGCCTCACCCGCCAGTATCAGGCCCTCCTTGCGACCGAGGAAGTTGAGCTGCTCTTCCTCGAGGATGGAATCCGGCGGCTCGCGGAAATCGCCTGGTCGGTCAACGAGAAGACCGAGAATATCGGCGCGCGGCGTCTCTACACCGTAATGGAGAAACTCCTGGAGGAGATCTCGTTTGAAGCGGGGAGGCGCGGCAAGGAAACCATCAGGATCGACGCCGCCTTCGTGGACGCGAAGCTGAAAGAGCTCTCCCAGAGCGAAGATCTGGCGCGCTACGTGCTGTGAGCGCGACTGGACAGGAGTTCAGAGCGTCCTAGCTGGATTCGCTGTCTGGTTTCGCGGTGGTCAATTCACCCAGGCAACGGGGACAGTAGCAGGCCTTCTCGGGTCGGGGCGCGGTCAGGACAGGAAAAGCCGAACACCAGCAGCGTGCGCTGCCTGCCTCCATTGCGCATTCAAATGCATTCCCGCAGCGGGCGCAGAGGGATAGCGGCTGCGCGCCCGCTGCCCAGGAGCCGCGTCTACCGGCCTTCTGGCTCATCGGGTCCTGGCAGGACGCTGAGCGCCCGACGAAGAAAGGCGAGCTGTCCTGCAAAGCGCGAGCAGGCGTCACAGACGCCCACGTGCAGCCGTAGCACGACTCTCTCCCTGAAGGACAGGTGCCGATCCATGCCTTCCGAGATCAGCCGGCTCGCCTCCTTACAGGAAAGTCGGATCGCCATGCTCATTTCGATTCCTCACCCACGGCGCGCGCCTCCGGAAAACCAGCTCCGCTCGAGGCAAGCGCGCAAGCTCAACCGGGCGCGGTACAGAATCACCCAGCAGTTGGACGCAGAAATCCCGAGTTCCTTACAGATTTCGTCCGTTTCCAGGCCCATGAGCTCGCGCAGGGTAAAAGCCTTCGCGGAATTCTTCGGCAGGGCCTGCAGGCAGCGTTCCAGCGCCTCGAAGAAACGGCGCTCCTGGAGCGCCTGCTCGGGGCTTTGCCACTCTCCCGGGGGTTCCGCAAAATGACCGTCGCTCCCGAAGAACGCATCGATCTCTTCGGCGCCCGCTTTGCTTGCCGTCGGGTCGGCCGACGGCTCACGTGAGGCCTTCCGAATCCGGTCGATAATCTTGTGCTTGAGGATCCCGACAAGCCAGGTCCGCACCGATGATTGCCCGGCGAACCGCTCCGCGCCCTGGATCGCCGCAAGCAGCGCTTCCTGCACCGCGTCCTCTGCGGCGCTTCGATCGCGAAGCTGCAGCAGCGCAAACCGCATTAAATAGGGGCGCTGCTTCTCCAGTTCAAGCGGGCTGGGAACGGAAGCGTCTGCGGGCACGCGAGATAGGGGAGGGCAAGGAAACGCCCCAATCTATCCGCTCGGCGCGGCGATCGCAAGAGCCCTTGAAATCGGCGCATCACGCCTCATTTCCCAGATACGCGGGCGATTTGCCCGAGACTGAATTCACAAGGAGTGAGCGATGGCAAACATTACTCGTTACGATCCGTTCTCGGATCTGTTCGATGATCTTCTGAAGGGCTTTCTTGTCCGCCCGGTCGGGTTCGAAGTGGAAGAGCCGTTGCGCCGCGTAAGGATCGATGTCGCCGAGCAGAACGGCGATTACAAGGTGCTGGCCGAGCTGCCCGGGGTGAAAAAGGACGATATCAAGGTCTCGATCGATGGGGACCAGGTGTCGATCACCGCGGAATCGCGGGCCGAGCGCGAAGCGAAGAAGGACGAGCGCGTGCTGCACAGCGAGCGCTACTTCGGCAGGGTTTCGCGCGCTTTCCGCCTGGGCCAGGAGATCGATGAGGCCCGCGCGAGCGCCAAGTACAGCGACGGCGTGCTGGAGCTGACGCTGCCGAAAAAGGCCACTGCTGCAGCGAAGCAGCTGACCATCCAGTAGACGCTCCGGCAGGAGCCGGGGCTGATGTCCAAACAGGAAGGCGGCCGAACGGCCGCTTTCTTCTTTCCCGCTGCGCCGGCAGGGTACAATCGGCGCTCACGATGCGCGCGTCGATGAGCGAGCCCGCTCTTACACCCATTCACAAGGCCAAGGTCCTCGCCGAAGCGCTTCCCTACATCAAGCGCTTTCACGGCAAGACCATCGTCGTCAAGTACGGCGGGAACGCCATGACCGACGAGATGTTGAAGCGCAGCTTCGCCCACGACGTGGTGCTGCTGAAGCTGGTGGGCATGAATCCCGTAGTCGTGCACGGCGGCGGTCCGCAGATTGACGAGCAGCTGGCGCGCATCGGCAAGAAAGGGGAATTCGTGCAAGGCATGCGGGTGACCGATGCCGAAACGATGGACGTCGTTGAGATGGTTCTGGGCGGCCAGGTCAACAAGGAGGTGGTGACGCTCATCAACCAGGCTGGAGGCAAGGCGGTCGGCCTCACGGGCCAGGACGGTGCCTTCGTTCACGCGAGGAAGCTACTCCTGGCCGACAAGGACAACGGCAAGATCGACATCGGCCAAGTGGGAGAGATCGCCTCAATCGACCCGAAAGTGATCTGGGCGCTCGAGCAGGGCGGTTTTATTCCGGTCGTCGCGCCGATCGGTGTGGGCGAGGACGGCCAGTCCTACAACATCAATGCCGACCTCGTTGCGGGAAAGCTCGCCGAGGTGCTGAAAGCCGAGAAACTCGTCGTGCTCACCAACACGCCCGGGGTCCTCGACAAGGCGGGCAAGCTCCTGACGGGTCTCACACCCAAGAAAATCGATGCATTGGTGGCAGACGGCACGCTCTCCGGGGGCATGCTTCCGAAGATCAGCTCGGCGCTCGATGCGGCGCGAAACGGCGTGAAGAGCGTGCACATCATCGACGGGCGGGTCGAGCACGCAGTGCTGCTGGAGATCCTCACCGACGAGGGCGTTGGGACCCTGATCCGCTCCAAGTGATCCGGCCGCCGAATCGAGGTAACCCGGAGCGGGCGGCATTGTCACTCTCCGGGCTCAGCATCTGGGCCACGGGCATCGGCGCAGGCCTCGGCGATAGCGCTGGTGTTCCAGACAGATGGTCATTATTCTTCGGCGAGCATGTTTTGCAAAGCTCAAGTGAATCCACCCTCCATCCTTCCGGTCTCCAAACTCGTAGATGAGTTGATCAAATGGGATGGTCGACTTAACGATCCTTCGACAGACCTCGAAGGGTGGGCCGAACGTCGCGCACGTGAAGTCAGCCGCAAGTCCCAGGGTGTGACGGGATGTCTTGCTTCCTCCGATCGCGGAATTCAAGACAGGCGAGCGGAAGCCGCTCGATATCTCTAAGGGACCGTGAAGCATCACTCGGATTGCATCCAAGTTTCTTGCCAGGAACCTAAGGTTTTTCACCAGGTTGGGCGGAGGCATGTTGTCGATCCCCCGCGCACGAGCGGTGTCCGAACGGATAAGTGCCCTAAGCGTGAAGTAAGCCGATAGTTTCATGTTCCTTTGCGGCTCCAGGCGCTCGTGTCCACAAGTGATGGGCAGGTAGCAAGCACTCACCCGGAATCATACAATAGGCCATTCGCCCACCCGTCTGGGGAGGAGACATGCCAGCTGCCAAACGCGGCGAGCGCCGCCTGCAGATCCTGCAGGTGCTGGCGCGAATGCTCGAGGATCCGACGGGAGAGAAAGTCACTACAGCGGCCCTTGCGAAGCAGTTGGAGGTCTCGGAGGCCGCACTTTACCGGCACTTCGCGAGCAAGGCCCAGATGTTCGAAGGTTTGATCGAGTTCATCGAGCAGACCGTATTCGGGCTCATCAACAAGATCACCGGCGAGGAGGAGAGCGGGCTCAAGCAGCTCCACGCGATCCTCGCCTCGCTGCTTGGCTTTGCCGAAAAGAATCCAGGCATGACGCGCGTCCTCATCGGAGACGCGCTCGTGAACGAAGATGAACGGCTGCAGGCTCGCATAAACCAGCTGCACGACCGGTTGGAAGCGACGTTCAAACAGTGTCTGCGAATCGCCGCGACGCAGGACCCGGCGACGGGGTCGCACGCCGCGACCGACCCCGGACCGCAGGCCAACCTGCTCCTTTGCTATGTCATCGGACGCTGGCAGCAGTTTGCCAAGAGCGGTTTCAAGCGACTTCCTTCGGAGCTTTGGGACAGGCAATGGCCATTGCTTGTCTAGTGCGCGTTGCGGTGCGCGGGGCTAAGCGGTCACTTTGGAGCACACCACGCAGGTGGAGTCCCTCGTGAGCCTTACGGTTCGCCACTGCATGGCCAGTGCGTCAAGGATCAACAAGCGACCTTTGAGCGTTCCCCCGACCCCCGCAATCAGCTTCAGCGCCTCGGCCGCCTGAATCGCGCCGATGATTCCGGTAAGCGGGGCGAACACTCCCATTACCGCACAGCGAACTTCCTCGAATTCCGCATTCTCCGGGAACAGGCAGTGATAGCAGGGACTGGAATCGTCCCTCATGTCAAATACGCTCACTTGGCCGTCAAAGCGCACCGCTGCCCCGGAAACCAGGGGTGTGCGGTGTCTCACGCAGGCACGATTCACCGCGTGGCGCGTGGCGAAATTATCGGAGCAGTCGAGGACCACGCTTGAATCGGCTACCAACGGATAGAGCTCGGATTCAGTCAGGCGACGCTGCAGCGTCGCGACCCTGACTTCCGGATTGATCTTTGCCAGCGCTTCGCGCCCGGAAATGGCCTTGGATTTTCCCACCGACTCGGTGGTGTGGAGGATCTGGCGCTGTAGGTTGGTCAAGTCGACGGTGTCTCCGTCGGCGAGCGTAATCGTCCCGACGCCGGCGGCTGCCAGATAGATTGCGGCCGGAGAACCGAGACCGCCCGCGCCGATCACGAGGGCCGAAGCTGCCAGCAGTTTCTGCTGGCCTTCAACCCCGATTTCGGGCAACAGGATGTGCCGCGAGTAGCGTAGGAGCTGATCGTCGTTCATATCCGGAACGAGCCTTCCGCGGGGCAAGCGAGGCTTGGCGCCGACTCGATTCCGCGGAGCTACGTGGCGCGTTTGGCGCGTCCGCTATATCAGTTCTTGGACGGCGCAGCCGGCGCGTTCTGAGCGGCGGTGAGTGGTTGACCCTTCAGGTACTTGAGCGCCTGTTGGAACTGAAAGTCCT
>Ga0187774_10000141_pt1 | contig 23276 bp, 21 predicted proteins | sample 0216_BV02_MP05_2_FD_133152 | JGI IMG/M metagenome (GOLD analysis project Ga0187774, IMG submission 133152) | Tropical peat soil microbial communities from peatlands in Department of Meta, Colombia - 0216_BV02_MP05_20_MG | ecosystem: Environmental > Terrestrial > Soil > Wetlands > Peat | place... | reverse complement strand
GAGGAAGGCGGAGAGCACCTGGCGCTCCGGCGAGCCCGCGCCCGCGACGTCCTCCTCGGCCTCGCCCGCGGGCTCCAGGCCGTGCTCGAAATCCTCCGCGAAGAGGGCGGCGGCGTTGTAGAGCTCCTGGAGGTTCTCGAGGCGGTCCTGCCCGTCCTTCTCCGCGGCGTAGTGCTCCTTGAGGCGGCTCCTCTCGATCGCCTCCTCGACGAGCTCCGGCAGCGCGAGCGTGTCGGCGGATCGCGCGAGGGCGTCGAGGATCGCGACGAACTGCGCGAGCGCCGCGCCGCTTCGCCCGCCCACGATGCCCGAGCGCGCGGCGTGCACGAGGCTGCCGATGCCCCGCTCGGAGGCCTCCTGGAGCTGCTCGACGGAGCGCGCGCCGATGCCCCGCGGCGGGAAGTTCGCCACCCGCGTGAACGCCGTGTCGTCGTCCGGGTTCGCCGCGAGCCGCAAATACGCGAGCGCGTGCTTCACCTCCTGGCGCTCGAAGAAGCGCAGCCCCCCGTACACCCGGTAGGCGACGCCCGCGCGGAAGAGCGCGTGCTCGAGCACCCGCGACTGCGCGTTCGAGCGGTAGAGCAGCGCCATGTCCGAGAGCGCCACGCCCTCGCGGTGGAGGCTCCGCGCCTCCTCGACGATGAAGCGCGCCTCGTCCTCGTCGTTGGCGGCCGCGTAGACGCGCAGCGGCTCGCCCTTGCCTTCGGAGGTCCAGAGGTTCTTGCCGAGGCGCGCCTTGTTGCGCGCGATCACCGCGTTGGCGGCATCGAGGATGTTGCCGTGGGAGCGGTAGTTCTGCTCGAGCTTCACGACCTCCCGGATCCCGAAGTCGCGCACGAGCTCGTTCATGTTGCCGACTTCCGCTCCCCGGAAGCGATACACCGACTGGTCGTCGTCCCCCACCGCGAAGACGCACCCGTTCGATCCCGCGAGGAGCTTCACCCACTTGTACTGCAGCCGGTTCGTGTCCTGGAACTCGTCGACGAGGATGTAGCGGAAGCGGCTCTGGTAGTGGCGCAGGACGTCGGGGTTGCGCGCGAGCATCTCGAACGTGCGCAGCAGCAGCTCCGCGAAATCCACCACGCCCTCGCGGTCGCACTGGGCGTCGTAGTCCGCGTAGAACGCCACCATGCGGCGCGTGAAGTCGTCGCCGGCCTCCACGGCGTTGGCCCGCAGGCCCGCTTCCTTGCTGGCGTTGATGAAGCCCTGCAGTTGCCGCGGGGGATACTTCTCGTCGTCGAGCGCCTGCGCCTTCGCCAGCCGCTTCACCAGGGAGAGCTGGTCGGCGGAGTCGAGGATCTGGAAGAGCTGCGGCAGGCCCGCCTCCCGGTGGTGCGCGCGCAGCAGCCGGTTGCACAGGCCGTGGAAGGTCCCCACCCACATGCCCCGCGTGTTGATCGGCAGCATCGCCGAGAGCCGCGTGAGCATCTCGCGCGCGGCCTTGTTGGTGAAGGTGACCGCGAGGATGCCCGCGGGGGTCGCCTCGCCCGACTGGATCAGGTGCGCGATGCGCGTGGTGAGCACGCGCGTCTTGCCGCTGCCGGCGCCAGCGAGGATGAGCGCCGACTCGCGCGGCAGGGTGACGGCCTTGAGCTGCTCGGGATTGAGGTTCGAGAGGAAATCGCGCATGCGCGGGACGGACGGGACGCCGTCCCGATTTTCGCACGCCGGGCCCGCGAGCGCGCCGCCGAAAACGGGGAAAAAATCGAGCGGGCGCGGGGCCCGTCAGCGCGCCCGCCCGGTCATCGGCCCCACGGAAGGAATGCCCACGCCCGGCACCGTCCTCAGGTTCCCCATGAGGGAGCGCGCCTGCGCCTCGCCTTCGAGCCCCGTGACCTGCACGGCGAAGAGCCCTTCCTCCGGGGCGACCTGGGCCGGATAGCCCGCCTCGCGCAGCGTGCGCCTCAGGGCGAGCGCCCGGTCGCGGTCCGGGAACCGGCCCGCGACCACGCGCCAGCCGCCTCCCACGCGCCCCGCGGCCCCGTCGGGCGCGATCTCGGTCTCGAGCGACCAGATCCCGATCTGCTTCTCGTCGACGCGGGCGACCTGGGGCTCGCCGCCACGGGGCTTCTGGTAGAAAGCGCCGCGGCTGTCGAGCGTCACGGCCTCGTGCCCCTCGGCGCTCACCGTCACCTTGCCCTCGAGCAGGCACACGAGGTCGCGCTCGGCCGCGGACTTGCCCCACACGTCGGTGCCGCGGATCCCCGTGGTGATGGTGGCGACCCGGATCGTGATGTCGCGCCGCTGGCGCTTCGCGAGCGCTTCCGTCGTGAGCCGGAACGCGCCCGCGATCACCTGCAGCGCCGCGTGGAAGATGCCACGCGGCTCGACGTGCTCCACCTCGAAGCGCGCGTTCTCGCCGAGCTTCACGCTGCTGCCCTCGCCGAGGCGCAGCAGCACGCGGGCATTGGCCCCGGTGCGCACGCGGTCGCGCGCCTCGAGCGCGATGCCCGGCGAGAGCGGCACGGTGTAGCTGCCCCGGTCGAGCCAGGCCGGGTATTGCACCGCCTCGACCTTCACGGCCTGGCCGAGCGCCGGCCCCGCCGCCAGCAGGAACAGCGCGAACCCCCATGCGAGCCTGTTCATGGCATGCACCTCCCGTGCGCGCAAAATGCCCGAGACTGCGCGACAAATCAAGGGCTTGGCCTTCGCGCTGATATAATGATGGGGCCGCGCGCGTGCGCGAGCCCTTCCCATCGCGCCGAGCCCCGTTCCATGGATCCGCAATACCACCCGAAGGCGATCGAGCCCGAAGTCCAGCGCGAGTGGGAGAGGACGCGCGCCTTCGCCGCGCCCGACGCCTCACCGAAGCCCAAGTACTACTGCGTCTCCATGCTGCCCTATCCTTCGGGCAAGCTCCACATGGGGCACGTGCGCAACTACACGATCAACGACGCCCTCTACCACTACCTGCGCATGAAGGGCATGAACGTCCTCATGCCCATGGGCTGGGACGCCTTCGGCCTGCCCGCCGAGAACGCGGCGATGGCGAACGGCGTCGCGCCGGCGAAATGGACGCGCGAGAACATCGCCTACATGAAGAAGCAATGCCAGGCGATGGGCTGGGCGATCGACTGGTCGCGCGAGATCGCGACCTGCGATCCCTCCTACTACCGGTGGAACCAGTGGTTCTTCCTGCGCCTGTGGGAGAAGGGCCTCGTCTACAAGAAGTCGGGGATGGTGAACTGGGATCCGGTCGACATGACCGTGCTCGCCAACGAGCAGGTGATCGACGGCCGCGGCTGGCGCACCGGCGCGGTGGTGGAGAAGCGTGAGATCCCGATGTGGTACATGCGCATCACGCAATACGCCGACGAGCTGCTGGATTCCCTCGACGGCCTCGGCTGGCCCGAGCAGGTGAAGCAGATGCAGAGGAACTGGATCGGGCGCAGCTACGGCGTGGAGTTCGTGCTGCCCTACGCGCCCGAGACCGCGAAGCGCATGGCCGACGGCAAGCGAGGGTTGAAGGTCTTCACCACGCGCGCCGACACGATCATGGGCATCACGTTCGCCGCGGTGGCGGCCGAGCACCCGCTCGCGACCGAGGCGGCGAAGGGCAATCCGGCGCTGGAGGCGTTCATCGAGGAGTGCAAGCGCGGTGGCGTGCAGGAGGCCGAGCTGGCGACGATGGAGAAGAAGGGCGTGCCGACAGGCCTCTTCGTGCTCCACCCGGTCACCGGCGAGAAAGTCGAGGTGTGGGTCGGCAACTACGTGCTCATGGCCTACGGCGAGGGCGCGGTGATGGCGGTGCCCGGCCACGACGAGCGCGACTTCGCGTTCGCGAAGAAATACGGCCTCGCGATCGTTCCGGTGATCGACGTGGACGGCAAGCCGTATTCAACGGACGCGTGGCAGCCCTGGTACTCCGACTACGGCCGCAACGTGAATTCCGGAGCGCGCTTCCCGGAGCTCGACGGCAAGGATTACCCGGCGGCGATCGACGCGGTGGTCGCGAAGCTCGCGTCGCTCGCCGTTCCCGCCGCGAAGCGCGTGCAGTACCGCCTGCGCGACTGGGGCATCTCGCGCCAGCGCTATTGGGGCACGCCGATCCCGATCGTCCAATGCCCGAAGTGCGGCGACGTGGGCGTTCCCGCCGGCGAGCTGCCCGTCGTGCTGCCCGAGGATCTCGTGCCCGACGGAAGTGGCAGCCCCCTCGCGAAGACGCCGTCGTTCTACGAGACGAAGTGCCCGAAGTGCGGCGGCGCCGCGAAGCGCGAAACCGAAACGATGGACGTCTTCGTCGACTCGTCCTGGTACTACATGCGCTATTGCTCGCCAGACGCGCCGACGATGGTCGACGAGCGCGCGCAGTACTGGATGCCGATGGACCAGTACATCGGCGGCATCGAGCACGCGATCCTGCACCTGCTCTACGCCCGCTTCTGGACCAAGGCGATGCGGGACATGGGCCTGATCCGCATCGACGAGCCGTTCACCAACCTGCTCACGCAGGGCATGGTGCTGAACCACATCTTCTCGCGCCGCACGAACAAGGGCGGCATCGAGTACTTCGCGCCCGACGAGCTCGAGATCGCGACCGACGCCGAGGGACGCATCACGGGCGCCCGCCTCATGGCCGACGGCAGCGCCGTGGACTACGAGGGCATCGGCACGATGTCCAAGTCGAAGCGCAACGGCGTCGATCCCCAGGACATGATCGACCGCTACGGCGCCGACACCGCGCGCTTCTACGTGATGCAGGCGAACGCGCCCACCGACACCATGATCTGGTCCGACGAGGGCGTCAACGGCGCGTTCAAGTTCCTGAACCGGCTCTGGGCGCTCGTCCACGAGCAGGTCTCGGCGGGCGTGGTCGCGCCCTTCCGGGAGGGCGAGCTCTCCTCCGAGCTGAGGGCCCTGCGCCTCAAGCTCCACCGCACGATCGAGAAGGTCGGGGACGACTACGGCCGCAGGCTCCAGTTCAACACCGCCATCGCCGCCGTGCGCGAGCTGCTGAATCTGCAAGAGACGGTGAAGGACCGCGGCCCCGCGGGGCGCGCGGTCGCGCAGGAGGTGCTCGAGGGCTCGGTGCTCCTGCTCGCGCCGGTGGTGCCGCACATCGCCACCGTCCTGTGGCGCGAGCTGCGCCCCGGCACGCGGCTCCTCGACCAGCCCTGGCCGGCGGTCGATCCTGCGGCCCTGGTGCAGAATTCGATCGAGCTCGTCGTGCAGGTGAACGGCAAGCTGCGGGGACACCTGCAGGTGCCGGCGGCCGCGAGCCGCGAGCAGATCGAGGCGGCCGCCCTGCGCCACGAGGCGGTGGCGCGCTTCGCCGAAGGCCGGACGCCAAAGAAGGTGGTCGTGGTCCCCGGCCGGCTGGTGAACGTCGTTGTCTGAGGCCTCTCGCACGGGCGTCGCGCCGCGGGCGGCCGCCGCCGCCCTGTGCCTCGCGCTCGCCGCGTGCGGCTTCGAGCTGCGCGGGGAGCCTTCCGTGGGGCTGCACACGCTCTACGTGTCCTCCGCGGTGCCCTCGCTCGTGGCCGGCGAGGTACGCCGCATCCTCGCCACGGGCCCCACCCAGGTCGTCGCGACCGACAAGGGCGCGGAAGCGGAGCTGCGCATCCTGGGCGAGTCGCGCGAGAAGACCGTCCACACGGTGACGGGCAGCGGCCGCGTGTACGAGTTCCAGCTGCGCCTCGGGGTGAGCTTCCAGCTCACGGTGCCCGGCCGCGAGGAGCCGGTGATCGCGCCCACCGAGATCGTGACCACGCGGCTCATCACGTACAACGAGGCGGCGCCCACGGCGAAGGAAGCCGAGGAGCAGCTGCTCTACAAGGACATGCAGTCCGACGTGGCGAGCCGCATCCTGCGCCGCGTGGCGGTCGCGCGCCTCGAGTCGCCCGCGGTTTTCGCCCCCGCCCGATGAGGATCCGCGCCCGGCAGCTCGAGGGGCACCTGCGCAAGGGGCTCGCGCGCCTGTACGCCGTCCACGGTCCCGAGACGCTGGTCGCGCTCGAGTCCGCCGACCGCATCCGCGAGGCGGCGCGCCGCGCGGGCTGCTCCGAGCGCGAGATCTTCTTCGCCGAGCCGGGCGCGGACTGGGGGCGCCTCGCCGCTTCGGCGGCGAACCTCTCGCTCTTCGCCTCGAAGCGGCTCTTCGAGCTGCGCATCCCCACGGGCAAGCCGGGCGTGGAGGGCGCGCGCGCGATCGAGGCGTGGGCGGCCTCGATCCCCGACGACACCGTCGCCCTCGTCGCGCTGCCCGAGCTCGACTGGCAGCAGCTCAAGTCGCGCTGGCTCGAGGCGCTGGACGCGGCCGGGGTGCTCGTCGAGGCGCAGGCGGTCTCGCGCGAGGAGCTTCCCGAGTGGCTCGCCGACCGCCTGGGCCGGCAGGGACAGAGCGCGTCGCTCGAGACCCTCGAGTGGCTCGCCGAGCGCGTCGAGGGAAATCTCCTCGCCGCGAAGCAGGAGGTGGACAAGCTCGCGCTGCTGCTCGCGCGCGGCGAGGTGACCCTCGAGGCGATCCGCGAGGCGGTGACCGACGTCTCGCGCTTCGACCGCGACGCCCTCGTCGAGGCGATCCTCGCCGGCGACCGGCCGCGCATCGTGCGCGCGGTGGAGTCGCTTCGGGCCGGGGACGAGCCGCTGCCCCTGCTGCTGTGGGCGCTCGCCGAGGAGCTGCGCGCGATGATGGCGCTCGCCGCGGGCGCCCGCCCGCGCCGCTTCATGCCGCCGGAGCGCATGCAGGCCCTCGCGGCGGCGGCGAAGCGCCACGACGCAGCTTCCTTCGACCGGGAGCTCTTGCGAGCCCACCGGATCGACCGCATGATTAAAGGCGTGGAGCCGGGCGACCCGTGGGAGAGCGTCGTCGAGCTCGCGCTGGGGCTGGCCGGAAGGCCGGTCCTCGACCAAGCCGCCGCATGAGCCGAACCCGATGCCCAACGACCTCACCGCTTCCGCCGACCTGCACGCCGTGATGACCGCCATGGGCGAGGCCGCCCGGGAGGCGAGCCGCGCGCTCGCGCGTGCCTCCACGGCGTCCAAGAACCACGCGCTCGAGGCCGCCGCCGAGACGCTCCTGCAGCGCGAGCGCGGCATCCTCGCCGCGAACGCCGAGGACGTGAAGGCCGCCCGCGCCGAGGGCCGCGACGACGCCTTCATCGACCGGCTCGCCCTCACCGCCAAGGCGATCGAGGGCATGGCCGAGGGCCTGCGCCAGGTGGCGCGCCTCGCCGATCCCGTGGGCGCGGTGACGGACCTCGCGTACCGCCCCTCGGGCATCCGCGTCGGGCGCATGCGCGTGCCGCTCGGCGTGATCGGCATCATCTACGAGTCGCGCCCCAACGTGACGGCCGACGCCGGGGCCCTGTGCCTCAAGTCCGGCAACGCGTGCATCCTGCGCGGGGGGGCCGAAGCGCTGCAGTCGAACCAGGCGATCGCCGCCTGCCTCGCCCACGGCCTCAAGCAGGCGGGCCTGCCCGAGGCCTCGATCCAGCTGGTGGCCACCGCCGACCGCGCCGCGGTGGGCGAGATGGTCGCGATGGAGCGCTACATCGACGCGATCGTGCCGCGCGGGGGCAAGGGCCTCATCGAGCGGGTCGCGCGCGAGGCGAAGGTCCCGGTGATCAAGCACCTCGACGGCGTCTGCCACGTGTACGTGGACGAGCGCGCCGACGTCGCGAAGGCGGTGGCCATCGCCGACAACGCCAAGACCCAGCGCTACGGGACGTGCAACACGATGGAGGCGCTGCTCGTCGCGCAGGCGATCGCCGCGAAGGTGCTGCCGAAGATCGGCCGCATCTACGCGAAGAAGGGCGTGGAGATGCGCTGCGACGCCGAGTCGAAGGCGATCCTCGAGAAGGCGGGCATCGCGGGGCTGAAGGACGCGACGCCCGAGGACTTCCGCACCGAGTACCTGGCGCCGAAGGTCTCGATCGCCGTCGTCGCGGGCCTGGACGCGGCCATCGACCACATCGCCCGCTACGGCTCGCAGCACACCGACGCCATCGTGACCGAGGACTGGTCCCACGCCCAGCGGTTCCTGCGCGAGGTCGACTCCGCCTCGGTGATGGTGAACGCCTCGACGCGCTTCGCCGACGGCTTCGAGTACGGACTGGGCGCCGAGATCGGGATCTCCACCAACAAGCTGCACGCCCGCGGACCGGTCGGCCTCGAAGGCCTCACGTCGCAGAAGTGGATCGTGCTGGGCGACGGTCAGGTGCGCGACTGACGGGCTTGGCGGCGATCGGCCTCTTCGGCGGGACGTTCGACCCGATCCACTTCGGGCACCTGCGGCTCGCCACCGAGCTCGCGGAGGCGTTCCGCCTGGAGCGCGTCGTGTTCCTTCCCGCGGGCCTTCCCTACCATCGCGGCCGCAGCGCGCACGCCACGAACGAGCAGCGCCTCACGATGCTCAAGCTCGCGATCGCCCGCGACCCGCTGCTCGACGTGGACGACCGGGAGCTCCGGCGCGAGGGGCCCACGTACAGCTACGACACCCTCCTCGAGATCCGCCGCGAGCGCGGCCCGGACGCGCCCCTCGTCTTCCTCGTGGGCAGCGACGCCTTCGCGAAGATCGACACGTGGCACCGCTGGACGGAGCTCTTCGAGCTCGCCCATTTCGCGGTGGCGATCCGCGGCGACGACCCTGCGTGGGCGACGAAGGGTCCCGGCGCCTTCCCGCGCGAGGCCTGGCCGCGCATCACGCTCAACCTGCGCGAGATGCTCGCCGCGCCCGCCGGGCGGATCATGACCTTCGCGATGACCCCCCTCGCCATCTCCTCGACGGCGCTGCGCGAGCTCGCGGCCCGGGGCTCGTCGATCCGCTACCTCACGCCCGAGCCCGTCGTGGAGTTCGTGCGCTCGCACCGCCTCTACGCCGAGGGCGGCGAGCGGCGCGAGGTCGCCCCCGAGGCCGCGCGATGAGGAAGCTCACGACGCCCGCCAAGAAGAAGCTCGTCGTCTCGGCGCTGGAAGACATCAAGGCGCACGACATCCAGGCGATCGACGTGCGCCGCCTCACCTCGATCTTCGACTGGATCATCGTGGCGAGCGCGGACTCCGCGCGCCAGACCAAGGCCCTCGCGCGCCACGTGCGCGAGCGCCTGAAGGAGTCGGGCGCGGCGATCGTGGGCACCGAGGGCGAGGATTCGGCCGAGTGGATCCTGGTGGACGCGGGCGACGTCGTGGCCCACGTGATGCAGCCGGCGGTCCGCCAGTACTACAACCTCGAGGAGCTGTGGGGCGAGGGCCGCTTCGACGCGCCCGTGAACCCCTCGGCCCCGGCGCGGCCGGCCGCGGCCCCGCGCCGCCGGCCGCGCAAGCCGGCCGCGCGCGTGCCGAAGGCGCGATGAGGCGCCGCCCGTGCGCGTCACGATCCTCTGCGTGGGCCACCGCATGCCCGCCTGGATCCAGGAGGGCTTCCACGAGTACGCCCGCCGGATGCCTCCCGAGGTGCGCGTGGAGCTCGTGGAGCTCAAGCCCGAGGAGCGCGGCGCCGGGAAGAGCGCCGGGCGCGCGCGCGAGGCCGAGGGCGAGCGGATGCTCGCGGCGGTGCCGGAAGGCGCCACCCTCGTCGCCCTCGACGAGAAGGGGCGCGCCGTGACCACCCAGGGGCTCGCGGTGATGCTCTCGGGGTGGATGCGCGAGGCCGCCCACCCCGTGCTCGCCATCGGCGGCGCGGACGGGCTCGCCGAGGCGGTGAAGGAGCGGGCCGCGAAGCTCGTGTCGCTCTCGCCGCTCACGCTGCCGCACGGGCTCGTGCGCGTGCTGCTCGCCGAGCAGCTCTACCGGGCCTGGACGATCCTCGCGCACCATCCCTACCATCGCGAGTGAGCCGCCGGGCCCGCGCCGCCGATGATCTACCTCGCCTCCCGAAGCCCCCGCCGCCGCGAGCTCCTCGCGCAGATCGGCGTGAAGTTCGAGCCGCTGCTCTTCCGCGAGGGCTCGCGCCATGACGCGGACACCGACGAGTCGGTCCACGCCGGGGAATCGGCCGACGCCTACGTGCGCCGCGTGAGCCTCGCCAAGGCGCAGGCCGCGTGGCAGCGGATCGTCATGCGCCGGGGCCTCAGGCGCATGCCGGTGCTCGCCGCCGACACCACGGTCTCGCTCGACGGCGAGATCCTCGCCAAGCCCGCCGACCGCGCCGACGCCGAGCGGATGCTGCGGGCCCTCTCGGGCAGCCGCCACCGCGTCCTCACGGCCGTCGCCGTGGGATTCGAGCAGCGCTTCGAGCTCGCCGTGAGCGAGTCGCTCGTCACGTTCGCCGCCCTCGACGACGGGCGCATCACAGCCTACGTGCAGTCGGGCGAGCCGTTCGACAAGGCCGGGGCGTACGGGATCCAGGGCCGCGCCGCCGCCTTCGTCGAGCGGCTGGAGGGCAGCTACTCCGGGGTCATGGGACTGCCGCTTTACGAGACCGCCAACCTCCTGCGACTATTCGGGGTAACCGTCCCCTGAGTCGGGGCAAAAAGCTTCGAATCCGCAGATGAACGCAGATACACGCAGATGATCCGGGATTGCATGGAGGAAGACACCTAGCGCGTCCGGCCCTCGAGATTCCGTTCCCCGATCCAGGAACAATCCGCGTTTATCGGCGTTCATCGGCGGATCCCGCTTTTCAGCGAAAGCGAGCCCCGATGAACGAGCAAATTCTCATCAACGTCACGCCGCAGGAGACGCGGGTGGCGGTCACCGAGCAGGGCTCCGTGCAGGAGCTGCACGTCGAGCGGGTCTCCAGCCGCGGGCTGGTGGGCAACGTCTACCTCGGGCGGGTCTGCCGCGTGCTGCCGGGCATGCAGTCGGCGTTCGTGGAGATCGGCCTGCCGCGCGCCGCCTTCCTGCACGTGGCCGACATCTGGTCCGGCCGCAACGGCAACGGCGGCGGGGGCTCCCCGGACCGGCCCATCGAGAGGATCCTCTCCGAAGGGCAGGCGCTGCTCGTCCAGGTGGTGAAGGACCCCATCGGCAGCAAGGGCGCGCGGCTGTCCACCCAGGTCTCGATCGCGGGGCGCCTGCTCGTCTACCTGCCGCAGGACCCGCACATCGGCATCTCGCAGCGCATCGAGGACGAGAACGAGCGCGAGCAGCTGCGCGAGAAGGTGCACGCGCTGATCCCCCCGGGCGAGCCCGGCGGCTTCATCGTGCGCACCGTCGCGGAGGCCGCGACCGAGGCCGAGCTCGCCGCCGACATCGAGTACCTGGTGACGCTCTGGAAGCAGATCCGGCTCGCCGCGCAGGGCGCCGCGCCCCAGGAGCTGCTCTACCAGGACCTGTCGCTCGCCACGCGCGTGCTGCGCGACCTGGTCACCGACTCCACCGAGCGCATCATCGTGGACTCGCGCGAGACGTTCCTCCGGGTGCAGGACTTCGCCGCGCGCTACACGCGCCAGGCGCTGCCCATCCTCGAGCACTACGCGGGCGAGCGGCCGCTCTTCGACCTGTTCGGCGTGGAGGACGAGATCGAGCGGGCGCTCGCGCGGCGCGTGGACCTGAAGAGCGGCGGCTACCTCATCATCGACCAGACCGAGGCGCTCACCACCATCGACGTGAACACCGGCGGCTTCGTCTCGGGCCGCTCCTTCGACGACACCATCTTCCGGACGAACCTCGAGGCGGCCCAGGCGATCGCGCGCCAGCTCCGGCTGCGCAACCTCGGCGGGATCATCATCATCGACTTCATCGACATGGACACCGCCGAGCATCGCGACTCCGTGCTCGCGGAGCTGCGCAAGGCGCTCGCCCGCGACCGCACCCGCGTCACGGTGAACGGCTTCTCCCAGCTGGGCCTGGTGGAGATGACGCGCAAGCGCACGCGCGAGTCGCTCGCCCACGTGCTGTGCGAGCCCTGCCCCGTGTGCGAGGGGCGCGGCGAGCTCAAGACCGCGCAGACCGTCTGCTACGAGATCCTGCGCGAGGTGCTGCGGGCCGACCGGCAGTTCGGCGCGAAGGAGTACCGAATCCTCGCCTCCCAGAAGGTGATCGACCTCTTCCTCGAGGAGGAGTCCGACGGCCTCGCGCAGCTCGGGGACTTCATCGGCAAGCCCATCTCGATGCAGGTGGAGACCGCCTACACGCAGGAGCAGTACGACGTCGTGCTCGTCTGAAACCTAGACGCCGAGGTAGCGGTGCAGCACCTCCGGCTGCTGGCGGATCTCCTTCGCCGGCCCCTCGTGCACGATGTGCCCGTTGTTGATCATGTAGACGCGCTGGGCGAGCGCCAGCGTCGCGGGCAGGTTCTGCTCCACGACGACGATCGTCTGCCCGGCGTTCGCGAGCTCGCGGCAGGCGCGCATGAGGTCCTTCACGATGACCGGGGCGAGGCCCTCGAAGGGCTCGTCGAGGAGGACGATCTTCGGGTCGCGGATGAGGGCGCGCGCGATGGCGAGCATCTGCTGCTCGCCGCCGGAGAGGTCCGTGCCGCGGCTGCCGCGCCGCTCCTTCAGCCGCGGGAACATCTCGTAGATCCGGTCGAGCGGCCAGCGCCCCGGCGCCGTGAGCCCCGCGAGGACCAGGTTCTCCTCGACGTCGAGGGCGCCGAAGATGCGCCGGTCCTCGTGCACGAGCTGCATGCCGCGCTTGGCGATGGCGTGGGGCGGCTCGCCGGCCACGTCCACGCCGTCGAGGACCACCGACCCCGACTGCGGCGTCACCACGCCCATCAGGCTCTTGAGCGTCGTGCTCTTGCCCGCGCCGTTGCGCCCGAGCAGCGCCACCACCTCGTGGCGCTCGACGTGCAGCGACACGTCGAAGAGGATGTGCGAGTCCCCGTAGTAGCTGTTCAGGCCCTCGACCCGGAGCAGGCTCATTCGTGCAGCACCTCGTGCACGCCGCCGAGGTAGGCCTCCTGGACGGCCTCGTTGCCCTTGATCTCGTCGGTCGTGCCCTCGACCAGCACGCGCCCCTGCTGCATCACCGTGATGCGCTCGGCCAGCTCGAACAGGGAGTCGACGTCGTGGTCGATGATGATCATCGTGCGCCCCTGGCCGATCGACTTGAGGAGCTTCACCGTCTCCACGCGCTCGGCCGGGCTCATGCCGGCGAGCGGCTCGTCGAGGAGGAGCAGGCTCGGGGAGGAGGCGAGCGCGAGGCCCACCTCCAGCCGGCGCTTCTCCCCGTAGGCGAGCTCCGCGACCGGAGCGTCGATGCGATCGGTGAGGTCCACGAGCTCGAGCGTGCGCTCCACCTGTTCGCGCAATCCCGGGATCTTCGTGAGGCTGCGCAGCAGGTCGAGGCGGAACTTCCCGCGCCGTTCCGCGAGCGCCGCGATGGTCACGTTCTCGCGCACCGTGAGGCGGTTGAAGAGCTGGTTCACCTGGTAGCTCTTGGTGAGGCCGAACTGGCACACGTCGGTGACGCCCATGCCGGTGATGTCGCGCCCCTCGAAAACGATCCGGCCCGAGGTGGGCGGCATCTCGCAGGTGAGCATCTTGAAGAAGGTGCTCTTGCCCGCGCCGTTCGGGCCGATGATGCCGCGCAGCTCGCCCGCGTTCACCGTGAAGTCGATGCCGGAATTCGCGACGATCCCCCCGAAGTGCTTGGTGAGCCCCGTGGTCTGCAGGATGGGCCCGGTGTGCAGGAGGTTGGCGTGGTGCACGGGCGTCATCGTGGTCGCCGGCCGGATCGCCGCGCCCGAAGGGCCCGGGTTCGCCGGCGCCGCGGCGGCGGCGGGCGCGGCCGGCGAGCGCCGCACGCGCAGGATCAGGCCCCACAGGTCGCGGACCGCGCCCACGATACCCTGGCGCAGGAAGAAGACGAGCAGCACGAAGACGAGCCCGAGCACGAGCTTCCACGTCGCGCCGAGCTTGAGCGTCGACTGGAGGAAGTCCTGCAGGAAGAGCCACACCGCGGCGCCGACCAGCGGGCCGAAGAGCGTGCCGCGCCCGCCGATCGCGGTCTGCATCACCAGCTGCCCCGACGTGTCGAACGTGAACGCATCGGGCGGCATGAAGGCCTGCAGCACGCCGAGCAGCCCCCCCGCGAGGCCCGCGTACGCGGCCGCGATCACGAAGGCGGTGAGCTTGTAGGCGTGGATGTTGTGACCCACCGCCGAGGCGCGCAGCGGGTTCTCGCGGATCGCGCGCAGCACCGCGCCCACCGGGGAGCGCACGATGCGCAGCGCGATGAAGATCCCCGCGAAATAGCAGAGCGCGAGGAACGGATAGAGCGACCAGCCGGTGTCGAACCGGAACGTCCTCGATCCGAGGTGGAACACCGGCGCCGGGACCCCGGGCAGGCCGTTCTCGCCGCCCGTCCAGTGGGCGAGCGGGTTGAACTCGACGAAGTAGAAGACCTCCGCGATCGCCACCGTGATCATCGCGAAGTAGATGCCGGTGCGCCGCAGCGCCACCAGCCCCACGAGGTAGCCCATGACCGCCGCGGCCACCATGCCGATCACGAGCGCGGTGACGACGTGCGGGAAGCCGGCGCGCGTGAGGAGCCAGGCGGCGACCATGCCCCCGGTGCCGTAGAGCGCCGACTGGCCGAAGGAAAGGAGCCCCGTGTACCCGAAGAGGATGTCGAAGCCGATGCCGAAGAGGCCCCACACCAGCACGCGGTTCACCGTGTTCGGCGCCGCGTCGACGAGCGGGAGCAGGAACGGCGCCGCGACGAGGCAGATCGCGGTGAGGATCTCGACGGTGCCCGGGCGGTGCGTGCTGTACAGCCGGTCCGCGTTCACTCGCGCCCTTTCACCCCGAGCAGGCCGTGCGGCCGCAGCATGAGCACCAGCGTCATCGCCGCGAAGAGCATCACGTACGCATAGGCCGGATCGACCATCGAGGTGAGGCTGATGATCTCGCCGGAGATGAGGCCGCCCAGGATCGCCCCCGGGAAGGAGCCCACGCCTCCGATCACCACCACTACGAAGGTCTGCACCAGGATCGCCTCGCCGACCTCGGGCGTGAGCGAGACCACAGGCGCGTTCACGATCCCGGCGAAGCCGGCGGCCATGGCGCCGATGCCGAACACGACCATGAACACGCGGTCCACGTTGATCCCGAGGGAATCCACCATGACCGAATCCTCGATGCCCGCGCGCACGATGAGGCCGAGGCGCGTGCGGTAGAGCACGAGGAAGAGCGCGAGGAGCGCCACCGCGCAGATGCCCACGACCGCGAGCCGGTAGGTGGGATAGAACATGAAGTGCATGTTCGTGATGCCGGCGAAGATCTGCGGCGGCGGCACGACCTGCGACTGCGAGGAGAAGATGAGCCGCACCACCTCCACGAGCACGATCCCGAGGCCGAAAGTGACGAGGAGCTGATCCTCGTGCGGCCGCTTGTAGAAGTGGCGGATCAGGATCCGCTCGATGAGCATGCCGAAGACGACCAGGAACAGGGTGCCCGCGATCACCGCGACGACGAAGGAGCCCGTCGCGCGGTACGCGGCGAAGCCGGCGTAGCCGCCGAGCATGAACATGGCGCCGTGGGCGAGGTTGAGCACCCCCAGCGTGCCGTAGATGATCGTGAGGCCGGAGCTGATGAGCGCGAGGAGCGCGCCGAGCGCGAGGCCGTTGAAGAGCTGCGAGACGAAGTTGGCCCAGTTGACCATGGTCGGAGCGCGGCGCGGGCGGCCTTCAGCCGCCCGCGGGCCGTTCCTCTATCGCGTGAAGCCCTCGATCAGGTGTAGCTGCCCAGGTTGCAGCCGAACGCGTCCGGCGTCTGCATGAGCCCCTCGCCGGGTACCACCTCGTCGACGGTCCAGAAGTCCTCCTTGTTGCGCATGTCGGAGGCCTTCTTGCCCTGGACGATGATCACCGGCCGCACCAGCTGGTGGTCCGCCCCGCGGATGTGCACCGGGCCCACCGTCGACTCGATGATGCGCCCGGCCTCGAAGGACTTGATCACGTCCGGCGGATAGAACGTGCCGGCGTGCTCGACCGCTTCGGCCCACAGGGCGAAGGACATGTAGGCGTTGTTCGCGCCCCACTCCGGCTTGTGGCCGAACTTCTTCTCGAACGACTCGACGAACATCTTCGCGAGCGGGTACCGGTCCTCGAGCGTCCACCAGAAGTCCGTGGCCGCGTACACGCCGGCGAGGAGGTTGCCGCCCACCTCGGGCGCGAGGAACGGGATCTGGTAGGGGATCACCAGCTTCATCTTGTCGAGGATGCCGAACTGCTTGGCCTGCTGCGTGGAGAGCACCGCGTCGTGGCCCCAGTTCACGTTGATCAGCACGTCGGCGCCGGAGTTGGCGACGTTGAGCAGGTACGACGAGAAGTCGGGCGCGCCCAGCGGCGAGACCTGGTCCGTGACGCTCGTCCAGCCGTCCTTCGCGAGCGCCTCCTGCATCGACTTCGTGACCGTGTGCCCGTACGTGTAGTCGGGCGTCATGTAGGCCGCCTTCTTGTTCTTGCCGTAGGCCTTGACGATGACCGGGGTGATCGCCGCGGCGGCCGTCTGTCCGTAGAAGCACTGGCGGAAGCCGTAGCGCACGCAGTCCTTGCCGGTCGTGTCGTTCGAGCCCGAGATGCCGCTCACGTAGAGCACCTTCTCGCGCTGGGCGAGCTTGTTGAGGGCGACGGCGACCGCGCTCGAGGTCGACCCCGTCATGAGGATCGCCTTGTTCTCCGTGATGAAGCGCTGCTCGGCCTGGACGGCCTCGTTGGGCTTCGCGGCGGAGTCGGCGACGCCGAGCTTCACGGTCTTGCCGAGCACGCCCTTCTTGGTCTTGGGCGAGATCTTCCGGATGAGCGGGTGGCCCTCGTTGATGTGCTCGACGGCGAGCTGCCAGCCCTTGAGCTCGTCCTCCCCCTGCACCGCGTAGGTGCCGGTGCGGGGCACGGCGACGCCGATGAAGACGGAATCGCCTTGCGCGCCCGCGGGCCAGGTGCCGATCGGGGGTTGGCTTTCGGCGGCGATGGCGCTCGAGACCATGCCCGTGGGCAGCGTCAGCGCGCCAGCGATGCCGAGACCCGTGCGCATGAAGTCCCGGCGGCTCTGGTTGTTGGGTTTCCGATCCTGCATGAAGTCCTCCTCGTCCGAGTAGGTTGCCGGTTTGAGGTTACGAGCGGTATTCCGGAGCGGCGGTGGTATATCGCGCCACGATGTTACCTCATTTGCCGGCACCCTTGAATCCGGGACGCCGCTGCGGGCCGGGGCCTCGGGCGCGCCGGGTCGGCCCTATTTCTTGTGCACGCCCTGCAGGATGCGCTTCGCTTCCTCGAGCCGCCAGATGGAGTCGTCCAGGCGCTGCGTCCGCTGCGCGTCGTCGGCGGGCGCGGGGTCGATCCTCTGCGTCGCTTCCGGCCGGAAGCCCGGGTCGAGCGCCGGCATGCGCATCGTGCGGTCGCCCTCGGGAGAGCGCGCCGGCAGGACCGCCGGGTCGATGCGCTGGGTGCGCTCGGCATCCGGCGGCCTCGGGATGGCCCCGGGGTCGATGCGCTGGGTGCGCTCGGCCTCGGGCAGCCTCTGGGTGACGGCGGGATCCATGCGCTGGGTGCGCTCGCTCTCCGGCAGCTTCTGGGTGACCCCGGGATCGAAGGCGGGGGCGGCCTTCGGGGCGCCGAGCTCGGCGAGGAGGTCGTCGGAAACCATCGGCGCGGCCGCGGTCGCCGGCGTGGGGGCGGCCTTCGGGGCGGCGGCCGGCCTCGGGGCGGCGACGGCGGGCGCCGCCCTCCCTCCGCCTCCCGCATGCATGAGCTCGATCGGCTCCGGGAGCTCCGGCCGCACGACCGGCGGCGGCAGCTCCTCCGCGAGCGAGGCCTTCGCCTCGTGCACGGTCACCCGCCCGATCAGGGCGTCGATCATCCCGCGCTGCTTCGCGAGCTCGGCGGCGGTGGCGTTGAGGGCGGCCATCTGCTCGTTGATGGTGGTGGTCTTCTCGTTGATCTTGGCGAGGTTGTCGAGGCGCGACTGGAGCTGCGCCTTGTGGTCCTTGATCTGGACCTCGAGCGGCAGCGTGACCGCCTGGATCCAGCGCTCCGCCTGGGTCTTCGCGTCGCCGAAGGTCGCGCGCGCCTGCTTCACCAGCGTGTTGTGGAACTTCCGCACGAGCGGCCCCTTGTAGTGGGCCACGTTGATGGGGTCGCGCGCGAAGGCGTCGGTCTCGTGCACGAGGAGCTTGAGCTTCGTGCGGTGCGGGTCGAGGTCGAGGGCGGGCAGCGTCATCGGCTGGAAGCCGAACTTCTCGATGAAGGTGTCGTACACCCCCTGCATCATCTTCTTGATTTCCTCGCTCGCCGCGAAGACCGCCTCGAAGTTCTCGCTCATGAGCCGCGAGAGCTCGCGCATCGAGCGCTGCAGGGTCATCGTGGTCCACGAGTCCTCCATCGACTCGGCCGAGGCCGCGAGCATCGCGTCGAGCTTCTGGACGTTGAGCATGTCCACGAGCGCCGCGCGCTTCGCGTTGAACGCGCCGTGGTTCACCTTGTACTCGGCGAGCGCGGCGTTGTAGGCGTTCTTCTCGGAGGTGATCTTCGCCCAGATCTTGGTCACCACGTCGCGGCTCTTGCCCTGCAGCCCCTTGATCTCCGCGATCTCGGCCTGGTTGGCCGCCTGCTTCTTCGCGAGCGAGGCGCGCGAGGAGGCCATCATGCCGCCGATCTCGCCCACCACCGCGCGGCACAGGATCTGGCGCTTCATCGGCACGATCTCCTCGCCGAGGAAGCGCTCGAGCTCCGCCAGCCCGCTGCGCTTCATGAGCTCCGCGTCCCCGCGCACCTTGGCGAGCAGCGCCTTCTGCGCCGACAGGGCGAAGATGCGCTCGCGCGGCAGCTGCAGGTGCTGGGCCGTCGTGTCGATCATGCGGGCGATGGCCCGGTCGATCTCCTCGGGGGTCTTCAGCTCGTCCCACATGAGGTCGATCTTGTTGAGCACCGCGATCTTCTGCGGCAGCCCCGGCCGCACGTACCGGTCCCAGATCTCCAGGTCGCTGCGGGTGACCCCGGTGTCGATCGAGAGCAGGAAGAGGATCGCGTGCGCGCTCGGCACCGTGCTCACCGTGAGCTCGGGCTCCATGCCGAGGGCGTTCAGGCCCGGCGTGTCGAGGATCGAGAGCCCGTTGCTGAGCAGCGGGTGCGGGAAATTGATCATGGCGTAGCGCCACGCCGGCACCTCGACCAGCTCCTCCTCGCCCGGGAGCTCGCCGTTCTCGTTGAGCATGGGCGTGAGCCCCAGCATGCGCGCTTCCAGCGCGTAGACCTTCTTCGTGTCGGCGAGCGCCTTGAGCGCCTGCTTCATGTCCGAGGCCGACCCCACGTTGAGCCGCACCTTGCTCCACTCCACGGGCATGTTCTTCAGCTGCGAGATCGACTCGTCGCGGTAGCGCGTCTCCACCGACAGGAGCTTGAGGTACGGCTCCTCGCTCGGGTCGTGGAAGATCTCGGTGGGGCACATCGTCGTGCGCCCGACGTCCGAGGGCAGCAGCCGCTCCTTCAGGCCCGAGAAGAAGAGCGCGTTGATGAGCTCGGACTTGCCGCGCGAGAACTCCGCGAGGAAGGCGAGCATGAGGCGCCCCTTGTTCAGGTTCTCGAGCAGGTCGTAGAACCGGATCGACTGCTGCACGTCGAGCTGGGAGGTGCCCTCGAGCCACTCGTGGTAGGCGTGGACCGATTGCGTGAGCTCCTCGCGCCAGCGGTTGTAGCGGGCGATCTCCGTTTCGAAGCTGCTCGGCGAAGGGCTGGAGTCCATGGCGCTCGGCGCGGGGTGCGCGGTCGAGGGCCAGTTTATCCGAGTTTCGCCCGTGGACAGAGTGACTTGGCGCACATCGGGGGGAAAACAGGCGGCCGGGTGGGCCCGGCCGCAATCACCACCAGGAGGAAGGCGGGGGGCTAGAAGCGCGGGGAGGCGGCCCCGAAGCGGCGCTCGGCGGCCGCCCCGGCGAGCCGGGGGCGGATCCGGGCGCCTCCCGCCGCATGCGGCCGGGGCGCGGACGCCTGCGCCTCGAGGGCGATCGCGACGAAGCGCTCGCGCCAGAAGGCGCCGGGGCGGGAAGGGGGTCGGAGGTTCATGGAAGTCACTCTACCGGGGCTCCCGCGACGATTCGATGACATGGTCCGGGTTTTCCCTGGGGAGTATTCGGCATTTCGCGGGAAGTCGCGCGCTCGGGCGGCCTCAGGCGGCGGCCCGCAGCCCCGCCACGTTCAGGGCGACGGTGAGCGCGATCGGCGCGAAGAAGGCGAGGCTCACGAGCGTGGCGAAGGCGTTCATGGCGGTTCTCCCGGCGGTGCGTTTGGCGATGGGGCCACTGTAGGCGCGGCCCGCCCCGCCCTCCACCGCCGGGCGACGAACTGCGGATTTCGCGGGATGGAGCGCCGGTTTCGGCGCCCCGTCCCTCCATCAGGCGGCGCGCCGCAGCTCCTCGAAGGCCTCCTCGGCGGGGCTCGCCGCGGCCGCGGGGAAGGGCGGCTGCGCGGCCGCCGGGACGGCGGCGAGCCCGAGGATCCCGTCGCCGCCGCGCGCGGGCCGATAGGCGAGGAGGTTGGCCGCGACGAGCAGCGCCATCGGGGCGAAGAAGACGGCGAGGACGAAAGCGTTCAGGACGTGGTTCATGGCAAGGCCTCCGGGGGGAAGTCGCGCAGGCTGCGCGCGGATGCGATGCCACCTTACGGTGCGCCCCGGGGCGCCGGCCACGGAATCCGGCGCGGTGCGCGGGCGCAAAAAGCGGCACCCGCCGTGCCGAATAGTCGCGCGGGCCCGCCCGCTACAGCAGGGCGCGCTGGATCATGAGGCCGGCTTCCTGCTCGAGCCAGGCCACGGGCAGCATGAGGAGCAGCTGGAGGAAGATGAAGACGAAGAGCGGCGAGATGTCCACCCCGCCGAGCGGCGGGATGGCGCGCTGGACGGGCCGCAGGAACGGACGCGTGAGGGCGTCGAAGAACGGCATCACCGGATGGTGCGGGCTCACCCACGACAGCACCGCCTGGATGATGATCGCGCCCATGAACACGTAGATCGACAGCCGGACGAGCAGCACGAAGGACAGGAACACGAGCACCGGGATGACGCCCGGGTACTGAAGGAGGGAGGTGCCGAACAGGAGCATGAGCAGCACCTGGAGCACGACCTCCAGCAGCCACGCCGCGGCGAGCGAGGCGAGGTCGAGCCGGAAGAGGCCCGGCAGCACCCGGCGCAGCGGCCGCACCAGGAAGTCCGTGAGCGCCATGGAGAACTGGGCGATGGGGTTGCGCGCGGGGGCGCGCAGCGCCTGCATCCAGAAGCGCACGAGCGCGGCGAGGATGACGAGGTCGAAGACCGCGTCGAGGACCATGGCGACGGCTTGCGCGAACATCGCCCTCACTGCCTCCCGAGCGCTTCGCCGAGCTCCCGAGAGCGCTCGCACGCCGCCTTCACCGCCTCCACGAAGCGCGCCTTCACCTCGCCCGCCTCGAGCACCTGCAGCGCCCGCTCGGTGGTCCCGCCCTTCGAGGTGACCTGCTCGCGCAGCTTCGCGGGCTCCTCGCCGCGCTCCACCGCGAGGCGCGCGGCGCCGGCGAAGGTCGCCAGGGCGAGGGCGCGCGCCGCCTGCGGGGCGATGCCCAGCTCGCGCGCGGCCTGCTCGAGCGACTCGATCGCGTAGAAGACGTAGGCCGGGCCGCTGCCCGAGACCGCGGTCACCGCGTCGAGGTCCTCCTCGCGCTCGAACCACAGCGTCTGGCCCACCGCCGCGAGCAGGTCCCCGGCCGCGCGCCGGTCCTCGGCGCCCACGTCCCCCGGCGCGTAGAGCCCCGTGATGCCGGCGTGCACGAGCGCGGGCGTGTTCGGCATCGCCCGCACGAGGCGCCTGCGAGCGCCCATCCAGCGCGAGAGGTCGGCGAGGCGGATGCCCGCGGCGATGCTCACGACGAGCGCGCCCGCCAGGTGGGGTGCGGCGGCGGCGGCGGCTTCCCGCATCTGCTGCGGCTTCACGGCGAGCACGGCTACCGCGGCCGGCGCGAGCGCGGGGCCCGGCGCCTCGACGACGGCCGCGCCCATCTCGGCAAGCCGCGCGCGCGCGGCCGCGTCGATCTCCGCCACGACGATGTCGGAAGCGCGCGCGCCCTTCGCGACGAGCCCGCCGATGATGGCGCGCGCCATGTTCCCGCCGCCGACGAACGCGATCCTCATCGCCGCCGCGGCCCGAAGATCGCGGTGCCCACGCGCACCATCGTCGAGCCCTCCGCGATCGCGTCCTCGAAGTCGTCGGACATGCCCATCGAGAGCGTGTCGAGCGCGATCCCCGCGGCGCGCAGCTCCTCGCGGGTGCGCGCGAGCAGCGCGAACTGCGCGCGCCGCCGCGCGGAGTCGCCTCCGGCGCTCGCCATGCCCATGAGGCCGCGCAGGCGAAGCCCGGGCAGCTCCCGCACCTCGCGCGCGAGCGCGAGCGTCTCGCCGGGCGCGACCCCGCCCTTGGTCGCCTCGGCGCTGATGTTCACCTGGATGCACACCTCGAGCGGCGCCATGGACCCGGGGCGCGCGCGGGACAGCGCCGAGGCGATGCGGCCGCGGTCCACCGCGTGCACCCAGTCGAACCGCTCGGCCACGTCGCGCGCCTTGTTCGACTGGAGCCGCCCGATGTAGTGCCAGGACGCCTCCAGCCCCGCGAGAGCGGCCATCTTCGGCAGCGCCTCCTGCACGTAGCTCTCGCCGAACTCGCGGCAGCCCGCGCGCCAGGCTTCGCGAATCGCTTCGGGAGGCTGGCTCTTGGACACGGCCACGAGTCGCACGCCGCGGCTATCCCCTTGTAAAGCCTCCGAAATGCGCCGTCTCACGGCTTGCAGGTTGGCGGCGATTGGGGACATAATCGGTTCGGATTCCCGAGGCGCATTCTAACCCAGCGGTCCATCGGCCCCGACTCGGCGCCTCACGCATCCAGGGACAAGACATGGACATCGCCGAACTGCTCGCCTTCTCGGTCAAGAACAAGGCCTCCGACCTGCACCTCTCGGCGGGCCTGCCGCCCATGATCCGCGTGCACGGCGACGTGCGCCGCATCAACGTGCCCCCGCTCGAGCACAAGGACGTGCACGGGATGGTGTACGACATCATGAACGACTCGCAGCGCAAGGTGTACGAGGAGACGCTCGAGTGCGACTTCTCGTTCGAGATCCCGAACCTCGCGCGCTTCCGGGTGAACGCCTTCAACCAGAACCGCGGCGCGGGCGCCGTCTTCCGGACCATCCCCTCGAAGGTGCTCACGCTCGAGGAGCTGAACGCCCCGCGCATCTTCGGCGAGATCGCCAACCAGCCGCGCGGGCTCGTGCTCGTCACCGGCCCTACGGGCTCGGGCAAGTCCACCACGCTCGCGGCGATGGTCAACCACGTGAACGAGAACGAGTACGGCCACATCCTCACGGTCGAGGACCCGATCGAGTTCGTGCACGAGTCGAAGAAGTGCCTCATCAACCAGCGCGAGGT
>Ga0187774_10000139_pt1 | contig 23437 bp, 21 predicted proteins | sample 0216_BV02_MP05_2_FD_133152 | JGI IMG/M metagenome (GOLD analysis project Ga0187774, IMG submission 133152) | Tropical peat soil microbial communities from peatlands in Department of Meta, Colombia - 0216_BV02_MP05_20_MG | ecosystem: Environmental > Terrestrial > Soil > Wetlands > Peat | place... | reverse complement strand
TGGGGGTCGTTGGTTCGAGTCCAATCGCGCCTACCAATACAAAATAAAGTGCGGCGCTGCCGCATTTTTGTTTTATGGATTCAATTCTATGCCCGTGGTTAGTTTGCCCGACGGTTCGGAGCGCAAATTCAGCAAGCCGGTGACCGTGGCGGAGGTGGCTGCCGATATCGGCGCCGGCTTGGCGCGTGCCGCGCTGGCGGGAAAGGTCAACGGAAAATTGGTGGATACCTCCTTCCTTGTCGAAGGCGACAGTGAGGTTTCAATCATCACCGACAAAGACAAGGAAGGCCTGGAAATCATTCGCCATTCCACCGCGCACCTGCTAGCACACGCAGTAAAGGAATTGTTTCCCGATGCGCAAGTGACCATAGGCCCGGTGATTGAAGACGGTTTCTATTACGACTTTTCCTACAAGCGTCCTTTCACTCCTCAGGACCTGCAGGATATAGAAAAACGCATGGTTGAAATCGCTAAACGCGACATTGCGGTGAAACGCCAAGTCATGCCGCGGGAAAAGGCAGTGGAACTCTTCCGAAATATGGGCGAGCGGTACAAGGCGGAAATAATCGCCGCGATTCCCGAAGGGGAACAAATTTCGCTTTATGAGCAGGATAATTTCGTCGATCTTTGTCGCGGTCCCCACGTGCCTTCCACGGGCAAGCTCAAGGTGTTCAAGCTGATGCGGGTAGCGGGCGCGTATTGGCGAGGCGACTCCAAGAACGAAATGTTGCAGCGCATTTACGGCACGGCCTGGGCCAAAAAAGAAGAGCAGGATGCCTATCTGCACCGCCTCGACGAAGCTGAAAAACGCGATCACCGCAGGCTGGGCAAGCAGCTCGACTTGTTTCACGCGCAGGAAGAGGCGCCGGGAATGGTTTTTTGGCATCCCCGTGGTTGGGTGATATACCAGATCGTCGAACAATACATGCGTGCAGTTTTCCGCGACAACGGCTACCAAGAAGTCAGCACGCCGCACATCCTCGACCGCAGCCTGTGGGAAAAATCCGGGCACTGGGAAATGTTTCGCGAGAACATGTTCACCACCCGTTCTGAATCGCGCGATTACGCGGTGAAACCGATGAACTGCCCGGGCCACGTGCAGATCTTCAACCAGGGCTTGAAGAGCTACCGCGATCTGCCGTTGCGCCTTGCGGAATTCGGCTCGTGCCACCGCAATGAGCCCTCGGGAACCCTGCATGGACTGATGCGCGTGCGCGCCTTTACGCAGGACGACGCGCACATTTTCTGCACTGAAGATCAGATTCTCCCGGAGGTTGCGCAGTTTATCAGCTTGTTGCAAAAGGTATACGCCGATTTTGGATTTGAGGAAATCATTTACCGGCTCTCGACCCGGCCGGTGAAGCGGGTGGGGGCAGACGAATCCTGGGACAAGGCAGAAAAAGCGCTGCAATCTGCTTTGCTTGCGGCGCAGGTCCCCTTTACCACTCACCCGGGCGAAGGCGCATTCTACGGACCCAAGATTGAATTCGCCCTTAAAGACTGCCTGGGGCGCGTATGGCAATGCGGTACTATTCAGGTCGATTTTTCCATGCCGGGACGGCTAGGAGCGAGCTACGTTGCAGAAGACAGCAGCAAGCAGGTTCCGGTAATGCTGCACCGCGCGATCCTCGGCTCGATGGAACGCTTCATCGGTATCCTTCTGGAACACCATGGCGGCGCGCTGCCGCTATGGCTTGCGCCGGTGCAGTTCATGGTGATGAATATCTCTGAGGGACAGGCCCACTATGCCCAGATGGTGACAGAAGAACTCAGAAAATCCGGCCTACGTGCTGAATGCGACTTGAGAAATGAAAAAATAACTTATAAAATTCGGGAACATAGTTTGCAGAAGCTGCCTTACCAAATCATCGTTGGTGACAAGGAAGTGGCGGCACAAAGGGTTGCCGTGCGTACCCGATCCGGGCAAGACCTGGGTCAGATGTCTCTAAAGGCGTTCATCGAGCGCCTTCAATCCGAGATGATCCAATAGGTTGCGCGGCGTAGTTATTGATTAGCTTGGAGGATTTATCGCTCAGGAAAAAGAGCTGCGGATCAATGGGGAGATTACCGCGCCCGAGGTTCGCCTGATAGGCACCAAAGGCGAACAGATTGGCATCGTGAGCATAGCCGCCGCCAATGCCATGGCGGAACAAGCTGAGACGGATTTGGTGGAAATTGCACCACTGGCTAAGCCACCGGTATGCAGGCTGATGGATTACGGCAAGTACAAGTATCGCGAAGCCAAGAAGCGGCACGAAGCCAAACTCAAACAAAAGCAAATCCAGGTCAAGGAAATCAAGTTTCGGCCCGGCACCAATGAAGGCGACTACCAGATCAAGCTGCGAAATCTCATTCGTTTCCTCGAAGATGGGGATAAAGCCAAGGTGACCTTGCGTTTCCGCGGTCGGGAGATGGCACACCAGGAATTCGGGGCGCGGCTGCTGCGGCGCGTGCAGTCGGATCTCGACAGCTACGGGGTGGTCGAGCAGTTTCCCAAGATGGAAGGCCGGCAAATGGTGATGGTGCTGTCGCCAAAAAGAGGTAAGTGATCGAATTAACGAATCGTTGTAGCCAAAACAAGTGGCGTCTTGGTCTTGCAAGCATTCCCCTCGGGAATCACCAAGCGCCAATCTAAAATAGGGAATCGCCATGCCTAAGATGAAGACTAAGCGCAGTGCAAAGAAGCGCTTCAAAGTGCGCGGAAGCGGCAGTATCAAGCGCACCCAGGCGTTCAAACGCCACATTCTGACCAAGAAGACCACAAAGAATAAACGCCAGCTGCGAGGCACTACCAGCGTAAATCCGAGCGACCAGGCGTCGGTGCGCTCCATGTTGCCCTATTCTTGAGGAGTAGACATGCCACGAGTCAAACGAGGGGTAGAGGCGCGCGCACGACACAAGAAATTATTCGCCAAGGCCAAAGGCTATCGCGGCCGGCGCAAGAACGTTTACCGGGTCGCCAAAGAAGCGGTAATGAAAGCCGGCCAGTACGCTTACCGCGATCGGCGACAACGCAAGCGTCAGTTCCGTTCACTGTGGATAGCACGAATTAATGCCGCGGCGCGCGAATGCGGCATGTCCTATAGCGCGTTCATGAACGGGTTGAGAAAGGCCGCGATTCAAATGGATCGCAAGGTGCTTGCTGATATTGCAGTGTTCGACAAGCCGGCATTTGCGAAGATCGCGGAGCAGGCAAAAGCCAGTCTCCACGCCTGACACCGGGTGAGTCCAGAGGAGGCGCTCGCCTCCTGTCGCAATCATCAATATGCAAAACCTAGATGCCATTCTTCGAGAAGCTTTAGCGCAATTTAAGGGCGCTCAGGATGGCGCCGCGCTCGAACAGGCGAAAGCGCGCTATCTTGGCAAAGCCGGCGTGTTGACCGATTTGTTGAGAAGTCTGGGAACGCTTCCCGCAAGCCAAAGGCCGGCCCAAGGCCAACTCATCAATCAGGCCAAAGAAGCTTTGGAGGCAGCGCTGCAAGAAAGGAGGAATGAACTCAAGGCGCACAAACTGGAGGCTCAGCTGGCGCAGGAAGCTCTGGATATAACGCTTCCGGGGCGCGGGCTCGGGGTGGGAGGTTTGCACCCGGTGACCCGCACGCTGCAGCGCATCGAGACGCTGTTCAGATCGATGGGTTTTACGGTTGCGGATGGGCCGGAAATCGAGACCGATTATTATAATTTCACCGCGCTCAATCAGCCGGAAAACCATCCGGCTCGCTCCATGCACGACACGTTTTATCTGGACGATGGCAAGCACTTGCTCAGAACGCACACGTCTCCGATCCAGATCCGCTACATGGAAAAACACAAACCACCGCTCAAGATCATTGCCCCGGGCCGCGTCTACCGTGTGGATTACGATGCCACGCATTCGCCGATGTTCCACCAGGTCGAAGGATTGTGGGTAGACGAACAGGTCAGCTTTGCCGATTTAAAAGGCGTAGTGCGCGAATTCCTGCTGAGATTTTTCGAGCGCGAAGATCTCAAGGTGCGTTTCCGGCCGTCATTTTTCCCATTTACCGAACCTTCCGCTGAAGTCGACATGAGTTTTGGGGACGGCTGGTTGGAGGTGGGAGGTTGCGGCATGGTGCATCCCAACGTATTCAAATACGTTGAAATCGACAGCGAAAAGTATCAGGGATTCGCATTCGGCTTAGGCCCCGACCGGCTGGCCATGCTGCGATACGGGGTACACGATCTGCGATTGTTCTTCGAGAATGATTTGCGATTTCTAAAACAATTCAATTGAACTGCCAATTCGCCGAGCTGGACAGGAAGCCCCATTGCATAAAAACATTTCCAGCGTATCGAGGTTTTTGCGATCGCACAGCGTATGAAATTTTCTGAAAACTGGTTGCGCACATTTGTAGATCCGCCGCTTACCGGCGCCAAGCTTGCCGAACTGCTCACCATGTCGGGAGTGGAAGTGGAAACGCTGGAAGCTGTTGCGCCGGCATTCGACAAGGTGGTCGTGGCGCAAGTGATGTCGGTAAAAAAGCATCCCGAGGCTGACCGGCTGAGTATTTGCGATGTGAGCGTCGGTTCCGGCGCATTGCTCACCGTGGTGTGCGGCGCGCCGAATGTCAAAGCGGGAATGAAAGTTCCCTGTGCGCTGGAGGGGGCGAGACTTCCGGGCATGACCATCGCAAAGACCAAAATGCGGGGCGTGGAATCATCAGGCATGCTGTGTTCGGCACGCGAACTGGGTCTGAGCGGAGACGATTCGGGGCTGCTGGTGCTCGCTGAAGATGCGCCGGCCGGCAAGGACCTACGTCAGTACCTCGAGCTTGATGACCAGATATTCACGCTCAAACTCACGCCCAATCGGGCCGATTGCATGAGTGTGGTCGGCGTGGCGCGGGAAACAGCGGCAATTTCGGCGAGCAGCGTGAAGATCGAACCGATCGCCCCCTGCACGGCGAAAACCCGCGACACCGTGTCGGTGAATGTGAACGAACCTCAGGCATGCCCACGTTACTGCGGCCGCGTGGTGCGCGGGGTCGATCCCTCTGCGCCGACGCCTTTGTGGATGAAGCGCAGGCTGGAGCGTAGCGGGCTGAGGAGCTTGAGTGCGATCGTCGATATCAGCAACTATGTGATGCTGGAAATGGGTCAGCCGTTGCACGCTTTCGACCTCGCGAAAATTAAAGGCGCCATTAACGTGCGCTATGCTCGGCCCGGAGAAGAATTGGTACTACTCAATGAGCAAAAACTGGCATTGACGTCAGGGCTGCTGGTGATCGCGGACGATGCAAAAGTCTTGGCGCTGGCCGGCATAATGGGAGGACAGCAAAGCGCGGTTGGTTCCAAAACTCGCGACCTGTTTCTTGAAAGCGCATTCTTCAGCCCCGAAGCGATTGCGGGAAAACCGCGCAGCCTGGGCTTTGCCACTGAATCCTCGCAACGTTTTGAACGCGGTGTGGATTTTGCCATGACGCGGGATGCGTTAGAACGCGCGACGCACCTCGTTCTAGAGACCTGTGGTGGGGAGGCGGGTCCGGTAACCGAGGCCAGCCACACATTGCCTAGGCGCGACCCGATACGGCTTAGAGTGGCGCGCGCCCAGACTGTCCTCGGCATCAGGCTGGAAAAGCACCAAGTAAGCGCTTTATTGCGCAGACTGCGATTCAAGTTTGAAGAAAACCGCGAGGCGTTCTACGTAACACCGCACAGTTACCGCTTTGATCTGGTAATTGAGGAAGACTTGATCGAAGAACTCGCAAGAATATACGGCTATGAGGCGATTCCCGCGAGCTTGCCGAGAACGGTGCAAAGCATGACTCCCGATTCCGAGCTTCAAAGAGACGTCTCTTCGATTCGCGGAATTATGGTCGCTCGTGACTACCAGGAAATTATCAGCTACAGCTTCGTGGATGCGCAATGGGAAACGGATTTGTGCGGCAACGCCGTCCCAGTACGCCTCAAGAACCCTCTTGCCAGCCACCTGAACGTGATGCGCTCGAGTTTGGCAGGCAGTCTGATTGACTGCCTGCGTTACAATCTAAGCTATAAGCAGCCGCGAGTTCGCGTGTTTGAAATCAGCCGTTGTTTCGCGGCCAAAGGTGATGGTTACTTACAGCCGGAAAGGCTTGGAGGGCTGGCCTATGGGGATGCCCTTCCCGAGCAATGGGGCGCCCCCGCCCGCGAAGTCGATTTTTTTGATATCAAGGGCGATATTGAAGCCTTGTTCTGGCCTGTGATCCCACGTTTTGTTAAAGCTGAACATGCTGCGCTGCATCCCGGAAAATCGGCGCAGGTATGGCTCGGGGACAAGCGGGTGGGCTGGCTCGGGGAGCTTCATCCATCATGGCAGCAAAAGTACCAACTGCCGCGATCACCGCTTCTGTTCGAACTCGAACTGGAGGCACTGACGGCTCGCACCCTGCCACAAGCTGCCGATGTGTCAAAATTTCCACTTGTTCGGCGCGATATTGCAGTGACGGTGGAGGCGAGCATAAGCGTACAGGCGATTTTGGAGGATTTGCGCGCCAAAAAGCCGCCTCAGGTTACCGAAATCGACCTGTTTGACCTATATCAAGGTAAAGGCATTGATTCTGGTCAAAAAAGTCTTGCATTCCGCGTGTTATTGCAAGATACTCAAAAAACAATGACCGATGTCGAGGTCGAGGCGGCCGTCGGGCAATTGGTGCAAATCCTGCAACAAAAATACCGGGCAAAGTTACGTATCTAAGGGGGGACTTATGACACTAACCAAAGCCGAGCTGGCTGATTTGCTGTTTGAAAAAGTAGGCCTTAACAAGCGAGAAGCCAAGGACATGGTGGAATCGTTTTTTGAGGAAGTGCGCGCCGCACTGGAAAAAGGGGAAAGCGTGAAACTGTCCGGCTTCGGCAATTTTCAGTTGCGTGACAAGCCGCAACGCCCGGGCAGGAATCCCAAGACCGGGCAGGAAATCCCTATAACTGCACGGCGCGTGGTAACTTTTCATGCCAGCCAAAAGCTAAAGGCACTGGTGGAAAAAAGCTACCATGGAAGCAAACCGTAAAGAACTGCTTCCGCCGATACCGGCGAAGCGTTACTTTACTATCGGCGAGGTGAGTGAACTGTGCGGCGTCAAGCCCCACGTGCTGCGTTACTGGGAGCAGGAATTTACTCAGCTCAAGCCGGTTAAGCGACGCGGCAATCGGCGCTACTACCAGCACCACGAAGTCTTGCTGATCCGTCGCATCCGCGAGCTGCTTTACGAACAGGGTTTCACCATCAACGGCGCGCGCAGCCGTCTCGATGAAAGTGCGGGTATTCCTGAAAAACCCGTCCATCAGGGTAAATTCGATATCGCGCTGCTGCGCCGCGAGATCAAAAACGTCCTCGAAATTCTGGAAAACTAGTTTTGGTATAATTTGCATGTCCGGGGCGTAGCGCAGCCTGGTAGCGTACTTGCATGGGGTGCAAGTGGTCGTGAGTTCGAATCTCACCGCCCCGACCAGTCAAACCCGAAAGGTTCCGAATTTGGAGCCTTTTTCATTTCATTTGAGCATGTCCTGCAGTTTTCAACGCGATTAATGGAATTGAGACAAGCATACAAACTCACAGCAGTTGCCGTTGCGTTGGTCGCGGTGCTGGGGCTGGCGGTCGCTTTTTACTATGCATATAGGCTGGCAGCGGTCGGCGCCGCCTACAAGGCAAAGATCCTGTGTTCCGGCGTTTTTGTGTCGGAGCGCGATCCTCACTCGGTGCTCAACACGGACCTCGCGGGGGATGATCTGGCCGCTTTACGCTTGGTAAATACGCACATTGATCGCGAGCTGAATAAGGTCACGGCCGATTTTTTAGGATTCATCACGCGGACAGCGGTATTTCAAAATAAACGCGGATGCACGGTTGTTTATGAAAATGTTGAACGACCATCGGCGCAATCGGCTGGAAGTTCAAATCGCGATATAAGTGCAAAGCCGGAGGGCGATTTCGGCGGTGAGAAGGGGCTGCCGGCTCAGGTAAACACGGCTCGCTTGAACTCCGCTTTGGAGTGGGCATTCGCCGAGCGTGACCCGGTTACTCCAAGAAACACGCGCGCCGTGGTTGTCGTCCATGACGGTCATCTGGTTGCGGAACGCTACGCGGACGGCTTTTCGAAATCCACGGCTCTTGCGGGCTGGTCGATGACCAAGAGCGTCATTAACGCATTAGTCGGCGTCTTGGTCCAAGAAGGAAAAATTTCTCTTCAAGATCCGGTTCCGATAACCGCGTGGAAATCACCGGGTGATATGCGCCGGGCGATCACCTGGGAACAGCTTTTGCGAATGAACAGCGGGTTGCAGTTCGACGAGGATTACCGCAATCCGCTGGCTGACGTGACCCACATGCTGTTCGGTGTACCCAGCGCAGCAGGCTACGCCATTGCCAAGCCATTGGAGGTGGAACCGGGAACGCGCTGGAGCTATTCAAGCGGGACAACCAACATCATCTCGTTCGCAATCCGTAAAGTGGTTGGCGATCCCGACTACTTGGATTTTCCGCGCCGCGCGCTTTTTGACCGGCTGGGGATGCAAAGTGCAGTGATGGAGAGCGACGCATCCGGGACTTTTGTCGGATCGTCCTTCATGTATGCGACCGCGCGCGATTGGGCGCGCTTTGGTTTGCTGTATCTTCGCGACGGCGTTTGGTCGGGACAACGCATCTTGCCGGAAGGCTGGGTGGCCTTTGCACGGAAACCGACACCCGATGCTCCGGACCAGACCTACGGTGCGCATTTTTGGCTACGTGTTCCCAAGGAATTCCACTGCGGAAACGGAACCGATGCGCTGCCTCCTGATGTCTTCCACGCCATCGGATACGAGGGGCAATTCGTTACGATCATCCCTTCTCGAAAGCTGGTGCTCGTCCGACTCGGATTGACGCGGCGCCCTTGCGCTTGGGACCATCCGGAGTTCGTTCGTTTGGTATTGGCGGCTATCGCGGATGGAATGCTTAGCAACGCGGCGCCCGGAACTGGCGCACCCCCGCTGGCTGTTCGCTAATTTGCAGTGCTCGGCTGCAAATGAATCTCCGGCACCGATAGCTGAGTTTTTCCTATATTTGGATTGAGTGTCTACACGGTGCCCCAACTCTCCTGTCGAAAAATTGTAATATTTGTTTAATATTTTGGAGGGACAATCTGGGGCGGTAGGGTCTACCTACCCTCCCTTTTTAGGTTGCCCCCTTTGCGCCCCGCCCTGGGGCATTTTTTTGTCGGCAAATCTTCAGTGTATTCTGTTTTGCCAATGTTCGAATTATCGATTCGGTTTGAATTTCGTTAAAATAAAGCTGCCGTATTGGTTTTGTCCGTTGCAAGATATTGATTAGCAATCAGCAGCGATGTTACGATGACCGATAGGTGCAAGTGGTCGCGAGTTTGAGTCTCGTCTGCCCGATCAGTTCAGATTTGAGAAAATAGAAAACGGGGGTCAGAAATCGAAAACTTGAGTTTTTTCCGTTGCGCCGATTGTTTATCGACCAGCGGGCCGCCCGCCTTCCACCACCCTGTTTTATCTTTCGGAAATGCATATCCTGCTCAGTAACGATGACGGTTATTTCTCACCGGGACTCGCGGTGCTTGCCGAAAGCCTATCGCGAACCGCAGACATCACAGTGGTGGCGCCGGAACGCGACAACAGCGGAGCAAGCAACTCGCTTACGCTGGACCGGCCGTTAAGCCTGCGCAAATCTCATAACGGTTTCTATTATGTAAACGGCACACCTACCGATTGCGTGCATTTGGCGGTGACCGGCATGCTGGACAAGCTGCCTGACATAGTTGTCTCGGGAATAAATGATGGCGCCAACATGGGTGATGACACGATTTATTCCGGCACCGTCGCTGCGGCTACTGAAGGATTTCTGCTCGGCATTCCCTCGCTCGCGGTTTCCTTGGTAGCGAGCTCCGGTGACAATTATGCAACTGCCGCACGGGTCACGGCAGAAATCATCGGGCGTTTGCAAAAATATTCCTACGCGCAACCCCTGTTGCTGAATATCAATGTTCCGGATGTGGCCTATGCCGAACTTAAGGGGTTTGAGGTCACCCGTTTGGGCAGGCGTCATAAGGCCGAGCCGGTAGTAAAAACTCACAACCCGCGCGGTGAAGCGGTGTACTGGGTGGGTGCAGCGGGAAGTGTGCAGGACGCCGGCAAGGGCACCGATTTCCACGCGGTTTTGCACCATAAAGTTTCCATTACACCTTTGCAAATCGATCTCACCCAGTTCTCACAACTCGAAAGTCTCAGCAAGTGGCTTGAGAACCTTTAGCATGAAGGCACACTATTCCGGAATCGGCATGACCTCACAGCGCACGCGCGCGCGCATGGTGGAACGTTTGCGTAAACAGGGCATTCGCGACGAGGTGGTGCTCACTGCTATGGCCGAAGTGCCACGCCACATTTTTGTAGAGGAAGCCCTGGCAAGCCGGGCGTATGAGGATGTGTCATTGCCGCTAGGCTATGGCCAGACGATCTCCAGTCCGTACACTGTGGCGCGAATGCTTGAGTTGTTGCGGGCCGGCAAGACAATCCAGCGTGCACTGGAAATCGGCACCGGATGCGGTTACCAGGCAGCGATACTGTCGCATCTCGCGCAGGAAGTGTATACGCTGGAACGAGTGGTCCCGCTCGCCAACAAGGCGCGGGTGCGACTCCGCGATCTCGGCATCAGCAACGTGCGGGTCAGGCAAGCCGACGGCTTTGCTGGTTTTCCTGATGCTGCGCCATTCGATTCCATTATAGTGGCTGCCGCAGCAACTCATGTGCCGCAGGCGCTGTTAGAGCAGCTTGCGGTTGGTGGTAGAATGGTGCTGCCGACGGGTGCGCATGAGCAGCACCTGCGCGTCGTCGAACGTGGTGCGCAAAGCTACATCGAGTCGGTTCTGGAAACGGTAAAGTTTGTACCTATGCGGGCTGGGATGGAGTAATGAAGGCCACGGCATCATCCTTTAACGTAGGCGTACTGTTGGCGGTTAATCTCGTGGTAGCCGGGTGCGTCAGTGAGCATCCGGCTCCAGTGGTAGAAAAATCGCCCGCGGCCGTGCAAGCGGCGAAACCGGCAAAAGAGAAAGCGGTTGTCAAACAGGCAGGCGGTGCGCCCGCCGAGTTTTATACCGTGCAGAAAGGCGATACCTTGTACAGCATTGCGCTGGCACATGACATTGACTACCGTGAGCTTGCGCAATGGAACAATATCAGCGATCCCACTGCCGTCAGTGAAGGCCGGCAACTGCGGCTGACACCGCCGGCTTCGGAAACAGTGGTCACTGCGCCGCTGATAACCACACCGGGAGTTGAGGGGCAACCGGTCGAAAGCCCGGAAGGCAAACCTCTACCTCCACCCGGGATGCTGAAAACCGAACCCAAGGCGGTGAAACTGCCGTATTCCGATCAGGCGCTGGCGCAATTGCAAAAGTCAGACGTACCCGCAAGTAAAACCGAGCCAGTTCCGGAAACGAAACTCGCGATCAAAACGAATGACAAAACCGAGGACAAAACCGAGGGCAAAACCGAAAATAAAATTCCTGGAACGGCTAGTGGCGAAATTGACTGGGGTTGGCCCGCTACGGGCAAGGTTGTTTCTGGTTTTAGCGAAACCGCCAACCTAAAAGGCGTGGATATTGCAGGCAAGCTTGGCGAGCCGGTGTTAGCCAGTGCGCCCGGGAGAGTGGTGTACAGCGGCAGCGGCTTGCGTGGTTACGGTAAACTAATAATCATCAAGCATAACGACACCTATTTGAGTGCGTACGCGCACAACAGCGAAATACTGGTGAAAGAAGGACAAGCGGTGGTGAAAGGCCAGAAAATCGGGGAAATGGGGGATAGCGATGCGGATCAGGTCATGTTGCATTTCGAAATTCGCCGCCTGGGCAAGCCGGTTGATCCGCTGAAATATTTACCCGCGAACAAGGCATCATGAGAAATTATTTGCTAGAAGACGAACTGCCGGAAGAAGGGCTCTCCCTTCAGGCCGAAGAGACCGTCGCGGAAGTGGACCAATTCACCGCCGACGTACTTTCGGATGCAACGCAGATTTACCTCAATGAAATCGGCCAGAATGAGTTACTGAGCGCCCAGGACGAGTTGCTTTACGCGCGCTTGACCAAGCAGGGGGATTTCGAGGCGCGGCAGAAAATGATCAAACATAATCTACGGCTGGTGGTCAGCATCGCCAAACATTATACGCACCGCGGCATGGCGCTCCTTGATTTGATCGAGGAAGGCAATCTGGGTTTGATCCACGCGCTGGAGAAATTTGACCCGGAACGTGGTTTTCGCTTTTCCACCTACGCTACGTGGTGGATTCGGCAAAATGTAGAGCGCGCAATAATGAATCAGTCCCGCACCATCCGCCTGCCGGTTCATGTCATTAAGGAACTCAATGTCGTGTTGCGTGCATTGCGCCACCTAGAAACACATTGCGAAAAAGAGCCGACTACCGACGATGTAGCACACCTCCTCGGTGTGCCGGTAGAGGACGTGCGTCGCGTGCTGGCGTACAACGAGCGCATGGCATCACTTGACGCACCGCTGGAAATCGATCCAATGCTCTCTGTTGGCGAATCCATTCCGGACGAGCATAACCCCACGCCCGACCTCAAGCTGGAGCACGCCGAGCTGGAAGCCTATGTTCAGGAATGGCTCAATCAGCTGAACGACAAGCAACGGCGCGTGGTAGAACGCCGCTACGGGTTGAACGGCTGCGATATATGCACTCTGGAACAGCTTGCTGAGCACTTGAGTCTGACACGCGAGCGGGTACGTCAGATCCAGATCGAAGCGTTGCACAGCCTGCGCAAGATATTGAAGCGCAGGGGCGTGTCGAAGGAAATATTGTTATAGCGCTTTAGGTTGCAGGCTTTTCTTGAATTGCAATTCCAAAATATTGCATTGCCGGTTCACGGCTCGAATTCGCGCACCAGGCGTGTCAGCCGTTTCACTGCCGGCTTGCCCGCCAATCGACCGTAACGCAAACCGATATAAATATCGCTGATACTACGTACGGGCGCCGCTTGCTGAGGTATGGCTTGTGCCATCCGGCGTGCGTAGTCAAGCGGGCCTTCCGCGGGACCGCGCGCCAATCCCTGTTTGGCCAGCTTGCCGCAGAATTTGTTATAGGCCTTCCGTACCGGGTCGTGTGGCGCGGTTTTTAAGCGCCACAATATCATTCCGGCCAATCCCAGCATGATAAATCCCGAGGCAACGAGCAGCGCGATGGCCATGTTCTGCCAAGTCACATCGCTCATGCCGAGCTGCGTCATGAATTGTACTTGGCGCTGCGGGGTATAGCCCAAGACCCACTGATTCCAGCCGTTTGCCATGGTATCCCATATGAAGCGCGCTTGGCGCAGCCATTGGTAATCCTGCCGTACCAGTAATGGCAATGGGTCGGTTGCGGGCACCGCGGCGGCGATTCCCGCTTCCACGCGCAGCGGAGATACTGCCGCGGTCGGGTCAATGCGCGTCCAACCGCGCTCTTTTAGCCAGACCTCGACCCACGCATGCGCATCGGCCTGGCGCACGATGAAATAGTCGTCGATGGTGTTGTACTCGCCTCCCTGATAACCGGTCACGATGCGCGCAGGTATTCCTGCAGCGCGCATTAGGAATGCGAAGCTCGAAGCATAGTGCTCGCAGAAGCCGCGCCGCGTGTCGAACAGGAATTCATCCACTGGGTTTTCGCCAAGCAGCGGCGGCACCATCGTGTAATAAAACTTTTCCTTGCGGAAAAAATTCAGCGCCTGGTTGATGATCGCCATATTATCGCTGGACATGCGGCGCCAGGATTGCGCTAATTCCCTGGCGCGCGGATTTGACTTCTGCGGAAGTTGCAGCGCGCGTCGCAATAAGTTGGGATCTTCATCCAGCTTGGTCCGATACTTGACATAGGACGCGATCTCATAGCGCATACGGTTGCGTACGGGGGCATTGGCGAGAACCTGGAAATCCGCGGTAATCTTGGAGTGCGGGGGGAAAGTACCGGGCAGATCCAATGCGAACAGCCAATTTTTGTTGTGTGGCTCTAGGGTGACGGTGTAGCGCAACGGCCGCTCAAGAGCCTGCAGCTCCGGAGTTTCGAAGGACGTTTCTCTCGCCCCGGACCAGGTTCGGCCGTTAAAGCGCCATAATACCGGGCCGCGCCAGTACAGCATCGACGCTCGGGGCGCAGCGCTTTCAAATTTAACGCGAAACGCCACCGCATCGGACTGCACCAAGCTGCTAAGGGAGCCCGGCGACATGGTATCGCTGAGACCGGTGATTCCGGAATAAGCATCTTGCGGCAATCCCCAGAGCGGTCCCTGCACACGCGGAAAGAGCAGGAACAGGGCCACCATCAGCGGCACCGCTTGCAACAGCAAGCTGCCGGCAATACGCATCTTTAACTTTGCGGGAATATCATCGGAAGGGTGGTTGCAGCCGATTAACGCAGCAGTAAGCACCAGCACCACGAGCACCATGTACAGGCCGGTGAGCATGGTTTGCGAATAGAGGAAGTTGGTGATCACCAGAAAATAACCGAGGAACAATACCAGGGCCGCGTCACGCAAGCTGCTCGTTTCCATGAGTTTCAGGCCGATCAGCAAAACCAGAAACGCCACGCCCGCGTCGCGCCCAAGCAGGACCCCGTAGCTTAAATAGATGCCGGCAGTCCCGGCGCCGAGTATTGAGAACAGCAGCCACTTGGACAACAAGGGAGACCTGCGCTGCGCGATATAAAGTCGCCAGAGGCCAAGAACACCGGCGAAAATTAAAACCCAGGCCGGCAGCCGCTCCGCGTGCGGGGCAGCCACCAGCGCAAGCGCAAGCAAGATCCAAAGGATATCGCGAAAATTAATCTGTTGTTCCATGCACGCTGTCACCCAGCCTAAACAAAGCCAGGGTTTCTAGGCAGTTTTGGCGGTGCTGTGCGCCGTAGGCCAACGGCAATTCCTTGCCGGGCAGGCGCAACCCGTAGCTAATTCGTGCAGTCTCGGCATCCAGCACCCAGCGGCAGAGCCGAGATAACTTGGCTTCATCATCCAAAGTCGCAGGCAGGTCATTCCAGTCCAGCCAAAGCTCGGCGTCGGCCCGACCGATGAATTGCTTGGTGAGTAGTCCGTAATCGCGCGCCGCCGCTTTCCACGCAATGTGCCGAGGGGAGTCGCTGGGCTGGTGCGGGCGCAGGCCGGTGAAATCATCGTTTCCCTGGCCTGATTCAAGGCCTGTCCCGGTATAGGAGTGCGGCTTGACCGGCGGAAGCTTTGCCGGATCCGGGCGCGGATACACTATGCAGCGCGAATCCAGTTCGACATAGGACCAGGCGTGGAACAGTCCCAGCGGAAAATGCGTGAACAGCGTGATTCGGCCCGGCCTCAGCCAACCGCGCCGCATCGCTGGAACCGCGACCTCCGCGGTTGAACTCGCGTTTTGCGCGACGTCGCGGAAGACCGGCGTTTGTTTTCCGCGCGTTACCGCAATGGCGTAGCGGGGCAGAGTGCGTTGATTGTCCAGGCACACCTCAAAGCTTGCCTGTTCTCCGGCAAACACCGGTTTGCTTTTGCCGGAACGTACCTGTAGCCCGGCGAGATTGCGGAAAGCGTGTAGCATGGAAATAATGCCCATCGCCGCAAGCAGGAACGTGAGCACATAGCCTAGTCCCAGGTTGTAATTGATTGAGCCAATCAGCAGCGACAACAAAAGCAATCCGAAAAACAGACCCAAGCGCGTGGGAAGGATGAACACACGACGTTGCGTGAGTACGATCGGGTCCGTCGCCGGCCCGCCGAGCTTGAACAGCCACTTGTCAAGATAATTCTTGAGCGCGAGTCGCATGCAAAGCCTGTTCTCGCGTCGGCAAATCTCAGGGAATCGCCACTGCGTTGATCAGGTGCTCGGCAAGATCCTTGTTGTGCGATTGTTCACCTGCCGGGTGCAGACGGTGTCCTACCACGCTCGGCAGTATGGCCTGCACATCTTCAGGCAGCACTTGGTTACGACCATGCATCAGGGCCCAGGCACGCGCCGAGTGCAGGAGCGCCAGTCCAGCGCGCGGGCTCAAACCGTTCACGTAATGAGGCGATTGGCGGGTTCGCAGGATCAGCGCTTGCAGATAATCCAGCAGGGCGTCCGAGGTGTGAACCATTCGCACCTTGTGCTGCACTTCCAGCAATTCGGCTGCGCTCATGCACGGCGTAAGTTGCGAAACCATATCGCGCCGTTCGCCGCCCTTGAGCAAAGCGCGTTCGGCGGCATTGTCCGGGTAACCGAGCCGAATGCGCATCAAGAAGCGGTCAAGCTGGGATTCAGGGAGTGGAAAGGTGCCAACGAATTGCGCGGGATTTTGTGTTGCGATCACGAAAAAAGGTTGGAGCAGGGGACGAGTTTCGCCTTCGGTTGTGACTTGGTGTTCTTCCATTGCTTCCAGAAGCGCGCTTTGCGTTTTCGGCGTGGCGCGGTTGATTTCGTCGGCGAGCACGACCTGTGCAAACACCGGGCCGGGGTGAAACTTGAAGGCGCCAGCGCCGCGGTCGTAAATTGAAACACCCAATATATCGGCGGGCAGCATGTCACTGGTAAACTGGATGCGGTGGAATTCCAGACCCAGCGACCGCGCCAGGGCATGAGCTAAAGTGGTTTTGCCCACGCCTGGCAAATCTTCAATGAGCAAGTGGCCGCGCGCCAGAAGGCAGGCGAGCGCCAAGCGAATCTGTCGATCTTTGCCGAGGATAATTTTGCTTACCTGTGCGATGACCCGATCAATTGGTTGTTCCTTGAGATCTTGCTGAAGCAAATGCGGTTGCATAGTTGGTCTCATTCTCCGTTTAAATGTCGGCAATCTGTATTATTCCGTGACCAGCAAAGCCGCGACAACTTTGCGTCCTTCCGCCATCAGGATGTTATAGGTACGGCAAGCGGCCGGCGTATTCATGACTTCTAGGCCGATTCTAGCCTTGGCGAGCGCTTGCGACAATGTCGGATGCGGGAAACGCAAGCTGGAACCCGTCCCCAGCAGCACGATTTCGGGCGCCAATTTGGCCAAGTCCTCGAAATCCCGCATGCTAAGGGTCCCGAATTCGGCGACATTCCATTGCATCACGCGTTCCGGCAGCACGACGATGTTCTTTTCGTGCCGCACATTGTTGACCATTACATAACCCCGCCCATATCCGGTGAAGCGGTTTTCGGTTGTGGAAGCGGCAAGATGTAGTTTCATGTTTTCAACCGTTGGCGAATCCAATTGCGACAGCGCAACTCGTCGGCTAAAATTATACCTTTTTTGCACAACAGCAGATTTGATATACATCACAACTTCATGCAGGAATTTCCACGCATAAAGCGTCTTCCTCCGTATGTTTTCAACATCACCAGCGAACTCAAGGCGGCAGCCAGGAAACGCGGCGAAGACATCATTGATTTCAGCATGGGTAATCCCGATGGCGCGACGCCCAAGCACATCGTGGACAAACTCATTGAAACGGTACAGCGTCCGGATACGCACCGCTATTCGGTTTCCAGGGGCATCCTGCGGCTGCGCCGTGCAATTTGCAACTGGTACCAGTCGCGCTTCAATGTCGAGTTTGATCCGGAAAGCGAAGCGATCGTCACCATCGGTTCGAAAGAAGGAATTTCGCACCTCGCGCTGGCCGTCCTGGATGCCGGGGATATTGTACTGGTACCCAATCCAAGCTATCCGATACATATATACGGACCGGTAATTGCCGGTGCCGACATATGGCACGTGCGCTTGACACCGGGCGTGGACTTCTTTGCTGAATTGGAAAAAGCGCTCAAGGATTCCTATCCCAAGCCGAGGCTGTTGGTTATCAACTTTCCCAGCAATCCGACGACGCAATGCGTGGACCTGACGTTTTTCGCGAAGATCATCGCGCTCGCCAAGGAATATGGAATTTATGTGGCGCATGATTTGGCCTATGCCGACATCGTATTTGACGGCTACGCCGCGCCGTCCATCATGCAGGTGGACGGCGCGCGTGAGGTTGCAGTGGAATTTTTCACTTTGTCCAAAAGCTACAATATGCCGGGCTGGCGGGTCGGCTTCATGGTAGGCTGCAAAAAACTGGTTGCGGCATTGGCGCGCCTGAAAAGCTACCACGATTACGGCACGTTCACGCCCATTCAGGTAGCCTCCATTTTAGCGCTGGAAGGACCTCAGGATTGCGTGGAGGAAATCCGCGGCATTTATCAGAACCGGCGCGACGTGCTGTGCAAAGGATTGCACGCGATCAATTGGAACGTGCAGACACCCAAGGCAACCATGTTTGTTTGGGCGCAGACCCCGGAGGCGTACCGCGCCATGGGCTCGCTGGAGTTTTCCAAAAAACTCTTGGTCGAAGCCAAGATTGCAGTCTCGCCGGGCATTGGATTTGGCGAATATGGTGATGACCATGTGCGCTTTTCCCTAATTGAGAATGAAGCACGCACCCGACAGGCTCTGCGCGGAATCAAGGAAATGTTCCGGAAGGACGGATTAATGTGAAACCGATCAACGTAGGACTCCTGGGTATCGGCACCGTAGGCGGCGGCACGTTTACGGTTTTGAGGCGCAATCAGGAGGAAATCACCCGGCGGGCTGGGCGGGCCATTGTGCTGAAAATGATCGCGGACAAGGATCTAAAAAAGGCACGCAAGCTTGCAGGAAAAAGTGCCGTGGTGACCGCCGATGCTTGGGAAGTGGTGAATCACCCCGATATCGACATTGTTGTGGAACTCATCGGCGGCACTACGGCCGCAAAGCAATTTATTTTGAAGGCAATTCAAAATGGCAAGCATGTGGTCACCGCCAACAAAGCTCTGCTGGCAAAACACGGCAACGAAATTTTCGCGGCGGCACATAAGCACGGAGTAATGGTAGCTTTTGAAGCAGCAGTGGCGGGCGGTGTTCCCATCATCAAGGCGCTGCGCGAAGGCCTGACCGCAAACCGTGTGGAATGGATTGCCGGCATCATCAACGGCACCAGCAATTACATTCTCTCGGAAATGCGCAATACCGGTGCGAGCTTTAGCGATGCGCTCAAGCAGGCGCAGGCATTGGGTTACGCGGAAGCTGACCCGACTTTCGATATCGAGGGCATAGACGCCGCGCACAAGCTCACTATTCTGGCAGCCATCAGCTTTGGCATTCCGATGCAATTCGACAAGGCCTACACCGAGGGCATCTCCAAACTCACGCGCGAGGATATCCGCTATGCAGAAGAACTGGGCTATCGCATCAAACTGCTGGGCATCACCAAGCGCACGCCAAAAGGGATCGAGCTGCGCGTGCACCCGACGCTGATTCCTACACGGCGGCTGATCGCCAATGTGGAGGGCGTGATGAACGCGGTGCTGGTGAAAGGTGACGCGGTCGGTGCAACGATGTATTACGGGGCGGGGGCGGGCGCCGAGCCCACTGCCTCGGCAGTCGTGGCGGATCTCGTGGATGTAACCCGAATGCATACTGCCGATCGCCAGCACCGCGTGCCGCACCTCGCGTTTCAGCCGGATGCACTTACCGATACGCCCATCTTGCCGATTACAGAAGTCCAGACATCTTATTATCTGCGTTTGCGTGCTTTCGACAAGCCGGGCGTGCTGGCCGATGTTACCCGCATTCTTGCCGACTCGGAAATATCGATAGACGCAATGCTGCAAAAGGAACCGAGCGAAGGCGAGGAGCAGGTAGACATCATTATGCTCACCCACGAGACCGTTGAGAAACACATCAATGCCGCAATACGGAAAATCGAGAGGCTTTCCACCATTTCTGGCAAGGTGGTACGCATCAGGCTTGAAGTGTTAGACAGGAATTGACATGCGCGAACACTATGCTGGAGTCATAGAGCGATACCGCGAGCGTCTTCCTGTCGATAACAAAACGCCGGTGGTTTCACTGGGCGAGGGCGACACCAGGCTCATTGAACTCAAAAATGTCGCGCGCCTGATTAAGAGAGAGGTGCGCATTTATGCGAAGTTCGAAGGATTGAATCCCACCGCTTCCTTCAAGGACCGCGGCATGACACTGGCAGTGAGCAAAGCGGTCGAATCCGGCGCCAAGGCCATTATTTGCGCTTCCACCGGCAATACTTCGGCTGCCGCGGCGGCCTATGCGGCGCGCGCGCGAATCGCATGTTTCGTGATTATTCCGGAAGGCAAGATCGCGTTGGGCAAACTTTCCCAGGCGATGATGCACGGATCTCAAGTTATCCAAATCAAGGGAAATTTCGACGACGGCATGGAGCTGGTGCAGGAGGTTGCGCAAAGCCTCCCGGTGACACTGGTGAATTCCACCAATCCCTTTCGCCTGCAGGGACAAAAGACTGCAGCGTTTGAGATCATCGAGGAACTAGGCGATGCGCCGGATTACCACGCGCTTCCTGTGGGCAACGCGGGAAATATCACCGCGCACTGGATCGGTTATTGCGAAGCGGTGTGTGAAAACACCCAGGCGTGCGCCTTTTGCGGCGGCCATTGCGCATATCACACCAGTCGGCTGGCCACGCGGCGTCCCATCATGCTTGGCTACCAGGCATCAGGCGCTGCACCTTTTCTGCGTGGCGGCCCCGTGAAAAACCCTGAAACCGTCGCGACCGCCATCCGCATCGGCAAACCGGTTTCCTGGAAACAGGCATGGAAAGTAAAGGAAGAATCGGGTGGCTGGTTTGGTGAATGCACGGACGAAGAGATTCTCCGTGTGCAAAAGCTGCTTGCGCAGGTCGAAGGTATATTCTGCGAGCCTTCTTCCGCCGTGTCGGTCGCTGGCGTGATCAAGGACCTTGAACAGGGGGCAGTCGGCGAAGGCACGGTGATCGTTTGCACTCTCACGGGTCACGGTTTGAAAGATCCGGATACCGCAATCAAACAAAGCGGTACACCGGTCACGGTTGCGGCAACACGCGCCGCAATTGAGAAGGTGATTGCCGAGAATATGCCAAAGTGACAGCAATTTGCCGGGCCGCCACTGGCGAACCTTAACCGTTTACTCAAAGCGCATCGACAAATCGATGGCTTTGACGTCTTTAGTTAAACTGCCAACCGAAATTCTGTCCACTCCGGTTTCGGCAATCGCGCGCACGCTTTCAAGATTGATGCCACCCGAAGCCTCGAGCTGCGCGCGCCCGGCGGTAAACTGCACCGCATCGCGTAGCAGTTCAAGACTGAAATTGTCAAGCAAGATAAGTTTCGCCCCTGCCCGCAAAGCTTCTTCGAGTTCTTGCAGGTTCTGGACTTCTATTTGAATCGATACGTGGCGCTTTGCGTTTTGCTTTGCCTGTTGCAATGCCTGCGCAATGCCCCCCGCTGCAATGACGTGATTGTCCTTGATGAGAATGCCGTCGAATAAGCCGATGCGGTGGTTTTTCCCGCCGCCGACTTTGACCGCATATTTTTGCGCAATGCGCAAGCCAGGCAGGGTCTTGCGCGTGTCCATGATGGCGGCGCGAGTACCCTTAACGGCTTCTATATAACGTCGGGTGCGAGTTGCGGTCGCTGAAAGCAATTGCAAGAAATTGAGTGCGGGACGTTCGGCAGAAAGCATGGCGCGGGTTTTTCCGCTAATTTCGCAAAGCAACTGTCCTGCCAGGATGCTGTCGCCGTCACGCGCGTTCCAGCGAATATTTATTTTGGGATCGAGTTTTCTGAAGCATGCCGCAAACCAAGCTGTGCCGCATAGCACCGCCGCCTCTCGAGTGATCACCCCGGCCGTGGCGCGCGCGTGAGCGGGGATCAGCTTTGCAGTCAAGTCGCCGCCGCCCAAGTCTTCCTTGAGCGCCGCATTCACGTTTTCCCGTACTGCAGATGCCAAGTTCATAGTCGGAGCCTAAAAAGGAATTCTAACTGATCAAAAAAAGCAATTAAAAATAAACCACCTGGCTATTAGCGGCGCTTAAGCGCGAAGCAGGCGCAATACTCTAGGAGCACAATCGAGCGTCCGGAAGGTTTATATTGGCGGGCGCAGCACGGTAACCGCAACGAGACTGAGGACCAATTTGCGAAACGCGCAATGTCTAAGGCGACTCCTGCATTATCCGGCTCAGATCCATGAGATTTGTCAGGATCGCTTCCGGAGAGTAACCGAGCTCGTCTGCAGAATTACCGGCGCGGTTGATCCAAAATGTGCGCAGCCCGAAAGAGGTGGCCCCGCAAATGTCCCAGAAATTGCAAGAAACAAAACCAATGTTGTTCCCGGGTAGTTTCAGTTTTTTTGAAGCAAGTGAGTAAACCTTTGGGTCTGGTTTGAATGTTTTAACTTCATCAACGCTGATGATGTGGTCCAAGAGATTTTCCAAGCTGTTGTTTTTCACCAACGCCTTCAGCATACGGGGTGAGCCATTGGAGAGTATCGCGAGCTTTAGGTGCGATAACGCGGCCAGGGCTTCTTTGACTTCCGGAAAAAGCGCCAGATGCAAATAAGCCTGCATCAGCCGCTTGCGCGTTTCGCTTGGGCAATCAAGCTTGAGCGTCCTGCAAGCGAATTTGAGCGCCGCTTCAGTGACTCTTCCGAAATCCTGATAACGACGCATTAAGCCATTCAGCCAGCTGTATTCCAGCTGTTTTGCGCGCCAAATTTGGCTTATTTGCGCGCCTCGGCCCGGGAAAAGTTCGTCACATAGTTGAACTACCGAATGCACGTCGAACAGCGTACCGTAGGCGTCAAATACCAGCGCCTTGATTTGCGGTCCGCGCTTCATTCCTTGCGCTGCTGGTCTTCCCGGGAAAAATACTCCGCTTCCAGCCACATCACGTTGATAATGCCGAAGGCGAGCGCCACGCCGATGCCCAGAATCCATGCAAAGTACCACATTGGCTAGCTCCTAATAAGCGGTATGCTCATCATCGCGAATCGACTGCACAGTAATCTTGCCGCGCAGCACGCGGTATACCCAGGAAGTGTAAGCGGCATTGATCGGCAAAAAGACCACTGCAACCAAGAACATGATCTGTAAAGTCCGGTGGCTGGAAACCGAATCCCATGCCGTAAGACTGCTGTTCGGGGAACTTGAAGAGGGCATGATAAATGGAAACATCGCGAGTCCAGCGGTCAATATCACCCCGGCGACCGTCATAGCGCTGAAGATAAAAGCAGTACCGGCGCGGTCGGCTATGGAAAGCAGCACGGTGATTGCCGTTGCGCCTATGGCCACTATCGGCACAACGATGGTCCAAGGATACAGCGTGTAATTGGTAAGCCAAGCACCGCGGGCTTTTTCCACCACTTTAGCGAGCGGGGTCATCACGGAATCCGGCGAGGGCATCGACACGATTTTGTAACCCTCAATCCCGAATGCGATCCACAATCCGGCGAGCACGAAAGCAGCGGTAAGCACAATGCCTGAAACTCTCACAGCCGTCTTGGCCCGCGCGTAGATCTCACCCTCGGTGCGATTCTGCAGATAGACCGCCCCGTGCATAATGAGCATCGACAGCGACACTATGCCGGCGAGGAGTGCAAAGGGATTTAGCAGCGCCCAGAACGAGCCGGTGT
>Ga0187774_10000136_pt1 | contig 23602 bp, 18 predicted proteins | sample 0216_BV02_MP05_2_FD_133152 | JGI IMG/M metagenome (GOLD analysis project Ga0187774, IMG submission 133152) | Tropical peat soil microbial communities from peatlands in Department of Meta, Colombia - 0216_BV02_MP05_20_MG | ecosystem: Environmental > Terrestrial > Soil > Wetlands > Peat | place... | reverse complement strand
TGTTCCAGCTGCCCAACCTCAAGGGACCCGATGCGCTGAACGCAATGCGCGAGTGCAACGCCGACATCGGGATCATGGCCTACGTCCTGCAGTTCGCGCCGCAGGAGTTCGTGAAGATTCCAAAGCGCGGCACGATCCAATATCACCCTTCCCTGCTTCCGAGATACCGCGGCCCCTCGTCCATCAATTGGCCGATCATCCGCGGTGACACCAAGACCGGTCTGTCCATCTTTCGCCCCACGGATGGTCTCGACGAAGGCCCCGTGATCCTGCAGAAGGAAACCCCGATCGGCCCCGACGACACGCTCGGGAGCGTTTACTTAGACCGGCTCTTTCCGATGGGCGTCAAGGCGATGCTCGAAGCGGCCGATCTGGTTATGGCGGGCAAGCATCGGGAGACGGTCCAGGACGAAACCCTCGCGAGCTATGAAGGCTGGTGCCGGGCGGCCGAGGCGAGGATCAACTGGGCGAGCCACGTCGATTTCACCTACAACCTCATTCGAGGGTGCAATCCCGCGCCGGGCGCCTGGACGAGCCTGAACGGCAAGAAACTCCAGATCTTCGACAGCCGCAAGCATGTCTTTCGCACCTTCGGAGCCGTCAAAGGCAAGGTCGGCGAGATTTCCGAGATCACGAGCACCAGCATTTTCGTCACGTCCCAGGGGGGGCGAATCGAAATCCTCAAGGCCAAACACGAAGAGGGAAAGAAGGTTTCCTCGCCGGAACTGGTGAGCCAATACGGGCTCACCCCCGGCACCCTGCTCGGAAACTGAGTCCGATTCCGGGCCGATGCGCCTCCCCGGCGACGGCTCCGCCCTCCTGTGCCACCGAGTCCGGCGCTCCCGCGGAGCGGAACCCGTCGCCGCCTTGCTGCAGGGTCGGCCTGCCCGGGTATTTGACTGTCTCGAACGTTACTGTAAAAATGCCCCCCATGGCTCTGTTTCTTAAGTAACTTACGGTTCCTTCGGGCTCTTAAGTGCCCGCCGGAAGCGGCGGCGTGCACCGAGCGCTCCGGCGAGTTTAGGAAGGTGGGCGGTGGCGTAAAATGCGGGAGCGACTCGGGGCGTGTCCCCCCGATCAATAAGAATAAGAACAAACGGGAGAGGCAATGGCCAAATCAGACTTCTGGAAAAGAGACTGGTTTCTCGGTCTGCTCGTTTCGCTCGCCCTCCTTTTCTCGGGCGGAACGCAGTTGATCCAGGGCTTGGAACGGTCTGCGTACGACTGGGGCGTGAATGCGACTTCGCGCACGCCTTCGGACAAGATCGCGGTGATCGCGATCGACGATGTCAGCATCGCGAACATCGGGCGTTTTCCCTGGTCTCGAGACAAGCTCGCAAAGATGATCGACTTTCTCGCCGGGGCCAAGGCAAAGGTCATCGGCAACACGATATTGCTGAGCGAACCGCAGATCGATCCCGGGCTGGAATACGTCAACAAGCTTGCAGAGAGCTACGGGAGGCTGGTTCCCCCGGGCGTCGATCTTGGCAATCCGCCGAAAGGCGTGTCGCCGGATCTGGCGCAGATCGGGATAACCCTGCGAGAGGCCGAATCCAAGCTGAACACGGATCGCCAGCTGGGCGAAAGCTTTGCAAGAGCCGGAAACGTGGTTCAGGCGATGTTGTTTGACGTGCGCGACCCTCTGGGCAAGCCGGACAAGCCGCTTCCCGATTACGTGTCGAAGAGTGGTCTCACCGTCGTGAGCCAGGGTTCCGAGGAGATGCCGCCGCAAACCGCCGGCATTCAGGTACCCATCGAGATTATCGGCAAGGCGGCGGCCGGCCTGGGGCACTTGAACCAGCTTCGCGACGTGGACGGCACTGTCCGCACCGAGCCCCTCGTCCTGACTTACTTCGACCAGATGTTCCCGTCGCTCTCGATGATGGTCGCGGCAAGGTATCTGAATCTCGGACCCGCCGATATCAAGGTGAATCTCGAGCAGGGCGTGACGCTCCAGAAATTGCGCATCAGGACCGACCCCTACCTGCAGATGCAGATGTACTTCTACAAGGATCGCGAGGGCAAGCCCGCCTTCCAGGTGGATTCATTCTACGATGTGGCGAGCGGCAAGATCCCCGCAGACAAGTATCGGGACAAGATCGTGCTCATCGGCGCCACCGCCGCCGGGCTGGGGGAGACTCCTGCGACCCCGATCTCCCCCGCGATGCCGCCGGTGCTGACCTTGGCTCACGCGGTGTCGTCGATTCTCCAGGAACACTTCTTCGTCGCTCCGAGCTGGGGGCCGATGGTCCAGTGGCTGGTCTTCGTGATCATTGCCGCGTACCTGATTGCGTTGTTGCCGCGGCTTTCGGCCGGCATGGGCGCCGGGGTGACCGCGGGTCTTGTGGCGCTCCTGCTGGTTGCCCACTTCGTCCTGATGACCGGCCAAGGCCTGTGGCTGCAGCTCATGCACCCGCTCGCCCTTCTCGTCGTCGGTCACGTTCTGCTGGTGACCAAGCGCTTCATGGTCACCGAGCGCGCCAAGGTCAAGTCCGACGAGGGCTCGGCAGAGTCGAACCGCATGCTCGGCCTGGCGTACCAGGGCCAAGGGCTGCTCGACCAGGCCTGGGACAAGTACCGCCTGGTGCCGCTGTCCGAGGCGGTCATGGACAACCTGTACAACCTGGCGCTCGATTTCGAGCGCAAGCGGCAGTTCAACAAGGCTGAATCGGTGTTCCGTCACATGCACGGCTTCAACCCGAAATTCAAGGATCTCGAGCAGAAGCTGTCGCGCGCCAAGCAGATGTCGGAAACGGTCATTCTCGGCGGAACGCAGACCCACCCCGGCGGGGCCCTTGCGCTGGACGGAGGCACGGAAAAGCCGATGCTCGGCCGCTACCAGGTGGAGAAGGAGCTGGGCAAGGGAGCGATGGGGGTCGTGTACCTGGGCAAGGACCCGAAGATCGGGCGCGTGGTGGCGATCAAGACGATGGCGCTTTCCCAGGAATTCGAGGCGGACGAGCTGGCCGAGGTGAAGGAGCGCTTTTTCCGGGAAGCCGAGACGGCAGGACGGCTGAGCCACACCAATATCGTGACCATCTACGACGCTGGCGAAGAGCACGATCTGTGTTATATCGCCATGGAGCTCCTAAAGGGGAAGGATCTTGTTCCGTTCACGAAGCCGGGCAGTTTGCTGCCGATCGAGAAGGTCGTATCGATCGTCGCGCGCGTGGCGGACGCTCTCGGCTATGCGCACAGACAAAACGTGGTGCATCGCGACGTGAAGCCCGCCAACGTCATGTATGAGCCCGAGGCCGATGTCTTGAAGGTGACTGATTTTGGCATCGCCCGCATTACCGACTCGTCCAAGACGAAAACCGGCATGGTGCTGGGCACCCCATCCTACATGTCGCCCGAACAGCTGCAGGGCAAGAAGATCGATGGCCGCAGCGACCTGTTCTCGCTGGCCGTGAGCCTGTACCAGCTCGCTTGCGGGAAGCTTCCTTTTGAGGGCGATTCGATGGCGCAGCTCATGTACAAGATCGCCAACGAACCCGCACCGGACATCCTGCAGGTCAACCCGTCCCTGCCGCCCGCGTTCGTCGCCTTCCTCGACAAGGCGATGGCGAAGGAAGCCGATCAACGCTACCAGACCGGCGAAGAATTTGCCGCTGCTCTGCGAGCCGCGGTCCCGGGCGGCGCCGCCACGGCTACCGGAGCCGGTGTCGATATCAGCCTCTGAGATTACACAGCCGTCATGGACCTGTCGGGGGTACTGGAAATTGCGAGCTGCACGGATGCCGGCATGGTGAGATCCCACAATGAGGACTCGATTGCTTCGGATCAGGAAAGGGGACTCGTAGTGCTCGCCGACGGCATGGGTGGCTACAACGCGGGCGAAGTGGCGAGCGGCATGGCCACGACGGTTCTTGTGACCGAAATTCAGCAGTCGCTCAGGCAAAAGCAGCCTTTCGACATCGACGAGCAAAGCGGCCTGCCGTTTGCGCAGACGCTCCTTCGCGAGCAGATCGCCAAGGCCAATACGTCGATTTATCAGGCTGCGCAGAGCCAGCCGCAATACGCAGGCATGGGAACCACGCTGGTGGTTGCCTTGTTCTATGACAACCGACTGACCGTGGCTCACATAGGGGATTCGCGTCTGTACCGTCTGCGCGGCGACGACTTCCGGCAAATCACGAAGGACCATTCCCTGCTGCAGGAGCAGATCGACAGCGGCATGATCACTCAGCAGCAGGCCAGGCTTTCGCAGAACAAGAATCTCGTAACACGAGCGCTCGGCATCGATCCTGTCGTGGAAGCGGAGATCCACGACTACGAGACACTGCCCGATGACGTCTATCTGCTCTGTTCGGACGGGCTTTGTGATATGGTGAGCGACGAGGACATTGGGATGACGCTGCAGACCCTCAGCGCCAACCTTAGGCTTTGCGCGCAGCAACTGGTTCAAATGGCCAATGACAACGGCGGCCGAGACAACATTTCTGTGATCTTGGTCCGCGTGCGCAAAGGCTATTCCGCGCCACGCGGGCCGCTTTCTAGATTATTTGGCTGGTTTAAATAGTTAGAGCAGAAGGAAACTGCTATGGCGAAGCTGATACTCAGCATGGACGGCTTGGTCCTGAAGGAAATTACCTTGACCAAGGAACGTACCACCATCGGCCGCAAGCCGCACAATGATATTCAGATCGACAATCTGGCCGTGAGCGGAGAGCACGCCGTCATCGTCACGATTCTGCAGGACTCGTTTCTCGAGGACCTGGGCAGCACCAACGGCACGGTGGTCAACGGCCAGCCTATCAAGAAGCACTTCCTGCAGAACAACGACATCATCGAGCTCGGCAAGTACAAACTGAAGTACGTCAATGAAGCTCCGGCCGCGCAGGCCAAAGCGGCGGATTTTGAAAAGACCATGGTGCTTCGTCCAGGCGCAATGAAGCCCGTGCCCGGCCCTTCGCAGGCTGCGAGCGCTTCCGTCCCGTCGGCGGCCGCTCCGGAGTCAGGCGGGGCGAAGAGCTTCGGGGATACCCTGGTCGGCGGCGGTTCGGCACCCGGCGCCTCTCAGAAGCCGTCACCCGCACAGAGCGCGGCGGCCCTGCAGCTGCTCTCGGGGCCCAACGCCGGCAAGGAACTGGAGTTGACCAAACCGCTGACCACGCTCGGCAAGCCGGGAGTTCAGGTGGCCGTCATCACGCGCCGGCCGCAGGGCTATTTCATCACCCACGTCGAGGGTGCCAGCTTCCCGGTGGTGAACGGCAAGGCGCTGGATGCGCAGGCACATTCGCTGAGTGACCACGACGTGATCGAACTGGCCGGGGTCAAGATGGAATTCTTCTTGAAGGCATAGCGTCGCGGAACACCGCGAGCGCCGGCCCGGGAGGGAGCCTGAAGCAGCATATCGTTCGGATCGGACTCGGTCTGCTGGTCGTCCTGGCGTTTCTGGGCTACGCGGCCAGGATCTACCCAATCGGCTTCATCACTCGGCTCGACAACATCATCTACGATTACCGGCTGCGCCTGACCATGCCGGGCACCGTCGATGACCGTGTCGTCATTCTGGACATCGACGAGAAGAGCCTCGACCCCCGCGCGCTCGGCCGCTGGCCGTGGGGGCGCGACAAGATCGTCACCCTGCTGCAAAAGCTCTTCGACAAGTACGGCGTGGTGATCGTCGGCTTCGACGTCGTGTTCGCGGAACCGGACGAGAGCTCGGGCTTGCCGGTGCTCGAGGAGCTTGGCAAGACGAAGCTCAAGAACATCGGCGCGTTTCAGTCCGCGCTGGGCGAGCTCCGGCCGCAGCTCGATCACGACGCCCTGTTCGCGAAATTCCTCAAGGGGCGCCCCGTGGTGCTCGGTTACTACTTCAGCAGCGAGCAGAACGCAGTGGAGAGCGGCGCCATCCCCGAGCCGGTCCTGCCGGCGGGCACTTTTTCGGGCAGGCGCATCCCGTTCACCACCTGGAGAGGCTACGGAGGCAATCTGCCGGAGTTCCAGGCAAACATTGCCAGCGCAGGTCATTTCAATACCTGGGTCGACGACGACGGCGTATCCCGCCGGATCCCGATGCTCGCGGAGTTCAAGGGAAATTACTACGAACCCCTGTCGCTCGCGATGGTGAGGGTGCTGCTCAACTTTCCCAAGGTGGTGCCCGGCTTCCCCCAGGAACGTCTGATCAACAAGGGTTATCCGGGGCTGGAATGGCTCGAAGTCGGCCCGCTCAGAATCCCGGTGGACGAGAATGCCAAGGCCCTGATTCCGTACCGCGGCCCGAAGGGCAGTTTTCCGTACGTCTCGCTTTCAGATGTCTGGTTCGACAGGACGCCCATCGAGAAACTGAAGGGGAAGATCGCCCTGGTGGGCACCTCGGCTCCCGGCCTCGTCGACTTGCGCTCCACCCCGGTAGGAGAGGTTTTCCCCGGCGTGGAAGTTCACGCCAACATGATTGCCGGCATGCTCGACGGAAAAATCAAGCAAAACCCTCCATATGTGCTGGCAGTGGAAGTTATCCTGCTCCTCGTGGGCGGGATCGTGCTCTCCATTCTGGTTCCGTTCCTCCCGCCGTTGCGCGCAACGATGGTGTCCCTGGCGGCGCTGCTCCTGATCACCGGGCTGAATTTCGCGGTATGGACCTGGGCAGACATGGCCCTGCCCCTGGCAGCGAGCCTGTTGATGACGGTTGCGCTGTTTGCGCTGAACATGTCCTACGGCTACTTCGTCGAGTCGCGTTCAAAGCGCCAGTTCACCGAGTTGTTCGGACAATACGTCCCGCCGGAGCTCGTCGACAGGATGGCCGATGACCCGGAAAAGTACAGCATGGAGCCGCGCAACGCGGAACTGACGATTCTCTTTTCCGACGTGCGCGGCTTCACCAGCATATCCGAGGCTCTAAGCCCCGAGCATCTCCGGGAATACATCAACGAATACCTCACGGTAATGAGCACGATCATCCGGAGCAGGCACAAAGGCACGCTCGACAAGTACATCGGAGACGCGATCATGGCCTTTTGGGGCGCCCCGGTCGAAGACCCGAATCACGCTCGAAACGGGGTGCTGGCCGCGCTCGACATGCAGCGCGAATGCGCTGTGCTGAACGAAAAATTCGCCGGCCGCGGCTGGCCGCAGCTCAAGATCGGCATTGGCGTGAATTCGGGCGGGGTTAGAGTGGGCGATATGGGATCTGCCCTGAGGCGCGCCTATACGGTCATGGGCGACCCCGTCAACGTCGCCTCGCGCCTGGAAGGCCGAACGAAGTACTACGGGGTCGGAATACTGGTCGGCGAGGACACGAAGAAGGCGGTGTCCGACGTCGTCTTCAGGGAAGTCGCGAAAGTGAAGGTGAAGGGCAAGGAGGAGGCGGTCACAATTTACGAGCCGGTCGGCCTCGAGGGGCATGTGGAGAAGAAAGCGGCCGACGAGCTGAAACTGTGGAATCAGACACTGAAACTGTACCGCGCGAGACAATGGGACCAGGTGGAAGTGGGCCTCCTGAATCTGCAGCGAATAAATCCAGGTTGCCAACTGTACGAGCTGTACTCCCAGGAAGTCGTCGCCAACCGAAGGGCACCCCTGCCCGACGGCTGGGATGGGGTGACGGTGTTTGACGAGAAATAACTTGGCCACAGGCTCATGAAGCTGCGTGTCCTGGGATGCAGTGGCGGTGTAGGGGGGCGTCATCTGCGCACGACGTCGATGCTTCTCGACAACGACGTCCTCATTGACGCCGGGACGGGAGCGGCCGATCTTTCGCTCACCGAGCTTTCGCTCATCGATAATGTTTTCCTGACGCACTCGCACCTTGATCACATCGCAAGCATTCCGTTCATGGTCGATACGGTGGGCGGGATGCGCAACAAGCCGCTTACGGTGTGGGCAATTCCCGCGACGCTCGAGATCATCAGGAATCACATTTTCAACTGGAGCATCTGGCCGGATTTTGCGCAAATCCCCACGCCGGACAAGCCGTATCTTCAGTACCGCGAGATTCAGGTCGGCGAAACGGTGGAATTGCAGAAGCGGAGGATTACGGCTCTCCCGGCAAACCACGTTGTTCCCGCAGTGGGCTACCACCTGGATTCCGGCCGGGGAAGTCTCGTGTTCTCCGGGGATACGACCACGAACGACTCTCTCTGGGCCGCTGTAAACAGGATCTCCAACCTCAAGTTCCTGATCATCGAGACGGCATTCTGCAACCGGGAAAGGGAGCTGGCGATCATATCGAAGCACCTTTGCCCGAGCCTGCTGGCGGAGGAGCTTGCCAAGCTCGAGCGAAGCGCGGAAATCTACATCACCCATCTCAAGCCCGGCGAGATCGAACTGACGATGCAGGAAATCGAGGAAGAAATCGGCGAAGCGAAGCCGCGCATGCTGCAGAACAACCAGGTGTTTGAGTTCTAGCTTGCGAGGCGCGTGAGGCCGCTCGAAGGCCCTGACAAGCGAGAAACGGCGATGTGCGCGAGCAATGTTCACGTCAAGACCCTGAAGAACCTGGAACCGATTGCCGCGCTTTCCGAGGCGAGACTCGACGAGCTGGCGGCACTGTGCGAGATACAGAGCGTGAGCAGAAACTCCGATCCGTTCCGGCAGCGCGGCATTGGCGGCCAGGCCGTGTATCTGGTACGCGGGGAACTCGCGCTCGCCTATCCGGATAATTTTTCAAGAGTACTGGTGGGAGGGTCGGGGGAAGCACGCTATCCGCTCGGCCGACGCGGGGAGACGTTCGCGAGCGCCAGGGCGATAACCGACGTCGAGCTGATACGCATGGACAGTGAGCTCGTCGACATCATGATGACCTGGGACCAGGTAGCGAGTACCCCATCCGCCGAGGTCCGAAACACCGCCGAGGACGACCGCAGATCGCTCGCCAACTGGTCGATTCTCTCCGGGATGTTCAGCGTCAGCAATCTCAAGTACGGGACATTCGCCCACCTGCCTTCCCCTCACATCGAAGAGCTGCTTGGCCGCTTTAGGCGCATCAAGGTCAGGCAAGGCGAGGTCGTCATCCGGGAGGGCGCGGAAGGCGATTTCTACTACGTCATCGAAGCGGGTCGGTGCAGAGTCGAACGCATGGTCGGTGGCGTGATGATGCTCCTTGCAGGCCTGAAGGGCGGCGATGCCTTTGGCGAAGAGGCGCTGGTGTCAGAGGCCAAGCGCAATGCCACGGTTACCATGAAGTCCGATGGCGTTCTCCTTCGATTGGCAAGAATGGACTTCAATGAGCTGCTGCGCGAGCCGATGCTGCATCGAGTGTCGCCGGAGGAAGGACGCCAGAAGATCGCGCGCGGCGGACAATGGATTGATGTGCGTTATCCGTCCGAGTACCAATACGACGGACTCCCTGGGGCCATCAACATACCCCTCTCCGAGATCCGCAACGCCTTTGACGTCCTCGACCGGGATCGAGAGTACGTTCTGTATTGCCAGAGCGAGCGTCGGAGCGCGGCGGCGGCTTTTCTCCTCGCGCAGCGGGGCTACCAGGCATTCCTCCTGGCAGGTGGCATGCGGGGCGGCGCAAGGGCGGAAGTCACAGCCATGCGGGCGGATCGGTGGTAAAGTAACTGGGATATTTTGTTGGGAAAACATTAGGGTAGATCGCTTATGAGCGCCGTACTGCAAACTCATGCACCTGGAGCCGGTGATGTGAACAGCCGGCTGACCTTCCAGAAAAATCTCCAGATCGTCACCAACAAGATCCATGCGACCAGCAACGTGGACGAGATCATGCTGGAGGTAAGCGCCGACATCTGCAACCTGTTCAACGCTGACCGGCTGACGATCTACACCGTGGGCGATGACAAGCAGACGATCGTTTCAAAGGTGAAGACCGGCCTCAATTCCTTCAAGGACCTGAAGTTGCCCATCGCCGAGCATTCCATCGCAGGGTACGCCGCGTTGTCGAGGAAAATGCTCAATCTGAAGGACGTCTACGACGAGGCCGAGCTCAAATCGCACAACTCCCACCTGCGTTTCCTGCAGGAAGTCGACAAACGTACCGGCTATCGCACCAAACAGATGCTGGTCGCGCCGGTGCAGGAACAGGGCAGCAGCGAGTTGGTCGGCGTTGTCCAGCTGATCAACAACAAGGCCGGCGTGCCCTTCGGCCAGCTCGCCGAGGAAGGGGTCGCGGAACTCTGCCAGACGCTCGCTATCGCCTTCAAGCAGCGCCAGAAACCGCAGGTCCTGAAGACGAAATACGACTTCCTGGTGGGCGATGCGGTGATCTCGGCCGCCGAATTCGAGCTGGCGGCCCGGTCCGCGCGCAAGAAGGCCGTCGATGTGGAGACTGTGCTGGCCGATGAATTTCAGGTGAAACTCCCTGCAATCGGTGCGGCCCTGGCGAAGTTCTTTGGAGTGCCTTACGAGCCGTTCAAGCCGGATCGCATCAAGCCGATGGATCTGCTCAAGAACCTGAAGCATGAATATGTCGAGGCCAATCAGTGGGTGCCGATCGAAGACTCGAAGGACGGCCTGATCATTCTCTGCCCGGATCCGGAGCGCGTGAGGAGCTCCAGAATCGTTCAGAACGTCTTCCCCAAGGCGAGACTCGTCTACCGGGTCACGACACAGAAGGAGTTCAAGGAGACGCTCAAGGCTTTCTATGGCGCGGAGGCGGTCGATAGCGGGAATATCGGCGACATGCTGTCGGGGCTCGAAGAGGATCAGGTTTTCGAAGCCAGCGACAGCGACGACGTTTCTGCGGCAGCAGACAACGAGCTGGTGAAGCTCGTCAACAAGATCATCATCGACGCCTACAGCCAGGGAGCGTCGGATATCCATATTGAACCGTATCCAGGGAAAGCAAAGACCGAGATCCGCTTCAGGAAGGACGGGTCATTGGTGCCCTACATCGAGGTTCCGGGCTCGTACCGGAACGCGATCGTTGCGCGCATCAAGATCATGTGCGATCTCGATATTTCGGAGAAAAGAAAACCCCAGGACGGGAAGATAAAATTCAAGAAGTTCGGCCCGCTCGATATCGAGCTGCGCGTGGCGACGATACCCTCGCAAGGCGGGGTCGAGGACGTGGTCATGCGCATTCTTGCGGCGGGCGAGCCGATCCCTCTCGACAAGCTCGGCCTTTCTCCCTCCAATCTGCCGAAGCTGAAGGAGGTCGTGAGCAAGCCCTACGGACTGTTTTTCTGCTGCGGCCCGACCGGGTCCGGGAAAACGACGACGCTCCATTCGGTCCTCGGGTTTCTCAATACTCCGGACACCAAAATATGGACGGCCGAGGACCCCGTGGAAATCACGCAGAAGGGCCTCCGCCAGGTGCAGGTCAACAGGAAGGCCGGGCTCGATTTTTCCGTGGTCATGAAATCGTTTCTCCGCGCGGACCCGGACATCATCATGGTCGGCGAGATGCGCGACAAGGAAACCACTGGCACCGGCATCGAAGCTTCGCTGACGGGCCACCTCGTATTCGCGACCTTGCACACCAACAGCGCTCCCGAATCGATCATCCGGCTTCTCGACATGGGCATGGACCCGTTCAACTTCGCCGACGCGCTGCTCGGAATCCTTGCGCAGCGGTTGGCGAAGCGTCTGTGCAGCAAATGCAAGCAGGCCTACACGCCCGGTCCGGAGGAAGTAAGGCAGCTTCTCCAGGAGTACTGCACGGAGCTTCTCAACACCGGGCCGTTCAAGAAGGACGCAAAAACCGCCTATGAGAGCGTCTACAGGGACCTCGTGAAAAGCTACGGCGGGGACAAGGGGCAGTTCACTCTCTACAGGGCAAAGGGCTGCGACGCCTGCAGCAATACGGGCTATAAGGGCCGGCTCGGCCTGCACGAGCTGCTGATCGCGTCCGACCGCATCAAGAAGCTGATCCAGGAACATGCACGAGTTGCAGAAATCCTAGCCGTCTCTCTCGAGGAGGGCATGCGCACCCTGAAGATGGACGGCATCGAGAAGGTTTTGCAGGGCACCACCGACATGCCGCAGGTGCGAGCGGTCTGCATCAAGTAAGGGCAGCCGGGCGCTCGCGTTTCCGGGCTGCGCCTCCACGATAGGGATCCTTTCTTGGACACTGTCGAAGATCTTTTCCGGCGTCTCGAGCAGCTCAATGAGATCGGCGCGGCGCTCTCCCAGGAAAAGAGCATAGACCACCTGCTCGAGAAGATCCTGCTCGCCGCCAAGGCGATCACACGCGCCGACGCCGGCACCTTGTACCAGCTTGAGGAATCCGACGAGGGTCAGCGCCTTAAATTCGCCATCATGCGCAACGAGACCCTGAACATCGCGATGGGCGGCACCACCGGCATTGACATTCCGCTTTATCCACTGCACCTGATCGGAAAAGACGGGAAGCCCAACAACCGGATGGTCGCCTGTTACGCCGCGCTGACCGGGAAAACCGTGAACATTCCGGATGCGTACATCGCCGAGGGGTTCGATTTTTCGGGTACGCGAAACATCGACAAGAAGACGGGTTACCGCTCGAAATCCTTTCTCACGGTGCCCATGAGAAACCATGAAGGGGAGATCATCGGAGTCCTTCAGCTCATCAACAGCAAGGACCCGGAAACGGGCGAAATCGTCGAGTTCTCCAACGCGGATCAACGCCTCGCCGAGTCGCTCGCCTCGCAGGCGGCAATCGCCCTCACCAACCGAGACCTTATCAATCAGCTGGAAGAACTGTTCGAATCCTTCATCCGACTGATCAACAAGGCGATAGACGAGAAGTCTGAGTATACCGGAGGTCATTGCAAGCGCGTTCCCGAGCTCACCATGATGCTCGCGGACGCGGTCAACGACACGTCCGACGGGCCGCTCAAAGATTTCACCATGAACGAGAAGGATCGTCACGAGCTCCATATAGCGGGTCTGCTTCACGACTGCGGGAAGGTGACCACGCCGGTGCACGTGGTGGACAAGGCGACCAAGCTCCAAACCATCTTCGACAGAATTAGCCTCGTCGACACGCGCTTTGAGGTCCTCAAACGCGACGCGGAGATCGAGTCCCTAAAACGGAGCCTCGAGCTCGCCCGCCAGCGGGATCTGGATGAGGCCGAAGCGAGCAGGAAGTCAGCGGAAAGCGCCCAGGGATTGCGCGAAAAGCTGCGCCAGCTTGAAGAGGACCGCGAATTCCTGCGTCGCTGCAATGCCGGGGGGGAATCCATGTCTCCGGAGGCGCAGGCGCGCGTGCGCCAAATCGGCGCGGCTTACAAGTGGCTGGACGCGTCCGGCCGAACCGCGCATTTCTTGACCGAGGACGAGATTGAGAACCTCAGCATCTCTCGAGGTACTCTTACCGCCAAGGAGCGCGAGACCATTAACTATCACATCAAAGCCACCATTGATATGTTGGATGCCCTGCCGTGGCCGAAGCACCTGTCAAACGTCCCGGAGTACGCGGGAGGCCATCATGAACGCATGGACGGGAAGGGCTATCCGAACGGCCTGACGCGCGAGCAGATGTCGGTTCAAGCGCGGGTCATGGGAATTGCCGACATATTCGAGGCACTCACAGCCAAGGATAGACCCTACAAGCGCGGTAAGACGCTCTCGGAATCGTTGAAGATTCTCGGAAACTTCAAGCTGAACGGACATATCGACCCGGACCTGTTCGACGTATTCGTGCGCAAGAAGGTATACCTGCGCTATGCCGAGCAATTCCTGGATCCCGATCAGATCGACAAGGTCGACGAAAGCCGGATACCCGGCTATTCACCTTGATCGTGCCGGCTGCATTTCGCGTAGGCCGGCGGCGAGCCTGGCAGCAAGCTTCGCCGCCGCCAGTTCGATGAACGTCTCGTCGTACCCGATCTCGCGCAATTCCCGCTTGAAGGCGCGTCCAAGCCTTGCTCTGCCGAAGGCGCCAGGGTGATGGTCCAGAAGGAATTGATGGGCGCGGGCAAAAGCCTCTTCGAGGATTTCCGTAGTCCTCTGGAGTGAAACGATCTGGTCCGGGCTATTGGCAATCGCAGTGGGGTACCGCCGTGCCACGTCCTGCGCCAAATGCCTCGCGAACTGACCCATCTTCCCGGACGAGAAGAACTCGAGCATCGCGGTCCCTACCGGGTGTTGATCATCGACCCTCGAAACACGCGGAAAGTATATCATCGAGGTATCTTTCCGCGGTTCGACGTGGGTGCCGGTGGGTTTCCGGATTTTTTGAATGGCTTTTTTCGGCTGGTTCGATACTGGCGAGGTAGACGAGTTCGCGCGATCGATCGCAGCGGAGCTCGTGAAGCGCGTGCCGCCGACATCTCTGGAAGCCAGGGACGAAAAGGCGGCGAAGAGGCTCGCGAACACGCATCAAGCCGTTTTCTCCCGGGCGGGGCAGTTCGCACGCACCCACAAGCTCAATGTCTACAAGAAGGCTCGCCTCGGCAATCAATTCCGGTGGGCGCTGAAGGAGGCAGGTTATCCCGCGGAATTCGTCCAGTCCTGGACCTATGAGCTGGTCACTTTGATTACTCTCAAGTCGGCAAGCGGGAAGTAGCCGGGTTTCCGAGAGCATGCTTGGACGGTTCTTCAGACCCGGCAGATCGGCGCCGCGGTCCTCTACTCCCGAACCGTTGGCCTCTCCGATCGGCAGAGGCGGAAACGCTGCGCCGGACGTGTCGGAGATTTTGGCTACTGCCCTTCGGCACCACCAAGCGGGAGACCTGACGGAGGCCGAATCGGCCTATCGCCAAATTCTGCGAGTGGATGAGCAGAACGTGGACGCCCTGCACTTCCTCGGCGTCGTAGCCTATCAGCGCGGTGAGCACGGAATGGCCGAGGAGCTGATATCCAGGGCCTTGCAGCTCAAGGATTCGAATGCTCCTGCACACAACAATCTGGGCAATGCGCTGGCCGCGCAAGGGAAGCTGAAACAGGCCGTCGCTTCCTTTCTGAACGCCCTATCGATCGACCCCGACTATGTTGACGCGCTCGTGAATCTGGGCTCGGCCTTCAGGATGCAAGGAAAGCGTGGCAAGGCCGTCGAGTGCTACGAACGGGCTCTATCGCTCGCACCGGGTTCGACAGCGGCGAGCGCAGGTCTGCGCGGCGCGCTTGAAGACCAGGAAAGGCTTGGCCGCGCCGCCCGGGACGGGGAGGCTCCTCCTGTTCCCGATGCGGCGTCTCCCGGAACCCACCTGGATGCAGGGAATGCCTACAAGGACGAAGGGCGCCTGGAGGAGGCGGCGGCGAGCTATCGGAGAGCTCTGTCGATCGATCCGGAGTTTTCCGCGGCTCACGTCAACCTCGGAAATGTCCTGCACGCTCAAGGAAAGGCGGTCGAAGCCGTAAGCTGCTACCGAAAGGCGCTTGCGGTCGATCCGGATCTCGTCGAGGCGCACTTCAACCTTGCCAACCTGCTTCGCGATCAGAACAAGCTGGTCGAGGCGGCTGCCCATTACGACAAAGCCATCGCGCTTCGGCCCGACCTTCCGGACGCGCATTACGGCCTCGGACACGTATTCAGGCACCAGGGCCGGCTGCACGAGTCGCTCGACTGCTACAGGAAGGCGCTTGCGCTCGACCCTGGGTATGCCGAGGCACGCTGGGCGCTCGCGCTTTCTCAGATACCCAAGATATTCGAATCGGGCGTTGAGCCGTCGCAGTGCCGGAACGCCTTTTCGGCACATCTGGGCGAGCTGGAAGGCTGGTTCGACGGAGCCCGGGTGGCGGAGGGCTTCAGGGCCGTGGGCAGCCAGCAGCCTTTCACGCTGGCCTACGAGGAAGAAGACAACCGGGAATTGCTCGAACGCTACGGCCGGCTCTGCGCCCGGTTGATGGGAGCCTGGTTCGAGCGACAGGGCTTTGTCCTTCCGGAGAGAAGCAAGTCCGAAGGCAAGATCCGGGTGGGATTCGTCTCGCAGTATTTTTGGAACCACTCGGTGTGGAATGCCATCGTCAAGGGCTGGTTCCGGATGCTGAACCGCGAACGCTTTGCCATCCACGCTTTTCATCTCGGGGATCGCCGCGACGAGGAAACGGCTCTCGCGGAGTCGTGCTCCGCGCATTTCGAGCAGGGTGGAAGAGACCTGCAGCATTGGGTGCAGGCCATCATCGACCAGCGGCTGGATGTGCTGATCTATCCTGAGATCGGGATGGATCCGATGACCTTGAGACTGGCCAGCCTGCGGCTCGCTCCCGTGCAGGCCGCCACCTGGGGACATCCCGAAACGACGGGTCTTCCGACGATCGACTACTACCTGTCCGCGGAAGACTTGGAGCCCGACGACGCTCAGGAGCACTACTCGGAACGCTTGGTCGAACTGCCTCATCTGGGCTGCTCCTACGAACCCCTCAAGACCGAGCCCATCGCCCCCGATCTGGCAAAGATGGGGATCAACCCCGGCTTGCCGCTCCTGCTCTGTCCAGGCATGCCGTTCAAGTACGCTCCCCGCTTCGACTGGGTGCCCGCGGAGATCGCTTACCGTCTGGGCTCATGCCAACTCGTGTTCTTCGCGCCGGAGATTGCGAGTCTTGCGGACATACTGAGGCAGCGGCTGGAATCCGCCTTTGCTCGGCGCGGCCTGGATTTCAGCGAGTTTGGAGTTTTTGTCCCCTGGCAGACCGGCCCCGTGTTCGACGGATTGCTGAGTCGTGCGGACGTCTACCTGGACACGATCGGGTTCTCGGGATTCAATACCGCCATGCAGGCGGTGCAATGCGGAGTTCCGATCGTCACCCGGGAGGGTCGTTTCATGCGGGGACGGCTCGCGAGCGGCATCCTGAAGCGGATGGGGTTGCAGGAGCTGGTGGCTGGGTCGGAGGAGGAGTATGTCCGCCTCGCCGTCAGGTTGATTCAGGATCGCGGACATCGGGAGCGCGTGAGAGGACTCATCGAATCGAAGCGCCCGATTCTCTTCGAGGATGCCGCCCCGATCCGCGGGCTGGAAGCCTTTCTTTCCAGGGTGGTCGTGTGACGCGCAGCGTCAGTCTGTGCCGCATACGGGAGTTCAGCGCGAGCTGGCGAGCGTTACTTTTCACGTAAGAAACTGAAAAATAGCATGTTAAACAATGTATTACGTATTTGTCCCCGAGATGGCACATAGCTTGCTGTTGTACACCCAGCGCCATGCCGGCGTGATTGACGAAGGAGAATCCATGAAGGCGATTCAGAAGGGCTTTACCTTGATCGAGCTGATGATCGTGGTCGCGATCATCGGCATTCTGGCAGCGGTTGCGCTCCCCGCATACCAGGACTACAGCGTGCGCGCGAAGATGTCCGAGGTGATCCTGGCCGCCAGCGCGTGCCGGACTTCGATCACCGAGGTCTATCAGAGCGGCACGAGCGCGCCCGGCGTCAACAACTGGGGTTGCGAAGTGACGACGGGCCAGGCGTCGAAGTATGTGGCGAGCATCGCGACGGACGTGAACGGGAAGGTGCAAGTCACCACTGCGAGCCTGCCGCAAGCGGCCGGGATGGTCACCCTGGTGCCGATGAAAGACTCGGCTAACATCGCTCAATCCACCGACGTCGGCGCGCTGCAGAACGGCCTCTACGGCTGGCGCTGCGGCAACTCTGCCACAGACGGCACAACTGTCAATCCGAAGTATCTGCCGGGCTCCTGCCGCGGCTGATCTCGGTCAGGTAGGACAAAAAGGTACCCTTCGGGGTACCTTTTTTTTTCCCATGCTCATGCGCACCTCGAAGTGGATTCCAGTCGCTGCCTGCGCCGGCCTGGCGGCAGCGCTGGCCTGCGCCCTGTATTGGCCGTTTCTCGGCAACCCCCTCGTTTTCGACGACTGGGTGTTCTTCTCGGGAATCAATTTCTTCTATTACGCCACTCATCCGATCGGCCTGGAACTACGGACCACACCCTACTTTTCGCTTGCGCTGACCGAAATACTGGTGGGCGGAGTCAGGGCCCACCGCGTGGTGAACCTCGTATTCCACGTCTCCTGCGCGCTCGCGCTCTACAAGCTGATCAGCGACCTGTTGCAGGCGGTATCGATTCGCCGGCCGGGGCTGGATCCCGGGTCGCAGGCGAAATCTGCAGTCTGCGCGTCCATCGGCGCGGCCGCCTTCGCCATCCACCCCGTGGCCGTGTATGGGGCTGCCTATCTGGTCCAGCGGACCATCGTATTCGCAACGCTGTTCTCGCTGCTCTCCATCGTGCTCTTTGTCCGGGGGCTCAGGCGGGGGAGCCACGCCGACGCCGTCTCCGCGGCGCTCCTGTACAGCCTGGCGGTGCTCTCGAAGGAGCACAGCATCCTCCTTCCGGGGGCGGCCGTTCTCACGGTGGCGCTGGTGGACACTCAGCGGCGCTTCGCTCTCCGTCACGCGGCCCTGTATCTGGCGGCCTGCGCCCCGGCCGCAGTCTATGTCCTGGCGGTCAGGCTCTGGCTGATCGGCAGGGCGTACGAGCCGGATTATGCGGTCGTTGCCAACCAGCTCGAGGGTGTCTTCGGGCACGCGATGGCGGATTTCTCGCTGCCCTTGAGCGCGGTGACCCAGGCAGGGCTCTTTTTCAAGTACCTCTCGCTGTGGCTGTGGCCCGACGTAGGGGGCATGTCCCTCGACCTGAGGGTGGATTTTTTCGAGACCTGGTCACCAGGCTGGATCGTGCTCAAGGTGTCTGCGTTTGCCGCCTTCGGCCTGCTGGGGGCCGTGTTCCTGCGGCGGGGCGGGAGGGTGGGGCTCGTCGGGTTCGGGATGCTCTACACGTGGATTCTCTTTCTGGTGGAATTCAGCGCCGCGCGGTTTCAGGAGCCGATGGTGCTCTACCGCAGCTATCTCTGGGCCCCCGGGATTCTCCTCGCGCTGGCCGCCCTGCTGAGCGCCGTGCCGCTTCGGGCAGCGCTGGCGGCGGGCGCCCTCGCCATTCCGGTGCTTTTCTACCAGGCTCACGACCGGCTGACGACCTTCTCGCGATCGCTCCTGCTGTGGGAAGACGCCGTCGCGAAGCTCCCTGCCAAGCCCGTTCCCTGGGGGTCGCGCACTCTGTACATGCTGGGCAGGGAATACGTGTACGGAGGGCAGCCGGAGAAGGCGGCGGCGATCGCCGATCGATGCATGGCGCAGTATCCGGACACCGTGCACTGCTACTATGCGCGCGGAGTGATTCATTTCCTTCTGAAGCAGTATGATCAGGCGCTTCCCTATCTTTCCCGTGCAGTTGAGCTTCAGCCAAAAAGCGGGATCGCCCATCACCGGCTGGGCCTGAACTTGGAGCAGCTCGGGCGGATCCGGGAGGCCAGAGCGGAGTACCGGCGCGCCGTCGATCTGGGTTACGAGGGCGCCCAATACGAAATCGACCGTCTGGAATCGACCGGCGCGAGGTCGGTGCGCCCCGGGGCAACTGCGCCCGCTCCGCGCTAGTACGTGGCGCAGCCTAACCCGGATCAGCCGTCCGTTCGACGGAAGTGCCCTGAACGTCCCCCGGACTTTTCGAGAAGCTTGATGCCCTGGATGCTCATGGCGCGGTCCGCGGCCTTGCACATGTCGTAGATCGTAAGAAGTCCCACAGCGACCGCCGCCAGCGCTTCCATTTCCACGCCGGTCCGGCCGATCGTTTCTGCCGTGACATCGAGACGGATTTCCGGACGGCGTTTCCCCTCGGTGAATTCGGCGGCAACGCGCGTCAGACCGAGCGGATGGCACAAGGGGATCAGGTCTCCGGTTCGCTTTGCGGCCTGAATGGCCGCAATGCGCGCGACACCGATGACGTCACCTTTTTTCGAGGTGCCGCGACGAATGAGCCTCAAGGTCGAGGGGGACATGCGAATGGTTCCGCAGGCGCGCGCGATTCGATGCGTCTCCGCTTTGCCGCCTACATCCACCATGTGGGCGCGGCCAGCATCGTCGAAGTGGCTCAATGTTTCAGAACGTTTCATGACTTCTCCGGGAACGCAATCGGGACGGCGGTATCATACTATCCATGAGAATCCGCATGGCCTGCCTGGTCTTCGTCTCGCTCGTTCAAGCAGCAGGTGCCCAGGGATTGCCGGAGCTCGGCGACTCGTCCGGGTCGCTGATCTCGCCTCAGACGGAGCGCAGGATCGGTGAGCAGGCCATGCAGGACATCCGTTCGCGGGATCCGCATTTTCTGGACGATCCGGAACTCACGGAGTACATCAACAATATCGGCCAGCGCATCGTGGCGGCCAGCGCAGAGGGACGGCAGGATTTCGAGTTCTTCATGCTCCAGGACAAGACGATCAATGCCTTTGCCATGCCCGGAGGGTTCGTCGGCGTGCACACCGGGCTCCTTCTCGCGGCGCAGACGGAGTCCGAGCTTGCGGGAGTGCTCGCGCACGAGGTCGCGCACGTAATGCAGCACCATATCGCCCGCCTGATCGGCAAGCAGGACCAGATGTCGATACCGCTTCTCGCGGCGATAGTCGTCGGACTGCTTGCCGCCCGTTCCAGTCCCGACCTCGCCCAGGCGGCCATCATGGGAGCGAGCGCGACCAGCATCCAGTCCCAGCTGAATTACACCCGGGACTTCGAGCGCGAGGCTGACAGAATCGGTTTTCAATATCTTAAGCATGCAGGTTTCGACGTTACCGGCATGGGCACGTTCTTCGACCGGCTGCAGAAGGCGACGCGGCTGTACGAGAACAACGCGCCGGCCTACCTGCGGACACACCCTCTCACGACGGAGCGCATCGCGGACATGCAGAACCGCGCTCAAGCGGCGGTCTATCGGCAGGCCCCCGACAGCCTCGAGTTCCACCTGGTGCGCGCAAAATTGCGTGCCGAGGAGGGATCGCCGCGCGAAGCGGTTGCATATTTCGGCGCACTGGTGCGCGAACACCGTTACGCCAACGAAGCGAGCGCCCGTTATGGATTGGCGAGCGCGCTTGCGAGGGCGCGGGATTTTCCGCGCGCCAAGAGCGAGGTTGAAACCGTCCGCAAACTGGTCGGCGGTGCGCACCCCATGGTCGAGCTTCTGGCGGCGCGAATTCTTCAGGCGGGCGGCGACCCCTCGAAAGCGCAGGAGACGCTGCGGGCGGCGCTACAGAAATCCCCCAACTACCGGCCGCTGCACTATGCGTACGTCGAGGCGCTGCAGGCCTCAGGGCAGCATCAGGCCGCGCTTGCCTGGCTCGCAGACCTCGTCAAGAGCTATCCGCGCGACGAGCACTTCTACAACATGCAGGCCAAGTCCTTTGATGCGTCGGGCAAGCGACTCCTGTACCATCAGTCGCTTGCCGAGGTGTATTTCTTGCGAGGTACTTTGCCCGCGGCGATCGAGCAGCTGCAGCTCGCGCAGAAGAGTGGCGACGGCGATTTCTATCAACTCTCCGCCGTCGAGGCGCGCCTGAAGGCACTGCGTGCACTACAGTCCGAAGAAAGTAAGCGCCGCTAGGTCCAGTTGGCAGGGCTGACCACACTCACGCAGGGTTCTTTGCCGGGGCTTCGAAATAGGCCTCGTAGAGAAGGTCGAAGGTTTTCTCGCTCTCGGAAAAGAGCTCCTGGTCGCTGTTGCTGCGCCTGCGCGCTCCTTGGAGCAGGGTATCCACGCCTGCGGCTTCGGGGACGGGCGCGCCACCGGCGTCGAGGTAGTGCACCAGCGCACCGAGCCTTGCCAGCGTCTGGTGCTTGTCCAGTCCGAAGCTCGCAAGCAGCTCCTGAAAGGTCACCTTGTCCTTGGTGTTCGAAAAGGTGGCCCCCTCGAAGCCGAATCCGATCGCGGTGGAGGGGCAGGCCTGCGTCTTGTCCAGCCAGAGCAAGCTCGCCTCCGGATCGATGAAGCGCCGGATCAGCCACGCAGAAGCAAGCCGGTCGGCCCAGAGGGGCTTGCGAGTGGCCCAGACGCGCTTGAAGTAGTAGCGCCCGGTCTGGGTTACGCGGCCGGACGCTGGGGCCTCGGGGAACATCATCTTCCGCACCTCGGCTTCCGTGTCACGCAGCGTCCGCTCGACCTTTTCTTTTGCGGGCGACGGGAAAAAGTCGAGTGCGCTGATCGCCTCGAATTCCCGGCGCTGTTTGTTGAGAATCCGGGCTATGGCGCTCGGCTCCGAAATCCCGAAGCCAGCGCGCAGACCTTCGATCGTCTTGACCAGCTCCTCGTATTTTCCGGTCCGATCGAACAGTGAGCGGAACGTTCTTTCCTGATTGGCGTCGCAGCTCGTGACCTGCAGCAGATGGGCCGCGCCGTTGATCCGAGTCATGTGCTCCGAGAGTCGCTGCAGCCCCTGCCGGTTGACCGGGTTGTCAGGGAGCACAAACACCCCCTCGCGCAGCACTGCGCACCCCAGGGAATCGAGAGTGCGCAATACGCGCATCCGCGCGGTTGGGTCATCGGTCGGGAGAATGGCGACATACACGAGCCACGTTGATGCGGACAGCGGTGACGGCTTGTGCTTGTCTTTGGCCAACCCAGCTCCCGTTAGAAGATTGCGCGTGCCTGAAGGCGTCCCAGTTTAAGTATCAGCAACCGATTAGGCAACCCGCCCCGAAGCGGGCCCGCTCCCGCGTTTGCCTGCGTTTCGGTATCATTGGCGACTGGTCTCCGAAAGCGATCAAGCGGCGATGGCACAATTCGACAAGGATCTCGACGTGCGCGGCCTGAACTGTCCGCTCCCCATTCTGCGAGCAAAAAAGGCGCTGACCGGTCTGACGGCCGGCCAGGTCTTGCGCGTGCTCGCGACGGACCCGGGCTCGGTCAAGGACTTCCAGGCGTTTGCAAAGCAGACAGGCAACGAGCTGCTGTCGCACACAGAAGCCAGCCAGGTCTTCACCTTCTTCCTCAAGAAGAAGTGACCGCGCGCCGCTCGGGCGGGGGCTAGCGTGGCGGTGCCTGGATGATTCCCCGTGTCAGGTAGATCGGACGCACCGCTGCTGCCCAACTCCTGAAGCCCAAGGCGAAGGCGCTGCCGGCGAGCGCTGCGACCGTGCCGCAGAGCGCGAGCGCCCGGCTGGCGCCGATGGCCTCGGCGAGCGCGCCCGCCATGAAGTTCCCGATCGGCGCGAAACCGATAAAGCACATGACGTACATGCTGATGATGCGGGCGCGCTTGTCTTCCTCGGCGAGGGTTTGCAGGATGGTATTGATCGACGCTGCGGTGACGACGAGCCCGGCGCCGAAGACCGCCAGGAACGCGAGCGACAGCCAGAGAATCCCCGAGAAGGAGAATCCGACCAGGGCGGTACCCGCTACTACTGCAGTCACACACACCACGCGGCCCAAACCCCGGACCGAGCTGCGCATCGCCAGGACGAAGGTGCCCGCGACTGCGCCCAGACCCACCGATCCGATCAGAAAGCCGAACGTCCTCGAATCGCCGCCGAAGGTCTCTGCGGCGAATATGGGCATCAACGAGGACCACGGCGCCGTGAAGAAGCCGATTGCCGCGAGCAAGAGCAGGAGGCGGCGCGTGCCCGTGAAGCCGAATGCATAGCCGAAGCCCGACGTCAGCTGGCCCCACCAGCCGGTGCCGGCCTCGGGAAGCGCCCGCGGTCTTATCCTGACGACGATGTAGGTTGCGATGATGGCGAGATAGGTCAGCGCGTTTGCCAGGAAGCACCAGGCTTCGCCGAACGCCGCCAGCACCACGCCCGCGAGGGATGGCCCGACGAATCGCGTGGCTTGGAATAGCATCGATTGCAGGGCGATGGCGTTGGGCAAGTCCTCCCTGTGTTCGATCAGCTCAAGGAGGAACGCCTGGCGCGTCGGGGTCTCGAAGGAGTTGATGATTCCCAGAAAAAGGGAGAGCGCGATCACATACTGGACCTGCACCAGGTCGAGGAACGTGACCA